>Ga0315291_10007367_pt1 | contig 13605 bp, 22 predicted proteins | sample YL17G12_20_MG_FD_203070 | JGI IMG/M metagenome (GOLD analysis project Ga0315291, IMG submission 203070) | Sediment microbial communities from Yellowstone Lake, YNP, Wyoming, USA - YL17G12_20 | ecosystem: Environmental > Aquatic > Freshwater > Lake > Sediment | place: USA: Wyoming | collected...
GTGGGATCACCCACGGGTATGGCGCAATATGTTTCCCTAGTTTGTAGCCTCTATGTTGATCAGTGTCTAAGGGATGTGTACCCCTTTGATCCTTAGCCGCCTTTCCAACCTTTGTGCTTGCTAAGCCGGTGGCTACTACCAGGGTTATCCCAAAGTGGCATTTTTTAATTGGCAACGACAACGTTACCCCTTAGCTTACAAGTATGTGAAAGATCTTGCTACAAAACATAATTTACCGTTAAAGCCTTGGCTTTAAGATTTAATTTCAACGCATTTCTGAAAGGAATACAACGATGTCGTTTCTTAAGAAGGTAGCTGTGCATAAGAAATATACCAAAGCTATCGAAGCCCATTATGAAACAACCGCCTTGGGTACTGATGTAGCCAAGGAGTTGGCAACCAAATTGTCAAAGATCGAACCAGGCAAACAGCAACAAGCCTTCCTTGAAAAGTTTGTTATGGATGAAGGCATCTCAGGAGATGATCTTCTCGATCTTATGTATGATTTGAATAAGGAAGGTTTCTCAGCTTTGAAGAAGCCAACTGTCCAAGGAACCCCTAAACCAAAAGCACAGCATTCAAATTCCATGATAGCTATGATCGAAGCTGGGAAAATAAATAAAGATCTCGGAGATCTCCTACGAGACGCTGAAGATGGAAGAACAAAAGAATACAAAGAAGTCGTAGACTACTTTAACAAGAATCAAAAAGCCTACGGTAAATTCATGGAATTGGCTGAGAAGAATGGGATAGGCTACTATGAAAAGAGTTTTGGAAAGGACATCCCCATTACCAAAGAAGCCTTTGAGCAAGTCACCAACGATTATCTTATAAATAGCATTCTTTATTCCAGTGTCTACTCTGGTGGTCTACACCACATGATTAAAGAAGATGCTCTGGAGTATGCCTTCTCTCGGTTTAAAAACCCAATTAAAGATGGTATCAAGTATGGGTACAGTCCCGATATGTTTCCAATCATGGTAAACCACTTTAAAGGTAAAAGCGTCTGGAAACAAAAACTTAAAACATGGTTCAAAGACTTATCCCCAGATGAGCAAAAAGATATCGAAGACAACTACTGGGATAGCCATGATGATGGTGATATCTCTGAATACAAATAAATAAGGCGGCTACTTGTTAAGACATAATCGGAGCATGTGGATAAAAGCGACCTACGATCTTTCTGATTTCCTTTCCTGGACGTTTGAAAAGAATAGGACGTTTTTTGATTTTGTCGCAGCGCGATCTCCAAATATAAAGCAGGAGTTAAAAGCCAACTTCTTCAACGTAAAGTATAGGGAAAAGCTGTTAACTGCCTGCGGATTCAACCCATCTCTAGAGCTAGAGAACCAAGCAGAGATAGATAGGATATTTTACGAAATAGCTCTTTACTGTCATTCCCTACTGGATGCCCAGTGCCGAAGCTGGTTAGGGGAGCGTGGTGTAACTGACGAGCAGATCTTGAAACACAAGATCGGTTGCAATGTTCACTACAACCCTCTTGTGGCTTCGCTTAAAGCCAAGTCCAAGAAGAAAGAATGCTTCTTCTATCCACCTTTGATCGAGATCGATCCTGTCAAAGAATACTTCGGGAAAGAGACAATGTACGTTATGACGTTTCCTTTCTTCACTATCGATGGTGCTTCGGTAACGAACCTTTGCTGCCGCATTCTCGATAACGACTACACAGATATCTTCAAATTCTTTTTTTCCCACGGTCGGACTTCTCTGTTCAATGTCAACAATGTTGACCTAACAAAACCCTTTTACGTCTTTGAAGGGGTATTTGATACCCTAACGGCAGAACACCATGGGATACCAAGCGTGGCTCTTGGATCATCTTCGGTCAGTGAAGAGCAAGCACAATTTTTGGTAAAATACCCAAACGCTATTCTTTGCCTTGATGGGGATATCGCTGGTCGCCATGGAATGGAGCTGTCGGCATTTAAGAAACATCACCTTCCCCAAGGGTACGATCCCGATGATCTTCTCAGGGAAAAGCCGGAGTATGCTGATGTCCTGAGAGCAAACCTATGAATGTTCTTAGCCTTTTCGATGGCATCTCATGCGGTTACCTAGCTCTGAAGAGAGCAGGGGTTAAAGGGTTCACCTACTACGCCAGCGAAGTAGATCCTTCAGCCATCCAAATCTCTCAGCGTGTGTCTTCTGAGATCATCCAGCTTGGAGATATTCGCCAGATTAAAGCCACAGACCTACCAAAAATCGATCTCCTTATAGGCGGCTCGCCTTGCCAAGGTTTCTCATTTCTAAACAAAGGCGGCTCCTTGGGCTTAGACCATCCAGAGAGTAGTCTATTTCTTGAGTTTGCTAGGCTCAAATACGAACTAGCTCCTACTTACTTTCTATTTGAGAACGTAAAGATGCAATCTAAGTGGTGCCAGGTCATCACAGATAAGCTAGGCGTGGAGCCGTTAAGCATTAATGGTTCGCTTGTTTCAGCCCAAAATAGACCAAGGCTCTACTGGACAAACCTTTCTATAGGGCAAATCCCAGACTACAAAAAATATCAAGCTGACATACTTGAAACTCCTGTTCCTAGCTGTGATGAGAAGTCACCCATCCTGACAACAAGGCCAGCCTTCATTGGAGATCGAGCCTACACGCCTTTGGAATGCGAAAGGCTCCAAACCTTACCCGACGGGATAACGGAAGGTTTTCCACCAAAAGAAAGATACAAGCTGGTGGGGAATGCCTGGGTAGTTGATCTCGTTGCTTTATTTTTTAAACAGAGTTTTGTACAATAGAGTAAAGACAACGAGATAAGGATCTAAACATTTAACAGTCGGGGGTTACTATGATCCCAACACGGCAGTTTGATCCTGAATTCCTTTCAATGCTGAAGCAGTATATTGACAAAACACCAATATCATTAACCGAGCTGATGGCAGCCATTATTGTGGCCATGGTGGTCCTACAATGGTATTGCAGCAATACCAAAGTCCTTTTACCTGGATTCTTTTAGTCCCCTCCACACTTCCGCAGCGGGGACAGGAATCAAGCCTCGTCAATATCTTCCCACCTATAGATGACAGCGTGTACTCCCGACCCTTCTTTAACATGTCCTAGAATTTCGCTGTAGATATGGTAGTGACCAGTATCATCAAGACTTGTAATTTCGCCGCACACACTCTCTCTAGGAAGTGTAACCCTATCCCCCACTCTAAATAGAGGCTTGAGAGTTTTAGCATATTCCCTCTCTAACCCTTTAAGGGGAGTAGCGCAGTAGCGGTCAGCATTATCTAGGATATCCACAAGACTAGCATCTGGAGACCAATCATCTAGATACTTTGCAAGCTCATAACCGTCCCAAAACCAGCACCTCCGCAGGGCGTCAGCTAGCTCCTCTTTAGTAGATTCCTCGTCGTCATCAACATCCCCCGCTTTAATCCACGCTTTACACTTGGGGTAGAGTTTTTCTACAACGGCTTTGATCACTTCAGGGGATTGCCTATTCGGACGCATTATTTCCTCCTTAAAAGCACTCATCGTACCTGTTGCCCACGCTTAAAGGCAATCAAAATGTTCATTGAATTTTTGCCTAGAATGTGAAATACACCCTAATCCTTTCACACGCCAAGGGGAAAAGCATGCTAGAAGGCTTAATTTACAAAACTAAAGACATCCCAGACATTAACACCCTCATCTCATCTTTTGATAAGACCCCGGATATTATAAGTAACTACCCCCTCCTTAGTGATTATAAGCTCACGTGGTTCAACGAGCGCGAAGAGTGGTCCGTCAGTGTGCATTTTTCCAACTTAGAGACCACAGTGAAATCAGTCATCCCAGGAAGCCACAAAGTGGTGCGCGGCTTGCTCTTTAAGAAAAATATAAGGCATGTTGACGTGCTTAATTAACCTGTAGTATACCCGCCTTTGTTGTTCACTATTTAAGCAAAGGGATAGGATGCAAAACCAAGCCGGTGTTGAGGCGAAGAAGAGAGTGCGGAAGAACTTAACAGTTCAAGAAAGAGAACAGCAGGAGATTGAGCTTAAAAAGAAAGCGGAGGAATTCCTTCCTTTCATTAAGAAGAAAATCTTCGAGATCCTTACTACTAAGGAGGATAAGAGTGATGAGTTCATTTTAGAAAAATGCTCTGTCAACTATTATACGGTCTACCAAAATGCAAATTTAGGTAGAAACCTTGGTTCGAGGATGCTGCGCATTCGCTTAGACGCAGACGCCGCGCAAGAACCGCAACTTTTTTGGACTGCCTTCGTTGGGTACAAAGAAACCGATACTGGCAAGAACCAAACTAAAGGGTTCGTTGGGGATCAGTTTTTTGAAGCATTAAGCGATAACGGCATTGCCGTCAAAGATAAAAAGCAATTTGTTCTTGATCAGCGCAGAGCATGCATTGAGCAAATTAAGCAAGAGATGCTATCTTAACTGCCCAGAGCGGGGGCGCTTAACGTGTTCCCGCTCTCTGTGTTTTCTTCGGACGCGCATCTTTTTGATCGCCCATAGCATGCTCTAAAAGCAGATCCTTGATCTTATTTTCAATCTGATCCGCATCGCCCTCAAGACTGCCCGCCTGCTCAAACCACTGACTAGTTTGGTCCTCAGCATAAGCCTCTGTCCATGTACCACTATGGAACGGACTTCTATCGTCGCCTAACCAAGCTGCCCAATTCCAACTCCCCATCGCATCACCTAAATTGCCACCAGCGTCTGCTCTGTAATAAAGACCTTCAGGCTCTAATTTAATAGATTTCCCTTTATAGTGTAATTCAATATGACCGGCAGTCCCTTCTGGGACATAACGGGTACCACTTTCAAAATCCACCTCTACACGGATACCCCGAGGCTCTACTTTTAATTTAACGGCTACCTTTTTGATAAGGTCTTGAACTTCTTTAGTTAAACCCTCTGTTGTCCTCTTCCAGCGTTTTTCCGCCTCTTTACCTTCGACGAAAATCTTATAGGTGCGGGTTAGTGAGGCTTGCATCTTTTTTGTAAGACGTAGTTCAGTCTCTAAAGGATATCTAGCAAAGTTTTTAGCTTTGTTCTTGAATACATCAGGAGTAACAGGTGCCGACTTTTTGCTAGGAGCAGGATATGATTTTTTAGCCCTTTCTTTATCAGAAAGAATTTTAGCAGTCGCAACAGCTTCTACATCATCCCACAAATTATATTCCTGGAGAAAAGACATAACATCATTATCTAATTCAAAAGAATCACTGTAATCAGGAATGCGAACACTTGATACAATTTCGTAATTAGAAAGAATTTTATCTATAAAAAGCATTTTGTCCTTTAATCCAGGTTAAAGTTTAACAGATCAATTAAATCTATCAAACCGATGCATGGATATTGATATTAGCCGCTTTCAGAGCGGCTGAAAAAGCTGCCACTGGTGTTGCGCCAGATACTTTCGCTAACAGCTTACATTCTCGAAAGGAAAAGATCTCACAGCTATACTCAGGGAAGACAAGCGATTCGCACCTGACAGTCCAGTAGCAGCCGTTTGCTTCACATAAACCCATCATATCTTCGAGAACCATACAAAACCCCCAACCATACTGGTATAGCAAAATCATGCGGAGAAGGTATGCTGGCAAGATTAAGTTCGCAAGCTATATTTAAGGAGTACCATGGATTTCGTATACAGGTTAAAGACCAAATATAAAGTCACTGCTGATGTCGTAAAGAAGTTTAAAAACGACAAAGGTGCGGAGTTCTCAGTCCGGGTTGTTTACTCGGGGGACAAATACGGGCTTAACTTTAAATTAACACATGATAAAGACAAGCCTCTTGTTGAGTTCTATGATGCCGAGCATCCACATACTCAATATGGGCAGTTTATCAGCAGATACTATTTATCTACATTGCTGGAAGGTCACCATAATAGGACTAAGGGGTTAGATCTTCTAGGGTATGAACCCAAATGGAAGATAGATCGCGACACAATGACTGAGATTATTTCGTGGCTTAAGACACAACAATAAGGGAAAGACGCGATGAAATTTTTAAGAAAAATTCAGGCAAAATACGGAGTCACTTGTAGTGAAAAGAAAGAATGGATTCACATGCGGGCGGAAGATTTAAAACATCTTCAAAAGTTAGGTCTTCCAGTGAAGGTTAATGAAGTAGAAGTAGAAGTGACGAACGATGAAACGGACAACGGTTTCCGTACCGTATCTTTTTCCTTCATGGGACCGCGAGCACCAAAAAATCTGGGTGAGTTGCAAGTATATCTTGATACTCGCTACGAGCGAGGTGGACCCTATCAGTTCACAAACGATTCTAAAGAAAAGTTGAAGATTCCCGATTGGCGAGAACGAATGGATTGATTAAACGCAAGTTCATCAACCAGCCGTTGCGCTCCGTGGTAAACTCAAATAGCCTTTTTTCTGTGACCCTCAATCGCTCGCTTTAATGCGCCTGGTACGCAGGACTTATTGTTTAAGAAGTCGTTAAGGAATTCCTCGGATACGTCGGCTAGGTAGTCGGCGGCAGTCAGTTTGGCTTCAAGTGTTTTAATCGCACGATGGATGGAGCATTTGCCGAAGGCTGGTAAATTGCCAACTATACGCACGTCACTTTGATGTACATCAAGACACCATTTGAGGTACTCAAGGCACTGTTCGGGGGAAGCGTCATCGGGATAGCCAGCCATTTTTGTCCTATTGGGGGGTCACCCTTTTAAAAATACCATAACTGATGTGACTCTGCGGTTACATCGGCAGGACCTTCCACGGAGCTTGTATTATGCGTAACTGCCCCATTGGCTAACAAATACAGATTAGTATTAGAATCTACATGAATATCGTAGGTAGGTTCTACTCTAGAATTGTTTCCATAAGAAACAGTTACATGTTGGCAAATTCCGTTTTTAATTACCGTTACCTTCTCGCTGGCAGAAAAGTCTTTAACTTTTTTGACCGATCCATCCTCGATCTGCCAACGATGCTCTTCTGTGCAAGAAGCCAAGACAGTACCATCAGACAATGTTAAGTCAGCAACAGTTTTATGTCCATTCTGGAATATTCTTTTAACTTTAATGTGCTTTCCAAATTCATCGAATACCATGTCCCCAATTTGTACAGATTCAATAGGCACCGAGCCTTTAGACGTAAGTACCTGAGTCCCTCCCACTAGACATTCAAAAAATTCGCAGCCGACGCATTGATCAAAACTGAGAACCCCGTCATGTACTGTTCCCTTTGGGTATTTAGCTGCCTGACTAGCATTACTTATTTGTCCTGTAATGCTGTTTAAAAAGTAGGAAACCCAGCAACCCATTGAGTATGCTCGCCTTTGTCCTCTTTCTATCTGTTTTACTAAGGCACTATCTTTTGTGCGATCGTACCCCAACAAGACATAAATTTTCCAGATATCCCACCCAGGCACTTTGCGAATTGCTGCATCAAAATGAATGCCCTTAGCATCTCCAGGGACTTTATTTTTATGATCAGCGTAAGTAGGTTTACCTACAAAAGTATTGTAAACAAAATTTCCAAATCTAGGATCAAAATAGGTTACTTCTTCATATGGGAAGCAGTGCATATTCCTATTAGGAATTCCACATGTTACAATTCCACACTCGGTCCAAAGGTAATCCTTTACATCTGGTGAAATGTTATAAGTTTCTGACGCCCCTTTGAGCCAAGCGTAGTTGATATTCCGTCCGTTTACTTGAGCTATAGTTCGTTTTTTATCTAAAACTTCAAGTTTACGGATAGATCTGCGATATACTTCTTTATCCGAAGAAAAAGTACTAGCATACACAGGAACACGGTTGGAATGATGTCTGTTTTCTAAAATAGTCATACCATTAATCTAAGATTGAGATTCAGTGATGCTATCAAAAACAAGCTGATACTTTCGTTGGTCACGGGACTTTTCCAACAGGGCATTGTAATTCATTTAAACCGACGAGGATGGGGGGAGCAATCATTTGGAAGAAAACTACTCCTATAATTAGGTTCCTAGCACTATATTTGTAGACCAAGGTAGGATCTTTAACATCGTTAATACCCACGCAGCGCCCGTATTTTGTGGAACTTTCACAGCCTAAAAGGCTAACGAGTAGTAGAAGTGCCAATAGTTTCATCAGATGCTCCCTATACAATTCTAGTTTTAAATGTTATGTCTAGCGCGAAATTACCATCTTTTCAGTTTTAAAGGAAGCACCACATTGCCCCAGATTGAAATTTCCGATGAAGATTTAAGTTTTCTTAAAAATCTTGCTCACGAGATCGATTCGCAAGACAATGCTGCTACGGCTCATCCCTACTATATTGTCGTGCGTACTAGTCGCCAAATTATTCTGCCTCAGGGTCATGGATCTGGAGAGGCGGTATATCACGATGAAGATGGTGACGATCCAGCCACTTCTTTATACAAATCGCTCGAAGAGGCTGCTGAGGCTTTCAGCCGCTATGGGTATGCCGACATTCAAGAACGCTTGGATGCGCTCATAGAGTATGGAACCGATGAGATTGAAGAAGATCACAATGTATTCTTTACACGCAAAGGTTATGAAAAACATATGGAGCTAAATGGACATAACTATAGAGGGGATTGGTTTCAAAAGCCGCATTCCTATACTCATCACGCTTTTCGCAATCCGGAAATAAAGACCTTGCTTGAAATTGTCCGAAGGCTAAGCACCTGTGCTCGTACGACTTAGCGCAAGACAAAGCCACCCTAATGTGCGATGATCTAAGTCCTTCGTAAAGCTAGAGGTGTTCGATTCGTCGAGCGCCTCTATTTTTAGGCGGGATAACCAGCACTTAAAAGAGCCAATTTCTCTGCTTGATTGAGTAGTGTTATACCTGGGATTATATTTCCAGCATTGTCTATAACACGATTCCCGTTAATAGTGAAAAGCTGAACTGTTAAATCCTGAAAGGTCACGACGAAATAAGGACCTACATACATAGTGCTTAAAGGGTGTGTAGCATTAAGATTTAAATTCATCTCAGATATACTACCATCCCTACTATTGTAAGTATCAAAAACTGGAAGCCCACTGATAAAACGTTGCTTAGTACTCATGCTCTCCTTTTATAAATAATCTGTTACCCAACATAGATCAAGACACTGCCCAGCCTTACTCCCATCGCAGGTTCGAGTCCTGCCTTGGGAGCCATCCTTCATTCCCCTTAAATGCAAACCCTTCATAACTTTATTCCTAGATTAAATTAAGAATTTCTACCATAGGAGATAAATATGACTATTACATTTCACACTACACGTACTGTCGATTACCATAACGTTAATGGCGTAGGTTCTTTTACTGTTGACGTTGCTTACGTCCCCAATTTCATCAGTGCAGATTTCCACGATGTTCAAACTCTGAAAAGCGCTACCCCCGATAGTGTAGTTTGGGATTTAGCTACTACCCCTACGGGTTACCAACTTACCGTCAACTATAATACAGGCGCTCATCGTAAAATCAAGACAATCCTAGCTAAACTACCTAAGGATCCTGAGCAAACAATTAGCTTTGGCACCTAAGAAAGGGAAGACATGTCTTTTATTTTTAGTGTTATTGCTTCTAGCCGAAGTCTTAAACGAGATGTGAAGCTGAAGGATGGCAGATCATATCCAAAAGGCTCACCTGTTGAAGTTAAGTTTTTTGGCGATAAAGACAATGGTCACAAAATATGTGAAATTAAAGTATTAGGCAGTACGGATATGTCTAATACAACATTTAAAACATCTATAGCCAATCTCCCTTTAACGGTTTCCGGTTTTGCAAAACCGTCAATTGCCACAATGAACAAGTGGTCAAACGATGGCATCGCTAAAACACCCACAGGAAAAAAGACAGAGCCGGATGGATATGCCGATGACGGCTCCCCCTCGTGGCTACTAGCTCTAGGATACATGTAATCCCTTCCATACCCACGGGAGGGACCAACCCCCCAGATCCCGAAGGGACACCCCCCCCAGCCCCCATGTATACGTATTCTCTAATGGGACAAGTCATGACATGTTTTCTAGCCGCTAGTTGACAAAGCACAAAATAAAAATTGGTAAAAGAACAAGCGAGCATACCCCGGAGGGAGACCCCCCAGCCCCTGTATACGTATTCTCTAATGGGACAAGTCATGACATGTTTTCTAGCCGCTAGTTGACAAAGCACCAAGTAGAAATTGGTAAAAGAACAAGCGAGCAGATTCCCCGGAGGGGAGGACACCCAGCCACCCCATGTATACGTATTCTCTAATGGGACAAGTCATGACATGTTTTCTAGACACTAATTGACAAAGCACCAAGTAGAAATTGGTAAAAGAACAAGCGAGCATCCAGACACCCTAGCCCCATGTATACGCATTCTCTAATGGGACAAGTCATGACATGTTTTCTAGACGCTAGTTAACAAAGCATAAAAGAACAATTTTGAAAGACCTTGCCTTTAACTCCTAAGTTCGCTAGGGTGCCGTGGCATACATTTCAAAGGAGTGCTTATATGTTTTGTTTTTACGATAAGTTAAAAGATGTTGTGACTGGCTATGAGGGTGTCGTCACTTGTGTCGTCCACGACCTTGGTAGTATTTGTCGCTATGGCTTGCAGGCAGCAATTAAAGACGATAAAATACCTGATGTATTTTCGTTTGACGAAGCTCAATTACAATTAGTGGAGGAGGGTAAAAACCGTAGACCTGCTACTGAGGTATATGCCTATGGTTTTAAAGACATAGTGCTAGACACCCTCACTGGGATTGAAGGCATGGTAGTCTCGCGTTCAGAATTCTTAAATGGGTGTCTGCGCTATGGTGTGCAAATCCAGTACAAGCCAAAATCAAATAAAATACCACCTCTGCACTACGCCTATGAACAAAGTTTAAAGCTAGTGACTAAATCCACTGCTCCCGAAGTGAAAAAGACCGGGGGACCTATTGGGGGTGTTGCGGCGGCGGTAAAAGATCAATTTTAGGATATGCGATGCAGACAGTTACTTTATTGAAGGGTTTACCTGCGTCTGGTAAGTCTACTAGAGCTAGGGAATTGGTAGCTTTATCAGGCGGCAAAACTAAAAGGGTTAATAAGGATGATTTAAGGGCGATGGTTGATGATAAATTCAGCAAAGATAAAGAGAAGTTTATTCTCTCTTTACGCGATGCTGCGATTACATCTGCTCTTAGTTCTGGATATAGTGTGATTGTTGATGATACTAATCTTCATCCAAAGCATGAACAGCATATAAGGGAGTTAGTACATCCTATAGAAGTATTGGTAGATGATTCTTTTCTCCTGGTACCTATGCGGGAGTGTATTAGGCGAGATGCTTTACGCCCGAATCCTGTGGGTAAAGAGGTCATTCGCCGAATGGCTAAGTCCCTTGAAACGCCTAAGAAGTATTTTGTTGAGGGGCTTCCTTCTTGTGTCATATGCGATTTAGATGGGACGTTAGCTCTTATGGGCAAGCGAAGTCCTTTCGATGCTTCTACATGCGAGCAAGACGAGTTAAACTTTCCGGTAGCGCACTTCCTTAGATTTTTAGCCTTAGAGTTCACCGTCTTTTACTTTAGCGGCAGGGAAGATAAATACGTCGAACCCACTTTGACTTGGTTGCGGTCTCACAACCTAGACTTTCATAAAGAACTTGTCATGCGTCCTACAGGTAATTTTGATAAGGACGTACTCGTTAAAGGTCGGATGTTTGAAGAGTATATTAGAGGCAAGTTTAATGTGCATGTAGTTTTAGACGACCGCAATCAAGTTGTTGAAAATTGGCGGGATTTAGGCTTGAACGTTTTCCAGGTTAATGAAGGCGATTTTTAATGCATACATCTTTAGAGGGTTATCTAAAACATGTAGAAGCTGGTCATATAAGAATGGTGGTTTGGGATGATTTAGTCCTTTTCAATTACACTGATCAAGCCACTTTCGATAAGGTATGGAATGAGTATACTCTTAATGCTCGTGGACATATCTTTAATAAAGACACTGGCGAGGTTGTTGCACGTCCTTTCGGTAAGTTTTTTAACTATAACGAGCATGAAGGCATCTATGGAAAAGAAGTGTTGGACGGTCTTCTTAAGAAGACACATTACATCCAACAAAAAGCTGACGGATCGCTTGGTGTAGTTTTTTGGTGGAAAGGTGAATGGCGGGTTGCCACTAGGGGATCTTTTAGTTCCGAGCAAGCTATTAGGGGGCAGGAAATATTAAAGAAGTACAACATGCCAGCTTCTGGTGATGGTTGGACTTATTTAGCTGAAATCATCTATCCGGAGAACAGAATCATAGTCCCCTACGGTGACGTAGAAAAGCTCGTCTTACTAGCCGCTAGAGATAATTCAACGGGGCAATATTCAAACGCACTGGAAACAATTGCGACTAAGTTTGGTATGCCTCTTGTTCAACAGGAACAAATCACAATAGAACATGCGCTACAGCAACAAAAACATATACCCTATACAGAAGAAGGGTGGGTGGTCGTTTTTGACTGTGGGACTAGGTTGAAGATCAAGGGCGATGACTATATGAGAATCGCCAAATTCAAAGCTAACCTATCCCCCCTTGCCGTCTGGGAAGCACTGCTGCTTGGATCCTACCCCGAGATGGCAGTGGCTTGCCCCGAAGAGTGCCGCGATGAATTAGTGGTTATACAAGAGAAGCTACAGGCTGATTTCTCTGCGCTTAAGGAATTCGTTGACGGTGAATGGGCATCGCTGGACCTAAATCGCAGCCGTAAAGATATCGCCTTGGATATCCAACAAAAACCAAAATGGATACAAGGCGCACTGTTCGGAACACTATCCAAAAGTCCCAACGTAGCGCAGTACCTGTGGAAACTACTTAGACCTGTCGGGAATGTTTACGCCGAAACGGAGGCTTATAATGGGTAGGTTCAAATCAGTTGAAAAGGTCTTCCTATGTCAAGGAGTGCCTAAAGAGGATATTGACAAAACCTTCAAAGATTTCAAATCAGCTAAAGATGCAAACAAGATAAAAGATCTCAAAGAAAAGAACATAGATACCTGGGCTAAGAAGACCTTTGAAGATTTCAAAAAATTCGTTGATAAAATAGCAAGCGAGAAATCTAAAACTCAACACAAAGCCATCACCAAGTCCGAAGGCGCGAAGCTAGTGGCGGAAAATAGCGACTGGAGAGTGTATAACATACTAGAACATAAAGCATGTATGCTTTATGGCTCAAATACAAAATGGTGTATAACACAAGAAGATGTTTGGGTAAGTTATATACAAAAAATGAACTTCTACTTCTTTATCTCGAAGACTAGAGATCGAGACGACCCGCTAGCCAAGATCGCTATGAATATAGATGCAAAGGGTGAAAAACAATTCTGGGAGGCTACTAATGCTAGAATAATAGCTTGGGGCTTGAACTTACCAGAATTTAAACCAGAACATGCGACAGAAGGCGTTATTGTAAACGGTAAAAAGGTAACCTTTGAACAATTTTCTAAAATGGAAAACTTAGAGATAAAAGGAGGTCTCGATCTTAGTGGCACACAAATTAAAGAATTGCCGCAAGGTCTAAAGGTAGGTGGAAGTCTCGATCTTTATGGCACACAAATTAAAGAATTGCCGCAAGGTCTAACGGTAGGTGGAGATCTCGATCTTAGAGGCACACAAATTAAAGAATTGCCGCAAGGTCTA
>Ga0315291_10007368_pt1 | contig 13605 bp, 11 predicted proteins | sample YL17G12_20_MG_FD_203070 | JGI IMG/M metagenome (GOLD analysis project Ga0315291, IMG submission 203070) | Sediment microbial communities from Yellowstone Lake, YNP, Wyoming, USA - YL17G12_20 | ecosystem: Environmental > Aquatic > Freshwater > Lake > Sediment | place: USA: Wyoming | collected...
GACAATCCTTTATAGCTGGCCTGGATTTCGTAATCACGCGTGACCTCCAAGCCGCCATACTGATAGGCGCCATCCGCGCCGGTGTACGTCGCATTCTTCTTGCCCGTCTGGAGATCCGTCAATACGATGACGGCGCCGGCAATAGGATTCTCGGCTTCATCGCTCACCACGCCAGCCACTGTGCGCGAAGGCTTCTCTTCCTTGGCCTTCAGATACGGCAGGGAGACCGCTACGAGCATCAAGGCGGCGACGATCGTCAACGCGCGCGCCCAACGCCCGCCTAGCCATGACTCCGCCGGAGTAGGGCAGGTACTCAAAAGGCTCGGAGCTGATTTCAGCCGGACCATGCTCTCACCAGGTTCCTTGATCTTCGCCTTCTTCCGTAGTTGAGACAACTTCTATTTCCAGCGGATTGGTGTTGACCACCTCAAGCTCGGCTCCGCATTCGGGGCAGTCCAGCCGCTGGCCTTCCTCAACGTTGTCCTCGACATCGAGCGCAGCCTCACATTCCGGACAGAAGGCCATCTCACACCCCCGGTTCCAACTCCGCCTCCGATACATCATCTCTAGTCATTTCTCGGGTGGATGTCAAGCGACTCTTCGATCCCGGATTCGACTAGCACTTGACAACGCCAGCCTCCTGACGGACGGGCCTGCCAAAGAGGTCAACCCAACACCAAGTCCTCGGGCAAGGGGAACACCCGGGGCCAAGTGCCACGCGCGTTGGCTCTCTTTCCTTGCACCGAAGTGGCCCTTTCCCTCCTTGCGTATCGCGGGGTACTCTATGGCTTTCCACACGGGCTGGGGGAATCCGGAGATCCGAGGTGCCGAATGAAAAACGAACGCCATTTCGCAACACTCGCCGTGCACGCCGGGGAAGCACCCTGCCCGGCCACGGGCGCGCTCGATACACCCATCTATCAGTCGACGACATTTGTTTCCGCCGACGCGGATGAAATGGCCGCCGTCTATGACGAAAAGCAATTCGGGTACATGTACACGCGCTACGGGAATCCCACCACGCACGCGCTGGAAGAAAAAGTTGCTGCACTCGAGCGCGGCGAGGCTGCTCTTGCCTTCTCTACCGGCATGGCAGCAATCTCCTCGGCGATACTCGGCTACGTCAAGGCCGGCGACCACGTAGTCGCGGCGCGGTCGCTCTACGGCGCAGCCTATAATTTTCTCAATACGAAGTTACCACGGATGGGCGCTTCCACTACGTTTGTCCAGTCCACGTGCATCGAGGACTTTGAGAAGGCGCTTCAGCCCAACACCCGCCTGATTTACTTCGAGTCGCCGAGCAACCCGGTGCTGGAGATCGTAGATATTGCCGCGCTTGCGGAAATGGCTTGCTCACGCGGCATTCCCACCATGATCGACAATACCTTCGCTTCCCCGGCGCTTCAGCAGCCCCTCACACTGGGGGTGACCGTCGTCGTTCACTCGGCCACCAAATACTTGTGCGGCCACGGCGATGCCATGGGCGGCATCGTCGCCGGCCCCAAGGATTACATCTCCGAACTCATCCACGAGATTATCCGCGACTTCGGCGGCGTCATCAGCCCGTTCAACGCCTGGCTGATCCTGCGCGGGATCCGCACGCTCCACCTGCGCATGCCTGCACATTGCTCAAACGCTCAGAAGGTCGCAGAGTTTCTTGCCCGGCACCCGAGGGTCGAACGCGTCAACTATCCCGGCCTGCCGAGCCATCCGGGATACGAGATTGCCAAAAGACAGATGAAAGCCTTCGGCGCCATGATCAGCTTCGAAGTAAAGGGCGGTTACGAAGGCGGGAAACGAGTGATGGATGGCGTGAAGATTTTCGCGCGCGCCGCGAGCCTCGGCGACACGCGCTCGCTGATTGTCCACTCCGCTTCCACCAGCCACCGCGCCGTGCCGCGAGAGCAGCGATTGGCGGTCGGAGTCACCGATGGATTGGTTCGTCTGTCCGTGGGAGTGGAAGCAGCAGAAGACTTGATCGCGGATCTCGATCAGGCCCTGGCTTTTTAATGTCGGCCCGCCCATTCAACCGATCGTCACACTCTCTACCTGCGGGTTGTCCTTTGTTGGCTTCCTTGGCTGTGAGGACTCCCGCCCGCCACATTCCCCGAGCTCGAACACTGCTCGACTTGTAGCGCCGTGTTCTGATCTGCCAGTGAAAACTTCGTCGGCCCCGGGCCCGTGAAGGCGCCAATCGGAAGCCGCTCTCCTGAGGCGAGGTGGTACAAACCCAGCTTGAGATGGATGCTCCCTTCCGGCTGGGGTTCCGAGAAGTTGAATTCGAGATTCTCCACGGCCTCGTCACCGGAGTTCCAAGTCGTCATCGGTGGCCCTCCGTGAAGGACCTGGTGGTCAAGGTATCCGATTACCTTGTTGTTCTGGTCGAGGATATGCGTGAAACACCAATACTCGCGATCGAGGCGTTTCAGACACCGCCAACGATACTTGACCTGGAGCGAGTGAGGAGATTGTACGATTGAGAGCCCGGTTAGCCGGACTTTATCAGCAAAGTCCACGGCGCAAGCTGCAACCTGATCAAGACCCGCCGGCACGAACGCGCTCGCGCGGATGGCCGAACCGGGCGAAAGGTTCTTGAAGATGTGGGCGACGCCGCCATCGGGCAGCATACGGCCATAGGGCACCTCGGTGAAGCGGCCGCTCTCCCGGACATGGCGAACTAACGCTGTCTGATGGATGTTGTACGCAGGCGATTCGGGCTCTCCGCCTTCCTTGTACACGAAGAAGAATGCGGAATCGGACTTTTTGAGGAGCTCCCCCAAGTCCTTCTCGTACGCGGAACTGATAAAGTCGAATGGCAATCGCGCCCTGACCGCCGCCAATTCCAGGTTGTTGGTGTTGAAGGGTGCTCGGTCGGTGCCTACCATCAGTAGTTTTTTCTCGCCCACATCGAACTGGGCGCTCTCGTAGGCCGTCTTCAGAAGTTCCAAGTGTGGCCATACGCTCCGATCATAGTTCCGCGCATAATCGAGGTTCGGCGCCACAAGAATCAAGTTGCCGATTCCGAGACGCCACCTGCCCAGAATCCCGAATGAGGTCTGGATCATCGCCACACCCGGAAATGTTAACAACAGGCACAGTAGCGTGCCCCGCCAACGCATCGTCTTGCCGACCACGAAATCGAGAGTGAAGCCCAGAGCCAGTGCCAAAACGGGCAACAGTGGCGCCACGTAACGCACATTCTTGTTTCTTCCGAATAGAAAAACCACGAAAGGCAGCGCCCACAGGCAGAGGAAAATCAGCGGTTCCCCCGCCAGCCGCTGAAGGAAAAAGCGAAGCTTTCCGCTCAGCACCATCCATGCCAACAAGGCAATTGCCAGTGCCGCGTAGTAACAAGACGGTCCCACGTTTATCAGATGAACCAGATAGGTGTTGATCGCCGATGCCGAGAAAACCGGGCCGGTCCCGTAGATGTCGGCCTCGGAGGAAAAGCCTGCCGCCAGCGCCAGGCGAAGCGTCCGACGGTAGTTGATCAGATACCAGGGCAGAGGCAGCAGAATCGCGGGAAGGGAGAGTCGCAACAGAAGTCCGAGTTTGGACGGCCCTCCCGGGCCTTCCGGAGGCTGCGTTCTGGGCGTGAATGCGAATCGGGCAAAGACGTAAAGGAATGGGCAGGCGTAATAGAGAGGAAAACTCACTTTTAGCAGCAAACCCAAGCCCCACATAACGCCGATATAGAACGCCGACTTGGGATTCCCGAGGTTCCGCGATTCCATCAAGAGCAGGACCCCCACGCAAATGAACGCGGTGAGGACGAATTCAATCAGATACCAGCGCGCCAGTCCGTACAGCATCGGCATAGTCGCCGTGACGTAGGCAGCAATGAGGCCGGCGCGGCTGTTCCAGCATCGCCGCCCGAGCAGGTAGACAGAAGCCAACAGAATGGGGATGAAGACGAGGTTGACGCCGAAGGCATTTTCAGGGTTGCGACCCAGCATCAAGTAGAACGGCGCGGGAAGGACGGTGATGAGTGGCGGCTTTAGGGCCAGCATAGTGAGAAACCGCCTCCCAAATCCTATCAACCCCCCGTCCACCAACGCGTCGAACATCACTAAACTGTTGGTGAGATACCAGGCGTCGTCCCAGGCGGGCGGTAAGCTATCCAGCCGAAGCCACGCCACAGTCACGCCAGCCAGGAAGCAGTTCAGGCCCGCGAGGATCAGGCCGTCTCGGTACTTAGAAACTAGTTCCTTCACGTGTTGCATGGTGGCTTTCAGGGCTGCGAGCCCAACCAACGGTGACGTGGCCTACGGCGACCTTTGAACTCCGTCACCGGTGCACGGACCTCTCCATTCACAACAGGAAAACTGAAAATGCGAAGCCGCGGGCCTCGAGAGATTGTTGATGGGTGATCGAGTTCCGCCACCGAGTCTTCACCGCTTGCGAGCGCGCAGCGCTGGGATGCTCCAAAGCTCTTAATAATGGGCGGCAGAGATCATAATCGATGTGGATGCGAAGTTGTAGCGGCAGCAGAACCGTTGCAAGAGCCGGAAACGCGGCGGGCGAAGTTCTGGCCTGCCGCGCCTCCGGCTCTCACGGTCCCGGAGGAGGGAACTACGTCTTTAGACGCGCGTGCTCACAGTCAGGAGTATTGGACACAATCTCTTCGAACCTCTCGACAATCCACCGGTCGTCCTCTTCGCTCATATGGCCCTCGGCGAACGGGAACAATACCCTCTCCTCCTTCAGCAGGTGGTTGCGCAGCTCGTAGATCAGGGTTCTTCCGTGGTCGCGGATGCGGGCCGCCGCGGGGCCTCCGGTGGCGGGATGCTGATCGAGTTCAAGGACTCCGCCGCGCAGTCCACAAAACGACCGGGCGATTTGCAGGTGCTCGTCGAGCATGACGGTGAGCGGGCCCGCTTCGGGCGATAGAAACTTCTCCAGGACCGGAAACAGCGCCTGATTCTCCTTCTCAATGTGCAGAAGCAGGTGGCGCGACAGGTAGTCGGCGATTTCTCCCAGCGCCTGTTTGGAAACACCTGGGACCTCCGAATTGACCAGGAACTCGTCGATCAGCCCCTCCAGCTCTGTGATCGCTTTTTCAACCGCGCGGTGTTCGGAGACCAGGATATCGATCGAGCGCAGCGCCATCGGCGCACCTCCTTCCTGCTGCCAATTTAGTGTGGCCGGAGATCGGTGCCGATGACTTTCGTCACAAGGTGAGTCGAAAGTTTAGAGTCCAAAGTCGAAAGCCCGAACCTCCGACTTCCAACCTTGGACTGCACGATGGGGGTCGTGCTGAAGTTTCGTGCAGGTTATTCGGAGGCTTCGACTTCAGCCTGGAGAGCGTCCAGGCTGGAAATGATGACGTTTTTGCCGTCGAGCTTGATGAGGCCCTCGGCCTGAAACCGGCTGAGGTTCCGCGAAACCAGTTCCCGGACCGTGCCGATATGTGCGGCCAACTCCTGATTGCTGGCCGTCAGCGTGATCTCGATGCCGTGAGCCGTCCGTTTCCCCTTGCGTTCGGCCAGGCGAAAGAGGAGTGCTGCCAGGCGGTGGCGAACCGTGGTGAAAGAAAGTTCCTCGATAATTCCCACCAACCTGCGCAAACGCGAACCAACAACCTTCAGAACCTTGAGGGCAACTTCCGGCTGTTCCACGCAAAGCGCATGGAAATCCCGCTTGCTGACGAACAAGAGCGCCGCTTCACCGAGCGCAGCCGCCGAAGCGGGGTAATCGCCGCCGTCAAAGACAGGTAACTCCGCGACCGAGCCGCCTGCGCTCTCAATAGCCAATACCTGCTCGCGCCCGCCCGCCGAGGTCTTGAACACCTTGATCGCTCCCGACTCCACCACGAACAAACCTTCACAGGGCTCGCCTTCGGCAAAGATCGATTCTCCCGCTGCAAAGCGGCGAGGCACGGCGTGCTCCGCGAGGAATCCGAGCTCCTTTTCGGACAAGTCGGCAAAGAGCGGGACTTTCTTCAACGCCGCGGCGCGAGATGGTTTCGGCTCCGGCATGGCGCTCATTGTACGCGGGAATCGGGCGAGTGAATAGTGCGCGCCACAGGAGTATAATGTGCGTATGGGAACCGAAGTCATTCCTAAGCTAAGTTTCGAGGAATTCCGCCAACTCCCCTGCGACGGGAAACGATACGAGCTGGTCCGTGGAGAGGTGCATGTGACTCCAGCACCAAATACGAAGCACCAATTCGTCGTTCATAACCTCGATATGAGCCTCGGTTTGTTCGTCCAGAAGAACAATCTGGGTGAAGTTTGGGAATCGCCTCTGGATGTGCGGCTAGGTGAGGACACGGCCTTGCAGCCGGACTTGATCTTCATCTCGAATGCGCGCGCCGGAATTATTCAGGAGAATTGGATTGCTGGGGCGCCGGACTTAGTCGTCGAGGTGCTGTCTCCTTCCACCGTGGCGCATGACCGCACGACAAAGCTCGGCATATATGCTGCCGCGGGTGTACCCGAATTCTGGCTCATCGACTCGCAGGCCAAGACGGTGGAAGTTTTGAAACTCGAGGGGAAGAAGTATTTTGTGGAAGCCACGCACGCGGGCGATCAAGTCCTCGCGTCAAGCCTCTTTCCCGGCTGGCAATTGCCCCTCAATGACCTCTTCGATTTCCGCGGAAGGTTCTAGCCACGTCTGCGCTTCTGCCACTGGCTAATTCAGACTCTCTCTCCAAGATCGCCTATACAAGGGAATCCGGGGGTATAATCTTGCCAAAATGATTCACGAACTTCTCGAAAGCCTCGCAAAGCAACTGCCCGACCAGGCCGAGACCATCAGGCGGATCGGCGAAGTCCGGAAAGAAGCCTCTGGACGACCCTATGAAGAATTCTTCGAGCCGAAGTCGGTGTTCCAAATTTCGGGCAAGGGACCACGGCTGATTGCATTAACCCAGCCTGACGTACAGGCTTGGACAAAACATGTGGCGCATGCTTGTCGGGCTCGGATGCTTGCCATCGAGCCACCACTCCTCGCCGCCGTTGCCGCTAATTCGCTGACGCCCGCAATGATCCTTCTGCGTAGCCACACAGAAACTGCCGGAATGGCTTGCCTCGTATTGGTCACGTTGAAAGATGCGGATGCAAATCGCGTACGAGATGTCATGCAACGAACCCTATTTGGAAGTGCGCTTAAGTCACGTTGGAAGCGGTTCAGCGACCTGTCAGATTTGCTTCCATTTTCGGAGTCTTCGCCCCCACAAGCCAAAGAGCTCATTGACGCCCTGGACCGTTTCGCGGCTGGTGGTGGACCTGGAAAAGGGCGGTATCAAGCCCTGTATGGAATCATGTGCGAATTCGCTCATCCCAACAGCCGTGGAGTCCTGGGTTTTGCCCGGTCACGCGAAGACTCCACGGTCGGCTGGTACATCCGATACACTCCAACCGAAGAGGTGGGTGTGCAAGAGAAGACTATGGTTTTGTCTATCCTGCTTGAGACGATGCGGGTTGGCTACGCTGCGACGGAACTTCTACGATTGGGTACCGTTGTTGAACTCCCCAAGGGATTCTCCATTACTCCACCCGACCCTCAGAGTCTAACTCTTATCTTGCAGAGGCTGTTGCTCTTCGAAGACGAAGCTGAAAACAGTAGCCGTGTGAATTAGAGGGCTTGCTGCATGGGGGGATGCTGGAGGGAGGACCGGGTCAATGCGAAAGGTGGTGCGAGCGATCTTCGGTATCAGGCGAGACCCCAACCTGGAGGACCGTTGGTGGCATCGGTCCTCGAAGGTGTTCTTCGCTGTTTCGTCGGTCGTCGTGTTCTTGACTGCCGTGGTCGTGTCGTTCGACGAGCCGGCCCAGCGGGGGGAAAACGTCCGAATAATTCACACACTACGGAGCTACACTCAAAGTCATCCGGAGCTAGCGAATTCTGTGCCGTCGTTTCGGGGCTTGGGGCGCGTCGGCGAACTCACGGACACCGGGCGTATTGGGTTCCTCTATCTGTCTGAGAATGATGTCATGTGCTCCGGAAACCTGGAGGGCCATCCGAAGGAGGTCGCTCGGTTCTTGCGTCACGGTGATCCGGGCTCCTACGGCGAGATGGACACCAATGGGGCTGTGGCTTGGTTGAAGGAGCGACGAGAGGCCGGTCGGTCTGCGCCGTGCATAGTGGACAAGAGTCTGGAACTACCGAACACGGACAAGATCGTTTCGTGGACGTTCACGCCAGCAGCGCGTGCAACTTCGTACGCCCGTGCCGTTGGGATCGGGGCTCTCGTCTTCCTGTGTTACGCGTTGGGGGCCCTCAATCTCTACTATCGTGGCTTCATCTACGTCATCTTGGGTGCGCGCACTAAGCCGTCCTGATCTGCATAACTTCATCCAGTTCACGAGCGTGGATGCGCGAGGGGCAACGCCTTGCTAGAATAGTCGCTTGCCTTTCGGGCGAGGCTTCCAATCATGCTTTCGGGGTTTACGGAAAAATACGACGTGGTAGTGGTGGGCGCGGGGCACGCGGGTGTCGAGGCCGCGATGGCGGCGGCACGCATGGGGTTGAAGACCGCGCTCTACACGATCAATCTCGACCTGATCTGCCAGATGTCCTGCAACCCGGCAGTGGGCGGGATCGCCAAGGGCCACCTGGTGCGCGAAGTTGACGCTCTGGGTGGCATCATGGGCGAAGTGATTGACGCGGTGGGAATCCAGTTTCGTCTGCTCAACACCAGCCGCGGCCCGGCCGTCTGGTCGCCGCGCGCCCAGGCCGATAAGAAGCAATATCGCGTGCGCATGCGCCAGGTGCTCGAAGAAGAGCACAACCTGCGCATCAAGCAGGCGGAAGTGGTGGATTTGGTGCTTGGGAGCGCAGGCGTCTCGCCTGCTGCGGGCGGGACGCCCGCGCTCCCAGGGCGAGTGCCCCGTGTGTTGGGCATCCTGCTTCGCGATGGCCGCACAGTTGAGGCGGGCGCGGTCATCATCACGACCGGCACGTTTCTCAACGGCCTGATTCACTGTGGCGAGCAACAATATCCCGCCGGACGGTCAGGCGAGCCGCCCGCCGTGATGCTGGGCGAAGCGCTGCGCCGGCTGGGCTTCGATGTGGGCCGGCTCAAAACCGGCACACCGCCGCGGCTCGACGCGCGCACGATCGATTTCTCGCAGTTCCAGAGTCAGCCCGGCGACCCGATCCCCACCCCGTTCAGCTTTCGAACCAAGGCGATCACTCAACCGCAACGAGTCTGCTGGATCGCTTACACAACCGCCGAAACCCACCGCATCATTCGCGAGAACGTCCATCGCGCGCCGCTCTACTCCGGACAGATTAAGAGTATCGGGCCGCGCTATTGCCCCTCGATCGAGGATAAAATCGTCAAGTTTCCGGACAAATCGCGTCATCAGCTCTTTCTCGAACCGGAAGGTATGGACACGAACGAAATCTACGTCAACGGCATGTCCACCTCGATGCCCATTGACGTGCAATTGGCGATGGTGAAGTCGATTCCAGGCCTCGAGAACGCCGAAATGATCCGCCCCGGCTACGCCATCGAGTACGACATGGTGCAACCCACGGAGCTTTACCCCTGGCTGGAAACGAAGAAGATCCAGAACCTTTTTCTCGCTGGCCAGATCAACGGCACCACAGGCTATGAAGAAGCTGCGTGCCAAGGCATCATGGCAGGCATCAACGCCGGTCTGCGCCTGCAGGCCAAGGATCCGGTTACGGTTAACCGCACGCAAGGCTACACCGGCATCCTGATCGACGATCTCGTCAGTAAGGGCGTCGACGAGCCATACCGCATGTTCACATCACGCGCCGAGTTTCGCCTGCACCTGCGCATTGACAACGCCGATGAGCGCATGATGCCGATTGGCTATCAAGTCGGAACGATCAAGGCGAGGGACTACGAAGCTTTCCTGGAGAAGAAAAAGAGGATTTCCGCGGCGACGCAGTTCTTGCTGCAAACCACGCTCGACCCCTCTTCGCGAGTGGGCCGTGAGGTCTATACGAAATTGGGTCTCCTGAATGATGGGCAACTCGCAGCATCCGGCCCGCTTACCGGAGCGCAGCTTCTGAAGCGCCCGGAACTCAACATCGAAGACATCCTGGAGTGGGTCAACGAAGGTTTGAACGCGCGCGGGCAGGGGAGCCTCGGAGGACTGACCGTCCCGGGTGAGACCAATGTGTTCGCCCGCGAGGAAACGCGTCGCGTCGAAACCGATTTCAAATACGAAGGCTATCTCCAGCAGCAAGAAAAACAAATCGATCGAATGAAGCGCGCCGAAGCCCGGCGCATTCCTGATTGGTTCGAGTACCGCAAGGTCTCTGGCCTCTCGCGCGAAATGGTGGAGAAACTCACCCGCGTCCGGCCCCTTACCCTCGGCCAGGCTGCGCGCATCCCCGGCGTTACACCCGCCGCCGTCTCACTCGTCAATTGCTACATCGAAATCTTCCAGCGCCGCGCAGCTGAGCAGGCCTCGGTATGAAAACCTCCTGCCTGTGGGCGGCTCCGTGGCGCCTCACTCGCGATGCGCTTCAATTAGGAACCCTGCGCAATTTCACCATAAGATAATGAGGTCGGTGTCTTCCGCAAGACAGATTGGCGCTTGCGCCCTTCTCGCGTTAGCGGTCGCGAACGCGGCCAGCGCCGCGGCCCCACGCAAGGCGCGCTCCGCCATCCGGGGCGTTCCGCAGGAGTATTACGTATACGATTCCCAAGTGCGGAAGCCGGACGCTCCTGCCGTGATTGTTGTTTCTGGCGATGGCGGCTGGCACGGATTCATTGCGGAAGTCGCAGAATATCTGGCGGACCACGGCTACCCGGCCGTGGGCGTCGACGCGAAGGAATATCTGGAATCGCTGTCCAAGCCCCGAGCGCTTGAGCCCTCTCAGGTTAGCGGCGATTTTGCGGCGCTTGCCCGTTTCGTGAAAGAACGGACGGGCGCGAAGTTACTGGTGCTTATCGGCTGGTCGGAGGGTGCGGGATTGGCGGTGCTGGGAGGCCTTGATCCGGCTGTGCGCGTGGATCTGCGTGGGGTGGTGGCGATCGGTCTGCCGGAGCTTAACGAACTCGCCTGGCGATGGAGTGATTCTGTAATCTACGTCACGCACAAGGTCCCCAACGAGCCGACGTTCAACAGCAAGGATTATGTGGGCTGTCTCGCACCCATCCCGCTCATGGTGATCCAATCGACACATGACGAATTCGTTCCGCTGGAAACAGCTCGTGATATTTTCACCCGCGCGCGCGACCCGAAACAGATTAGCTTCATCGACTCCGAGAACCACCGATTTGAAGGCCAGCACCCTGCCTTCTGGCAAGCCCTCGATCGCGCGCTGGCCTGGTTTGAGTCCGTCGCGGCGAAGTCTTGAGGGTAATCCCGAATGCCGTTCCGGCCGCGTCCTCACATCGTCCACCGTATCGTGGCGGGGTTGGTGATGCTAGGAGGTCTGTTCGATATCCTCGACGGCCTCTGAACTCGTCACTCGATTCGGCTGAATTCTTTGGCCGCGCGGCTGCCGCTCGAAGTGCACCATGGAAGCCGGGCGCTCCTCGTCCTTTCCGGAATTCTCCTCATCGCACTCGGGCGCGGACTGGGGCGTGGCAAGCGGCGGGCGTGGCAGCTCGCTATCGTCGTCAGTGCGTCGCTCATGCTCCACTTGGTACGCAATGTTCACTTGGTCTTCGTTGTTCCGTCGCTCGTGCTGCTGGGGTATCTCACTCTGGCGCGACGCTCGTTTATCGCTGGGAGTGATCCGGCCGCTACCAGGCGATCACTCCTCCTCGCGCCGGCTTTCGTAGTTGCGATCCTCGTCTTCGGAACACTCGGCCAACTCCATTACCGTCATGCTATCGACCCTCCCTTTCAGTTCCAGCACGCCGTGCGGGCAACAGTTCTAGCAGCAGTGCTAAGCGACGACCCCGGAGTTATTCCCCATAGCCCCCACGCAGAAGAGTTTCTCGATTCGATCGCATGGCTATCCGTGGGCTCGGGCCTGGTACTGGTGTGGCTGCTCTTGCGGCCGGTGATTGCCCGGCGACTGGATCCCTCCCTGCCCGCAGCCCAGGCCATCATTCGTGATTATGGAGATCACTCGCTCGCCACTTTTGCGGCGGAGTCAGACAAATACCACTTCCTGGCGATGAACGGTCGCGCCACGATCGCCTATCGGGTTTCAGCGCACGTGGCGATCACGATCGGCGATCCTATTGGCTCCCCGGAGACTCTTGAACCCGCCGTCGATGAGTTCCTGGCTAATTGCCGCAGGCACGATTGGGTTCCATGCTTTTTTGAGGTGACCGCAACGAACCTGAAGATCTATCGCCAGCGCAAGCTGCGCACGTTGAAGATCGCCGAAGAGGCAGTCATTCCTCTGACTGACTTCACGCTGCGCGGCAGCAGGATGCAGAAACTCCGTCAATCGCTGAACAAGGTTGAGCGCGAGAACCCCAACCTGCATATCGAAGTCTTCTCAGGGACACTGCCGGCCGAAATTGAAGACCAGCTTCACCTGATCTCCGAACACTGGCTGGCCAGGAAAGGACTGCCGGAGCTGGGCTTCACCATGGGCCGGTTTGATCCCGCCGCGCTGGCAGGCCATACGCTCGTTGCGGCGCTTGACGAACAGCGCGTGGTGGGGTCTGTCTCCTGGCGACCTTTTGCAGGAGGAGGCTTCACCATCGACCTGATGCGCTACGGCCCTGACGCACCCAAGTTTCTGATGGATTACTTGATTGCCCAATCATTGCTGCATTTCCAAAAGAACGGAACGCCGAAGGTTAGCCTGGCCAACGCGCCGCTGGCCAACATCAGTCCACAAGACGAATTTACCCTGCTGGATCGCGGCGTGAAGTTACTTTTCGAAAACGTGCGCGGGATTTACGAATACAAGTTCTTGTTTTAATACAAGAGGAAATTCAATCCCGTCTGGGAAAGCCGCTACCTGGCATTTCCGTCTTTGGAGGCGCTGCCTCGGATCGCCGTTGCTATCCTACGCGTCCACCGGCAGCGGCCGCTGGAGCGGGCACTGCTCGGAACAAGCTAGCGCCGCTTGCGTCGGGGGCCTCTTCAAGATTTCCGCGAGTTGCGCGGCGGATTAGGCGTGGGCACGATGGCAGCGGCTCCTTGCGATTCCACCCCGACTCTTGACTTTGCACGTTGACCGCTCAAGAATGATCAGGTCAAAACCATTGTCGGGCGTATTTAGACTAATTAATAAGAGAACGCGGTTCCTCCGAGGGGCGCCCCAAGCGTATTTAGAAGGGCGGTGTGTGCCGCGCATCAGCATTGGTACTCGGCTCAGACTTATGATGAAAAGGACCGGGGAGAGGTGATGGAACGCGAGCGGAAGATCGTTTGGGTTGGCACCCTGATCGGTGCGCTAACGCTGGCGTTGGCCGGACAGAATTTGGTTGGGCTCCAAAAGAGGAGGGCTCAGAGCTCAGCCAACGGATCAGGCGTCACGGGAGTGTGGCAGGTGTCGACGCCTCCAGGGACGGCAGTCCTGATGCTCAATCCCGACGGCTCGGGTGAGTTCAACGGCGAAGAGATTCATTGGACGTTTGAGCAGAACATCCTGACCATCGCCGAGCCGACGAGCACCACGATGTACAACGCCGCGCTCGCCGGAGATTCCTTGACGCTCTCCGGAGCGAACTTGCGCGCTCCCATAACGTTCAAGCGCCTCGGC
>Ga0315291_10007370_pt1 | contig 13602 bp, 14 predicted proteins | sample YL17G12_20_MG_FD_203070 | JGI IMG/M metagenome (GOLD analysis project Ga0315291, IMG submission 203070) | Sediment microbial communities from Yellowstone Lake, YNP, Wyoming, USA - YL17G12_20 | ecosystem: Environmental > Aquatic > Freshwater > Lake > Sediment | place: USA: Wyoming | collected...
TAACAGCGGTTGATTGAGTCATCTCAGGTTTCGGATGTAAACAAACAGCGACTCCGTGAGGAATATGCTCAACTGAATCCTGTGGTACTTAAACGAAAGATTGAAGGAGTGAAGCGCCGGCTTTGGAGACAGACGAAGGTAGCGATTTAACAAGAATGATAAATTTAGTCTTGAACTTAATAACAATTTCGTGTATAAATTTAATGAGGCAACCGATGATTATTTCGTATAGATCCTTAAATGAGGCAATAAGGAGATTAATAAAGTCAAAATTAGGCAGTAAATTAACCATTTCACTACATTTCAGTAAAATTATTATTGCGGTTTAATATTATTTATTACAAGGAAAATTATAATCAGTAGCTAGCTCTTGACAAAAGCGAAGTATCTATTTATACTAACGAGATGCAATTAAATATTTATCTACATGAATTACGATATGATAAAGATAGATTGAATTTTGATTAAGAACAGGTCGACATCATAATTTGGCAAAATTAAAGGTAATCACTCCTTCAGATCAAACAAAAATTATTACGATTCCCGAGGACGGAGTGCTTATTGGCAGGAGCTGGGAAAAACTCGAGGAAGTGTTAAGCGATACCGGAAAATACGGACTACCCGGGATAAAAAATCCCGGGTTTATTGTCTCTCGTGATCCGGAAAATTCACTTTCCAACCGTCATTGCTGGATCGGGTATGACCAAAAAAGTCAAAAATTGATCTTGAAAGACCTCGGTTCGGAAAATGGCACGTATATCGGTAATCGCCGCGCCCGAGTAACGACCCGTGCTTTACAAGATAAAGATACGATAAAATGCTGCCGCAAAGGAATCCTGAAACTGGTCGTGGAAACCGAAGCCGCGGTTGGATTTGTTGCTTCTCAAGACCGCCCGAAAAGAAAATCGCTCATCTGGATATTCACGCCGATTTTAATAATTGCAATCGGTTTTTTGTTGTATAAATTTATGCCGGCGACCAAGCCCCGTACATTGTCTATGCCAAATCTATTAGGCTTAACCCTCGATTCAGCCAAAACTTTCATTTCCAAGAATAAACTAATATTGATTAAAATTGATAGCGCATACTCGGATGATTTCAAAAAGAGTAGTGTGATAAATTTTTTGCCAACCGCGGGAACAAAGCTCTTCGGCAGCGAGTCGATTAACCTAATTTATGCCAATGGCCGGAAAACCTGCCCGATCTGCCATGCCATAAGAAAAACCGGCGCAATATTCTGTACAAAATGCGGCTACAAATTTGATTGACATCGTGATAAATTCATGTAAGTTATCTATATTGCGTAAGACATTTTTAATTATTTTAATAACTTTTATTTCCGGTACCTTGGTATTCCTGTATGCGGAAAAAGAATGTCCCAATTGCCACAAACGTTATTCCGACGACGAAAACTTTTGTAGTAAGTGTGCAGATTCCGATGGCAGTCCGGTTAAATTAGTATCAAGAGAAAAACCGAAGTCAGAACCGAGACCACCGCCGCAACCATCATCACCACCGGCAAAATCGATAATCGAAGCAAATATTACGGTAGATGTCGATAGTATTATTGTTTTATCCAAACCAACTGGGGCGGCAATGTACCTGGACGATGCATACAAAGCAAATAGCCCTCTGTTTCTGACCGATATTGCGGTCGGTCATCACCACATTAAACTTACTTATCCCGGATATGAGGATTATGAGACGAATGTGGAAATTAAAAGAGCGGTAAAAGCAGATATTACGATTATTAGTGAAACTTTAAAAATCACATCGGTACCCAGTGGCGCAGCGATAAATATCGACAGTGTTTATAAAGGAAACACTCCGACGGTTATCACAAATACCGCACATGGTTTTCATTTGGTAAGAATAAGCTATCCAAATTATTACGATTATGTCAATACCATTGAAATTGCAGAGCCAATCAAATTCGATGTTAAAGTCATCAAGGATAGTGCGATGATTATTTCGCAACCAGCGGGAGCGTCAGTATTTTTAGACAGCGAATATGAATCCAAAACACCCTGTACCTTGAATGATCTTGGATTAGGTACTCATACAATTAAATTTTCAAGTACCGGCTACCGGAATGCAACCACGACAATTAATGTAAAAGACGTTGTTAGGGAAAAAGGATATTATAAAATTTCGGGAAGCAGAGTTTTCGACGTATATGTTATCGATACCTTTGCCTATGTTGCATGCGGCAATTCTGGACTACATATATTAAACATATCTAATCCTTCAATACCGGTCGAAATAGGATATGTTGATACGCCCGATGAGAGTCGTGGTGTTATAATATCTGAATCCTATGCATATTTGGCCGATGGCCGAGCCGGTTTTCGGATTATCGACATTAGAAACCAATCAAAACCGCACGCCGTTAGCCTCTACCGTGATGTTGGTTTGGTAGAAAATGTATGTATATCCGGATCATTTGCTTTTTTAGCGGATTGGGATTCAACGTTACGCGTGATCGACATCTCGGTGCCTGGGAATCCGTCTGAAGCGGGCTATTATAAAGTGCGCGGCAGTGTTTTTGGGGTTTTTGTTGCAAATCCATATGCTTATCTGGCAACTTGGGCGTCTGGTCTCAGAATCATAAATATTGCAAATCCATCAGATATTACTGAAATAGGTCACTACGACACCCATATTTGCGCACATGGAATTTATCTGTCCGGGAATTATGCTTATGTTGCAGACAGTGCCGGTCTTCGTATATTAAATATCTCGAACCCTACCCAACCTTTCGAGGTCGGTTTTTATAAGACACCAAGTTGTGCGTTTGGTATTTATGTTTCAGAAAATATCGCATATGTCGCCGCGGGCACTGCTGGACTTCGTATTATTGATGTTACCGATCCTTCAAGACCTTTTGAAGTAGACCATTATGATACGCCTGGAATGGCTTGGAATGTTTATGTCTCTGGACATGATGCTTATGTCGCGGATTATTATGAGGGAATGAGAATTATTAAAGTTCGGTAAATATTCAGTAATAATTAGTTAAAAAAGTAGGTCGGGTAGTATGTAGTAAACCAACAAGGAGGAGTAAAATGACCACAATAACAATTTGTACATTTAATGGGGAAAACCTTTTTGGCAGATATAAGGCTTTTTATTTTCTTCCGTGAGATCAGTATAAAAGAAAAGTTCTTACACCCGAGGAACTGGAAGAAAAGGCGGGTTTTTGCCGGGAGAGATATATACGCCAAAAAACTCTTTCCAAATTTATGATATTTATGATAAGGAAGCATGGAGAACCCTGACTGCTAAAGCACTAAATTTTTGACAATTAATGAATGGAGACGGACATTTTATCGGTCCGTCTCCTGTCGTTTTTATTTATTAATTAATTAATTAATCCACCCGTCCATGCGGTTGGAATGAGTGTTTGATATTATTCAGTTGTACCTGATACCACCCTTCACCCAACCGTAACATTCCATGCTCTGGATGCCGCACTGTACCTCGCACAAAAACACTACCGTTCAAACGGATTAAGTCGCGCGGGTAATGCGGGTTCTGATTCGGTTGTTTAAAGATATCACCCAGTTCAATCATTGGTTTGGTGGTTATATGGGTTGGGATTGTTTCAAGGGTGTGGTTAGTCACCCGGAAATGGTTCTTTTCGATATAGTCCCTGGTCTTAAATAGGGTCTTTTCAGTGTAATCTTTGATATTAACCGGGATGAAGAGAAATTCACCCTGGCGCTTGATTTCATTGTTTTGATATCTAAGCCACTGTGCATTATTGAGGCCACTGGCGGATTGTTTGGCCTGTGCAATTGAGGTTACTGGCTGGTTTAATTCAAGCAGATAGTAATGTTGACGGTACCGTCTTGCTTCAAGTGTGCTTAAGAAATAACGTCCGTTATACTTAAAGAGTGTTTCACCCAGGTGGTGAAGGTATTTGGTCTCGCCTTTTGTATCTTTCGTTTCTTCATACCAATCCGCGGATGCCTGGATTAATTCGAGCTTGTAATAATCTTTAATTAGAGCTTGCTCTAATGCACTGAACGGTATAATCGGTGTACCCAATGGAGATGTGTGAAATGAGTAATTAATGTCACTATTTGTGGTTGGTGTGGATACGTCGCCATTGATTACGAAGCCATTTTTAACCCGATGCGCGATATCGAGTCCATATGAATAGAGGGTATCCTTATCAAAACAGATCCGCCGTCCTAATCCTTTTACTTGATGTCCACCTGAATAAGGTCTTCCAAAGTTACACTTTTCCCTTTCATCTGAATAAAAGAAATTCTTAATGATATCAGTGGGCTTATAGCTCTTAATTGGGTGTAACAGATAGGTAGGTTTATCTTCAAATCTAAACAATACCGGGTCTTCATCTTTACTATCAAGTGATTGTACAATCCCGGATGTGAATACATAACGTTGCAGGATTAAGCTGTTAAGTTTTACTTTCCAGGCATAGTCACCAGACTGTTGCGGTATTGAAATGTCGGGCAGGTTTAAAAATTCATCAACTGATAACTTACGCATCAGGTGATAGGACAGGTAATGTTGTTTCTTATTGATTACATCGATGATTTTATCGACCAGATTCAGCGTTTCCAGCTCAATTTGCTCAACTGGTGGTTGGGTTAAGAGAACCGGTAATGTAGGTAATGTATTTTTGGTTGCTATTTCTTGGACTGTAATATCCATAAATCCTCCTCTCTTTTAATAGTGAAAGTCTATTACGACAAGCCAGTATTTCCCGATATAAGTACTGGGAAAGACTGGTTGTCCCTTTTCATGTATATCCGTGGCGATTACGGTACCTCCATTCCAGATTAACTCGACATCGAGCCGGTCCACGAGATTATCTTTGATTATTGCATCGTATAGCTTCTGATTCACGATTTGGGCATCATCTTCATAACCATCTGTCTTGTACGAATCACGGAATGCCCAGGGTATTCCCTGGTAATCCGGGAAATATTGTTTCAGTAACTCTCCGTATTGTGCTTGGCGCAGCTCTTCCGTGATATCCTTGCTAATCCAGAACCCATACTTTGCTTCAAATTCTTTGGTTAAAGCCTGTAATTTATCCTGATCCATTTGTGAGGCAACTAAATCACCGGACCATCGGCCACCAATGACAAACCAGTCGGCAAGATAGTTTTGAAAGAAACCGCCATTTCCGGTAAAACCGTTATCAGTTAACCAGTTGAATACATGATTTCTGGCTGATTTACTGTCAACCAATCCTTCTTTCGGACATAAGACATATAATAATGCATGCATATAGTGCTCCTTCTTGAATTATTAATGAGGAAAAGCTACAAATATACGCTACTTGGCAGGAGTATTGGGTTTAAGCAAATCCTTCCCTTTTTTCAAACCCAGCTTCTTTTGCAGGTATCCGGCAATTTGCTCCGTGGTCTTTTTTACCGCTTCATCCGGTACTTCTAAGCTTGCTTTACCTTTATTTGAATTTATCTCGATTTTCATACGAGCTCCTTTGTTTAATTAAAAGGTTATTTTATTATTGATTAATACAATCGGTATAAAACAATTCCCGTATTTTTAATATCAGTGCTTCGGGGTGATTCTCTAATACATGCTCATTACAATCGTGCGGGGTGTTTCCGATTAGCTCACTGCATAAATTGCATTTGACCTGTTTAATGCTTTGCGCCTTCAGTAGCTCATTTATCTCTTTCGCAATTTCAATCGCATCCGCTTTCCAGCTTGGCATATGTGCTACCACGGATTGACCGTATTCATTTCGTTCGAAGAACTTGCGTAATGATGCTAATGTCGGATATGTCGCAATCCAACCGTTTTTATCGTAGTGGGCAATACTGCCGCAAGAGAGATGAAAAAACTCGTATAAATAGTCACTTAACGATTCCATGCCGTGCTTAAGTATTTTATTGAAGTCGCGGATTAACTTTTCTCTGTTCCAGACCGTGTTACCGTTATAGGAGATACTGCATTTAATATGCGGTACAAATTCATTCATTAATACAAGCCGGTCTGAATATTCATCACCGGATAGCTTTTGGTGAATATTAGCTTTATTAAAGTAATTCATTGTATGTTTTATCTCTTGCTTTGAGCCGTACAAGGTAATTTTGGTATTGGGAATCTCCATTCTTTCTGACATAACTGCTCCTTATATGTTTAATGCTCTGAAGGGAGTAATAATACCCGGTCTTGACCACTGCCTTCAACCCATAAGGTGAATGTACCGGCAGGGAAGTCGGTATAAACGATTTGCTGTGTGACTATCTTCGGCTGATCTGAATCTTCACGCATCTCTAAAATAGCGGTTCGGTCATCCTTGACCGTTAATGCCCAGGCCTGGAAATCACACCGGGCTACTTTTGGTTTGATTTGCCAGGATGCGATCGCATCGATCAGCCAAAAGGAACCGGCTGCCTCAGCCATTGCATTAACCCCATCGGTATAGGCTAATAACTTGGTCCAATGACGGTACCAGTTGATCGTACCGGTAAAACCAGCTAATTTTTGATTCAATTCAGTTATATTAAGTTTTGACATAATTATTCCTTAATCTTTTCTCTTATTTTTTCTTTTTTTTGGTTTTATTGTTGTCGGAATCCCCAAGGATTTTCCTGGTGTAAAGGGTAAAAAAATAATAGCAACCGACCTTGACCGTATCAAAAAGGATAATGACAAGGCTGTCCAGAAATCCATAAAGATAGCTTGAGCTGAAGCGTATCGAAATGAGGTCTTTCCATCTGGATTTAATATCCATATCATCACCTCCTTAAGTTGAGCATATTGAAATAATGATAGTGCCGGGACTATTAAATATGAAGGATACATCCTTCACAATATTTATACCACATTTTGACCAGCTGAAAGACCCAATGGTTGTTACTAGAGGTTATTAAGAATGAAAGACATGCCCTTCACTATATTTATACCATGTTTTACGTCCGTAAAAACTTGCGTTGGGATGTAAAATTATAAATTCAAACGGTTCATCTCCAAATAAGGCGCTGTTTTAAATATTTTTGACAAACTGGACCCATTATTTCGATATTTTTTCTTGTGCACTTTTGATATGAATGACATTTCGTCACAAACTACAGGACTTGATGTTATCTCCTTTAAAGATCTAAAGACAATCGTATGTTGATTAATTTCTGCAGAGAAACTAATAAATAGTGGTTTTTATTCACTACTACTATCCGGTATTTTATCCCCCAGTTTCCCGTAATACTTTTTAATTCTTTCTCTATCTTCTTTTTCTTTATCTCCTTTAAAATACATTTCCATGAATTCAATAAGTTGTTGCTCTTTATTATAAGCATAAATTATTCTTAACGACGAACCTTTTAAATATCTACAAAATAAGCGAGCTTTAATAATGGTAATAGTTCCTTGAATGTGAAGTGGTGTAAAATGCTTGCTTGTGCCAAGCGGGAATTTGTTAACCACTTTTTTGAACTCAAGCAAATCGTTAGGTAGAGATGTGTATTTCTTTGCTAACCGTTTGACATCTTTTGTAAATTCATCGGTTTCATTAAAGTTCATCGTCGTAATTTCTTACTGAGTATTTCTGGTCGCGGTAGAAAACAGTTTCATAACTTATAATTTCGCCATCTTCATGCACAAGCCAGGGCACATCCTGATGAGAATATTCGCTAATTTGATTTGCGTTCATATCAGAGAGTCTCTGTAAGACATCATCAATGGTTTTCATTTCATTCGCATTGAGCATTGATAAATCCGGTTGTCTTAACGGCAGATATTTGGTTTGCGGATAATGAAAGTATTTACCGGATACTTCTACTAAATCTTTCTCTTTCATTTTATCGACAATCTCCCGAAATTCTCTTGGGGTTGGTCCATAATTATTTTTAATATAAGTCGCACCAATTAACTGCTCTTCGTATTTTTCATAATAGTTAAAATCGATAAAGTAAAGTAATTTATAAATAACGGTTTCGCCGATATTTGGTTTTGAACCTACTTTATTAAGAATATACAGTAAAACTTCTTTGAATTTAACGATGTTCTTTTGTGGAACACTGATACGAATATTTTGTTTAGGAGTTGCTACATAAGTTGCTTTCTTTTCTAATACTAACTTCACTTCACGTTTTGGTTCTAATAATACATCACAGGAAATATTAAATATTTTAGCTAATTTATTAATTTCCTCAGCGGCTAGTTTTCGTTCACCGTTTTCGATTTGCGATATTGTTGCACGATTAAGAGTTAATAAATCAGCAAGTTTTTCTTGCGATAGCCCCGCCTTTTTTCTAAGCCCCTTAATTCTTATACCAAGATTTTTATTAAATGTATCAATCATACCCGATTATAACAAATGTTAGATATTTTGTCAATAGGTTGTTATAAAATCTTACAATAGATTTTCCTTAATTTAGGCTTGTTTGGAGTTTGGGACCGAACGGGTACCCACTCACTCACGATATATTTTGACATTATGTGATCATATACCTATAATGTATCGATAAATATTAATTTATTCATATCCAGCTTAACACATGCATATCGAAATTACCAAAAATGTTATTGAATATCTGGGCGAACAAGCTGATTTAGGGTATGAGAGCCGATACAAACAGGAAAGAATGGGGTTTTTGTTTGGAACGATAAAAAAGAGTAAAATTAAGCTAACCAAAGCTGTTTCATATAAAGGCGGGGTCCGGAAACGGACCGGTATCAAATTTAATCCGGACACATTTGTAAAAAGAGGGGATAAGCTTGCAGTTAAACTAAGAAAGCTGTGGGTCGGGACATATCATACCCACGTTGAAGAAAGTGACAATATTCCAATCGGACTGTCGGATGAAGACCAACAATCTTTTATGGAAAATTCGTTACCGGTGGAACTCGTAATCTCAATTTGGGCGACCGATAATTCAAGCCACCTGAAACCTGGACGCAAAAGACTGCTCGCGATTAAGCGATTTGGCGAAACAAATTACCGGTATGTGATATCCGGGTATTTAATAACCAAACAAGGACCAAGACTTACCAGAACTGTCAAAGTTTAAAGATTTTGATAAACGACATAATACCATAACCATAATAAGTATCGGCAACCGGAGCCGAAGAGCAGGCATGACAAGCAACAAAGAGCAAATGGATACATTTCTTTTATTTGTGCAATTATGAATTTTGAAGTTAACTGATGAATCGGTGCGGCACCATAACAAAAATGCTATATCCAGAGTTCCTAAAACAAAAGCCGACGGATAAACTGCCTTCCATCTCCTTGGTTTATCAGTCAATTTGCGTTCCGCGTGATATTATATCAATATAATCGGTAAAAATATATTTTTTGTATCTTTCTTTGCCAGTTATTTCTTTTAAGATTCCGACCTTCTCAAACTTCCTGACTAATTCATTAGCCGTGTCTTTATGAATTTTTAGTCCTTTTTCAACTTCTTTCACGTCAATTACTGGCTTTGTGAAAAGATGATTGACAAGTTTAACTGCATGTATTGAGCTTATTTCATTTTCGTATAATTTTTCGATTAATTTATCTTTCAATAAAATTATATCTTTAGCCGTTACGGATGCTTCAATTGATGTGTCCAGAACTCCTCTTAAAAAGAACATAATCCAATTTTCCCAGTCACCTTGGGTCCGGATTTTCATTAGTTGTTCATAATATTCAGTCCGATATTTTTTAAGGTAATAGCTAAGATATAACAGCGGTTTTTCGACTAGTTTCAGTTTTAAAAGGCAATAGGTAATTATTAGTCTTCCGACCCTGCCATTGCCATCTAAAAACGGGTGGATTGTTTCTAATTGAGCGTGAACTAATGCAATTTTTACTAAAGGTGGTATATCATCTTTTCTTTGAATAAATTCGGTCAGTTTTTCCATAAGCGGCATAACCAAATCTGGCGGTGGAGGAATAAAGATTGCATCCATTAAAGATGCGCCGGGCGGTCCAATCAAATTCTGACGGTCTCGGAATTCACCGGGTTGTTTATTTTTTCTTCTTACATCGGTTATGAGAATTTTATGACATTCTTTTATTATTGTTAACGAAATTGAAGGTTCGTTTAATATAGATATTAGATAATTCAAAGCTTTTATATAATTAATTACATCTTTTATTTCATTAATATCTTCCTTCGGAGTTAGGTCTGCTTCAAATTCTAATACCCCGGATAACGAAGCCTGAGTTCCTTCAATTTGTGAACTCATCAGCGCTTCTTTTTTAACATACATTGCGATAAATAAATCAGGATTCGGTAAAAATGCAGTTATCCCGTCTAATTTTCCTAAAGCACGGTCAGATTGTGCATACAACGACATCATTTCATCGCTATAATTAATAGGTGGTTCTGGTGGTAATGATTTAGGGAAAAATATTTTATGACCACCTTCTTGAATCACAAATTTTCCCGCTCTTTCATGCATTAACATTACTCCTCCATCTTAATAATAATTAATATTAAGTCGGATTTCTCCGAATAAAAATATATTATTGTATTTAAGTCGGATATTCTCGTCTTGAATTATCATAATTACATGCATAATGCTACCTATAGAAATTTATACTATATTATACAAATAATACTTTAAATGTCAATAATATAATGTATTAAGTCGGATATATCCGACTTACTCCATATATTTATAATTTAAGCCGATAAAATCCGTCTTATTATCTTAATTTATTTATAAATAGGTTGGTCGTGGACTAGACAGGGATATTTTAATGTTGTATTCCAGGCGATATTGTACAAATTGACTATTTTGTAATTTACACTCTCTTGTTCTGTTTCAGAACATATTATATAAATAACAATCTTATCAATGCTTATTTAAGATAACTTAACGTAGCATGTGAGGATATGCTGTAAGATAACTAATCTTAACTTAAAACCCGTAAAGGACGATATATTTAACAAATGGGGTGGTCATGGACTTGACCTGAACATCTATGGGCGCATGCGCAATACCGTCTTCGCCCGCGCGGCACCGTCACCATAAGCTAGTGTATGGACTTCTGACTGTTAAAAAGATGGAGAGTCCTGCCCTTCCCATCTGATAAAATTAAATAACAGTCCGGTCTAGACACTTATTACCAAATTTATCTTTATGTGGATTAAAGTGCGAATCATGTGTTTTATGCGCGAATTTTTTCTGACAATAATGGCATTGGAAAATGTATTTGGGGCTCCAATCGAAAGAAGACTTCTTTGGTTTTATAAATCTTTAGGTATGGTTAATTGTCTTCTGTACCACAGGATTGAATGCCAACCTGCTTGTTGTCAATTCAATCAAATACTTTGGAACAAACACAGTATTTGTTACATCAACACCTTCAATTCGGTCGACTCGATAAGAGCGTATTTCACCAGTATTATGTTTAACAGCATACAATAACAAATTACCGACGCGCGATCTCCGCAAAGAATATGGTTCAATCAGCCGTTGGCTTCCGTTGTATGTCAGGTCCACACAAAGCCTGTTTGCGGCAGCAAAGCGAATTAGTTCTAATGGTACTGGTGCATTCCACGCTTGAACCATAGCAGGAGGGGACCACGTTGTATCTAATATTTCACCCATAGTTGGTATCGGGGTAGCTATAACTTTTTCAATTGCTTGATACAACCAGCCAAACACAGCTGGCAGAACTTGCCAAAACTGTTCAAATGGCGGTAACACAGAAACTTGATGTGCCAACATGTTTACCCATTCAGTTTCTAATTCAATACGTTCTGACTTATTAGACAATAATTCCATCGTCGGCACTTCAATTCCTTTGAAATCACATTTCTTCTTTAGTGTATTTAAAACTTCAGAACGGTTTGGCTTATAACCATCATAACGATACAGATGTACTACATCATAAAGGTCACGTGGTCTTTCTCGTTCTGCTAATGCACGTAACTTCTCTGCAAACACTTCTTCGAAACAATAACAATTAATAAAAATTCCGTTTTCGGATCGGTCCGGATACGGATGATGCACTTCTCGTTTAGTAGGTTCAAGAACAAAAATTTCGTCGTTGGTCAGGTCTAATTTGATACGTGGTAAAGGTTCATGCGGATTCAAAGGGCCTCGATAACTTATCTTTCCTTGGACACAAGCTTTACCACGAGGATTTTCGTAAAGTTCAAAATTAATGTTCTCGAGCGGAATTTCAATTCCTGTTTGCTGATAAATCCAATCAGCTACTTTCTTAAAGTTATCAGTTAAAAATTCTTGATTGAGATGAGAAGAATCTGTGATGGTAAAATCTAAATCTTCCGAAAAACGGTAGGTTTCAAAATAACATTTTTTTAGGCATGTGCCACCTTTAAAGATCCAATAAGGACTCAATTGATTATTGTTAGCTATACCACTTAATAGCCACCCAAGTACATAATCTTTTTCAATTATTTCCGGTCTAAGTCCGAACTCTCTTGAAAAATGCATTATTTCTTGCCGGCTTACCAAATCACTCCTCCTTGATCCAACTCCTCGGCACCCATAATCGCCACTTTGTAATCAATATATCTGCTTTTAGGAGAGGGTCGAGTTTGGCATTGCCTTTTGTCATTTTTGATTTGCACGCAGTTACCGCTAATTTTTCATCAGGAGCAAGTCGTTCAAGTAGGAAACCGAGACGTTTGAAGACTGCGCCATTATTTAGCGAATCTGCATACTTCAACAATAAATCAAGGTTTTTGTTCTTTGATTTCATATAGTTGATAAATATATCAACGGTCGAGCGAATTCCACCTGCTAAAACAGGAGCAGCTAACATATCAAGAATAGTTCGGGTTGGGTCTGAAACAGATACTTTTACTTGTCCGCGCCAAACCGACTCAAGCCCGAACATTGAATTTTTAGATATAGTTCGCAATAAAAAGTTAGTTTTTTGTATCTTCAAATTGCGATTTCTCAGTTTCTTCGTTGTGCACACAACAATCGTCTGAAAAATCTGTTCAGTCATATCCCAATACTCAGCAGCGCTCCACCCGCCAATATAGCAAGGACTGAATATTTTTTCTGCTATTATCCAAGGGTCCTCGAATGGAATATCAGTAGCGCGCGCTTCGATTGGAATTGGAATATATGTCCCACGTTGGACACGCGATAACCACCCTTTCTTAACCCACCTTGAAAGGATTTTAGCAACATCACTTTGAGTCATTTTCAAAATATTTGCCGCTTCTGCCACTGAAATAGTACCTTTCGTGCCTCGGATAATCTCGGCCAATCTGATTCTATCAACTTTTCCTATGCCTGCTATTTTATTCATAAGGTATATCTTATATGTATTAATTCTATCAAATGATGAAAATTTACATAATAATTATGTTAATTAACTACATTCCAAGCGCAAAAATTCATCAAATCAGTGAATTATTACACATATATTATACTAAATTATTTCAGTTGTCAAGAATATAACATAAATAGACTGAAAAAGGCGAAAGGCGTGTGAGTTGGCATATTTTTGTTTTCCTGTATAATTTTATACAGGAAGTATAAGATAAGCAAATTCAATTTGGAAGTGCAACTTTGAGTGGTATATGATATACTCAAGGTTGTATGAATACTAAATACACACATCTTGGGCAGGAAGATCGTAACCAAATCTTTTTGCTCTTAAAAGATGGTAAA
>Ga0315291_10007371_pt1 | contig 13602 bp, 9 predicted proteins | sample YL17G12_20_MG_FD_203070 | JGI IMG/M metagenome (GOLD analysis project Ga0315291, IMG submission 203070) | Sediment microbial communities from Yellowstone Lake, YNP, Wyoming, USA - YL17G12_20 | ecosystem: Environmental > Aquatic > Freshwater > Lake > Sediment | place: USA: Wyoming | collected...
TACCTCGTGTGTGCTCGAGTTGAAGGGAGACGAGCTCGAGGAAAGGGACTAGCTCGAGATGGTTGGAACGAGAGCAGGAGAGCGCGAGAGAGAGGAAAACAAAAGTGAGAGCGAGATTTCGCTGAGGGAGAGCGCGTCGAAACTCGCCGCCCGCGCTTCAGAATCGCCTTCCTTCCTGGAGTCCAAGGGAAAAAGAGCTCTGCTCCTCCTCCCTTTCTCCAAGCGCATTGCTCTCTCTTCGACCCGCAGAGCAAGCCCCACTCGCGCCGCGCGGGGAACGAGGTCCCTCCTCATGCAGCGCAACAGGCGCACCTACACCCGAGGGGGAGGAGGAGGAGCAAGAGGGACGCAAGAGATGGCTTCTTCTCCTTCTTCCTCGACGCTGCTCGCAGAAGAATCGTCGGCATCGACGAATGCTGCACTTCTCCCCAACCTCTCCCGCCTCCTGGCCTCGGCCTCTCCCGTCGTCGCCCTGCGGTCTCCGGACAGGTCATTCGAGCTCTCAGACGTCTGGTACGAGCAAGAGAAACGGAGAGCGGCGGAAACGAGAACAAAGGAGAGGCCGGAAATTCGGCAAGGGACGAACAAAAAGCACGGACGAGTTTCGAGAACTCTCCGCCGAGACGTCTCTCACCCTTGTTCCTCCACCTGGAACCCTTTCTTCCACTCCCCCACTCGAACCAAAACAACAGGACCGCCTTCGACCTCTGGTCTGCGTTTGGCCTCGAGGTCCCTCTTTCTCTCGGCGGCGAAGGAGAGGTAAGAGAGGGGTTGGAAGAGGGGAGGAAAAGGCAGCTCTGACTCTCGCCTGCTTTGTTGCTTTGCTTCGCTCTCGCTCCGTCGTCGGCGCGCCGCTCGCGCGAACCGAGGAGGTGGGCGAGCAAAAGTCTTTCCTTTTTCGCGGCCCTCATCCCCTTCATTTCTCCCCTCTTTCACCCAACCGACCGCGCCCAGGTCTGCATGACATACGTCCCTTCGCTCTCGGCCATCCAGATCTTCACCCTAGACGAGGACAGGTGGGGCATTTTGTGTGTTTTTTGGTTCGGAGTTTTTTTTCTCCGTCGTCGCCGTCGGTGCATGCTCTCGTTCTATCTCTCTCGCTCTTCGCTCTGCTTTCTGATAAGAATCCGATGGCGGATCGGCACCGGCGATATCTGGACCTCCCTTGTCTCGTTCCCCCTTCCTCGACGCCGGAGCGTCGATATCTCGACGTCCCCTACGCGACGAGGCGGAGGAGAGGGCGAGAGGGGGGCTTCGAGGCGACAAAGTGCGGGGCGATAGGACGCGTCGACTTCCTCTCTCTCTTTCTCTCTCTCTCTCTCTTGCTCTTGCTCTCTCTCTCTCGCGCGCCCGTACCCACCCTACTCTCGAGAGAGAAGGCGACGGAGACCGAAAATCGAGAGAACGCTTGCTCACCGAGTCTTTCCTCCTCTCCAAACCTCTTTCCTCCATCTCCCTTTTTCCTCCCAGGCCACCGGCGCTCCCTCACGACGACAGCGCCGAGGAAGAAGAGCACGAGCACGAGACAGAAGAGGAAACGGCAGCAGCTCCTTCCTCCTCTTGTCGCCCTCGCCCAGGGAAGGAGCGGGCGGAGGCCGACGGCGGCACCCTGCAGAGGGCCGACGCCGCCGCCGCCGCGGCAGTCGCGGCCCTCTCGCTGGGGCGCCCCAGCAGCAGCGACAAAAGCAGCAGCAGCAGCAGCAGCAGCAGCAGCAACGAGAACGACCACGGCGACGAAGACAGCGAGGAGGGGGGCCCCCCGCGCCCGGCCTCTGACCCTCCGTCGTCGACCTGCTCCGCCGTCTCCACCTGCTCCTCCTCGGCCTCGGACAGCGAGGAGGCCGAGGAAGGACGACGACGAGGAGCAGGAGGCCAGCAGCAGCCGCTCCTCTCTCCAAGCTCCGCGCCGCCGCTGCAGCAGCAGCAGGGCGGGAAGAGGGCGGCAGCAGCAGCTGCAGCGGCCCTCGAAAAGCAGACGAGCGGCGGCGGCGGCGTCTCCGTCCTCGCCAAGGCCGCCGCGGCGGCGCGCCCCTCCGCCGCGGCCGCCGCGGCCGCCGTCGCCCGGGCCGTCGCCTCGTCGTCCGAGCCCCGGGGCCCGCCCGCGTTCGAGTTCTTCGAGCGGGCGCCGCCGCACGCCAGGCCGCCGCTCTCCGACGCCGCCAGGGCGCTGGCGGAGACGGGGACAACGGCGGGGAGCAGCCGCGGGCGCGCCGCCGCCGGCAGCTCTGGCGGAGGCAGCCCGGAGAGCTCCCCCCGAGAGCAGCCGCAGCAGCAGCCGCCGCCGCCGCAGCAGCAGCAGCCGCAGCCGCGACCCTTCCCGGGACTGCTGTCGCTGCGCTCGTCCGGGGTCCACCCGGCGTCGTGGTTCGCCGTTGCGTGGTACCCGCTCTACGCGCTGCCGAGCCCGGGCGGGGGCGCCGTGGCGGCGGCGCCGGCGGCGGCGACGGCCGCCTCGGCCGCCGCCGCCTCGCCCTTCGCGCGAGGGGACCTGCGGGCCGCCTTCCTAACCTTCCACTCGCTGTGCCCGGCGGCGGCCGCCCCCTGCCCGCCGCAGCCGCTGCCGCCGTCGCTCGGGGCCGCGGCGGACGCCCTAGTCGCGGAGCGGGAGGCCTCTGCCGCGGCGGCGGCGGCGGCGGCGGCGGCGGCTGCCGAGGTTCCTTATGCGCCCGCTCCCGCCGCGCCCTCCGCCGCCGCCGGCGCCGCGGCTCTGCGGCCGTGGGGCCTGGCGAGGCACTGCGCGGCGGGAGCGGCCTGGGGCCCGAGCTGCCCGTGCGGGGGCCCTTGCTCCCCCGCCTCGTCTCCGCCGCCGCCGTCCTCGCGGGGACGGGGAGAAAGCGCCGTGCGGCGCCGCTTCGACGCCTCTGCTCTGGCGGCGGAGAGTCTCTACCGCGCGATGGAGGACGCGGCGAGGCAGTGGGTCTCTCGGCGGGGCTCGGAGGGGAGGCACTCCGACTTGGCCTTTTTCTCGAGGGGGAGGTGAAGAGCCCCATTTTTTTCTTCCAGTTTTTACAAGACCTTTTTCCCCCTTTTTTTTTCCAGGGGACGCAGCACTTATTCAGCACGATCAAACCCGAAAGCACACCAAAAGACAACGCACTTTGAATAAAAACAAAACCCCCTCCCTTTGGCGCGCAGCACCAGTTTTACTCTTTCGCTCCACCCTTTGAACCCGGAGGGAGGAAAAAGAACGAAAAACCCAAACCCGAGCAAACCATCGACCAACAAAGCAACACCCGTTTTGATCGTTTCATTCCAGCCCCCCCCCCTGCATCAGCGAACTCATCATAACAACCAAGCAGAGAGGAGTGTTTGAGAGAGAGAGAGAGAGAGAGCAGAGAGGGAAGAGTTTTTACCTTTGATTGTAAAAAAAAAATTGAAAACAGAAGAAAATCAAAGAGATAGTCAAAAAGTTTCCGAGGTCGATCGATCTCCCGCCCCATTTGTCCGGCTCGTTTCTAGTTCTCCCTGCCCGTCTTTGTCGTTTTATTCCACATAGCCGAGCAGGAGGCTTACATAAGGAGTCTCTAGAAGCTGCTACCGCTGAATCACAAGTAGAACGCACAAGAGGTGTCAAAGAGAGAGAGGGTCGCCGTCGATCTGTTCGCTCGCTTCGTTTTGTTTGACCTCCTCTTTCTTCTTTCTTGCTCCTTCCGAGGCCGCAGAGTGCCGTCCGAACCTCCCCTTCCAAATAAACAAAACGAAATGTTCGCCGGCAATGTCGCCGAGCCCTCCCGGGGAGGCTGCCGCGTCTGCGGCCAGGTGGGGCACCTCGCGAAGCAGTGCCGCAACCGCCTCGCCGTGACGAGCGCCGGCGCCGTCGTCCGCGTCGTCGAGGGCGGGGGAGGTGCGAACGCCGCCGCAGGCGCCGCCGGCCAGAGCGCCTCCGCCGCAGCAGCTGGAGGCCACGGCCTCGACGTCGTGGCCAGGGCGGCGATGGCAGCGGCCGTGGCCGCGGCGGCCGCGGCCGACGAGAGCGACCTCAGCCTCGGGAGCTCCAGCAGCAGCGACAGCGACGGCAGCGACAGCGATTCGTCTACTTCCTCTTCTTCTTCTGACGACGAAAGGCGGAGAAGGAGGAAGAGAGAACAGAAGAGAAAGGCGAAACAGGACAAGCGACAGAAGGAGAAGAAAGAAAAGAAGAAGGAAAAAAAGGAGAAGAAGAAGGAGAAGAAGAAGGAGAAGAAGGAGAAGAAGGAGAAGAAGCGGAGGAGGAAAGAGAAAGACGATGCCGAAAGGTCAAAGGTCGCGGTCGAGGTCGAGGGAGCGGAGTTGAAGTGAGTTTTTTTTTGTTTTTCGTGTTATGCAACATTGAAATGGAATGATTTGATTCACGTTCGCGGGACTGAGGTAACGGCGGGAAGAGAGAGAAGAGAGAGGGCTTCAGCAAAGACACGTTTTCCTAGGTTACAATCAAAACGTTTTCATTCATTTTCTCATTATTTCCTCGTCTTCCCCACCCCCTCCTCCGAACGCCCACTCCAGCCCCACGGGAGGCCACCTCGGAGGGTCGTAAAACGTCCTCCCGGGGTTGAGCGGGTTGCACCGCAGCAGCCTCCACGCCGTGAGCACCGTCCCTTTGCCGACGCCGAAGCGGCGGTAGGAGATCTGCGCGAACTCGGAACACGACGGCAGGAAGCGGCAGGATTTGGGCATCAGCGGAGATAGGGAGTTGCGGTAGAAGCGCAGCAGGGCGAGGGCCGCGCCGAGGGCCGGGCCGTCTTCCGGGAGGGCGCTTCCCGGGTCGGATGAGGAGGGAGGTTTCGAGGTCGAGGTTTTTTCGCCGCCGTCGCCGTCGTCACCGTCGTCGTCGTCGTCAAAGCCCGGCTTGGCAGCAGAGGCGGCGACGATGAGCGGCCCCGCTTCCTTCGTCCTTCGCTTGCTTCCCTCCAGCGCCGCTGACCTCTTGCGTAGGCATTGTGCGCAGGCGGACGGAGCCGTGGGAGCGGAGCGAGCACGTGAGCTCCTCAGCGGCGCCGCGGCGGTGATTGATGGTCGAAGCAGCATTGGCTAGCTCTAAAAAAAAAAAAGTGAAAAGTTCGTAAAAAATCACAAAATAACAAAAGAGGCTTTACCCGCACCTCTTCTGTGCCCCCTCCTCCGCCCAATCTCTCGGGGTGAGATGAGGAGGGCAGCCTCGGGCGCACTGCTCGCCTTGTCAAGGAGGCATCGAAGTTTAGATGCGGCCTCGGGGGCGAGCGAGGGATGGCTTTTCTCGAAGCATTTCAGTCCATCGACCACACATGTCTCCTCTTTGTCTTTCCCCGGGATGAGCTCTGGCCGTTCCTTCGCCAGCAGCAACAGCAACAGCAGCAGCAGCAATGCGAGCGAATCAACCATATCATTCCTCACCTCCTGGCTGCGCAAGACGCTCGGGATCGGCTCTCAGGAGGCCCCGGCGGGCGCGCAATCATCGTCATCGTCGTCGTCGTCGGTCGCGAGCCGGCCGCCAACGACGAGAAAGAAGTGGAATTCGCGCTCCTCGTCTTCTCCTCCCTCTCCTGCTCCAATCAGCGACGCCCAAAAGGGATACGAGCTCCGGCATCTCCGAAAGCAAAAGAAGGAAGAGCTGCGGGCGGCGGCGGAGCCGCCGACCTCGCTCGCGGCGCTGAGGAGGCGCGTGATGAAGGAGGAGGCAGGATTGAATGCCGTTCCTAGCACCGCCGCCGCCGTCGCTCCGGACGTCGCTGCGGGCGCTCCCGCTCCTTCATCCTCCTCCTCCTCCTCCTCCTCCGCAGCCGGACCTCCAGGCCGGCCAGAGCTCGGCGCCATCCCGATCACCTACAAGAAGCTCCAGGCGGCAGCGAAAGCGGCCGATGGAGGCGCCGCTTCCCCGTCCTCCTCCTCCTCCTCCTCCTCAAAGTCGTCGTTGGCAAGGAAGGGGAGCAACGCGACGAGGGCGGGAAAGGCGCCGCTGTCCTCTCCCTCCGCTCCGCCCTCCCCGGTCGCCGCTGCCGTGCGGGAGCGCCTCGCCCACTTCGAGGCCTCGGCGGCGATGCGGGACCGCGCGCTGGCTCTCTACGTGAACGGAGCGCTCTTCTCCGAGGCCGCCGCGACTTTTTCGGCGACGGCTGCCGCGGGCTTTCTGCGGGCCGAGGCGCGCGCCGCCGAGAGGGGGGCGCGCATGGGGGCGAGGAAGGCAAGGAAAGGAGCAGCAGCAGCAGCAGCATCGGCAGCGGGCGAGGCAGCAGAATCAGCGGCGAAGGCGGCGAAGAAGGCCCGACCGGCGGCGGCGGCGGTGGAGGCCGAGGAGAGGGGGGACGACACGGTCTCCGCCGCCGCGGCCGCGCTCGCCGCGCTCGCGCCGGGCCCCGCCTCCGACGCCGCGCTCTTCCCCCTCTTCGCGGACCACGTCTTCAGCCGCTACGCCCGCCGCATCTCGGAGTACCGCGACGTCGTCCTCCGGCTCGACATGACGTCCCCGCACCTGTGGTTCCCCGCCGCGCGCAGGCTCGCCCCCCGCAGGGTCACCTACCACGCGGGCCCGACCAACAGCGGCAAGACGCACTCGGCGCTCGAGGCGCTCGCCGCCGCGTGCTCCGGGGTCTACTGCGGGCCGCTGCGGCTGCTGGCGATGGAGGTGGCCGACGACCTTAACGCGAGGGGCGTGCGCTGCGACCTCGTCACGGGGCAGGAGGCGAGGACGGTGCCCGGCGCGAGGCACGTCGCCTGCACTGTCGAGATGGCCGAGGTGCGCGAGCGGGCGAGGGCCTCGCCCCTGTTCCCCCCGCCCCTGCACCCTCGTCACGCCGCCTCCGCCTCCGCCTCCGACGCCGACCCGTTCTTCTTCGACGTGGCCGTCCTCGACGAGATTCAGCTGATCGGCGACCCCTCCCGCGGGTGGGCGTGGACGCGCGCGCTGCACGGCCTGCCGGCGCGCGAGGTCCACGTCTGCGGCGACGGCTCGGCCGCCGCGCTCGTCGAGGCGCTGTGCCGGAGGAGCGGCGACGAGTTCGAGCTCGTGAGGCACGCTCGATTTCGTCCCCTGAGGGTCGACGAGGTGGGGCTGCCCCGGGGGCTGGCGGACGTGGTGGCGGGAGACTGCGTCGTGGCGTTCTCGAGGGCGGTGAGGAGCTTTGAGTTTTCTTTTTCCTCGGTTTCTTTTTTTTTCTTCTTCTTCTTCCCGACAAAAAAAAACAGGAAAGATGAGCTCACTTTATTCTCCTCCACCTTTTTTCCTCCTTTTTCTCCGAATCCGAATCCGAATCCAAATTTAGGACGTCCACGCCGCGAGGGCCGCCGTCGAGTCCGCGACCGGCCTCCGCGCCGCGTGCGTCTACGGCGCCCTGCCTCCAGAGACCCGCCGCGCGCAGGCGCGGGCGTTCAACGACCCTCATTCCGGCGTCGACGTCCTGGTCGCGTCCGACGCCGTCGGCATGGGACTCAACCTCAACATCCGGCGCGTGGTGTTCACGACGCTGGCGAAGCGAGGGGGAGGAGGGAAAGGGGGGAGGGAGCAGGGGTGGATGGGAGGACGGAGCTCGGTGGCAGCATCAGCTGCTCCTCCTTCTTCTTCTTCTTCTTCTTCTTCTTCTTCTTCCCCTTTGTCCGCCCCCCTCCTCCCCCCGCCCTTCCTCCCTTCGCCCTCCCACGTTCCCCTCCACCCCAGCGCTGTCCGCCAGATCGCGGGGAGGGCGGGGAGGGCGAGCTCTCCGTGGCCCGAGGGGCTCGCGGCGACCCTGCGGCCGGAGGACCTCCCCTACCTCCGCGCCGCGCTGTCGGCGCCGCCCGACGACGGCGGCGCCGCCGGGGGCAAGAGGCGGAGCCCCGGGAGCACGGGCGGCACGGGCACGCCGAGCGCCGGCCTGTTCCCCGAGCCCGACCAGCTCGAGGCCTACGCCGGGAGGCACCCGGGCCTTGCCTTCCCGGCCCTGCTGCGGGCGCTCGCGGCCGACGCGCGCCTCGACGGTCGCTACTTCTTCTCGCAGCAGGAGGCCGTCGTCGCCGCCGCGGAGCTGCTCGAGCTCGTGCCCGGGCTGGCCCTGCGGGAGCGGTTCGCCCTGGCCTCGGCGCCGGCGTCGGCGAGGGACGCGAGGCAGGGCGCCGCGCTGCTGGCGTACGCGCGGGCGCTCGCGGCGGGGGGGGCGGTGCCGCTCTTCGCCCCGCTCCCCTCCTCGGGCGCCGGCGCCGGCGCCCTCCCGGCCGCCCTCGCCGGGGGCGGCGGCGACGGCGAGGGGTCGGCGGCGGAGGAGCGGCGCCTCGCGGCCTTCCCGCTTCCCTCTGTTGTGCCGAGGGTAGAGGACGAGAGGGCCGAGCGCGTCTTCGCCGCCGCGGCCGCGGCCGTCGCGAGGTCGGCGACGGCCGCCAAGAGGATGCAGAGGAAGACGAGGGGCGGCGACGGCCGCGGCGCGCCCCCTCCTCCCCGCTCTTTCGCCTTTTCCTCTTCTTCTTCCTCTTCCCTCCGCACCCCGCGCGAGGTGACGCGCGCCGCGGCGCTCCTCAAGGACGCCGAGGATGCGCACGCGATAGTCACGCTGTGGCGCTGGCTCGCGCGCCGCTTCGGCGAGGAGCGGTTCCCGAGCGGGGAGGCCGAGCTCGCCGCTGCCGAGGCGGCGAGGCTGGCGGCGCTGCTGGACCGCGGGCTCGCCTCGATGGCCGCGGCGGCGGCGTCTCCTTCGCCGTCGAAGAAGAGAGGGAAGAGAGGAGCTGTAGCTGCTGCTGTTGGCGACGAAGAGGAGGAGGCGGAGAAGAAGAAGAAGAAGAAGACCAGCGAGAGGAGGGGCAAGGGGGGTGCCGGCTCTTTTGCTTCCGCCGCCGCCGCCGCCGCGAAGGACGAAGCTGCTCTCGCCGCCGCTCCTTCTCCCTCTGGCCCCGAGATCGCCTTCTCGCTCTCGGAAGAAGGGCAGGAGGCCCGCTCTGTCGTCTCTCCTGCCGCGTGAATAGTGGAAACACCTGTAAAAAAAACTGAAAACTTGAAAGCACTGAAACTCGATACTCAATTTTGTTTTTTCATCTCATGTTTTTCAAACTCTCTCTCTCTCTCTCTCTCTTCCCAACCCCTCAACTCAAGCATATCAAAACACGCGACGCGACAGCACCGCCGCCGCCTGGTCCGGGGAGAGGCGAGAGACCCCCACGGACCGCAGGGCCGCGACGGCGGAGGCGAGGGCCCCTTCGGCCCCTTCTCCTCCTCCCCCTCCTCCTCGCGTCGCCACCGCGGCCCCGAGCGCCGCCGCCGCCGCCGATGGCAGCGCAAGCAGGGCCGCGGCCTCGGTCAGCTCCCTGACGTGGGCCCCCGGGTTCCTCGGCGCGTAGGGAGCGAGCACGGCCGCCAGCGCGGCGGCGTCGGCGCCCAGCTGCCGCCCGCCGGCGCCGTCGAAGCGCGCCTCGGTCGCGACCTCGTTGAACAGCAGCCGCGTCGCGGCGGCCGCGGCGCCGCGCCAGACTGAGCGGAACGCGACGGCGTCCAGCGCGCGCGCGGCCGCGGCCAGCGCCGCGGCCAGCGCGGCCAGCGCGGGGGCCAGCGCCGGCGAGGGGCCCGAGGCGACGAAGTACGAGGCGCTCTCGTCGTCGGCCCCCGCGTCGGGCGAGGACGACAGGACGAACGCGTCGCCGCGGACCGCCCGCTCGACGGCCGGCCCGGCGGCGCGCTCAAAGGCGTCGGCCGCCGACTTGGCGAGGCGTGTCGTCCACTTCCGGGACAGCGCGGCGAGGGCGTCGGCCTCGGCGGCGAGGACGGAGGGGCGGGGCGGAGGGGCGCGGGGTTTCCTCCTGTCGCCGCCGCTCCCGGTTTCGCTCCCGGTCCCGCTCGCCGCCGGGGGAGGAGGGGAGCTCGAGCCCGGAGAACATCCCTCGTCGAGCAGCAGCAGCGGCCAGCCGCCCTCCCGCAGCTCGTGCTCGAGCCACCGGCTCCCGCTCGCCACTCCGCCCACGACGGCCGCCCTGGTCGCGTCCGCGAGCGGGTCCCCGAAGCGCGCCGCGGCCTCGGCGGCGCGGGAAGCCCTGGAGCGGAAGGCCGCGAGAACGGGGCGCGCGGCGGCGTCGACGTACCGCGGCCGCGCGAGCGCCGGCGTCCTCAGAAACAGCGCCTTTTTCTTCTTCTTCTTTCTGTCACCGTTTTCCGCCGCTGCCGAGCTCGCTGCGGGGCTCCACGAGGGGAGCCACGCGACGCGGGACGCGGCTTCTACGAGGGCCCTGGCCGCGGCCTCAGCGGCAGGAGGAGGGGCGAACTCGAGCGACGAGGGCAGAACGACGGCGGCGGCGGGAGTTCCCCCGCCGCCGCCGATGCTTCCAAACCCGCCACCGAGAGCGGCCTCGTCCTCGGCCCTCGCCGCCGCGGCCGCCACCGCGGCCCCGGCGGCTGCGTGCCATTCTCCTCCCTTCCCCGAGCCGGCGGCGTCCTCTACGGCGCGAACCCCGGCCTCCCTGTCGCACTCCCACCACGAGTCCCTCCATTCGGAGACGGGAAGAGAGGAGGAGCACAGCCGCGAGAGGACGCCGCCGTCGGCGTCGGGCCACGCGGCGTCGACCACCGCGCCGCTTCCCTCTCCTCCCCCCCCGCCGTCCTCGCCGTCGCTCCCGGCCCCGAGCCCGCGGGCGACTGCCAACCTGCGCTCGAAGGCCACCGCCTCGGAGACGAAATGCGACCACAGGGCGCGAGACCTCAGGCCGCTCAGCCGCGGGAGGACTCTCTTCGTTAGGACCTGCGCCCAGAGCTCGTCGCGGACGGCGCGGGCAACCTCTGCGGGCAGCGACCGGCAGCAGCCCTCGACCCTGTTGCTGCTGCTGTCTTCGGCTCCTCCGGTCCCAATCCCGGCTCCCGAACCTCTTCGGAGGACTGCCTCGTAGTGGGCGTCGATGCCCGGCTGCAGCGGGGCCGCGGCGGCCCCGGCGGCCCCGGCCGCGCGGGCCGCGGCCTCGAAGAGCCACTCTGGCCTCTCGGGGGCGTCGGCGGCGCCGTCTGCGTTTTCGCGGTCTCCGTCGTTTTCCTCGCCGCCGCCAAGAAACAGCGGCGCGACCCGCTGCTCGACGACGACGGCCGCGAGCTCCGAGGCGGCCCAAAGCAGCGGGGTCTCGGAGGGAGGCGGGAGAGGAGAAGGAGAAGAAGCACCGGAGGAGGCGCAGCAAGAGGCGCGCTCGGCGGCGTCAAACTCGCGCGCCATCGAAGCGCGCTGCAGCGCCGTCAGCGCGGCGACGAGCCTGCAGGCCTCGTCCGCCGCTTCCGGGCGAACTGCGAAGCCCCCGTCCCAGGAAGAGGAATCACCCTCCGAAACGATCGGCGGAGGCCAGCCGACGGCGGCGGCCGAGGCGCGCAGACAGGCCCGCAGGCTCCCTTCCAGCCTGCGCTGCGCTCCCGCGCTCCGCGCAAGCGCCGTCGCCGCGTGCGCGACGAGCGCGGCGGGGACGCCAGCTGGCGGCAGGCGCGCGACGGCGAGGGCGCCGGCCCCGGCCGCGGCCGCCGCGGCGACGGCGTCAGGCGCTGCGGCGAGGACCGCGGCGGCGCTGCCCCCCGCGGGGGAGGAGGAGGAGGAGGGGGAGGAGGAGCGCTCGCCCGCGCCCGAGGCCGTCGCCATCGCCGCCGCGCCGCGCTCGACGGTGCGCACGCACCGCTCCAGGTGCCTCGCCAGTCCGGCCAGCTCCTGCAGCGAAGAAGCGTAGGCCGCGGCGCCGCGAAGGGCCGAGAGCTCCGCGGCGAGGCCGCGGACGTCCACCGGGAGAGGCGGGCCGTGCGCGGGCGCCGGGGGGCCTCCGTTTCTGTGGGCCGCGGCGGCGGCGGCGGCCTCGGCCGCAGCGGCCTTGGCCCCGGCCAGCCTCGCCAGCTCCCTCCTCGTGGCCGCCTCGCGCTCGGCCAGGGCGGCGGCCTCCCTCTCCAGAGCGCGGACGTGATCCGCTGCGGGGGAAGGGAGGTAGATCTCCTCCTCCTCCTCCTCTTCTTCTCGGCGGTCGAAGACGGAGGAGGGCTTTGGCGGCGTCGGCGGCGGCGGCGAAAGAGGCGAGAGGGGAGGAGGGAGAGCCTCTTCTTCTTCGGGCTGCCAGTGCTGCTGCTGCTGCTGCTGCTCTTCGGGCTGCCACTGATGCTCTTCGGGCTGCTGCTGCCACTGCTGCTCCTCGGGCTGCTGCTGCTGCTGCTGCTCTTCGGGCTGCTGCTGCTGCTGCTGCCATTGTTGTTCCCGGGGCTGTTGCTGCTGCTGTTGCTCTTGCCACCGCTGCTCGGCGGAAAGAGGCGGCGGAGGCGGGAACTCCTCTTCCGCTGCCGTCGCCGCCGTCGCCGCCGCCTCTCCTTCCCATCCTCCTCCCCAGCCGCCGCCGCCGCCTTCACCTGCGTCCTGAGATGGAGCGGCGGAGGAGGCGTCTCTCATTTCGGTTTCGGTCTTGGCAACGGGGTCTGCCCCGAACTGCTGCTGCTGCTGCTGCTGAGGGTAGAAGCCTTCGCCTCCTCCTCCCCCCGCTGCTGCTTCGCCGCCGCCCCAGGCAGGGGCAGCGGCAGGAGGCGGCGCGAAGCCGTCGCCGCTGCCGCCGAAGAAGTCATCCGCCTGTTGCGGAGCCGGAGCGCCGCCGCCGCTGCCGCCGCCGAAAAAGTCGTCGTCGTCGCCGGCAGCGGGAGCAGCAGGAGCCGCGGCGGGCTCGCCACCCCAGTCCTCGCCTCCTCCTTCTCCTCCTCCTCCTTCCTGCGCCTCTGTCGCGGGGTACTCCTGTTGCCTTTGCTGCTGCCATCCGTCCTGAGCGGCGGGAGGCTGCTGCTGTTGGTGCTCTTGCTGCCAGGGCGCACCTCCTTGGGTCGTCGCCGCAAACGCTGGCACTGCCTCCATCCCAGCTGTCGGCGTCGCGGCCAGCGAAGAGTCGTCCCAGCCGCCTGCCCCTCCGGGAGCAGCAGCATCAGCAGCAGCATCAGAAGCAGCATTGTCGTAATACGCCTGCTGCCGAGGAGGAGCAGCTGCGGGCTGCTGCTCGTAGCCGTAAGGCTCTTGGGAAGGCAATGAAACTCGGGCACCGCCATCGAATGCGGCGGTGACGACGCTCTCGCTTCCCCAAGCTTGCTGCTGCTGCGGCTGTTGTTGCGGTTGCTGTTGCTCGTAGCCAAACTCCTGCTGCTGCTGCTGCTGCGAATAGCCGTATTGAGGCTGCTGCTGCTGCGGAGGCTGCTGCTGCTGCTGAAATGCGTCGGCGTCATTATCGCTCGACGCTGCCTGAGGCTGCTGCATCGGCGGCGGGACTGCCGTCGGCGGCGCCCAGCCTCCCTGGTTCGGAGGCGGCGGAGGGGCGAAGCTGCCACCGGAGCCGTACATGTCTCCCTTCTCGAAAGAGAGAGAGGGAGAGAGAGAGAGTGCAGAAGGCGCGCGCGAGAGAAAGAGAGTGAGAGAGAAACGCTGGGTCTCTCGGACGAGACACAGGCAAAAAAAATAATTGGAGAGAAAATAAAAAAAAAAGGATAAAAAACTGCTCCAAAAAACGCATCAACAAACTTTCAAGCGTTTTTTCCAACTCTTTCCCCCGAAAAAAAACGGTATGCGCCGCTCGGCCTTCGCCGACGCCGCGGCAGGCGGCGACTGGGCCTTCGACTCCCTCGCCGCGTCCGCCTCCTCAATAAAATCCCAGGGGATGGCCCTCCCCGCTTCCTTCTCGAGGCCGCCCCTCCCCTCTCCTCCGGAGCAGCAGAAACAGCAG
>Ga0315291_10007373_pt1 | contig 13598 bp, 18 predicted proteins | sample YL17G12_20_MG_FD_203070 | JGI IMG/M metagenome (GOLD analysis project Ga0315291, IMG submission 203070) | Sediment microbial communities from Yellowstone Lake, YNP, Wyoming, USA - YL17G12_20 | ecosystem: Environmental > Aquatic > Freshwater > Lake > Sediment | place: USA: Wyoming | collected...
GGCCCGGAACACCGGGTCTTCCGTCTCGGGTGGCATCAGGAGGGTGTAGGTCATATAGCGGGGAGGGACTCCCATCACCGCCACGTCGCTTGCACCGATGTGGACCGTGTACCACCCGAACATCTCGGGCGGCTGCCCGGGGATGGCGAAGATCGGGTCCTCGGCCACGATGAGCACCCGGCCGTCCCCCAGGTCCACCACCCCTGCATCGATACCGGTCCTGGGAGGGACGATCACGGACGGGTCCTTCCGCCCGAGCCTGGCAAGTATGAAGGACTCGAAGGTGTCCTGGTCGATCTTCCCGATTTTCTGGTTACCCCGGTGCATGGTACTTCCTCCCGATCTCGCAGGCCTGGTCTGCCACCTCGATGGGGTCCCTCCCTACGAGGACCGAGACAGGCTCCTTGCCGACAGCACCGGTCTCGTAGAAGATCTTCGGGACCTTCCCGCCGGCTGACCGCACGGCCTCGGCCACCTTCCACGGCATGGATGCGCCCTCGGCTTCCTTGATCTCCTCGGGTTCGCCTCGGCGGTCAATGACCGAAAAGACCCATCCCTTCGCCCTGCAGTGCCCTTCAAGCCACTGGGAGAGGTGCGGAGTCCAGGCAAAGTCGATGCCTGCCCGCACCGACGGGTCAACCTTTCTCAGCTCGATAATCAGCCGTGCCATGTGGCTGGAGGCCCCGAACCGTACACGGCCTGCTGCCCGGGGTCGGCCATCGACCACGGTGATCCGGCCGTCGATAGCGAGCACATCATCACGGGTCTTTGCATGGGACCTTGCGTATACGAGGTTCGTCCTCACCTCAGGGATCAGGGATGCAAACTCCCTGCATCCCTCTATCTCCTCCAGCGCGACCATCATCCTCCCCAGCATCCCGAACCCTTCCTCGTCCATCATGCCGACCCGCTCCTCTCCCTCTCTCTCCATGCATAGGATACCAGGCTCAAAAAGGTGTTACCCTCAGATCTCCATCCGGGCACCTTATCCGATTGGCGCCAGGACGATCCGGTTCCTGTTACTGGTCATTGGGCAGAACGGGACGGCGGGGTGATCGCTTTGTGCAGATCCTGCGCCCCACGGGATGTTTAAAGGTGAGCGGTGGTAATGAAACTGAGGATCAGATGAAGATACATCTGCAGGATGGGACTGCCCGGACCTTCGAGGGAGACGCCACTACGGTCTCCCAGGTGCTATTGTCCCTTGGCGTGAACCCGGTCGAGGTGATCGTATCAAGAGACGGAAAGGTGATCCCCGAGGACACGTTGCTCGGTCCGGATGATGTGATCCGGATCATCCGGGTCTCCCACGGAGGATGAGTGAAGCCAGATCCCAGCGGTCCCGACGGGCCCGTATGCGACCTCTGCGGCCAGGCCGCCGTCTTCATGGACCGGATCCGAAACCGCCACCTGTGCGGTGATCACTTCGTCGGTGATGTGGAAGAACGCGTCAAATGCACCATCCAGGAGTACGCGATGGTCCAGCCCGGCGACCGGCTTGCGGTTGCGCTCTCCGGGGGAAAGGACAGCACGGTGCTCCTCCACCTGCTCCGCCGCTTCCTTCCAGGGGCGCACCTGGTGGCCGTCACCGTGGATGAGGGGATAGAAGGCTACCGTGAAGCAACCCTGCGTTCCGCAGAGGCTACCACGGCACGGCTCGGGATAGATCACCATGTCCTCTCGTTCAAGGAACTCTACGGGAGGACCCTGGACGGGATTCTCAGGGGGCAGCCGGACCGGGCATGCAGCATCTGCGGCATCCTCCGGAGGAAGGCGATCAACACCATTGCCCGGTGGGCAGGTGCCTCGAAGCTGGCCACCGGCCATAACCTGGACGACGAGGCGCAATCGGTGCTGATGAACTGGCTCCAGGGGGACAGGAAGAGGATCTTCGGGAGGCGGGGGGAGAACGGAGCGCAGGGTCTCGTCCCGCGGGTGAAGCCGCTCAGGGAGATCCCGGAGAAAGAGGTGGCCCTCTACGGCATCCTCCAGGGTCTCTATCTGGATCTTCCCGAGTGCCCGTACAGGCATACCGCACTCCGGGGGGAGGTGCGGGGCATCCTCACCACCCTCGAGTTCGGGCACCCCGGCACCATGCGGCGCGTGGTCGAGGGGCAGGCGAAACTCTCCCGAGAGCTCCGTTCCCTCCCCCTGGCTGCACGGCCCTTCCTGGCCTGCGAGAGATGCGGCGACCCCACCTCCGGCCGCCTCTGCCAGGCCTGCCGGCTGCTCTACCTGGGAGGCGGTTCCGAAACTATCGTCAGCCTGGACCGGTGACCCGTTGCGGGTTCGTGTAGATATTCATGCTCCCCGCCCGCACGAACCCTATCACGGTGAGGCCGTTCTTCTCGGCGAGGCTCACCGCGAGGGTGGTGGTCGCGCCCCGGGAAGCGACGAGGGGGATACCGGCCACCAGGCACTTGCGCACCATCTCCGAGGAGATGCGGCCTGTCGAGAGGGCATAGGCCTGCCCGAAGCCGATACCATGGATGAGCCCGTAGCCGATGACCCGGTCGAGGGCGTTGTGCCTCCCGATATCGAGGGAACGGGTGATCTCACCATCGGGGCCGAATAGCCCGACGATGTGAATCCCGCCGGTGATCTGGTGGAGGTCTGACTGGAGGAGATCCTTCATGGCATGGGAGATCACCTGTGCCGGGATGGAGAAGGACGAGGTGACCTTCGGGAGTTTCGCCGGGTCCAGGAAGGAGGAGGAGCCCCCGCAGCCCGAGAGAATCGTCTTCCTGGGCCCGATGACCCTGAGGAGGTTCTTTGTGATCACCTTCACGCTGGCCTTCTCCACCTGCATGGATTCGATCTCCTCCTTCCCTTTTATGATCCCCTCGGTGAAGAGGTAACCGGTGGCAAACTCCTCCAGGTCGGCCGGGCTCGTCATCGCGGTCGCGACCTGCCGGCCGTTCACGGTCACCGTTACCGGGACCTCCTCGATCACCGGATCCGTGATCTCCCGGATGCCCTTCTCATCCACCCGGGTGCAGGGGATATCGCGGTACATCTTCAGGCCCCCCCCGCGATCATGCCGACCGACTCGATGAGCCGGTCCACGTCCTCGGCGTTATTATAACAGTGGAGGGACGCCCGCACTGTTCCATCCGGAATGCCGAGGTGGGCCACGAGCGGCATGCAGCAGTGGTGGCCGGATCGCACCATGATGTCACCCTCCTCGTCGAGCACGGTGGCGACGTCGTGGGGATGGAGGTTCCCGACCGTGAAGGAGACAACCCCGATCCGGTCTCCTGCCGCACCGGGCCCGAATACCTTCACACCGTCGATCACGGTAAGCCCGTCCAGCATGCGGCGCGTGAGGCCCTGCTCGTGCCGCTGCACGTCCTCCATCGAGAGAGCTCCGAGGTAATCGATGGCACGGGAGAGACCGATAGCGCCCGCGATATTCGGCGTCCCCGCCTCGAACCGTGCATAGCCGGAAGCGAGGGTATATCCCGAGCTGGTGACCTCCTCCACGGCCCCGCCCCCCAGGAGGAGGGGTTCGATATCCGGTTTTCTCATCCAGAGGACACCGGTCCCCGTGGGGCCGAGCATCTTGTGGCCCGAGAAGCAGAGGAAGTCGCACCCCAGGCGCTCCACGTTCACCGGGATGTGGGGGACCGACTGGGCGCCATCCACCAGGAGGAGGGCCCCCTGGTCCCTGCAGATTCCGGCGATCTCCCGGACAGGTACCAGGTTCCCCAGGACGTTCGAGGCATGGGTGATGGCGACGAGCCGTGTATTCCGGGTGATGGCCGTTTCGAAGGAAGCAAGATCCAGGCTGCCATCCGCGGCCGGGGTGATGAGCTGGAGGTCGATCCCGTTCCGGTCCCGGAGGCGCATCCAGGGGAGGAGGTTGCTGTGGTGCTCGAGAAGGGTGGTGACGATCCTGTCTCCCTTCTGCCACGGGAGCCCCCAGGCGACCATGTTGATCGCCTCAGTGGTGTTCCGGGTAAAGACCAGCTCGCCTCCTTCTGCCCCGATGAACCTCCTGGCCTTCTGGTGGGCGTCCCAGTACTTCTGCGATGCAACCTGGGCAAGGCGGTGAACTCCCCTGCCTACATTTGCCCGAAAGACGTGCTCGAACTCGAGCATCGCCGCAAGGACCGGCTCCGGCGAGAGGGACGTGGCCGCGCTGTCCAGGTAACATATCTCCGAGAGGATCGGGAAGTCCGCACGGATGCCCGTGGGTATCATAGCACCTCATCCATGGAACCAGTCCGGTAGCCCTCAAGGTCAATCGTCACATACCGGAACCCGATGGATCTGAAGGCCTTCAGGATCACGGCCCTCTCCTGCAAGAGATTCTCCATCTCTTCAGGGATAACCTCGATCCTTGCGATCCCGCCATGGAGCCGTACCCTCACCTGGGTGAACATGAGGTTGTGGAGCTGCTCCTCGGCTTCCTCGATCATCAGGAGTTTCTCTCTTGTGATCTCGTCGCCATAAGGGATCCGGGATGCGAGGCAGGCGGCCGACGGTTTGTTCCAGAAGGGATAGCCCCGTCTCCGGGCAATGGCCCGGATGTCGGCCTTGGTGATCCCTGCCTCGATGAACGGGTGGACGATCCCTTCTTCATCGCTTGCACCGATCCCGGGGCGGTGTTCGCCGAGATCAGAGGAACTGATCCCGTCGGCGATGCAGGTGATCCCCAGCTCTTCGGCACGCCCCTTCAGGATCCGGGCCGAGACTTTCTTGCAATAATAACAGCGGTCAGCCGGGTTTGCCAGGAACGACACCTCTTCCATGAGGGGAACGGGGATCACCTCGAGCGGTATCCCGAGCATCCTCCCCGTCTCCTCTGCCTGCCGGATGGCGACCCTAGGAATGACGGGGCTGTCCAGGAGGACAGCACGGCACCGGTCACCGAGCACCTCACGGGCGATTCCGGCGAGGAGCGAGGAATCGACACCCCCGGAGTAGGCGATGAGCATGGAACCCCGCTGCCCAATCTTCATCCTGAGGAGCTCCTCCTTCCCGTTCAGGTCCATGATGATCCGCCAGGCCCTTGGAGCCGGTATCCTGCAGGAGCTTCACGGGGATGGGGTATAACCTTTCCCAGTCTGACCGGAGAATGGCGCAGAATGGCTACGAGCCGGGCTCTTTGAGGGGAGGACAATCTCCTTTGCCGCCCCTGATCTCGTGGCAGATGGCGCAGATCCGGGCGGTGATATCCCGGACCCCGCCGGCCTTGATCTCCCGGGCGAGTTCCCCGATCCGCTTCTCGACAGGTTTTTCGAAGACGATCCGGTAACCCCGTTTCCCGGAGAGGTACTGGGAGACGGCAGAGGGGGCGATCTCGAGGAGCCTTGCCACCTTCTGCTGGGACACACCGTTCCTGACCAGTTCGGCCGCAAGAGCTGCCCTGATGGCCGGGAGCACGTCCCAGACGATCTGCTGGCAGGGGGTCTTCACCATAGCACAACCTTTACATGAATCCGGAGGCAATAAGAAGGAGCATTCACAATTGTGAACTGACCCCCGAAGGCATAAATTTTTGCCAGGATCCACACTGGTTCCAACAGCGGCCTTATCATATGCTTTGAGGGATAACTCAGCTCACAGAGGAGGGGCCTATGGGACAGCGGATCGTGTACGTGGACCACGCAGCCTCCCCCTCTGGGAGGAGAAGAAGACCCCCCATGAACACGGCGAAGAACCCGAATGCGAGCCCCCGACAGGTTTGGAGCCGCAATCTCAGGCGAAAGGGTGAGCATGTTATCCCGGCGCGAACGTGAACGGTACAAACGGCAGATCCTCTTCTTCGGAGAGGGGGGGCAGGAGAGGCTGAAGGAGGCCGAGATCTTCATCGCTGGTGCCGGGGGGCTGGGATCACCCATCGCAATTTACCTTGCCGTGGCCGGTGTAGGGACCCTCACCATCGTCGATTCTGATGTGGTGGACCAGACCAACCTGAACCGGCAGATCCTCCATTATGATCGCGATATCGGGAAGAAGAAGGCCGTGTCGGCCGGGGAGAAGCTGCAGGAGATCAACCCCGATGTCACCATAAGGGCGATCGATGCCCATCTCGATGAGGCGAATGCGGGGAGGCTGGTGGGCAGGGCAGACGGGATCGTCGATGCCATGGACAACTACCCGACCCGGTACCTCCTGAACCGGATCGCCCTCGGGAAGGGGATCCCCCTCTTCCACGGCGCGATCCGCGGCCTGTACGGGCAGGCGACAACCATTATCCCCGGGGAGACCCCATGCCTCTCATGCATCTTCCCGAAGCCGCCCCCCGAGGAGGTCTTCCCGGTCGTGGGCGTGACCCCCGGGCTGATCGGGATGGTCCAGGCGACCGAGGTGCTGAAGTTTCTCCTCGGGACCGGGAATCTGCTGGCGAACCGGCTCTTCCTCTGGGACGGGATGCAGGCCCAGGCAAGCGAGATTTGCGTGGAGAGGAACCCCTGCTGCGTGGTATGCGGCACCATCCGGGATAAAGGGGCTGGGAGGAAGAGGGAGTGAAGGTCAGGGTCCGGTTCTTTGCACGGTTCCGGGAACTCCTCGGGACCGATATCATCGTCGAACCGGTATCCGGGACAGGCCTTGCCGCCCTGATCAGGGAGGTCGCCCGGAGGAGCCCGGAGGGGCACGATGCCATCTTTGACGGGCACGGAGCCTTCCGCGAGTTCGTGATCCTGATGCGGAACGGGAAGCGGGTCGAGGCAGTAGACGCGGAGGAGACCGGGGTCGCCGATGGGGACGAGATAGCGGTCTTCCCCCCGGTATCCGGCGGTTAAGCGAGGACAGGTACCCATGATCTCGATCCAGACCGGGGATGTCGATATCGGGCCCCTGATCGACAGGGCGAAGCAGCGGGGCATGGGCGCCATCGTCGTGTTCGACGGGATCGTGCGGGATGACGATATCAGGGAGATGGAACTCGAGGCATACCAGGACGTCGCGGAAAAGGAGCTCGAGCGGATCGCGGAGGATGCCCGGAAGAAGTTCGGCCTGTTATCCGTCGACATCATCCACCGGATCGGGCGCCTCCGCGTCGGCGATAATATTCTCGTCACCATCGTGGGTGCCGGGCACCGGAAGGAGGCTTATGAGGGTTCCCGGTACATCATTGAGATGATCAAGGCAGGGGTCCCTATCTGGAAGAAGGAGGTTCGGAGCGACGGAAGTTCATGGATAGAGGGGGACAGGGAGTGAGGATAACCCTCTCGCCCTGTAAGAAGACCTACCGGGAGGAGACCCACCGGGCGGTCTCCCCCGAGGAGACCCTTGCAAGGGTCTCGGAGAAGATACCGGTGGCAGGGATCACCCGGGTGGCCGATATCACGAACCTGGACCGGATCGGGATACCGGTCTTCTCTTCCATCAGGCCCACTGCGCAGGAGGGAGCGGTCTCGGTCTACAACGGCAAGGGAGCGACCCCCACCGAGGCACGGGTATCGGCGGTGATGGAGGGGATCGAGCGCTACTCAGCCGAGATTCACGACCATGAGATCAGCTTCGGGACCTATCCCGAGATGGCGGCAAAAGGCGGGGCGGTGGACCCGAGGTCCCTGAACCTCCCCAGGGGATCCGATCCCGATGGCCGGCTCCCCTGGGCCGAGGCCTGGGACATCGTTGCAGATGCCGGGGTATTCGTGCCTGCCCATGCGGTCTTCCACCCGCTCCCCCGCGGCTGCCCGCCCCTCTTTCGCACGAACACGAACGGGCTTGCCTCCGGGAACACGAGAGAGGAGGCCGTCTTCCACGGGCTCGCCGAGATCGTGGAGCGGGATGCCTGGTCCCTCGTGGAGGTGACGAAGAGGCCGGGCCCCCGGATCACCGACCCCCCGGAAGGGCTTCCTGCCGAGCTCCTCAGGAAGTTCGCCGATGCGAAGGTGGAGGTCCAGGTCCGGGACATCACGAGCGACCTCGGGATCCCGACCTGCGCAGCGGTTGCAGATGACGCCCTCCTTCGTGACCCGCGCCTCCTCACCATCGGCATGGGCACCCACACCTCGGCGAGGATCGCGTTCCTCCGCGCCCTCACCGAGGTCGCCCAGAGCCGGCTCACCCAGATCCACGGGGCACGGGAGGATACGACGAGTGCCGATCTCCGCACCAGAATGGGCTACGATCGGGTGAGGAGGATGAACCGCTACTGGTTCGAGGCCGACTCTGATGTCCCCTTCTCGGCCCTCCCCTCGGCGGAGCACGATGACTTCCTGAAGGACATCGGGGCCATCGTCTCAGCCCTCGGGAAGGCGGGCATGACCGGGGTCCTCGTCGCGGACCTCACCCGGGAGGAGATCGGCGTCCCCGTGGTCCGGGTCGTTGTACCAGGCCTCGAGGTCTATGCCATGGACAATGAACGGATAGGTACCCGGTGCCGGGATGCAGAGCGCAGTCGTCTTTCTCGGACCAAGCCTTGACCGGCGGGCAGCCCTCGCCATCCTCGGGGCTGACTACCGGCCCCCGGCGGCGCGGGGCGACATCACGAGGGCGGTCTCCGAGGGGGCGCGGGTCATCGGCCTCATCGATGGGGTCTTCTTCCAGGAGTCCTCTGTCGGGCACCGTGAGATCCTCGGGGCCCTGAAGGGCGGGGTCAGCGTGGTGGGAGCCTCGAGCATGGGGGCGCTCAGGGCCGCAGAGCTCCATACCCTCGGGATGGAGGGGGTGGGCGAGGTCTATCGGATGTACCGCGACGGGGTCCTCGTCTCGGACGACGAGGTCGCCCTCGCCTTCGATCCCGAGTCGGGCATCGCACTCTCGGAGCCCCTGGTGAATATCCGGGCCACCCTGGCCCGGGCAGAGGAGGAAGGGGTCATCGATCGCGGGACACGGGATATCCTCTTCTCTGCAGCCTCCTCCCTCTATTACCCGGACCGGACCTATCCCCGGCTGGTCAGGGAGGCGGGGAGGATCGCTGATCCAGTCCCCCTCGCCCGGTTCGCCCGCTGGGTGGAGAAGGGGGCCGTCGACCTGAAACGGATGGATGCGATACAGGCGCTCGAACGGATCCGGGAGATCCTCGGGGGATCCGGCCCTCCGACCTGATTCTTTGGGAGGGTATATCGCGGGAGAGGGGGAGATCCTCACCATGTGCGGCCGGTTCACCATCGTTCCCACCATCGACTTCCATGAGCGCTTCAGCCTCCCGGCCGGCCCGGAGATAAGCCCGCGCTACAACGTGGCGCCCGGGCAGGAGGTCCCGGTCATCATCCGTGAGGACCGGAATCGTGCTGTCCCCATGATTTGGGGTTTTATCCCGTCCTTTGCGAAGGATCCCGCGGCGGGGCGGGCGATGATCAACGCACGGGCAGAGACACTCCTCTCGAAGCCTGCTTTCCGGGGTGCCGTCCAGAGAAACCGGTGCCTCGTCCCTGCAAGCGGGTTCTATGAATGGAAGAAGGAGGGGGCGAGGAAAGTGCCCTTTTACATCCACCTGAAAACCACCCCCCTCTTCTCCTTCGCTGGCCTTTACGAGATCCGGAGGAATGTCGGGGGGAGGGCGATCGGGACCTTCACCATCGTCACCACGGAGCCGAACCATCTTGTTGCCGGTCTCCATGATCGCATGCCGGCTATCCTCCCCCGCGAGAAAGAGGAGACCTGGATCATGCCAGGCCCTGTCGGGCCCACTGAACTGAAAGGGATCCTTGCCCCGTACCCTGGCGGGGAGATGGAGGCCTTCCCGGTCTCGGGTGAGGTAAACGACCCCGGGAGCGAAGGTCCCGGGCTCATCCAGCCCCTGCCCGGCCTTACGCGCCCGGGAACATCCCTTTTCCCACCAGGTACATGACCAGGTTCGCGATCCCCAGGAGATAGAAGAGGACACCCGGGATGATCACGAAGGCCGCTCGGATGACGATGATCCGGGCGGTCCACCAGAGGGTGATAGAGTCCTGGAGGCGCGAAGAGACCGAGTCGATGGCCTTCTTCAGGTTCTTCCTGCCACCCGAGGGAAACTGGCCGGTCTTTATCCCCTGCACGCCGGTGACGGCCTTCTCCATGTAGTCCTCGATCATGAAGAGGACGGCACGGAAGATCGCGAAGATGCAGGCAGAGAGGCCGAAGAGGACGAGGGAGAGGTCGATCACCTGGAACCCGGCAGTGCTCCCCACCGAGAGGATGACGCGGTTCCAGAGGACACCGGCAAGGGTGAGGACCGCAAGGAGGATCATGAAGTCGGCCACCCGGGCGAGGGTCTCGCGGGACCAGTGGAAGGTATCGTACCCGTTCAGGATGGTGATGACATCGTTCACCCCGCGTGAAACTCCCTTCTTCCCGGGAACACCCTTCGCCATGATTACCTAAGGATAATAGCCCTTAAATATAAAGAAGGTTATGAAACTGGGGAAGTTATCAGCTCTCCTTTAACTCTCTTCCCGTTCTTCCTCCCCATGGGTTTGACCAGCAGGCTCATATCACCGCCAGACGAAAGATCAACAGCTGAAACGGGATCACGGGTGACTTTAATGGAGTTTGTTCATGTGAAAGGGACGAAGAAGAAGGGGGAGGTCATTCTCTATGCCCTCTCCACCTGCGGTTGGTGTGCGAAGACCAAGGAGCTCCTCACCGGGATGGGGGTGGACTTCTCGTACCTGTACGTCGACCTTCTCCCGAAGGCCGAAATGGAGAAGGCCTTTGACGAGGTGAAGCGCTTCAACCCCAAGTGCTCCTTCCCCACCGTGGTCATCAACGGCGAGAAATGTATCGTCGGTTTCAGGGAGGAGCAGCTCAAGGAGGCATTGCAATGAGGGGATCTCCAACCGGGTCCGGCTTCAGCCGGGGTCTGATCTGCGCCCTCCTCCTTGCGGCAGGGTTCATCTTTCTGGCCGGCTGCACCGCAACGTCTCATCAGGGAGGAGCGGCCCCCACCCCCACCCCCACGGGCCTCCAGGCGAAGATGGTGCATGTCACCGGGAATGACCATGGGGTTCTTCTCCTCGTCGGCAGGAGCACCTGCCCCTGGTGCATGAAGGAGAAGGAGCTCTTCGCGAACCTGAGCGTCGATTACTACTGGGTTGACCTGAATATCCTTGACGAGAACGAGACCGCCCAGGTCATGGACTCCATCAGGATATGCGGCCAGACCAGCTCTGTGCCCATCCTCGTCATCAATGGCCAGAAGTGCATCATCGGGTACCAGGAAGAGCAGATCCGGGAGGTATTGGCATGACCGAAGTCCCTGAAGTCTCAGACAAGGAGATAACAGCCCTCCACCAGCGGCTCAACCGCGAGGCCGAGGAGGGGGGGTACCACCTCAATCCTGATCAGCCCTTCGTCAGGGGGCTCGTCCGCGGACTCATCGTCAATACGAAACGCTATGGCTACATGTCCTGCCCGTGCAGGCTTGCCGCAGGAAAGAAGAAAGAGGACCTGGACATCATCTGCCCCTGTGACTACCGGGACCCTGACCTGAACGAGTACGGGGCCTGCTACTGCGCCCTCTATGTCTCCGACGACGTCCTCGCTGGCAAGAAGAAGACCGGGTCCATCCCGGAACGCCGCCCGCCGCCAGAGGCCAGGACGAGGGCCCCCCTGCAGGGAACGACCTCGGTGACCCTCTCCCTCCCGTACCCCATCTGGAGGTGCCGGGTCTGCGGGTATCTCTGCGCCCGGGACGGGCCCCCGGACATCTGCCCTGTCTGTAAGGCGAAGAAGGACCGGTTCGAGCGGTTCTTCTGACCACCCCGCCCTCTTTTTCCGGCGCGGGGGAAGGTTGAAGTCCCCCCTTCCCCGAACCTTCTTCTGATAGGATCACCGCTTCCCAGGAGATCGGAAACCTCATGAAGAGAACCCGCCCCTCCCAACCCTTCCTCCCCATGTCCCTTGCCGAGGCAGAGGAGCAGAGGAGGATCGGGGCCTTTGACATCATCCTTGTTACCGGCGACGCCTACGTGGATCACCCGGCATTCGGTACCGCCATCATCGGCCGGGTGCTCGAGGCCGAGGGCTACCGCGTGGGGATCCTCGCACAACCGGACTGGCGCTCGGATGGGGACTTCGGGGGGCTTGGCGCCCCGCGCCTCTTTTTCGGGGTCTCTTCCGGTAACGTCGACTCGATGGTCAACAATTACACCGCAGCGAGGAAGAGGAGGCGGACCGATGCCTATTCCCCCGGGGGCATCCCCCGCCGCCCTGACAGGGCGGCCATCGTCTATACCGACCGGCTCCATGCCCTCTTTCCCGGGATCCCCATCGTGCTCAGCGGGCTGGAGGCGAGCCTCCGCAGGTTCGCCCACTATGACTACTGGTCTGACAGGGTGCGAAGGTCCATCCTTGCCGATGCCCCTGCTGACCTCCTCGTCTACGGCATGGGCGAGCGGCAGGTGGTGGAGATCGCCCGCCGCCTATCAGGCGGAGAGGGGATCGAGGATCTGACTGGTATCCGGGGAACCACTTACCGGGTTGCGCCCAGGGATTTCCGGGGGATGGATCCCGGGGATCTTGTCATCCCGCTCCCGTACGCGGATGTGGCGAAGGACAAGGCAGCGTATGCCCGGGCGTTTGCGCTCCATGCCGGGGAGCAGGACCCGGTCCGGGGAAAGAGGGTTGCCCAGGACCATGGGAAGACCGTGATCATCCAGAACCCGCCGTCCCTCCCCCTCTCGACCGAGGAGCTGGACCGGATCTACGAGCTCCCGTATACCCGACGGGCCCATCCCTCGTACCTGGAGGAGGTGCCTGCGCTTGAGCCGGTGAGGTTCTCCCTGGTCAGCCACCGCGGCTGTTTCGGGTGCTGCTCCTTCTGCGCCATCGGGCACCACCAGGGGAGGATCATCCAGAGCAGGTCGGCGGAATCCCTCGTAAGGGAGGCGAAGCGCCTTGTTGAGATGCAGGGCTTCGCCGGGGTAATCCAGGATCTCGGCGGGCCCACGGCCAACATGTACGGCTTCACCTGCCTCCGGTGGGCGACCCACGGGGCCTGCGAGGACCGGACCTGCGGGCCTGACTGCAAGAGCCTTGTCCCGGGGGAGAAGGCCCACCTCGCCCTCCTCAGGAGGATCCGGGCGGTTCCCGGGGTGAAGAAGGTCTTTGTCTCGAGCGGGATACGCCATGACCTCATCGACCTCGAAGACCTTGAGTACCTCACCGAACTCTGCAGGTACCACGTCAGTGGGCACCTGAAGGTGGCACCTGAGCATATCGCCCCCCGTGTCCTCTCCCTCATGAAAAAGCCCGGCCGCCCGGCCTTCGATGCCTTCCGGCGGAGGTTTCGCGAGGTGAACCAGCGGCTCGGGAAGGAACAGTACCTCCTCCCTTACTTCATGTCAGGCCACCCCGGCTGCACTGTTGAGGATATGATCACCCTCGCAGAGTATATCAGGGACGAGTCCCTCTACACCGAGCAGGCACAGGACTTCACCCCCACCCCCATGACCGTGGCGACCTGCATGTACTGCACGGGGATAGACCCGATGACGGGCGAGGAGGTTCATGTACCGCGGGGGAGGGAGAAGGAGATCCAGCGGGCCATCCTCCACTACCGGGACCCGGCTAAGGAAGCCCTCGTCAGGGAGGGCCTCATCCAGGCCGGGAGGGGGGACCTCATGGGGAACGCGTGGAACTGCCTCATCCCTTCGAAAGGAGGCACCCGTACCAGGGAAAAGAGAAGATATTTACCATAACCCTCACAAAGT
>Ga0315291_10007374_pt1 | contig 13595 bp, 2 predicted proteins | sample YL17G12_20_MG_FD_203070 | JGI IMG/M metagenome (GOLD analysis project Ga0315291, IMG submission 203070) | Sediment microbial communities from Yellowstone Lake, YNP, Wyoming, USA - YL17G12_20 | ecosystem: Environmental > Aquatic > Freshwater > Lake > Sediment | place: USA: Wyoming | collected...
CACGCGCGCAAGTGGCTCGATTGACGGCCCCGGCTGACCCGAGGCCACTGCCGGATCGGTCGCGCCCAGGCCCGTGCAGAAGATCGACCACAACACCGCCCACCGCTGCCGGCTGGCTGGGGATGTTCGCTGTAACCGGCATGGCCAGCTTGTTGCTGTTGGCGATGAGGATGGCGCCCTGGTTGCCGTAAGGCGGGCCGAGCGTGAAAATGCCGGGCCGCGCCGCCGAGGTTTGCAGCGGCTCGGGTGCGCTGCTGACGCCATTGGCCTCGACGCGCACCTGAAGCTGCCGGTCGGACTCCAGTTCCACGGGCACTTGCGCGTTCACTTGCCCGGGACCGACATAGAACAGCGGCGCCTCCTTCTCGCCCACCAGCACGCGCACCCCGTTCAGCGTTCGCGGCAGCGGCAACGTCTGGGCGGTAGCCGCGGTGGTCGCCAGGTTCTGCCCAAACAGCGAGATGATGCTGCCGGGGGCCACCGGGCCGCGCTCGAAGCCCGCCCCCAGCAGCACGCCGCCCTGGTTGAGGATCACGGACTTGGGATTAGGATTCAGGCCGAGTTGCGCCGCGGCCGTGGCTTGTCCCTGGAGGTTTTGCCATAGCGCCTGCGCCGTCACGATCACCTGAAGGCTATATCCGTTGGGACTCCAGGCGCCCTGGTGCTGGCCGTTCTTCAGGTCGGTCAGCACCAGCGGCGGGTCACCGTTTGAAAACGAGAGAACAACGTTGGCGCCGACTCCGGGATTGCCGCAATCATCGCGCACCAGCACCCGCACGGTGGTTGGCCAGCCCACCACCGCCTGGAAGCTCGCGAACACGCTGGTGAACTGAACGTGCAGCCTTGTGGGTGTGCAGGTGCCGGCGGCGGCCGCTCCTGTACTTGCCGCCGCCGCGCTGAACACATCCAGATCCGCCAACAGTTCGGGCGGCATCGCCGCAAACGTCTGAATGGGTGTGCCGGCGGGCAGCACCAGCAACAGCAGGTTGACCGGATACATCGCTCCGTCGTTCACGGTCATCACCGTCAAGCCGGCACGGTACGGACCCGTCGCCAGACTGGCCAGCGCCGGTTGTACCAGGATGCGTCCGGCGCTGTCGCGGCTGGCGCTGCCGGCATCCGGGAAGCGCGTCACCCAGGTTCCGCCGATGGGCTGGCTGAGGAACTGGATCGCGCTCGCCTCCGGCGTGGCCACGTTCAGTTCCTGCGCGCTGGGGGAAGCGCCGCCGGCCGCGGCTACAAAGGTCAGACTGGTAGGCCGCACCCAGGCCCCCAGCTTCGTGCCCGCCGGCAGCACTTGCATCTCCACCTTGACCACCTGCGGGGAGTTGTTCGCGTTGCTCGATACGATCCGGATAAGCCCCACATGAGAGCCGGGGGGCAGGCCCGCATGATCCACCGAGACGGTCACCAGCGGGATTTGCGCGCTGGCATAGTCGCTGCGCCCGGAGGCGGGCGAGAGGCGAATCCAGCTTTCCGTGGCCTGCGCCGTCCAGTCGATCGCGCTTCTGCCGGCATTCAGCACGCCGACGGTTTGCGGCGGTTCCGCCCCGCCGCCCTGCACGGCCTTGAACAGCAGGCTGGTCGGGTTGAGCAACAGCACCCCGGCGGTCGATGCGGACACGTTCAGATTTACCGGAACGGTGACGCTCAGATTGCCGGTTGAACTGCGCACGGTGACCGAGCCGGAGTAGGAGCCCGCGCCCAAATCGCTGGGGTTGACGCTCACTTGCAGGCCGGCGGGCGTGCCGCCGGTTGGGGGCGAGATCGAAAGCCACGATCCGACCGCGGTGGACACGCCCGCCGTCCAGTTCAGCTCGCCTCCGCTGGTGCTTTCGATGCGCAGCGCCTGGGCGGGCGGCGCTGCCCCGCCGGTTTGCACGCGGAAATCCAAACTGGCAGGCACCACCGAAAGGCCGGGCACCAGGCCGCCGGCGACTGTCACCGAGACCGGCACCGTTATTACAGGGGATGCGGCCGCTGGCGCAGTGATCTCGATGGTGCCTTGATACGTGCCGGGCGGCAGATTCCCAGGGTTTACGGAGACCGTCAGCAGCGACGGCATCCGCCCGCTGCTGGCCGAAGCACTCAGCCAGCTTCCGCCGCTCTGGGTGAGCACGTCAGTCGTGCCCCAAAGCAGCCCGTTGACCGTGGATATGAGCGACAGTGATTGGGAAACCGGAAGCGTCGAGCCCGCCTGCGCGGTGAATGACAGCTTCTGGGGCGTCACGGAATAAGTGGCCGGACGCGCCCAAACCACACGGACACGGTCGTTGCGCGTGTCGGCGATGTACAGGTTGCCGGCCGCATCCACCGCTACGCCCCTCGGGCCATTCAGGCCTGTGGCAGTCGCCAAATCACCATCGGCCGTATAGCTCATTGTCCCGTTGCCGGCCACTGTCGTGATCACCCCGCTGGCGTCCACCTTGCGAATGCGACCACTGTAATACTCACCTGACTGGGAGATAAACAGGTTGCCGAGCGAGTCCAAGCAAAGGCCCGTGGGGTTATCCAGCTTCGCCCTGGTGGCTTGGCCACCATCGCCGAGTGTTGCGCCGCCGCCAGCAACCGTCGAGATAATCCCTTGTGGGCTAACCTTGCGAACGCACCAACAATGGAATTCTGAGATGAATAGGTTGCCGGCGCCGTCGATGACGACAGCATAGGGTCCGCGTAGAAGGGCGGTGGTGGCCGGCCCGCCGTCGCCACCAGAGCCGCCGCCGGCTACGGTGGTTATGATGCCCTTCGGATCCACCTTGCGGATACGGCTAGTGGCACTGCTCCATTCAACGACATAGAGGCTGCCAGACGAGTCAACCGCAATCCCCACGGGCGTGTCGAGCCTGGCTGCGGCCGCCGGCCCGCCGTCCCCACCAGAGCCGCCTCCAGCTACCGTGGTAATGGTTCCTTGCGGATCGATTTTCCTGATGCGGCCGTTGCCTGTATCGGCGATCAAGATGTTTCCCAGGCGGTCCAGAGCGACGCCCTCCGGATTAGACAGCATGGCTGCGGTTGCCGGCCCGCTGTCGCCCAACGCCGTTCCGCCTCCTGCAACCGTGGAGATGCCGCCTCGCGTGTCAATCTTCCTGATCCGGTCGTTGCCGGTGTCGGCGATGTATAGATTGCCAGCCGCATCAAAGGCTAAGCCCTCGGGTTCCTTCAGGGCGGCGGCGGCCGCCGGTCCGCCGTCACCTGAGAGAGCCGGTTGGCCGCTGCCCGCCAGCGTCGTGGTGATTCCCAACGTGCTGACTTTTCGCAGCCGGTCGCCGGCTGAGAAAGGCGTGTCGCGATATGTGATATAGACGTTGCTGGCGGCATCAACGCCGACATCGCCGACGGCTACGCCCGCGGGGATGCTGACGCCAGCGACCTCTGCCGCCCTCCCGTTAGGATCGATCCGCAAGACCCCACCCCACCAATTTACAACGTAAACGTTACCGCCCGAATCCACTGTCAAGCCTTCAGGTTTGAAAAGGCCCCCTGAACCAGCAGAAAACGTTGAGATTGTGCCCAGTGGGTTCACCTTCCGGATGCGATCATTCCTATAGTCGGAGATGTAGAGATTGCCGGTCGCGTCGACCACCACATCATAGGGCTCATACAGCTTGGCCTGCGTGGCCGGGCCACCATCTCCGGAGAAGCCCGCTGCCCCGGTGCCGGCTGCCGTGGTAATGCTACCGTCCGGGCTGACCCTGCGGATACGATGGTTGCCCTTGTCAGCGACGTAAAGGCCGCCAGCCAGATCCACGGCGACGCCAGAGGGGTTGTAGAGTTGCGCTTTCGTGGCCGGCCCTCCATCGCCGGAGAAACCGGATGCGCCGGTGCCAGCTACGGTGGTGATGGCTCCGTCCGCAGCAATCTTGCGGATGCGATGGTTGCTCGTGTCCGCGACGTACAGGTTGCCCACCGCGTCCAGCGCCAGCCCCGAAGGACTGTTCAGCCGCGCCGCAGTCGCCGGCCCGCCGTCACCGGAGAAGCCTCCACTGGGTACTCCGTTGCCGGCTATGACCGTCAGTATTCCATCTCGCGAGATCTTCGCAACGACATGCTTGGCTGCGTCGCTGACGTAAACGTTGCCACTCCCGTCCACCGCCACGCCGGTCACTTTATCCAGCGGCGCGTCCAGCGCGCGAATCGATCGCGGGAAGATGAACTGCGTGCCGGCTATCGTGGTGATGACGTTCTGCGCGTGCGCCGGCGGCAGTCCAAGCGCCAGCAGAAGAGCAATCAGGCTGAGCCGGAGGATGGACTTCATCGAACACCTCCATGGCGTGCCTCTATGGTAGCAGACAGAGGGCAGAGCAGCGCCGGCACCTTGCCCGCGTCTTGCGCTGCCGCAAGCCTCCGCGAGGGGGGCCGGCCGGCGAGACGCCAGCGCTACTTTACGGCGATGGTGGCGGTGTTGCTGCTGGCGCCCGCCTGGGTGATGACCACCGGCACGGCATCTCCCGCCGCCACCCCCGCCGGCACCTGCGCGTTCACCTGGTAGACGGCGGCGAAGCCCGGCGCCATCCCGGCAAAAGACACCGTGGCCGGCTTGCCGCCGATGGTCACCGTGGGCAGCGTCTTCACCCGCGCCAGCGGCTCGGCTGACGGCCCCGGCTGGCCCGATGCCACCGCCGGATCGGTGGCCCCCAGGCCGGTGCAGAAAATCGAGACGATTTCGCCGACCTGGGCGGGCTCGCCCGGCACGCCGGCCGTCACCGGCATGGCCAGCTTGTTGCTATTGCCGATGAGGATGGCGCCCTGGTTGCCATACGGCGGGCCGAGCGTGAAAATGCCGGGCCGCGCCGCCGCAGTCTGCAGCAGCTCGGGCGCGCTGCTGACGCCGTTAACCTCGATGCGCACCTGAAGCTGCCGGTCGGACTCCAGCTCAAACGGCACCTGGGCGTTGACCTGGCTGGGACCGACGTAGAACAGCGGTGCTTCCTTCTCGCCGACCAGCACGCGCACCCCGTTGAGGGTGCGTGGCAGCGGCAAGGTCTGGGCCATGGCCGCGCTGGTGGTCAGGTTTTGCCCGAACAGGGAGATGATGCTGCCGGGGGCCACCGGGCCGCGCTCGAAGCCCGCCCCCAGCAGCACGCCGCCCTGGTTGAGGATCACGGATTTGGGATTGGGGTTCAGGCCGAGTTGCGCGGCGGCGGTCGCCTGCCCCTGCAGGTTCTGCCATAGCGCCTGAGCCGTCACGATCACCTGCGGACTATATCCGTTCGGACTCCAAGCGCCCTGGTGCTGGCCGTTCTTCAGGTCGGTCAGCACCAGCGGCGGATCGCCGTTGGAGAAGGAAAGGACAACGTTGGCGCCCGCGCCGGGATTGCCGCAGTCGTCGCGCACCAGCACGCGCACGGTGGCCGGCCAGCCGACCACCGCCTGGAAGCTCGCGAACAAGCTGGTGAACTGCACGTACAGCTTCGAGGGCGTGCAAGTAGAGCCCGCCGCGGCCACTCCCGTATTTGCCGCTGCCGCGCTGAACACATCCAGGTCCAACAGATCGTGCGAAATCGCCGAGGACGCCTGAATTGGTGTGCCCGCTGGCAGCACCAGCAACAGCAGGTTCACCGGGTGCAGCGCGCCGTCGTTCATAGTCATCACCGTCAAGCCGGCACGGTACGCGCCGGTCGCCAGGTTGCCCATCGCCGGCTGTACCATGATGCGCCCGGCGCTGTCACGGCTGGCGCCGCCGGCGTCCGGGAAGCGCGTCACCCAGCTTCCGCCGATGGGCTGGCTGAGGAACTGAATCGCGCTCGCCTCCGGCGTGGCCACGTTCAATTCCTGCGCGCTGGGAGAGACGCCGCTGGCCGCCGCCACGAAGGTTAGGCCGGTGGGCCGCACCCATGCCCCCAGCTTCGTGCCCGCCGGCAGCACCTGCATCTCCACTTTGACCACCTGCGGCGAGTTGTTGGCGCTGCTCGAACCGACGCGGATCAGGCCCACGTAGGAACCGGCGGCCAGTCCCGTCGGGTCTACCGAGACGGTCACCAGCGGAATCTGCGTGCTGGCATAGTCGCTGCGCCCCGAGGTAGGCGAGATGCGAATCCAGCTTTCGCTGGCTTGTGCTGTCCAGTCGATGGTGCCTCTGCCGTTGTTCAGCACGCCGAAAGTCTGCGGTGGTTCGGCCCCGCCGCCCTGCACCGCCTTGTAAATCAGGCTGGTCGGGTTGAGTAACAGCACTCCGGCAGTCGATGCCGAAACAGTGAGATTTACCGGAACGGTCACGCTCAGATTGGCGGAGGAACTGCGAACCGTCACGGAGCCGGAATAGGAACCAGCCGCCAGCCCGCCGGGATTCACACCGACCTGCAAGCTGGCGGGCGTGCTGCCGGTCGCTGGCGAGATGCTGATCCAGCTTCCGACGGCGGTGGCCGCGCCCGCCGTCCAGTTCAACTCCCCTCCACTGGTGCTCTCGATGCGCAAGGCTTGGGCCGGTGGCGCCGTTGCGTCGGACTGCATGCGGAAATCCAGGCCGGCAGGCACCACCGAAAGGCCGGCCGCCTGGCCGCTGGCGACTGTCACGGAAACCTGCACAGTCACAACCGGGGAGGCCGCTGCCGGCGCGGTGATCTCGATCGTGCCCTGATACGTGCCGGGCGACAGATTCCTTGGGTTTACGGAGACCGGGAGCAGCGAGGGCATGCGCCCGGCGTTGGCCGAAACGCTCAGCCAGTTCCCGCCGCTCTGGGTGAGCACGTCGGTGGTGGCCCACACCACGCCGTTGATGGTGGACAGCAGCGAGAGCGATTGGGAAACCGGAAGCGCCGAGCCGGCCCGTGCAGTTAATGTCAGCTTCTGGGGCGTGACAGAATAGGTGGCGGGACGCGCCCAAACCAGGCGGATGCGGTCGTTGCCCGTGTCGGCAATGTACAAGTTGCCAGCGGAGTCCACGGCCATGCCTGTCGGCCCACTCAGGCCGGTGGCAGTGGCCGGGTCACCGTCGGCGGTGAAAGTGGTGGTGCCGTTTCCTGCGATGGTGCTGATCACTCCGTTGGCATTCACCTTGCGGATGCGGTTGTTGCCCGTGTCGGCGATGTAGAGATTGCCCAGAGTATCCAGAAACAGGCCGGCGGGGCCCTTCAGGGCCGCGCTGGTGGCTTGGCCGCCGTCGCCGGAAAAGCCGGCGCTGCCGCCGCCGGCCACCGTTGTAATGGTGCCCTGCGGGTTCACCTTGCGGATACGGTTGTTTCCCGTATCGGAGATGTACAGGTTGCCACTCCCGTCCACGATGATCGCTTCGGGACGATATAGGTCCGCCTGGGTGGCCGGGCCTCCGTCTCCGAGACTACTTCCACCTCCGGCCACCGTGCCGATGATGCCTCGCGTGTCAACTTTCCGGACGGTGTAAACCCACTGGTCGATCACATAGATGTTCCCGGCGGCATCGACGGCCAGAGCCACCGGATAGTAAAGGGTCGCTTGGGTGGCAGGTCCGCCGTCCCCTTCAGACAACCAACATCGGCTTCCGGCGACCGTAGTGATCGTTCCTTGCGGATCGATTTTTCGGACACGGCAGTTGTCCTTGTCGGCGATGTAGAAGTTGCCCAGCCGGTCGGCCGCTGCGCCTTGCGGATTGGATAGCATAGCGGCGGTGGCCGGACCGGCATCTCCGAGGGCGGTTCCGCCGCCGGCCGCCACGGTGATGACGCCCTGGGGGCTGATCTTGCGCACGCGGTTGTTGCCGCTATCCGCGATGTACAGACTGCCGCTGGAATCCATGGCCAAAGCGGTCGGCCTTTTCAGCGTGGAGCCGGCCGCCGGGCCACCGTCACCGGAGAGAGCGGGTTGGCCACTGCCCGCCAGCGTCGCAATGGTCCCCAACGTGCTGATCTTGCGCACTTGGTGGTTGCCGTGATCGGCAACATAGATATTCCCGGCTGCATCGACGGCGATGCGAGCAAGGTCGGCATCAGCGTGCGACCAAAGCCAACTTGTGCTTCCGCCAGGATCGATCTTCCTGATATTGCCGTAAATGCCGCCCACGGCCACATACAGGTTGCCGCTGGCGTCCACGGCCAGCCCCCCGGCGTGCCCGATGCCCCCTGTCAGAGTGCTGATAACACCTTGGGGGTTGACCTTCCGCACGCAACCGTCGTCGGCGATGTAAAGGTTGCCAGACCGATCGACGGCGACGTCATTCAGCTCCGAGAAGGTGGCGCTGACAGCCGGTCCATCGTCACATCTCGATCCCCATGCGCCCGTGCCTGCCACTGTTTCCATGCTCTCGTCGCGATTGACCCTGCGAACCCGCCGGTTATCACTATCGGCAATGTACAGGACGCCCGAGAGGTCGAGCGCCAGGCCACGGGGCGAGTTAAGTTGGGCGGCGGTGGCCGGCCCTTTGTCGCCGGAGAAACCCGCCTTCCCGGTGCCGGCTACCGTGGTGATGGTGCCGTCCACGGCGATCTTGCGCACGCGGTTGTTGCCGCTATCCGCGATGTACAGACTGCCGCTGGAATCCATGGCCAAAGCGGTCGGTCCCTTCAGCGTGGCGCCGGTCGCCGGGCCACCGTCACCGGAAAAGCCACCTTGGGGCACCCCGTTGCCCGCTATGACCGTCAGCGCCCCATCTCGCGAGAGCCTCGCGACGATATGCTTGGCCGCGTCGCTGACATAGACGTTGCCACTCCCGTCCACCGCCACGCCCGTTACTTCGTCCAGGGGCGCATCTAGTGCCCGAATCGATCGCGGGAAAATGAAGTCGGTGCCAGCGATGGTGCTAATGACGTTCTGCGCGTGCGCCGGCGCCAGCCCGATTGTCAGCATGGGCACGGCAAGAATCAAGCAAGCCCGGAGGACTGGCTGCATGGAACGCCTCCATTATGGCTTTGCAGATGGTAGCACAGACAAGAGGCTGGAGACTGGAGGCTCTAGGCCGGAGGAACCGCCTCCGGCCTACAGCCTACAGCCTACAGCCTATCGCACGGCGATGGTGGCGGTGTTGCTGGCGAAGCCGCCCTGGGTGATCACCACCGGCACGGCATCGCCTGGTGCAACGTCGGCTGGGACTTGGGCGTTTACCTGGTAGAGGGCGGCGAAGCCCGGCGCAAAGCCGGCGAAATACACAGTGGCCGGCTTGCCGCCGATGGTGACCGTCACCGGCGTCTTCACGCGCGCCAGCGGTTCGGCCGCAGGCCCTGGCTGCCCCGATGCCACCGCCGGATCGGTGGCCCCCAGCCCCGTGCAGAAGATCGAGATGACGCCGCCAGCCGTGGTTGGCTCGCCCGGCACGCCGGCCGTCACCGGCATGGCCAGCTTGTCGGTGTTGGCGATGAGGATGGCGCCTTGGTTGCCGTACGGCGGCCCGAGGGTGAAAATGCCGGGCCGCGCCGCCGAGGTCTGCAGCGGCTCGGGCGCGCTGCTGACGCCGTTAACCTCGATCCGCACCTGAAGCTGCCGGTCGGACTCCAGCTCAAACGGCACCTGGGCATTGACCTGGCTGGGACCGACGTAGAACAGCGGCGCTTCTTTCTCGCCCACCAGCACGCGCACCCCGTTGAGCGTGCGGGGCAGGGGCAAGGTCTGGGCCATGGCCGCGCTGGTGGTCAGGTTCTGCCCAAACAGCGAGACGATACTGCCGGGGGCCACCGGGCCGCGCTCGAAGCCCGCCCCCAGCAGCACCCCGCCCTGGCTGAGAGTGACGTCCCTCGGGTTGGGGTTCAGCCCCACTTGGGCGGCAGCCGTCGCCTGCCCCTGCAAGTTTTGCCAAAGGGCCTGGGCTGTGACGGCGACTTGAGCCGTGGTGCTGCCGGGGCTCCACTGACCTTGGTACTGACCGTTCTTCAAGTCGGTCAGCACCAGCGGCGGGTCGCCGTTGGAGAAAGATAGCAGCACGGTGGCGCCGACCGCGGCGCTGCCGCAGTCGTCGCGCGCCTCCACCCGTATCGTGCTCGGCCAGCCCACCACCGCGTTAAAGCGGGCGAACAGGCTGGTAAACTGCAAAAGGAGCTTCGACGCGGTGCAACCGGAAGCCGCCACCGGCCCATCCGTGAGAGACCGGACCAACGCTTCCGCTTCCGATGGCGAGTCTCGCAAGGCTGCCAGGACCGCCTGGATGGAAGCGCCCGCCGGCAAAACTAATAACAACACGTTCACTGGGTGCAGTTCGCCGTCATTCATGGTCATGACGGTGAGTCCGGCGCGGTATACGCCGGCCGCCAAGCCACTCACGTTCGCCTGCACCAGGATGCGCCCGGGGTTGTCGCGGCTGGCGTTGCCGGAGTCGGGGAAGCGCGTCACCCAGGTCCCGCCGATGGGCTGGCTGACGAACTGAATGGGTGAGGTTTCTGGTGTCGCTATGGCCACTTCCTGTGCCGCGGGCGCGGCGCCGCCGGCCGCCGCCACGAAGATCAGCCCCGTGGGCCGCACCGACGCCCCCAGCTTCGTGCCCGCCGGCATTACCTGCATTTCCACGCGCACCACCTGAGGTGAGTTATTGGCGCCGCTCGCTGTCGCCCGGATGAGGGCCACGTAGAACCCGGCCTTCAGACTCGTTGGGTCCACCGAAACCGTCACCTCCGGAATCTGCGTGCTTCCTGCGTCGCTACGGCCCGAGGCGGGCGAGATGCGCAGCCAGCTTTCCGTTGCCTGCGCGCTCCAGTCCATGGCTCCGGCGCCGATGTTCAGCACGCCGAAGGCCTGCGGCGGGTCTACCCCGCCGCCTTCCACCGCGCGAAACATCAGGCTGGTCTGGCTGAGCAGGATGACGCCGGCGGTCGCGGAGGAAATCAGCAGGTTCACCGGAATCGTCACGCTTTGGCCCGCGGCGCCGCTCTGGATGGTGATGGAGCCGGCGTACGAACCGGGCGACAGCCCTGCGGGGTTCACGCTCACTTGCAGGTTGGCGGGCGCCGCACCCGAGGCGGGCGTAATCGCCAGCCAGCTTCCCACGGTTACGGCGGCGCCGGCCGTCCAGTTCAGCGTTCCGCCGCCGGTGTTCTCGATGCGCAGCCATTGCCCCGGCGCGCTCGTTCCTGCCCGAACCCGGAAGTCCAGGCGCGGCGGCTGCACTGACAGCCCGGCCGCCGCCCCGCCGGTCACGGTGAACGTCACCGAAATGGTCGTGACCGCGGGTGCCGCCGACGGTGCGGTGATCTCAATGCTGCCCTGGTAGCTGCCGGCGGCCAACCGAGTGGCATCGGCATTGACTGAGATGAGCGCGGGCATCAGGCCTGAGGTGGCGGGCACGCTCAGCCAGTTGCCGCCGCTGTCGGTGTACAAGCCGCTGACTTCCCAGCCCAGGCCGACCATGCTGCCGATCAGCCCGATCTGCTGCGCAGGCGCAAGCCCCGAGCCGGCGTCCGCTGTGAAAGTTAGCCGCTGCGGCGAGACCGTGTAGGTTGGGGCGCGGGAGAGAATGGCGCGGATGCGGTCGTTGCCGGTGTCGGCAATGTAGATGTTACCGGCCGTATCCACAGTCACACCCTGCGGCGCGTTCAGTCCGGCGGTCAGCGGCGAACCGCCGTCCCCGGTCATGCTGCCTGTCCCCGTGCCTGCCACTGAAGTGATGACGCCGCTGGCATCCAGCTTGCGGATCCGGTTGTTTTTCGTGTCGGCGATGTATAGGTTGCCGGACCCGTCGAGCCACAACCCCGTCGGGCCGTTCACTGCCGCGTTTGTGGCTTGGCCGCCGTCTCCGGAAGAGGCCGGCGTTCCGACACCAGCCACAGTCGTGATGGTGCCTTGCGGGCTAACCCTGCGGATCCGGTGGTTGTCGGTGTCGGCGATGTAAAGATTGCCTGCCGCGTCTGCAACGGCAGCGGATGGGTATCTGAGTTGTGCTTGCGTGGCCGGGCCGCCGTCGCCGGAGAAGCCACCCCACCCGGCCTGCGTGCCCGCCACCCTACTGATAATGCCCTGTGAGTTGACCTTGTAGACTCGGTTATAATACGTGTCAGCGATGAAAAAGTTGCCCGAAGCATCTACGTTCACGCCTGCCGGTGCGCCAATTCCAGTGCTGGCGGCGCGGCTCCCATCCCCGTCGTAAGACCTGCTGCCATTTCCGGCGACCGTGGTAATGGTCCCCTGCGGATCAACTCTGCGGACGCGGTGATCGCTCGGGTCGGCTATGTAGAAGTTGCCGATTCCGTCGAAGAATAGGCCTTGTGGACTCACAAGCAGCGCTCCCGTGGCAGGACCGCCGTCGCCTACGCCAGTTCCTCCGCCCACCGCTGTCGTGATCAGTCCTTGCGGGCTGATCTTGCGGATACGACCGTTGCTGGAGTCCGCCACATAGATGTTCCCGGCGCCGTCCGCGACGACGGCGGCCGGCTTGCTCAGCGTGGCGCCGAGCGCCCCGCCCCCGTCCCCCGAAAGAGCAGGCTGGCCAATACCCGCGAGCGTCGTGATTGTGCGCAGACCGCCCACCTTCCGCACGCGGTGATTTTTCGAGTCCGCTATATAGACATTGCCGACCGTGTCCACAGCCACATCAAGAGGACCGCTCAGCGCGGCGGCGGTCGCCGGCCCGCCGTCGCCCAGAGTAGAGCCTCCGCCAGCGATCACCGCCGCGCCCCCGTTGGGATCCACTTTCCAAACACGGTCTCTGCCAAAGTCCCAGTCCTTGGCCTCCGCGACATAAACATTGCCGGATGCGTCTGCCGTCAGGCCGTACGGGGAGAAATACCCCAGGGTCGCTGAAGTCACGAGCGTTGAAATTGTGCCCTGGGGGTTGACCTTCCGGATCCGGCCGTAAGGTAGGTCGTAGTCGGAGATGTAAACATTGCCGGCGGCATCAATGGCAACACCATGAGGGTCGCCCAGCTTGGCACCGGTGGCCGGGCCGCCATCCCCGGAGAAGCCGTATGACCCGGTGCCGGCTACCGTTGTAATTGTCCCGCCCGCAGTGACCTTTCGGACGCGGTGGTTATCCCTGTCACCGACGTAAAGGGTGCCGGCCGGGTCCACGGCCACGCCCCAGGGGTAGTAGAGTTGTGCTTTGGTTGCCGCACCGCCATCACCAGAGAAGCCGTATGACCCGGTGCCAGCTACCGTCGTGATGCTACCGTCCACGGCGATCTTCCGAATGCGGTGGTTGCCTGTATCCGCAATGTATAGGTTGCCGGCCGAGTCCACAGCCATTCCGCTCGGGGACTTGAACGCGCCGGTGCCGGTGCCGCGAATTCCGGTGCCGGCCACCACCGTCAACATGCCGTCGCGCGAGACCTTGGCGATGATGTCGCTCGACGCATCGCAGAGGTAGACATTTCCCCGCGTGTCCGTGGCCACGCAAGTGACATTGTCCAGCGGTGCATCCACTGCGCGCACAAAGCGCGGGAAAATGAACTGCGTGCCGGCGATTGTGGTGATGATTTGGGCGCTGGCTGGCGGCAGTCCAAGCGCCAGTAGAAGAGCAACCAGGCTGGGCCGGAGGATGGACTTCATCGAACACCTCCGTTGTGCTTCGCAGATAGTAGCACAGACAAGAGGCTAAAGACTGGAGGCTATAGGCTGGAGGAACCCCCTCCAGCCTCCGGCCTACAGCCTCATCGCACGGCGATGGTGGCGGTGTTGCTGCTGGCGCCGCTCTGGGTGATGACCACCGGCAGGGCATCGCCCGCCGCCACCCCCGCCGGCACCTGCGCGTTCACCTGGTAGACGGCGGC
>Ga0315291_10007375_pt1 | contig 13595 bp, 10 predicted proteins | sample YL17G12_20_MG_FD_203070 | JGI IMG/M metagenome (GOLD analysis project Ga0315291, IMG submission 203070) | Sediment microbial communities from Yellowstone Lake, YNP, Wyoming, USA - YL17G12_20 | ecosystem: Environmental > Aquatic > Freshwater > Lake > Sediment | place: USA: Wyoming | collected...
TTAAATCCCCGCTGATCTCGACATTTGGATCATTCAACGACAATGGCGGATACCAAGGCAATGTCGCTATATCAATCAGCAGATAGCCTCCGGTAGTTTCGACAGCCGACAGCCCCGAGGTTGAATTTGCTGTTCTTTGGTACCCCGATGTGAGACCAGCAGTAGTTGATCTAATTCTCTTTGCTACTGTCCCAACCTCTTTTAGCTCAGCCCAAACTAATTGCATCAGAGCACCTCCCCGTCTTTAGCGGCTACCCAGCCCTGAAACATTGTTCGTGCCACGGTCTGGTCAACCGCTCCTTGCATTCCTGCAGGTGTAGTTGTCATCTTAATGAGTTCGTTGTCGGTGATAAATATGTGTTGGGATAACCTATTTTCGCTAATAGACTCAACCACAGCTCTCTCATAACGAACCCTTTTTCGTTGCTCGTTTCCCAAGTCAAGCTCTGAGCTATAGGGGCTTGTCAATTGCAGCCAGCGTTCATATTCCTTATACAAAACCCACATCATCTCATCGGTTTCTCTTGAGGGCTTCTTAATGTCCAGTTTGATGTCATTTTCAGCTTCCGCCCGCCCAATCAGGTAGTTGTGGGTGGGGAGTTCTCGGGTGAGACGTCTGACTATGCGTGTTACCTTGGCGCCGTCTTTTAAATGAATTGACAACAAACGCTTCGCCAAGGAACTCGTTTGCTCTCTCGCACGATATACGGCCCCGAGCGCCAGAGGATGTACCTTATTGGCGAGTATATTGAGTATCGAAATCCTAGACGCTTCAGTCTTCAACCCAATTTCCTTCCGGGCAAGCTCCAAGAAGCCAATCATGTCTTCCACGCTGACAGGTAATAAGGACACCATGCCCGGCTGTTGAATGCCTGGGGCTGGAGGGTTAAACGGCGATGAAACTGATGGGTCGATAGGACTAACCAGTCCATGCTTACCCATAATGATCTCATCAGCCCCTAGTGCTATTAGCGTTCCACAGCTTAGAGCCCGAAACGGTACCAATACCTTGAGTCTTTTACAGTATTGACGAAGGAGGTTCACAAGACCCCAGCCAACAATAGTGTCTCCTCCGGGAGTATAAAGGAACAGGGCTAAGTCTTCGACTGAACCAATACTAGCTAGATGCTCAGATACTAAAGGCAGAATATCCGGAGCTACTCTGGTCTCCATGCCCTGACGATCTCCGGTGATCAGCGTCAAGACCCTGGCTGAAAGCTCTTTTTCAAGCTTCAGAATGAGTTCTTTTCGCTCCTGTACGCCCATGGCTCTCCTTTTCGCCCAAACATTATATCACAGGTTTTTACAGGGCATTCTTAAAGAATAAGAATTTACTTTTCGGCTCTACCTGCCTGCAGGAACGAATTCGCTTCGAAAGCCCCATTTCTCTGCCAAGCAGGAGCATAAATCGAGGCTCAGAAGATGTCAAGGGCGCGTAACAAACTCGTGCCAGCCGCATAATCGACGTGGATCGAATCGAAAGGGGAATTTCCATGAAAAGATCATTGTGTTATAAGAAATTTCACGCGACATATAAATCGAGGGGCGATCCCTCCGGAAGGAGAAATCCCATGACCGAAAAGAGAAGCTCGCGCCGGGAATTCCTGAAGAACGTTGGACTCGGGGCAGTGGCGGTCGGTGGTACGGCCTGCGGCCAAAAGACGGAATCGCCGGGCGAGACATCGGCGGGCGTCGCGCCGATCGTCCATCGGTCGCCGGTCCGTGAATCCTGGAAAACCGATGTCCTCGTCGTCGGCGGCGGGCCGGCCGGGATCGGCGCCGCCATCGGCGCCGCCCGCCAGGGAGTCGACGTCCTTCTCATCGAGAACCACGGTTTTTTCGGCGGCGTCGGCGCCTGGGCCTTGGGGATGCCCATCAATCAGGTCCGGCCGAAAGGCAAGCCGCGCTCCAAGGTCCATGAACTCGTCATCGCCAAGCTCGAAGCCTACGGCCCCCAAGCCGTCGTCATCAAAGACCACCAGATGTGGTGCAACGTCGATTATCTCAAAGCCGCCGTAGCCGATGCCTTCGACGCAGCGGGCGTGAAATATTATCTCCACACCCGGGCTGTAGACGCGGTCGTGGAGGAAAACCGGATCACGGGCGTCGTGGCCGGGACGAAAGCGGGCCTCGTCCTCATAAAGGCCAAGGTTGTGATCGATTGCACGGGCGACGCGGATGTGGCCGACTACGCCGGCGCCGAGACGCTCAAGGAGGTCGGCAAGCTCTCGCCCATGACCCTCCTCCTCAAAGTGACGAATGTCGACCTCGCCAAAGCCAAAAAGATCAAGCTCCGTGAAGTCGCCGACAAGGCCCGGGCGAAGTATCCGCTCATCCCCAAGTCCTGGAGCTTCGAGGACAACGATCCGTCGTCGAACAGCTTCTACATCAATCATTCCTGCACGCGGGATTTTGAGAACTTCGACGGAAGCGACCCCGCCTCATTCACCAAGGCCGAGGTCTTCGCCCGGCGGCAGGCCGTCCAGATGACCGAGGCGATGCGCGAATTCGGCGGCCCCGACCTCCGGTCGATCGAGCTCATCGGCACGAGCCCCCAGATCTGCGTCCGCGAGTCGCGCCGGGTCAAAGGCGTCTATATCCTGACCGAAGATGACGCCCTCCAGGGCCGGACCTTTGAAGACGCCATCGCCTGGCGAAGCGGATTTCTGGACATCGGCTACGTGAAATTTTCGGAGATGAAGATCCACGACGTTCCCTACCGGGCCATCCTGCCCGAAAAGCTCGACGGCTTGCTCGCCGCCGGCCGCTGCATTTCGGCCACTCACGACGCGGCCTCGGCCGGCAAGAGCATGGGCAACTGCATGGCCACTGGCCACGCCGCCGCCGTGGCCGGCTCGATCTGCGTGAAGAAGAACATCGTTCCGCGCGAAGTCGATGTTAAGGCCCTTCGGGAGGCTCTTCGCGCCGAGGGCGTCGACTTCACCATGGGCGGCCGGGACCAGAAAGGCCTGGTTCTCATCGGATAGCGGATCCTATTTCAACTGGACCCTCCTCGTCCGGCGGCGATTCGGAAATAATTCAGGTTGATACACTTGATATCTTCCCCGCGAGAATAAGTCAATCGCGAGGTTTCCAGGATTTTCGGCAAGTCCTACACCATGGGAGCCCTTGACTTCGCCCTAGACCAGCTTGTCCGCAAAGAGTACCTGGGAAAATCGGCCGGGGAGCCGACTCCCCCGCGGGGCGGCCGCAGCAAAACGTACTACCGCCTGACGCCGGAAGGCAAGGAGGCGATTGAGGCCGTCCGCCGGTATCAGGAAAGGCTGTGGAAGACCGTTCCCGTCCTCGGCAAATGATCCGTCCTCATCCTCCCCTTCCGGCCGCCTGGCTTCTGGCCTTCATCGTTGCCGTCGGAACAGTGGGTTCCCAAGCTCTCCGGGCCGCCCGGAAGGATCTCGTCGAAGCCCCGCGGAACGAATAACGCCTTTCTTTGTCGAGGGGGGCTCAGAAAAATAGCGAACGTGCTTTTGCGGATTGAGAAAAATCTTTCATCGGGCGCGTCTTTTCCTTTGAGCGATGATCGAACGATATTGACAATCGAAGGCGAGGAAACCATAATGGAACCATTACGGAGTATTCCACAGGACGCCATGGCCACGACGATCACCCTCAAAAAAATTCCCTCCGGTCTTTACGAAAACCTGAAGGAGAGCGCCTCCCGCCACCGGCGAAGTATGAACGGCGAAATCATCGCCCTGCTCGAGGAGAAATTCCAGGCCGGACGAAGACGCCCGGAGGACATCCTGGCTTCCGCGCGGACGCTGCGCGGGACATTAAAGGGCGTCTGGTTGACCGAGGCGATAATGACCCGCGCCAAAAAAGAAGGCCGGCCGTGATCGTCGTCGATACGAATCTCATCGTCGGCTTGTATATTCCCGGGGATAAATCCGAGGCGGCCGAAAGCGTTTTCTCCAAAGACCCGCATTGGACGGCGCCGCTCCTCTGGAGGAGCGAATTCCGCAACGTCCTCGCTATGGGCGTCCGCCGAAAAATGTTCGTCTTGGACGACGCTTGCCTCATTATGGAGGAAGCCGAGCGGTTGATGAGAGAGGACGAATACGAGGTCCCTTCGGCGCATATTCTTGAGTTGGCGGCCCAAAGCGATTGTTCGGCGTACGATTGCGAATTCGTCGCCCTGGCCCGGCAGCTCGGAGTTCCCTTGGTCACCTGGGACCGCGAAATTTTAGCCGCCTTCCCGGAATCGTCGGTCCGCCCGGAGCGATTCGCCCGGGCTTGAAACCTTTCCGCCTCCGATTGCGTAAATTCCCATGGGGCCGGATTTTTAGCCCCGCTTTCGGCCCCCCAGCTGACCGGAATTCGTCGGGAGGGACGCGATGCTGAGAAACTATCTTAAAATCGCCCTGCGAAGCCTGGGGCGGCGCAAAGGTTATTCGGCTCTCAATATCATCGGTTTGGCGGTCGGCCTGGCCGTCTGTCTTCTCATCCTGGTCTACGTCCGCTACGAAACGAGTTTCGACGATTACCACGCGTCCGGGGACCGGGCCTATCGCATCCAGCGCGCCTGGATCAACGCCGACGGATCGATCTCCCAGGAGTTTTCCAACCTGGCTCCCTCCTACGTCCCGCTCCTCAAGGGCGATTTTCCGGAAATCGAGCGGATCGCCCGCATCTGGGGTCCCGGAGGGACGGTCGTCAAAGTCGACGACCGGGTCTTCACTGAAGATCGATTTTTCTTCGCGGAGCCCGAAATCTTCGATATCCTCACGATTCACATCGTCCAAGGCGATCGAACTTCGGCCCTGGCGGACACGGGAACGGTCGTCCTGTCCCGCTCCATGGCGAAGAAATTTTTCGGAGGGGAAGACGTCCTCGGCCGGACCGTTATGCTCGATTTTTCCAGACCGATCCCCCTCCGGGTCACGGGCGTCATGGAGGACACCCCGCCGAACTCCCATGTTCATTTCGATTTTCTGGCGTCGTATTCGACCCTTGCGGGATTCGCCGGCAGCGGCGAAGACGATTATTTCCTCGGCACCAGGAATTTTTCGGACAACGTGACGGGCGTCTATGCCCGGCTGGCTCAGGGCGTCGCCGGCCGGGACATCCAGGCCAAGATCCCCGCCTTTCTTGACCGGCATTTTCCGCCCCGGACGGACGATCAGGGCCGGGTGACCAAAATGAGCGCCGGCTCGCTCCTCCGCTTCGTCAAGGTCCGGGACATCCACCTCACCTCTCACACGATGTCCGAATACGAACCGAACGGCGACGCCCGGATCGTCGTCCTTTTCACCGCCGTCGCCCTCTTCATCCTGGCCATCGCCGTGGTCAATTTCGTCAACCTGTCCACCGCCCTCGCGGTGAAGCGGGCCAAGGAGGTCGGCTTGAGGAAGGTCGTCGGCGCGGCCCGGCGGACCCTGTCGTTCCAGTTTCTCGGCGAATCCTACCTCGTGACTCTTCTGGCCTTGGTCCTGGCCCTGGTCGCCATGGCCTTCGTCCTTCCTCTTTTCCGAGAATTCTCCGGCCAGGCGCTCAGCCTCAGCCGGATTCTGACCCCGGCGAACGGGCTCGTCGTACTCGCCGGATTCCTGGTCACCGGATTGGCGGCGGGGGTTTTCCCGGCCATGTATCTGGCCTCCTTCCGGCCGGGAACCATCCTTCGCGGCCGGTTGACCCGGGGACGAGGCGGCGCCGTCCTCCGGAAAACCCTGGTCGTCTTTCAATTCGCCGTATCCATCGGGCTCGTCTTTTCGGTCATCGTCATTTCCCGCCAGATGAACCATATCCGGAACGCCGACCTGGGGTTCGAACGGAATAACATCATCCTCGTCCCGATCAACGCCTCGGTTCGGGCCCGCTGGGCGGACATCCGAACCCGCTTGCTTCAGGAAAGAGAGATCGAGGCGGCGACGCTGTCCAAACGGGCCCCTACGGGACGCCTGGGCGACGCGCCCGGGTGGTTCGCCCAGATCGACGGCCGGGAGGTCCGGAGCACGTTCCGGATGCCGCACAATCGGGTCGAACACGATTTCTTCAAGACCTACGGGATGACGTTTGTCGCCGGGCGGGACTTCTCCCTCGACTTTCCCACGGACGCGGCCGAGGCCTTCATCCTGAACGAGACGGCGGTCCGGCAGCTCGGATTCGAGAAACCCGAAGCGGCCGTCGGCCTGCCGTTCGGGACCGTCGCGCCCAATCGAACCGGCCGGATCATCGGCGTCGTCCGCGATTTCAACTATGAATCGCTCCGCGAGAAGATCATCCCGATCGTGACTTATATCGCTCCCGGGCAAGCCAATACTCTCTCTTTGCGCATCGCTCCCGGCTCCCTGAACAAGGTCCTGGGGCGCGTCCAGAACATTCTCGACTCGATCAGCCCCGCCGGACCCGTTCGCTACGATTTCCTGACCGACCGGATCGCCGCCCTCTATCGGAACGAGGAGCGGACGATGAAAATGTTCACCGCTTTTGGGGTGCTCGCCATCCTGGTCGCCTGTCTCGGATTGTTCGGCTTGGCGGCCTTCTCGGCGGAGCGCCGGACTAAAGAGATCGGGGTGCGCAAGGTCCTGGGCGCTTCCGTCCCGGGACTCGCCCTGCTGCTCACCAAGGAATTCGCGAAGTGGGTCGTCGCCGCGAACCTCATCGCCTGGCCGGCGGCTTACCTGGGGATGCGGGAGTGGCTCGGGAATTTCGCTTACCGGGCTTCCATCGGCGCCTGGCCGTTCATCGGTTCGGCCGTCGCGGCCCTCGTCGTCGCCGTGGCGGCGACGGCGGCCCAATCCCTCAAGGCGGCCGTCGCCGATCCGGTCAAAGCGCTTAAATACGAATAGGACGGCGGGGCCTAAAGAGGCGCGGATCGGCCGCCGCCAACGTTTTGCCCGGTTTTTGCGTCTTAAATAGGGAGGAGTCTCTTCATGCTGAAAAATTACCTGAAAATCGCCTTCCGAAACCTGTGGAGGCACAAAGGGTATTCCCTGATCAACATCGTCGGGCTGACCGTGGGGATGGCCTGTGCGCTGTTCATCCTGCTCTGGGTCCAGGACGAAATGAGCTACGACCGGTTCCATGCCAAGGCCAAGACCCTCTACCGGGTGGAACAGGACCAGGAGGGCGGCCAGGGCACGTTCCATGTTTACGTCACGTCCTTTCCCATGGGGCCCGGTTTGAAGGCCGAGATTCCCGAGGTCAAGGAGCAGGTCCGATGGGCCCGGCCGGGCACCCTGCTCGTCCGCTTCGGCGAGAACGCCTTTTTCGAGAGCCGGGTCGCGGCCGTGGACCCCTCGTTTTTCCGGATGTTCAGCTTTCCGTTGGTCCAGGGAGACGCCGGGACGGCCTTGAGCCGGCCGGGCTCTCTCGTTTTGACCGAAGAGGCGGCCAAAAAGTATTTCGGCGGAGCGAATCCGGTTGGCCGGTCCGTGACGATCAACAACGCTCACCCTTTCACCGTGACCGGGGTCGTAAAAAACATCCCGGCCGTTTCGACCCTGCGGTTCGATTTTCTCGTCCCCTTCGATTTCGTCCGGACGCTCGGCCTCTACAATGAGGGCTGGGGCAACAACAGCATCCTGACCTTCGTCCAGCTTGAGGAGCGGAGCGACATTGCCGCCGTGAACGAGAAGATCACCCGGGCCGTCCGAGCCCATGTCGTGGACCAGATCCGGTCCGATCCCGAGTCCTGGAAGAGAATCCAGGGCGACCCGGAGGCTTTGAAAAGGTTCCAAAACTATAAGGGCCCCGCGTTCATGGTGATGCCGCTCGTCGATATCCGGCTCTTCCAAACCTTCGGCTTCGACCGGACGCCGCGGGCCTACCAATCCGTGGTCACCTTTGTCGTGGTCGCGCTGTTTGTCCTCCTGATCGCCTGCATCAACTTCATGAATTTGGCCACGGCCCGCTCGGCGAACCGGGCCAAGGAAGTCGGGTTGAGGAAGGTCGTGGGAGCCTATCGAAAGAGCATCGCCGGACAGTTCTACGGCGAGTCGGTCCTGACGGCTATATTATCCGGCCTCGCCGCACTCGTTCTGGTGATCGTCCTGCTTCCGGCCTTCAACACCCTCGCCGAAAAGCGGATCGCCCTCGGCGCCCTCTTGTCCTGGAAATTCGTCCTCGGCATTCTGGCCGTCACTCTCGTCACCGGGACGATCGCCGGGAGCTACCCGGCCTTGTTCCTGTCCGCGTTCCAGCCCGTCCGGGTCTTGAAGGGGAGCCTCAAGGGCGGAGCCCGGAGCGCCCTGTTCCGGAAGATTCTGGTCGTCGTCCAGTTCGGATTGTCGATCCTTCTTCTCATCGGCATGGGGATCGTGACCCGGCAGGTCGATTATATGAGGGCCAAAAAGCTCGGCTATGAGAAAGAACATCTCGTCTATCTTCCGCTCCGGGGAGATACCGTCAAGACGTATCCCGCTCTCAAGGAAGCGCTGCTCCGCGATCCCCGAATCCCGGGAGTAACCGCAACCCATCAGGCCCCGACTTCGATCGGGAGCAATTCCTGGGGCGCGGACTGGGACGGTAAGGACCCGGAGCGCCGGGTCCTCATCGGCTTCGGATTCGTCGACTTCGATTACCCCGAAACCATGAAGATCGATATGGCCGCCGGCCGGTCCTTTTCCCGCGAGTTCTCGACGGATCTGGGCCGGTCCTTTCTGGTCAACGAAGAAGTCCCGAAGCTCATGGGCCTCGACGCCGCCGCCGCCGTGGGGAAGCGATTCCAATTCGTCGGGATCGACGGGACGATCGTCGGGGTGATGAAGAATTATCATTATCAATCGGTCCGCAACGTCATCGAGCCGATCGCCGTGGCGGTCGGCCCGGACAGCCTCCGCTTCGCCATCGTCCGACTTAAAGCCGGCGACATCCCGGCGAGTTTAGAGGCGGTCAAATCGATCTGGCGGAAGGTCAATCCCCTCTATCCCGTCGAATACCGGTTCTTCGACGAGGATTTCGGGCAGATGTACCGGTCGGACGAGCAGATGGGGTCGATCCTCAAGATCTTCGCCGGGATGGCCGTGATCATCGCCTGCCTGGGATTGTTCGGGCTGGCTTCTTTCACCGCGGAGCAGAGGACCAAAGAGATCGGCGTGCGCAAAGTCCTCGGGGCGTCGACATCCGGAATCGTGGTCCTGATGACCAAGGAATTCGGGAAGTGGGTCCTCGTGGCCGGCGCGATCGCTTGGCCCGTCGCGTACGTCGTCATGAAACGATGGCTCCAGGGATTCGCTTATAGGACGCCGATTTCGCCCGGGCTTTTCCTTTTGGCGGGTGGGGGTGCGCTTGTCGTCGCCCTGGTGACCGTCGGCTCCCAATCGATCCGGGCGGCCTTGTCCAATCCCGCCGACGCCTTGAAATATGAATAGGGGGCGTCCGGTAATTAATCCTCGTTGTTCGAAACCGGACAGATTTGTATCGCAAACGAACAATCCGGGACGGAAAACGCCGCCGAATCCGGAGGGAACTTTTGGCACGTTATTTGCGTCTATACATGAGGATGGATGATTTCCGTCGAATGAAAGCCAAACCGAGACATGAGGAGGAGTCATGAAACTGATAATCGCCTTACTGGCTGCTTTTGTAATCCTGGTGGTGTTGGCCTTCCCCTCGCCCCAGGCGGTCAAAGCGGATTTCAGCGGGACTTGGCTGGGGAAGACCGAAGTCCCTGACGCCGGCATCGACGAGTTGACCCTCGTCTTGAAAAAGGACAAGGAGAGCTACGCCGGGACGGTCGCCGACATCTTTCAGCTAATCGCCCCCGAGACGCCGATTCAGAACGTCAAAGTCGAGGAGACCGCCCTCACGTTCACCTTCCCCTTAACGGATGGCGCGATCATCACCTGCAAGCTGAAGATGGACGGCGATAAAATGACCGGCCAATGGGAGCATCCCGAAGGAGAGATGGGAGCGCTCACGTTCGAGAAGAAGAAATAGCGGGCCGCCCCCCTGCCTATCTAAGAGGCCAAGGCGGCCAAGGAAAAAAAGTGCCGCAGTTTGAGAGTCGACCGGAAAAGGTGGAGCCGGACGTTGCCTTCGCTGCAATCCAGGTGCCCCGCGATCTGTTTGATATCCATATGCCGGCGATAGCGGAGGGTGAAGATGACCTGCTGGCGCGGGGACAGATTGTCGACCATGTCCTCGAGGTCGGACATGGCTCTTGCCGAGATCGCGGTTTCCTCCGGGGAGGGGCCCGGCGAGGCGGGCTCATAGTGAAGGTCGTCCAGGGCGACGACGCCCTGGCCGCCCGTGCGTTTGGCTTTGCGGCGGTGATCGATGGCGCAATTCACGCAGATGCGGTTCAGCCAGGCGGGAAAGCCGGCGCTTAAGTTCGCGTCGAAGGATCGAAGGCCCCCGTAGGCTTTGATGAAAGTCTCCTGGGCCACGTCCTCGGCGTCCTCGGCGGTCCGCATATACCGGAAAGCCAAGCGAAAAATCCGGCCGTAATTCTTTTCATAGAGGTCCCGAAACGCTTGTTCGTCGCCCTGTTGGGCGAGAACGACGGTCCGTTCCTCGACGGGGGGTTGGCTTTGGTATCCCTGAATGTTCATCGCTATATCCATTCTCGTTTTATGCTTTGCTCTATTGCATAAATTGTGCCAACATCCGATCCCCTGGACGATATCCAAAAAACCGAAACACAATTGACAGGTTGTCAAGTTTCTTACCCAATGAGAAACTTTTTTCGCGTGGACCTCGTCTTTCTTTACGGAAGATCGATTTTCCAGGGAGCGCAATGATGCTCAAGAATTACCTCAGAATCGCTTTTCGCAATATCCGGAAGCACGCGGGTTATTCTTTCATCAACATCGCCGGACTAGCCCTGGGAATGGCCGGTTGTATCCTCATCCTCGCCTGGGTCCGGGATGAACGCGGCACCGACCGGTTTCATGAGAAGACCGAATCGCTTTATATCGTCCGCTCGACCGTCCATTACGGGAGCGAAATCCAGGTCGGCGACGGCTCTGTGCCGGCCTTGGCGCCGGCTCTTCGAACCGAGTTTCCGGAGGTCCGGAACGCCGCCCGGATCAACAACGGACAGGGCCGTTATCTCCTTGAAGCGGAGGAGAAACCATTCCGTCAAGCGATCCAGTTGGCCGATCCCCAGATTTTCGAGCTGTTCACCTTTCCTTTCGTCCGCGGGAGCGTCCGGGACGTTTTCTCCGGACCGAACGTCATGGTCCTGTCCGAACGGGCGGCCCGACGCATCTTCGGGACCGAGGACCCCGTCGGAAAGAAGCTGGTCGTCGACAAAAAGGACGAATTTCAAGTCGTCGGCGTCATGGCCGACATCCCGGCGAATTCCACGATCAAGTTCGACGTTTGGGTCCCGATCGAGATGTCCCGAAAGTGGTTTCGGCCCAATTATCCCGACACCTGGTTCAACATGGCCTTCCGGACTTATGTCGAGCTCGCCCCCGGCTCCGACCTCGCCGCGTTCAACCGGAAAATTTTCGACCGGATCCGCCGATCCAATCCCCAAACCAACATCGAGCCGTTCCTTTATCCTTTTAAACAGCTGTATCTCGAGGTTTGGGGCCGCAAGGAAAACGTCCGCGTCTTCTCGGTCATCGCTTTTCTCATCCTTCTCATCGCCTCCATCAACTTCATGAACCTGACGACGGCCCGTTCGGCCCGCCGGGCGAAGGAGGTCGGCCTGCGGAAAGTCATCGGCGCCCACCGCCGCCAGATCATGCGCCAGTTCTTCGGAGAGTCGCTGGTCTTTACTTTCGTCTCGATGGTTTTGGCTTTCGGGGTCATCGCCCTGGTTCTTCCGGCCTTTCGGACGTTGACGGCCAAATCCATCGTCCTGGCCGATTTTTTCCGCCCCGGCCTCTTCGCCGGAATGTTCGCGGTCACGGCCGTGACGGGGCTTCTGGCCGGAAGCTATCCGGCCCTCCTGTTGTCCGGCTTCAAACCGGTCAGCGTCCTCAAGGGGCTTCGCGATTCGAGCCGCCGGGCGGCCTTCTTCCGCAAGGGCCTGGTCGTCGTCCAATTCGCCCTGTCGATCATGCTCATCATCGGGACCACGGTCATCACCCGGCAAATCCGCTTCATGAAAACCAAGAGCCTGGGATTCGACCGGGAGCGTCTCCTCTATACAGGTCTCGAGGGAGGCATGCTTAAAAACGTCGAAGCCTTCAAGCAGGAGCTGCTCCAATTCCCGGGCATTCAGGCCTGCTCGGCGACGACCCATTCGCCGACGGGGATCTATTCGAACGGCGAGGGGTGGGATTGGAACGGCCGCGATCCCAAGGTCGATCCGCTGGTGACGAATTTCGGGGTGGATCCCGATTTCCTCAAGACCTTCGGAATGACCCTGGCCGAAGGAGAGTCGTTCCGGCCGCAGGCGGCCACGGCCCCGACCCTGATCATCAACGAACGCTTCGCCGAGATCATCGATTCCCCCGGGGTCGTGGGCATGGCCTTGTCCAAGGGACCCATGAAATTCCGGGTCCTGGGCGTGGTCAAGAATTTCCACTTCAAGCCGGTGACCCAGGAGATCGAGCCGATCGTCCTCTATTTCGATCCGACGTATCGGGCCCTCCAGGCTTATCGCTATCTGTTCATCCGGCTCAATCCGGGCGACGTCCCGGCCTCCCTGGCCCATATCGAGAAGACCGCCCGGAAGTTCAATCCCGGATTTCCTTTCGAGTACCGGTTCCTGGACGATGATTACGACACGCTCTACCGGAATGTCGAGCGGGAAATGGCCATCGTCCGGACGTTCGCCGCCCTGGCGATTTTCATCTCCTGCCTGGGCCTGTTCGGTTTGGCCGCCTTCATGGCCGAGCAGCGGACCAAGGAAATCGGGATCAGGAAGGTTCTCGGGGCCACGGTGCCCGGTGTAGTGGCCCTCCTCTCCAAAGAATACGCGATCTGGGTCGTTTTGGCGAACGTCATCGCCTGGCCGGTGTCCTATGTCTTCATGAAAAGCTGGCTCAAGGACTTCGCCTACCGGGCGCCATTGAGCCTTCCCGTCTTCCTCGGGGCGGCCGGGGCGACGTTCCTGATCGCCCAGCTCACCGTCAGCTCCCAGGCCTTCCGGGCCGCCCGGACCGATCCGGTCCGCTCCATCCGCTATGAATAAGAGCGGAGACGTTCGAATAACCTATTCATGCCGCAATGAATCCGCCGGATTGGCGACGGCGGCTTTGATCGATTAGCCGGAGACGGTCCTCGCTTTCCTCACGGACCACGTCGTCGTGGACCGGATCATCGACCATCTGAAGTTGACCTTCGTCGCGGAGAGGCCGCCGCACTCATGGAGCTAAGAGCGATGACGGCTCCCTGAGTACAGGCCGAAACGGCCGCCGGAGTGTGTCTTTCAGGATCTCTTAATGGTCGCCGATCCCCCGGCCGAATTTTTTCCGTGATTGGTCCCGAGCCCGGAGGGCGAGGTTTACTGCCAGGATTTGTCCGGGAAAGGCGGGCGCGCGGGGCGCGTAAGGATTTCTTGCTTGATACGTTCGACGGCGCTAAACCCCGATTTTTAAATCGGGGAAAAAAGCGCCGCTCAGTATTAACCCTGAGCATACCCCGGCCCCGGCCTTGCCACCGCCCTTGGCAGTGCTGGCAAAGCCGGCAGGACCGGGACTGGGAAGCCCGGCCCCGGCCTTGCCACCGCCCTT
>Ga0315291_10007377_pt1 | contig 13594 bp, 9 predicted proteins | sample YL17G12_20_MG_FD_203070 | JGI IMG/M metagenome (GOLD analysis project Ga0315291, IMG submission 203070) | Sediment microbial communities from Yellowstone Lake, YNP, Wyoming, USA - YL17G12_20 | ecosystem: Environmental > Aquatic > Freshwater > Lake > Sediment | place: USA: Wyoming | collected...
CGCCTTTTTCAGAAAGTGCAGAACCATCGCTACGGTCGAAGAAACAATCAAGTCCGGTGGATTCTCGACGCCTTATGAATCCTCGGACACCCTCAACTGATAACTGACAACTGAAGACTAATCTCTACGGTTCGATCAACACCTTGGCGAAGAACTCGCTCTGGTCTCGCATCATTAGCAGTGCGGCCAGCGCGTCCTCCAGTGGGACGCGGTGGGTTACCAGGCTGTCCAGCTCGATTGCCCCGGAGGCTACCGCAGAAAGCACCGCCCGCCAGTCGTCGTTGTTGCCCGCGGCGCTGAACGAGGAGTTCCAGGTGCCCAGGATGACAAGCTCGCGTCGCATGGCCTGGGAGATCAAGGCGGCGGGTAGGGTGACGTCGGCCGAGGGGTTGCCGAGGATCACCACGCGGCCGGCGACGCGGGCGGCGGAGATCGCCTGGTTGAGCGTGAGGGGCACGCCCGCCGCCTCGACACAGACCTCGGCCCCAGGGCCGCTGGTGAGCCGGTTGATCTCTTCCACCGGCTCGCAACTGCGGGCGTCCAGCGCCAGGTCGAAGCCGAGCTTGCGGGCCATGGCCAATTTCTCGGGGACCAGGTCGAACAGCACGATGCGGGCGGCGCCCATCACGCGGGCCCATTGGGCGACCATCAGCCCGATCGGCCCGGCACCGAAGATGGCTACCGTTTCGCCGACGAATCCGCCGCCGGCCCGCTTCAAGGCGTGCAGGGCCACGGCCGCCGGCTCGGTCATCGAGGCGGCCTCCATCGAGACCCCCTGGGGCACGGGGATGAGGTTCTGCGGCGGGACGGAGACGTACTGGGCAAAGGCACCGTCGCGGCGGGAACCGTAGTAATCGTAGTCGGAGCACTGCACGTAATGGCCCAGTTCGCAGGAGGCGCACTTCCCGCACCACAGCAGCGGAAAGGCGACCACCCGGTCGCCCGGCTTGAATCCCGCGACGCCCTCGCCACAGGCCTCGATGGTGCCGGCGAACTCGTGCCCGCAGACGCCAGGGAAGTGGTAGGTGCCCTTGACGAAGATCCGGGGGACGTCCGATCCACAGACGCCGCAGAAGGCCACGCGGAGCAGGACCTCGCCGGGTGTGACGGGCGGCCGGGGGATCTTCTCCAGGCGGGCATCGCCGACGGCGTGCAGGACCAGGGCGTTCATCAGGGTGCTGGTGTTCATGGGCGGATCTCAGGGCGACGCCGCAGTTCCCCGCGCCCGGGCGGCATTCTGGGCGATCAGTCCGGCGACGTAGCCGGCCTTGAAGCCGGCGTCGATGTTGACCACGGTGACGTTCGAGGCACAACTGTTGAGCATGCCCAGCAGGGCAGCCACTCCGCCGAAGCTGGCGCCGTAGCCCACGCTGGTGGGTACGGCAATCACCGGGCAGGCGACGTAGCCGCCGACGACGCTGGGCAGGGCCCCTTCCATGCCGGCGACGACCACCACGGCGTCGGCCCCTTCGAGCTGATTGAGGTTGGCCGTGAGGCGATGCGGTCCGGCGACGCCGACGTCCTGAATCAGGGTGACCTCGGCGCCGGTCCAGAGGACCGTTTCGCGGGCCTCCTCGGCCACGGGCAGGTCGCTGGTGCCGGCGGTGACGATGGTGACCTTCCCGGCAGCGGGCGGTCGGGCGGGTGGCACTGGCGTCACGCCAGTGGAACGCTGGAGATCGCCGGCGCTGACCGGGATGCGGAACGTCCGGCCGACGGGATTGTAGCAGCCGCCGGGGAACTTGAGCTTCAGTTCGGCGGCCTGCTCGGGCGTCATCCGCGTGGCCAGGACTTCGACCCCGTGCCCGATCAGCGCCCGAAAGATCTTCTCGATCGCCTCTACGGTCTTGCCCTGGGCGAAGACGACCTCGGGGAAGCCGCAGCGGCGTCGCCGGTCGAGGTCGACCTGGGCGACACCGACGTCGGCGAGCTGGGGGGGACTGAAATGGGCGGCGAATTGTGCGACGGACAGTTCGCCCGCGAGCAGGCGGGCAGCCAACTTCTGGATGTCATGGGTATTCATAGCCTCCATGGTAGCCGGCGCCGGCGGCGGATGGAACCGGCCGCGGGGCAGGCAGGCTTTGGGGGGGCCAGGAAAAGGTCTGGCCGGAGGCCGCCCTGGCGGGGGGCGAGAAACCGCAAGGCCGCCGGCAATACGTAGGCTGCTCCCCAAGCCAAGTGCCGAATCAAACGAGCGCGGCCTCGGGGCATTGTCAGAAGAGAACAAAAACGGCCGCGAGGTTCGGACAGTCACACGAACATCTTGGCAACCTTCTGCTGGATGTCCAACAATAGGGTTGCATCCATAACTCCGAGTCGTCGAATGATGACTGATTTGGCCAGCGTAATGAGCTTGGTGTATTTGACTGCCGAGGAGGTCCGAAGTCCCGTTGCTGGAAAACACGGACTAGACGAATCGATGAATACGCTGTACTGATCGTCCTCCAGGGGTTTTGAACTGATGGGCACGACAACAACGTCGTCGCCAGCGTTATACTCATCCTGCGACACCACAAGGACGGGCCGCAGCTTGGCGGACGTTCCATTGGTAAAAGGAAACTGCGTCAGGCAGACGGAGCCACATTTCATAGCGCTTCGCCGTCTTCCGGCCCATATATGTCTTCATCCGGGTGATTCCAAAAATCCAAGGTGCCCGACATTTCCGTAAGCAACATCATTTGGGTCACTGTCGGATCTTCAGGCCTGTTGACGAACGTCAGTAGCTTTGACTGCGCGACAGTGGTGTTTGATACGTCCCCAGAAAGCACTTGGTCAGCACGTAGAATGTAGCAGTCTCCTTTCTTAGGCATCGTCATTGTCTTGCTCCCTATTCTCGCGCTCTTGTTGGCTCTTCGCTCTTTGCAGGACAACCTGAATTGGCCGCTGGACCAGAATGTGCTCATTACCGAAGAATCTCACGTAGTACGTTCCAGGCTCACGAAACTGCACGGGCGGAAGCTCGAACACAACATCCCAAATGTCAATTGGCTGAGTCCCCGGGGGTGCAGGTCCCTGCATCACAACGATCGGTTCGTCTGTTTCGCTGTGAACAATGTCCAGTTTGCATATCGTATTGGGCCGAATTGACGTGAGCGATACGAGCACGCACATTTTGGGATGAACCGTCGGCATGCTGCGTGCAACGATTCTGTCAAACAGCCCGACCAGCGCACGTTTTCCGTGGCTGTCCTGGTAAACGTTGTCACACAGGACAAGCGCGATGGGGGTCGGAGGGGGCACACTTGCTTCGCCAGCCATAATTGTCCACCGCGCAAAGCCGAAACCGCTGCGTTGTTGCAGCGGCTATGGCTCCCTGCATCCCCTCGGCATCAGCCGACCCCTGCTGACCATTCCGACAATCGGTTCCCTTTGGCTCCGCTGCCCAAACCAAAGACAAGTCTACTGGATCACAGTACCGCGCGGCAGCACCACACGCAATCGGCCGCCTCAGACGATACTGAATTCTACTCGCGCAAGGCCGATCCGTCAACCCAAGGTATTGGCCTCCCGCCTTCGTGGTGGGGGCGCGGAGAAACCGCTGGCGGCGAACTTGTGCGATCACGCCGCTGCGCGCCCGTCGTGCCCCAGCCGCTGCTCGGCCAGTGCTGCCAGCAGATCAAACGTCCGCCGGCTTGCTCCAAGCTGTCCGAGGACCAGTGATCTGGCCCGATCACCCAACGCCGCCGCGTAGTCGGGGTCTTCCAGACAGCGGCGGACGAACCGGGACAGTTCCCGGCCGTCGGCCACGACTACCGCCGCATCGTGGGCCAGCATGGCGGCAACGACGTCGCGGAAGTTTCGCGTGTTGGGGCCGAAACAGACAGCGGCACCGTAGGCCGCCGGCTCGATCATGTTTTGCCCGCCACGGTCGCCCAGGCTGCCGCCGACGAAGGCAATCCGGGCCGTCCCCCACCAGGCGCCCAACTCGCCCACCACGTCGACCAACAGCACGCGGGCCGCCGGGTTCGGCGCATGATCGTCCAGTGCGGTTCGCCGCTGCCAGGGAATGCCCGAGTTGTCCAACAGTCGGGCAACCGCTCGGAAACGATCGGGGTGCCGGGGGACCAGCACCAGCCGCAACCCCGGCCAACTGCGGCTCAACTGACCATAGACCTCCAGCACGATCGCCTCTTCCGGCTCCTGCGTGCTGCCGGCCAGCAGCACCTGGTCCTCATCGGCGAAACCCGCCAGCCTGCGGAGCCGGACCGTGGCTGGGTTGTCCCGGTCGGTCTGGGCCCCGTCGTACTTCAGCGAGCCGGTCACGTGTACCGTCGACGGCAGGGCTCCCAAGTCGCGAAAGCGGCCGGCATACGTCTCATCCTGCACGGCCACCAGGTCGATCTGCCTGAGGAGTCTCGCCACCAGCGGCCGGATCCGCCGATAACCGCGGAAGCTCTGCTCGCTCAGGCGCCCGTTGATCACCGCCACCCGGGCGCCGGACTGCCGGGCCGCTCGGACCAGGTTCGGCCATAGCTCCAGCTCGGCCAGGACGAGCACGTTGGGCCGAATCCGTCGCACGGCCGCCGCCACCGCCCAACTGAAATCCAGCGGGCAGTAGAACACCGTCAGCCCGGCGTATTTCTTGCCGGCCAGGGCCATGCCGGTGGCGGTCGTGGTCGAGACGACGCACTCCCAGTCGGGCCTCTGCCGCTGGATTTCCCGGATCAGCGGGGCCAACAGATTGACCTCACCCACGCTGACGGCGTGCAGCCAGATGCACGTCCTCTGCGAGGTACGCCGCGGCACCCGGCCGAGCAGCTTGGCGGCAAGACCCTGGCGGTACTTTCCCTTCCGTACTGATTGCCACACGAGCCACGGTAGGGCAAGGAGGATCAGAAGTAGATAGAAGATGTTGAGCAGATACGGCACGAAGGGAATCCTTTTCCAGCGGTCGCTCACCACTGTTCCCATTTCAACCGGTCGACTTCCGATCATCTTCGATTGCCCTCAGCATTTCCTTTGCCTCCTCCTCCGTCATGGTGCCCGCCAATTGTAGTAATTGGCTGCCAGGGACGCCGCGCGGCGTCGAACCGCCCAGCGCGTGTGCAAAGTCGAGCACCCGACGCTGCTTCTCTTCGGGCAACTGAGGTAATTGGGCGAGAAGCTCTCTTTGAATCGTTGTATCGATCATGCCGAGGCCATCTCCTCAGGGACGTCGGTTTTGAATCCCCTCTGGATATCTTCCTTCAGTTGTGTGGAACCTCATGTAGTGTTCGACGAGCCTCTTCGGGTTGTGTCCGTACGCCGCGGAGATGTGGTGACGCGCCTGGTGTATGCGGGCAACGGTGGGATCACCGGTCATCTCACGACTCCTCGTCAAGTAGTTGCCTCGCGCCGGCGCGCGCCTATGTCGCCACTCCCTTTCGCATGCAGCAGTTCTTGAACTTCTTGCCGCTGCCGCAGGGGCAGGGATCGTTGCGGCCCACGCGCTTCTGGTGGAGCCGGATCGGTTCGGGCTTGCGGTCGGACTGCGTGCCGTCGATGGCCGCCTGTTGCTGCGCGGCGATCTCGCCGGCCGACGCCGCGTCCTCGTGAATCGCCTCGGCCTCGGTCCAGGTCGAGCCGACGAAGCTCTCGTCGAGCTGCTCCATGCGGAAGATCAGGTCGGTCACGCGCTCGCCGACCGAGTTCCACATGGCCTCGAAGGTCCGCATCCCTTCACGCTTGTATTCGACCTTGGGGTCGACCTGGGCATAGCCCCGCAGGCCCACGCTGCTGCGGAGATGGTCCATCGCCAGCAGGTGGTCCTTCCAGGCGCCGTCGAGCAGTTGCAGCACCAGCGCCCGCTCCATCTTCCGCATCTCGGGGCGGAATTTCTCGTCGATCGCGTTGGCCAGGTGGTTTTCCAGCCGTCGGCGGTCCAGGGCGGCGAGCGCTTCCGGCGAGACCTCGTGGTGGTATTCCCCGACCAGCCAATCGCAGAGCGCCCGCAGGCGGGGGTCGTTCCCCGACACCCTCTGGACGACGGAATCGTCCTCGCCGAAGAGTCTCTCGACCCGCGCCGCGGCCTCGGCCGCCGCCTGGCTGGCCTGGGCGGTGTAGCGGCGGCTGTGCTCGATCAGCAAGGCCCGGATCTCGTCGCGCTGCCGGTTGCGCAGATCGTCCAGGCTCAACTCGGCGTGGAACCGCTCCCGGACCCACTCCACCAGCTTGTCGCGGTCGTAGCGCTTGTGGCCGCCGCCGTCGCGGGTGGTGAAGTGGTACAGCCCAGCCATCACCGGGTACTCGATTTCTTTTTCGGTGTAGGCCTCTGCGGCCCGGCGGCGGACCAGTCCTTTGAACGATTCGGGCTCCAGTTGGCGGACTTCGTCCGGGGCCAACTCGACGCCGAACTTGTGACGCACCCAGGCACAGGCAGTCTGCACGCCGAAGTCAGGATCCAAGAACCGGGCACCCTGGCTGAGATCGGTTCGCTGCACGGCGGTGCGGGCCTTCTCCAACAGGAACTCGGCCAGGTCCTCCCGCCCGATCTGTTTCAAGTCGCGATCCCGCAAGCTCAGGCGCCAGCGGGTGTTGACCATCTTGGCCAGCGCTTCCCAGTTCCATTCACGGGTGTCGGCCTCCTCGGGCAGGTTCTCGTCGATGGCGTCTAGGAGCTGGCCTTCGAGCAGCCGTTCGGCCTCGTCCTTGGCGAAGTCCTCGGCCGAGCGGAAGTCCATGCCCTGGAAATCGCGGGCCAAGAGCTCGATCGACAGCTCCTTGCCCGCCCACTTGGCGAAAGTCTCGGTGCCGTAGTCTTTGGCCAGGAACTGACTCAGATAGTGATCGACCTGCTTGTCGATCATCTCCAGGATGAGTTTCTTACAGTTGGTCCCGTTGAGGATATTCTGGCGGTAGGTGTAGACCCGTTTGCGCTGCTCGTCCATCACCTCGTCGTATTCCAGCAGGTTCTTGCGGATTTCGAAGTTGCGTTCTTCGACCTTCTTCTGGGCCCCCTCGATCCGCCGCGAGACCATCCTACTCTCGATCGACTCGCCTTCCTTCATCCCCAGCCGGGTGAGGATGTTCTTGACCCATTCGCCGGCGAAGATCCGCATCAGGTCGTCTTCCAGCGAGAGGCAGAAGCGGCTGGAGCCGGGGTCGCCCTGCCGGCCGCAGCGGCCCCGAAGCTGCAGGTCGATCCGCCGCGCCTCGTGGCGTTCGGTGCCGATGATGTGCAGGCCACCCATGGCGGCCACCTCGCGCCCCTCGGCCTGCATCTGCTCGCGTTGCTCGATCTCGGCCACCAGGGCGTCCCATTCGTCGGGGGGAACCTCCAGCCGCGTGGGATACTTCTCCTGGAGCTGGGCCCAGGCCATGGCCTCGGGATTGCCTCCCAGGATGATGTCCGTGCCGCGGCCGGCCATGTTGGTGGCGATCGTCACCGCATGCTTGCGCCCGGCCTGGGCGACAATCTCGGCCTCGCGCTGGTGGTGCTTGGCGTTGAGGACCTGGTGGGGGATGCCCCGCTGCTCCAACATGCCTGAGATCAGCTCGCTCCGCTCGATGGAGACGGTTCCTACCAGGATCGGCCGCCCGCTCCGCTCGATTTCGACGATCTGGTCGTGGGGGATCCGCTCGCGCTGCTTGCTTCCCTTCGGCTGCAGCTCGATGGCCTCCTCGTGCTCGCGGACGATCCTGCCGAGGTGCGTCTGGCGGTCGTCTGTGAACACCACGTCCCACTTGTGGATCTCCTCGATCTCGTCGGCCACCGCCTGGTACTTTTCCTTTTCGCTGCGGTAGATCACGTCGGGGTGGTTCAGCCGCCGCAACGGCTTGTTGGTGGGGATGGCGATCACGTCGAGCTTGTAGATCTTCCAGAATTCGGCGGCCTCGGTCATGGCGGTCCCGGTCATGCCGCAGATTTTGTCATAGAGCTTGAAGAAGTTCTGCAGCGTAATGGTGGCCAGCGTCTGGTTCTCCTCCTTGACGCGCACGCCTTCCTTGGCCTCAACCGCCTGGTGCAGGCCGTCGCTCCAGTTCCGCCCCGGCATCAGCCGTCCGGTGAACTCGTCGACGATCACGATCTCGTCGTCCTTGACCACGTAGTTGACGTCACGCTTGTAGAGGTGATGGGCCTTCAGGGAGTTGTCGATCAGGTGGGGCCATTCCATGTGGCCGGCGGTGTAAAAACTCTCCACGCCCGCCAGATGCTCGGCCGCCCGCACCCCCTCGTCCGTCAGATGCGCCGAGTGCTCCTTCTCGTTGACCTCGAAGTGGAGATTCTTGGTCAACTGGCGGGCGATGCGGTCGGCTCTGCTGTAGCGGGTGACATCGTCGTGGGCGGGCCCGGAGATGATCAGCGGCGTGCGGGCCTCGTCCACGAGGATGTTGTCCACCTCGTCGATGATCGCGTAGTGCAGCCGGCCCTGCACCTGCTGCATGTGTTTCGGGTAGCGGTCGTCGCCCTGGGCCGCCGGCCGCATGTTGTCGCGGAGGTAGTCGAAGCCGAACTCGTTGTTCGTGCCGTAGGTGATGTCGCAGGCATACGCCTTCTGCCGCTGCGCCGTCTCCATCTGGCTCTGGATCGCCCCGACCGTGAGCCCCAACGAGAGGTACAGCGGGCCCATCCATTCCATGTCGCGGCGGGCCAGGTAGTCGTTGACCGTCACCACGTGGACCGAGCCGCGGGGGTTGCCCTCCGCGTCCTTCCTGGTCGGCAGCAGGGCGTTGAGATACGCCGGCAGCGTGGCCACCAGGGTCTTGCCTTCGCCGGTGACCATCTCGGCAATCGCGCTGCGGTGCAGGACGATCCCGCCCATCAACTGCACGTCGAAGAGCCGCATCCCCAGGAAACGGCGTCCGGCCTCGCGGCAGACGGCGAACGCCTCGATCAGAAGGTCATCGATGGTCTCCCCGGAGGCCAACCGTCTGCGGAACTTGGCGGTCTGGTCCTTCAGTTCCGCGTCGGTCATTTCCTGGTATTTTGGCTCCAGGGCGTTGATGGCGTCGATCTGCGGTTGCAGCTTCTTCAGATACCGCGCGTTGGACGAGCCGAACACCCCGGTCACCGAGCGTTCGATCACCCGGCTCACGCCGCCGAAGACGTAGCCCAGGACGTCCCATACCCGTGTGAGAAACTCTTCCATGGCGCACCTAAATCCTGCTTGACAATGTATTTACTGTGGTACGCCTGGTCAAGGACAGTTGTTCATGGCGGCCCCCCTGGCTGACGGGTGCCGGGGGCGGCTTGTCTGCCCCTGAGCCGCAGTGGCGGACCAACGTGACCATGCCTCGCATGGTGCCCCGTCGGTGCCCGCCGCCACGGGCACCCGATTTACTTCTTTCGGGTGGAGTGGGTGGCGGGGCGGGCGAGCCGTGCCAGAATAATGAGCGACCATCGCCCTGCACTTGCCCCTGGGTTATTCGTCATCTGCCATCGTCCCTTGCTCCCGAGACGGCCGGTGTCCGATTCACCTGTAACGCGCGTTATTACCGGTCAGCTCGTCTTCCTTGGTACCGGCACCTCCCATGGCATCCCGGTGATCGGGTGCGGCTGCCCCACCTGCACCAGTTCGAACTCAAAGAACGGGCGGACCCGCTGTGGCCTGGCATTGGGGCTGCCCGAGGGCAATCTCCTGGTAGACACCCCGCCGGACCTGCGTGTCCAATTGCTCCGGGAGGGGATCGGCCTGGCGCATGCCGTGCTGTACACGCACGAGCACGCCGATCACCTGTTCGGGCTGGACGATCTGCGGATCTTTGCACACTACCTGGGCCACGACCTGCCGGTCTATTGCGACCGGCTGGTCGAGCAGCGGATCCGCACGACGTTTGACTATGCGTTCGACCCGGCCACCCGGGAGTACCCGGCCGGCGGCGTCCCGCGGCTGGCCTTCCGGCCGGTGACGGGTGAGCCGTTGGAGTTGCTCGGCGCGCGGGTGATTCCCATTCCTCTGCGACACGGACGTTATCACGTCTGGGGTTACCGCTTCGGGAACGTGGCGTATTGCACCGACACCAACGCGATCCCTCCGGAGAGCCGACCGCTGCTGGAGAACCTGGACGTGCTGATCCTCGATTGTCTCCGCCGGCAGCCGCACGCCACGCATTTCGGACTGGACGAGGCGATCGAAACCGCCCGCCGCCTGGCGCCCCGGCGGACCCTGTTCACGCACATGTGCCACGATTTGGAGCACGACGCGACCAACGCCGCCCTGCCGCCGGGAATGGAGCTGGCCTACGACGGGATGAGGATACCGTTGGAGACGTAGTCCCAGCACGAACCTAAATGACCTTGCATGATTCCGGGAATTCACCAATGCGCAGAGTAAACAGTGGCACCGGCGTCTCGCTGGTGTTTTCCGGCCACTATGTGCCCCCCCGCTGTCTTCCACCGGCGAGACGCCGGTGCCACTTGCCTCCTGGAATCGTGCAAGTCGATTTAGTGTTTCCCCAGCACGAGGTCGGCTTCGGCGCGAAAGGCGGTGAGCTCTTCCGTCCATTGGGCCGAAAGGGGTTTACGGGCGTCCCACCACTGGACGGCCTTCTGATAAGCCTCTTTGGCCTTCTCCGACTGGCCGAGTTGTTGATAGCTCATGGCCAGGAAGAAAAAGTCAAAGGCGGTGCCCCCTTCGCTGCTGCCTTCGATGCTCCGCAGCAGGGTCTTGATCGCCTCGTCGAACTGTCCCAGTCGGTAGTAGACCACTCCCAGGGTGTTGAGCAAAACGTACTCTTCGGGCTCAAGTTCGACGGCCTTCAGGGCCAGAGGGAGGGCCTTCTCGGGGTCGCGGATCTGCTCCGGCCCGGTGACGTAGATCCACGCCAGGTTGTTGTAACCATCCGCAGGATAGGTACCGGCTTCCATGAACTTGCGATAGGCCTCATAGTCGGCGGCAGCCTTTTCGTACTCCTTCAGCCGCAGGTAGGTCTCGGCGCGCATCCGGTAGGGGCGGATGTTCTCCGGCGGCCGGGTCCGGATCGCTTCGGTGTAGTCGGCGATGGCCTCGTCCCATTGTAGGAAGCGTACATGAAGGTTGCCCCGCTGCAGGTACGCCTCGAAGTTGTCGGGATCGGCTTCGATGGTGCGGGCATACTCCTCCAGGCGATCCCGCCAATGGTCCTCACGCGTACGCGGGGGCCCGAGCGCCTGCTTCGTGGGCACCTTGGGATCGAGATCGGCGACCCAAATCTCAAAGTAGGGTAGGCGGAGATCAAAGGCCATTCGAGTCCGATCGGGTGACCAGACGCCTAGCGTGGTCGAACCGTCAAGGACCTTCCAGGCCTCTTGGCTCTCCAGCTCAAGAATCCACAGACCGAGCGTGGACACGTCGAAGCCACCGATGCTCAGCTCGCGCCCATCTGGCGACCAACTCACCAGCATTCCACGCTGCGACTCCGGCGCGGTCCAGGTCGCTTCGCGCTTCCCGGACGGTAACCCGACGACGTAAAGCACTGAGCCAGACGCGTAGGCCACGTGTTTCTCGTCCGGCGATACCGCGGGGTAGTAGGAGGCACAAGCCATGATCCGTTCGGGCTCGGCCGCGTGGTCGTCAATGGCGATCGAGTACAGGGCCAGTGCGTCGGGAGAACGAAAGTACAGGCGTTTCGAGTCGCCACTCCAGGAAGGGAATCCGCCTTTGGCCAGCCGCCTCAATCCCTCACTCGTGGGCGTGACGACCCAAACTTCCTCCTGGTCCGGGCGGCTCCGATACCTTTCTTCGCCTTCGCCAACGAGATCGGCCATGGTTTGGGTCTGGCGCTCCCGGACAAAGGCAATGTGGCGTCCGTCGGGCGACCAGACCGGGTCCTTGCCGGGAACCGTCAACAGCCTGGTCGTACCCGATTGCATGTGGAGAATCTCAATGCCGTTGGTACCAGGAACCCCTCGGCTGTAGGCCAACTCGGTCGCGTCGGGAGACCAGGTGGCCCGAAATCCCTCGGCCACCACCCGATCAGCCTTAGCGTCTAGCCGGCGGTAGTAGTCCGCCGCCTCATGCATCGCCAACATCGCAGCGCCCGAACCCGCGCGGGGGGGCAAGCGCAAGGGCTGACCGGCGCCCAGCACCTCGAAGGCGTACTTCTTCGCCCACCGCTCGAACCGCTCCTTGGCCCCCGGCCCGGACTCGACGATTGCCGAGTACTCGGTCTTCGCGGCTTCAAAGCGGCCCAATGCAGTTAGGCTGGCGAACACATGGAAACGATAGCGGGGCTCGTCCGGATCGAGTTCCGCGCAACGGTAGGCGTCGGCCAGGGCCTGCGCGTAGTTTCCTTTGCGGCGATGCGTCTCACGGCGTTGGCTGTAGAACTCCGGGTCATCCGGTGCCAGCCCGACGGCGCGGTCATGGTCCTTGAGGGCGCCGTCGAATTGTCCGCTTTCCCGCCGGGCCACGGCACGAAGGGCATAGCCCAATGGGGCCTCAGGACGCAGAAGAATCATGGAACCCGCATCCCGCTCCATGTTGGCGTAATCCTCCAGGGCGTAGTACGCCAATGTCCGGGCCTTGGTGGAGGGGTAATGCCTCGGGTCAACCTCCAACGCCTCAGACAACCATCGGAGGGTTTCTTTGAACGTGCCGGCAGTTATCGCCCGCAAATGGTACGCGTCGGCCGTCTGCGGAAGCAGTTTCTCGCCCCGTTGCCGGTGCTCTTCGGCCTTGGCCGCATCGCTGCCCTGATGGATCGTGGCCAGGAGGAAATGGGCGGCCCCAGCATCGGCGTCGTCAAGTGGTTCCCCGAGCAACCTTTCCAATTCAGCCAGAGCTTCGCCGCCTCGCTCCCGTTCGAAGAGCAGCCGGGCATGGAGCAGCCGGGCCTCCAGCCGACCAGGGTCCCGGTCGAGACTGCCCTCGATCTGGGCTAGGGCGTCTTCGTAGCGTCCCTCGGCGTGGAACTTCTGGGCCGCCCACAGGTAACGCTCGGCTTCCGCCTCACGCTGCACCCGAACGCCCCACTCCTGTTCAGCCTGGAGTTTCTTCTGCTCCGCGCCGTACTGCCACATCATGACGCCTGCAACCGAAGCCAAAACGGCGATCATAACCGCCGCGGCAACCGGCAACTTGTTCCGCCGCACGAACTTGGCCAGCCGGCCTAAGGGGCCGACGCGCTTGGCCTCGACGGCAAAACGATTCACGTAGCGGCGCAGGTCGTCGGCCATCTTCCCGGCCGTCTGATAGCGCCGGTCCGGATCCTTCTCTACGGCCTTCAGGCAGATCGTCTCCATATCGACGGGAATCCGCCTGTCGAGCTGCCGCGGGCGGCGCGGCTCCTTGCCGAGGATCTGGGCGATGATCTGCTCCCGCCCCTCGCCGGAAAACACGGGCTGGAGGGTCAAAAGCTCGTAGAGCGTCGCCCCCAGCGAATAGACGTCGGTGCGATGGTCGATCTTCATCCGACCGGCGGCGATCTGTTCCGGACTCATGTAACGCGGCGTGCCCAGGAACTCGCCGGAGATGGTCATCCCCGGTTCGTCCAGCACCCGCGCCAGACCGAAATCCGTCAGCTTCAGCCTACCGTCGCGATCCAGCATCAGATTGGACGGTTTGATGTCGCGATGGATCACGCCCTGCCCGTGGGCATAGTCCAGGGCGTCGGCTACGTCGGCGATCAACTTGGCAACGGTGTCAAAGTGCTCCCGGCCCGAGCCGCTCCCGCCGAGGCCGGACCCGGAAAGACG
>Ga0315291_10007380_pt1 | contig 13592 bp, 17 predicted proteins | sample YL17G12_20_MG_FD_203070 | JGI IMG/M metagenome (GOLD analysis project Ga0315291, IMG submission 203070) | Sediment microbial communities from Yellowstone Lake, YNP, Wyoming, USA - YL17G12_20 | ecosystem: Environmental > Aquatic > Freshwater > Lake > Sediment | place: USA: Wyoming | collected...
TGAATTAGAGCCAAGCCAGGAATTAATAAATGGAGAGTCAGAAGTTATAAAAGATGTTGCTTCAACTGTAAAAGGTTGGGCTGGAAATTGGGATGCTGTTTATGACAATATACTTTTAAGAGGCAAGATAAAGCAAGAGCTTGTGAATATGGCTGGAAAATTAAAAGCTCCACAATTATTAGAGTCTGAGTTTAATTGCCTGTCAAATGAACTTTTCCATAAGGTTTCTGATAAAATAATGGGGGAAGTTGGCTTGCCTCTTGGTGACAGGGTTTTTCCTGAATGGCAGAAAGCCATAAAGAAAAAAATTAAAGAAATGTAGGAAGAAGACTGCTTTTTTCAAAAAGATTTATAAAGTTACTTTTAGTTACTAAAAGTAACTGGTGGGCAAGAGAATGATGAAAGGAAAAGAGGCAAGATGGGAAAAGGAAAAGACGGGGTTGTAAAAGTTGATTCTGAATTATTAGAAAAAGTTGAGAAGCTTATTAAGAAAAACAAATTTGTATTTTCTAATTATAAACAAGTTGTTAATTTGGCTTTAGTTGAATTTTTAAATAAACATAACTTTAGGATAAATGAAAAAAAGAGGTATGAAAAGAGGTGAAAATGGCAGGAGTTGATGATATCATGAGGAAATTTGGAAAAGAAATTGAGAAACAGATTTCTACTGAAGAAATGCCTGGGGATATCAGCCAGGAGTATTTGAAATTTAAAGAAGAAATGATGCCTGCTTTGTCTAAATATGAAAAAAACTGCAGAAATCTCGGCAGTATTTTAAAATTAAATCTTGCAGAAAAAGACAGAGTAAGAATACAAAAAAAGCTTGATTTGGCGCATTTGGATGTAACACCAAGCCAAGTTGTAACTTTTTCATTTGTGTCTTCAATTCTTTTGTTTTTTCTTGGAGTTTTAATAAGCTTGGCTATTTATTTTTATTCTAATATTTTTCCAGGATTGTTTTTGTTTTTAGTGCTAATAGCTACAATGTTTATTTTTTATTATACATATGATGCTCCTGAAAGGCTTGCAAATAAATGGAGGCTTAAAGCTTCAAGTCAAATGGTTCCTTGCATTTTATATGTTGTTGTTTATATGAAGCATACAAGCAATTTAGAAAGAGCAATTGCCTTTGCTTCAAAACATCTGCAAGTGCCTCTTGCTCTTGATTTTAAAAAAATATTTTGGGATGTTGAAATAGGAAGATACAGCACAATAAAAGAGAGTTTAGATTCTTATTTATCAACATGGGAAAAAGACAGCCTGGAATTTGTCGAGGCTTTTCATTTAATTGAATCAAGTTTATTTGAGCCTTCTGAAGCAAGAAGAATACAGATTTTGGAAAAATCACTGCAAGTTATGTTAGACGGGGTTTATGAAAAAATGCTGAGTTATTCGAGAGAAGTTAGAGCGCCATTGACAAATGTTTATATGCTCGGAATTGTTCTTCCTACCTTAGCTTTAGCCTTGCTGCCTCTTGCATCAACACTTTTGGGTGGGGGAATAAAATGGTATCATGTTTTTGTTTTGTTTAATCTGATAATTCCTTTTTTTGTATTTTATCTGACAAATCAAATTATGCTGAAAAGGCCTGGCGGCTATGGAGAAAGTGAATTGCTTGAGCTAAATCCATTATATTATCAATATCAAGACAAAAAGCCATATTTTACTGCTTTTTTTGTTTGTCTGTTTTTTATAATTATAGGCTTGATTCCATTTTTATTTCAAGTAGACTGGCTTACCTCTGCTTTAAGTATGCCTTCTGATTTTTCTTTTTCAGTTTTGGGAGGGAGATTTGCTGCTTTTTTTGGAGAAATGAAATTTTTTGATTTTAAAGAAGTTAATGGAAAAATTACAGGCCCTTTTGGTCCTTTGGCTTTACTTTTCAGCTTGTTTATTCCTCTTGGAATAGCTTTGTTTTTTTCAATAGTTTATAATGCCAAGACAAAAAATATAATCAAGGCAAGGCATGAAACAAAACAGCTTGAAAATGAGTTTACAAATTCATTATTTATGTTAGGCAATAGATTAGGAGATGGCTTGCCTGCTGAAGTTGCTTTTGGAAGAATTGCAGAATCAACAACAGGGCAGATTACCCAGAGTTTTTTCAGAACAGTTAATCTTAATATTCAACAATCAGGAATGTCATTAGAACAGGCAATATTTAATCCTCGTCGTGGAGCAATAATATATTATCCTTCTTCACTGATTGCAACAAGCATGAGAATTTTAGTAGAAAGTGTCAAGAAGGGATTAAAAATTGCTGCAGAGAGTTTAATGTCAATATCAGAATATGTAAAAAATATACATAAAATTGAAGAAAGATTAAGAGATTTGCTGGCAGAAGTAGTATCTGATATGAAAAGCAACATGACCTTTTTAGCTCCATTGCTTGCAGGAGTTGTTGTTGGATTGGCTGGAATGATTACTTTAATTTTAAATAAATTGCTTATACTATTTGATCTTGGGCAAGGTGCTAATATTATGGGTTTTGATGCAAGCCAGCTTCAGGGTTTTTTTAATGTCAAGGAAATGATTCCTCCATATTTCTTGCAGATTGCAATAGGAATTTATATAATCGAAATAATTTTTATCTTGACAGGCACTTTAGTTACAATTGATTCTGGGGAAGATAGACTAAAGAGAACAGCTGACATTGGAAAGAACTTAAAAAGAGGAGTTTTGTTGTATTTAATTATTGCTCTTGTTTCAATCCTGGCTTTGTCAATACTTGCAATGGTTGCTTTAAGCGGAACTAATTTTGGATGATAAAAGTAGAAAGTAGTAAATATATAATAAAATAGATAGATAATAACCTTTTAATAAAAGAGTTAACGAAAACAAACTTTTATAAAAGTTTGATCAAAAGGAGAAAAAGAAATAAATAATAATTAAACAGCAAGGAGAAATAGATGTAGAGCATATAAATCAGCAATTTAAATTAATAATAAATAAAAAATGTAAGAAAAAAAGAGGATAATAAAAATGGACTATTTAGTTTTGATAATGACTTTGCTTTTTTTGAATATGGTTTTTATTGTTACACTTTCTTTTCTTGATTTTAGAAAAAAAAGATATTTCTATGGCAAGCCATTTTTATCATTTATAATTCCGGTTTATAATGATGAAAAAAACATAGAAAGAACAATAAAAGGAATTTATAATTCTTATGAAGGCAAATTTGAAGTTTTTGTTGTTGATGATAAAAGCACTGATAAAACAGCACATATTTTAAACAGGATAAAGAAAAAATATCCTATTAAAATACTAAAAAATAATGAGAATCTTGGAAAAAGCTTGTCTGTTAATCAAGCCTTTAAAAGAACAAAAGGAAAAATTATTTTTATAGTTGATTCTGATACAGTTATAAATAGAAAAGCTGTTAGAGATGCTCTTGATCGTCTTGAAAATAAAAAAATTGGGGCTGTGCATTTTAGATATAAGGCTTATCCTTGGGAAAGAGGGCCTTTAGAATCTACTGAGAATATTGAAGCAAGCTTTCTTTCTATGTTTTTTGGTGCTCAAAACTGCTGTTCAAGCCTGACTTTGGTTGGAGGATGCATTGCTGTAAAAAGAAAAGCATTTGAAGATGCAAAAATGCTGTCAGTCAATGCAATTTCAGAAGATACTGATTTAGCTTTAAAGCTAAATGAAAATGGATGGAAAGTTCAGCAAAGTTTCTGCAGAATTGAAACCTCTCTTCCAAGAAAGCCAGGAACTTTTTTAAAACAGAAAATCAGGTGGGGAGCAGGTTTTTCACAAGGTTTTTTAAGGCATCCAGCTGTTTATTTTAGGAATTCTATTTTTCTCTGCAATATTTTTCTTTTTTTTATTCCTATAATTTTTGTAATTTTTTTTGGAGATAAAATTACAACTTCTGACTCCACTGCTTTATTTAAATTATTTATTTCTTTTGTTATTTTTCCTCTTATCTCATTGCCTTATGCTTTTTTAGCAATAAGAGACAAAAAATATTATGAATCTTTTTGGATTTATCCTTTTGCATGGTTTTACATTCCTGTTATCTCTATTCTTTTATCTCTATTCTTTATAGCATGGGATTTTTAGTCGGAGTTTTCAAGTTTTTAAAGCCTGAAAAAGAAATAGGCTGGAAAGGCATAAGAGGAAGCTAGAGAGAATTTAGTTAGATTTATTAATTCTCTTTATTTATTTTAAGTATGGCAAAAAAAGAGGTTAAAAATAAAAAAGGGGCAATTGAGCTTGACATGCTTGCATGGTGGATTATTGCTGTAGTTGTTCTTGTGATTATTATCGCAGGAATTTTTATATTAAAAGGAAAAGGCTCTGGCTTGATTGAACACATTAAAAATCTTTTTAGATTCAGAAGTTCTGGCTAGAAAGATATTAAAATAATAGTTTAAGAAAAGGATGGAAAGGCATAAGAGTAGAATAAGAATTAGTAAAAAAGAAAAAACAATTTCCAAAGCGTAAAAGTATATTTATTATTAATGATATTTTAAGTTTAATTGAAATGGTGAAAAAGAAATACATTTTAGGAAAAAAAGGGGATGAAGGAATGGCTATAAATAAACTAGTAGTAATTGTTTTAGTTATTCTTGTTATTCTTGGCATTTTAATTTTTCTTTTTAGAGTTAATATCTTGGATTGGATTAGAACTCTTCCAGGATATACTTATCCTACTGAAGATATACTAGTAACCTATGATAAAATGGATGAGGCTGCGAGAAAACAAGCCTGCCCTACAGGAATAATTGGAGATATTAGAGAAATTACAAAATTTGGATGGAGAACCTATTACTATATTTTTATTAATAATGTAAATACAAATTTATATTTAGATAAACCTATTTTTAGTAGAGGAGACCCCATTTATGTTACTTATGATATTCCTATTGGTAAACTAAGTGGAGATAAGAATGTTGCAGACATTGCAAATAAGGATATAAAAGTTAGAATAGGAATGGAAAACACACTCCCCGAATTAAAAAATTATCTTAATTTAATTAATAATGCTTATATTATTCCTGGCAATGTTATTTGCAAAAAAGCACAGACAAATACAAATGCACAGAATCAAAATGTGCAAGGTGTTTAAAATGAAACAGATAAATAAAAAAAACAAGAGGGCAATAATCCTGCCTGAAACTTTGAAAATTATAATTGCTGTTCTTTGCATACTTGTATTAATTTATCTGGCTTATTCTTTGTATTCTATTTTTATAAAAAAGACGAAAATGGAACAAGCAAAAGAAACATTAAAAGGTATATCCTCTATGATAGCCAGCTTAGAAGAAGGCGAAGAGAAAACTTATTTGATTGTTGCGCCAAAACAATGGTATCTTATTTCTTCTGAAAATTATGATAAATCCTGTGTTGATTGTTTATGCTTTGTAGAAGATTTTATAGGAACGAATTTTCCATGTGAAAATATTAAAACAGTCATAGAAACAGGCTGTGGTTTTAAAAACGCCTGTATTCATGTATTTCCTATTCCTCTTGAAGTCACAATAGTTAAAAAAAATGGGCAAATTAGAATAGGCCCTACGCAAGAAATATCAAATGAAAATTTATTCAACCAACTTTTAGATTATAAGGATAGGAAAACAATAAAAGAGCTTTCTGTAGATTATGTTAGTGGTGTAAGCGGGGCTGATGTAGAATTGAAAAGCAGTTTGGAAAAGTTTTTCTCAAATAGAAATTTACATTATTTTTTCACAATTTCTACTTTTCCTGAAACAGGAGCATTCCTTTTTCATCCCGGAGAGCCACCAGAAATAGTGGTGGGGCTAGTCGTAAGCCCAGGGATTAAATATGAAAAAGCAGCAACTTTAATTATAAAAAATAATAAAAATGAAGAATTTATAATATCTTTACAGACAAAAGAAAAATAAAGAGAATAAAAAATATAAATCAATAATAAGAAATATATAGGTAACTTAAAATAATTAAACAACAAAAAACAAAGGATGTGAAGCGTAAAAAAACAGATAATAGAGAATAAAAGATATAATAAAAGAAGAAAAATGAAAATAATGAAAAATAAAAAAGCAGTAATAGAAAATTTTATTGAAATTTTATTATGGATAGTGGTTTTAATCTTATTGGGAATAGGGGCATATTTTTTAGTAAGATATTTTACAATCAGCTAGAATCATAAGATAAATATAAAAATATAAACTAACTGATAAAAATATTGGGAAAGGACTGAAAAGAAAAGAAATAAAAAATGGAAAGACAAAAGAGATTTTTTAAAAAGAGGGCAGATATAACATCAGCTCAGCTAGTTACAATAATTCTCCTAGTTGTTGGTTTTGGAATTTTAATTTTTCTTTTTTGGCAGTTTCAATGGCGCGGTAGAATTGATAAAGAAGCTTGTCACCAATCTGTTATTTTTAGGGCAACAATGCCAAATATTGCTGGAACAAAAGAATTAGTTCCTTTAAAATGCAAAACAGAAAAAATCTGTATTACAGCTGGATTACTTGGTGGTAGCTGTGAGGATTTTGGAAAAGAAACAGGAATTACAAAATTCATAGTAAAAGATGGAACTCTGGAGGCAAAACTTAATCAGATACAAAAATTAATTGCAGGAAGCATTGTTGATTGTTGGACTACAATGGGTGAGGGAAGAGTGAGCTTATTTAGCCAATATTGGGCTGAACAACTTGGAATTGGGAGTGTTTATCCAACATGCCTTATTTGTTCAAGAATTGCATTTGACATGACAAGTTTAAACAAAATAGGAATAACTGAAAATGAGCTTGCACAAATGGATGTTAAACAGTATATGTTAAATTATGCAGTGCCTGATAAAGATATAAGTTATTATAAGTATCTTGTTGGAAACAGCCCTGCTGGAATTTCTGTTGAACAAAATATGTTTAAAAATATTCAAGAACAAGATGGCAATGCTGTTGTGCAAGAAGGAGATGAAGGAAAGATTAATGTTGTAGATTATACAACTAATGATCAAACAGAAAAATCTTTACAAACAAAAGAATTGGCTGTTATGTTTATGCAAATAACAGCTCCTGGACAATGGGATGTTGCAGGAAATACAATAAGGCTTGCAATAGGCGGAGTTGCAGCAGGAGCTGTTTTCAGCGGGCCAAGATTTATTGTTGCTGCTGCATCTAAAATTGCTAACTGGTGGAGTTTAGCTATTACTGCTATTTTTGCAGCTTATCAGACAGGAAATGTAGCAAGAAACAGGGCGATTACAGCAGGATATTGTGGGGATATAAGCATGGGAACAGAAGCAAGAAGCGGATGTTCTGCTGTAAGAACAGTAAACTATAATATGGAAGACATAAGAAAATACTGTCTTGCTATTGAAAGCATACCTTAATAAAAATAAGCAAGTTCTTATGACCTCTCCTTTTCAGCAAGATTCAATTAAATTTATAATATCTTTTTTCTTTGTTTTATTATGGTAAAAAGAGGGGATAAGAGAGCAGCTACAATTCCTTTGGAAACTGTTATATTTATTGTATTAAATTTAATTGTATTCCTTTTGCTTCTAGTTTTTGTCAGAAATTCTGCAAATGGAGCTCTAGTCTATGAGCAGGCTTATTCAAAACAAATTGCCTTGTTTATAGATGAGGCAAAGCCAGAGATGTCTTTAATGATTAATATGGAAAAAGCTTTGGAAATTGCAAAAGATAAAAATCCTGAAGATATTGTGAAAATAGACGAGACAGGAAATAGAGTAATTGTAAGTTTAGGAAGCAGTGGAGGATATAGCTATCAGTATTTTACAAATTATGCTGTTGAAAAAAATTTTAATGGGATTTACTTATTCTTAAAAATAAAAGAAAAATCAAATGGAGTTACAAATGCTGCTGTTTAAAAATAAAAAAGGCGGGGAAAAAGTCCTTTCAATATGGTGGTTTTTTGTACTTGTTTTTATTTTTGCAGGGATTATCGGAGGGGTTTTATTATATTATTCTACTGATGTGGATATAAGAGATTTAGAAGCTGATGTTCTTTCTGAAAAAATTTTAAGTTGTTTTAATTATAACTTTGAGATAAGTGGAGAGGCGAATTTTAATATTTATGAAAAATGCGGCTTGAATAAAGAGCTTTTCAGCTCTGAAAGCATTTTTTACTTCAGCATTGATATTAAGGATGAAGCTGGAAATTCTATTTTAAAACAGGGAAAAATTTCAGGAGGGAAAGTTTCATTTGAAGGAGATTGCAAGGCTGTTTCTTCTAATGAACAGATTAGAGCGAGAAATTATCCAAAATGTGTTCCTAAAACAGAAAAGATATGGTTTATACAGAATGGCATAGTTAAACAGGGAGAAATTGAAATTTTAGCAGCCTCAAATCAGGCAGGAAAAAAACTGGCTGTTATTTAAAATAAAAATGGAAAATAAAAATAGCTTAAATATAAAAAGAAATAAAAGAGCACAGATAAGCTCAACTTTAACATGGTTTTTTGCATTTTTAGTTATATTTTTTATTATTTTTTTGTTTCTTGTTGCAACGCTTCTTTTAGCAGGAAAAAATGCTGTTACAAGAAAAAATGTAGTATCAGTTGATGGCTATACAACAGGAAGTATAGAATCGCAGAGAGCTTTTATAGCTTTTTTAGACAAGCCAGTTGGATTTGGGAGTGAAATAATAAAAATAAAAGATTTAATTGCAAGCGGGGATGAAGCTAAGCTTGTGAAATACAAAGAGCTTGCTGAACAATTTATGAAAGAGAATTTTCCTATTGAAAGAAACAAGTTTAGGAATTATTGGCTGAGAATATATGATGCAGGACAAAAAATTGAACAGAATCCTCCTCTTGGGATAAGAGAATGGAAATATGGAAGTTATGAAATAAAAAAACAGCTTGCAAGTGTAGGCAGCCATAATTGTAATCCAAGTTATGAAAAAAATAAGTTGAGTGATGAAGGGCCTGCTATATTCACATATTTTTTTATTAATGATAAAAAAATAGCACTATGCGTGGAGCATTATTAATAATATTTAAAAATTAAAAAAAATGAAAAATAGAATAATGAAAAATAAAAAAGCAGATATTGCAATAACTTTGCTTGTATTTATGACTTTGCTTTTGGTAGGAGCAAGTTTATTTATCTTTATAACTAAATCCAAGCCAATTCGTGAGACAATATTGAATTCAAGAATAATTGAGGTTGTTTATTTAAGTGAAGAAAAAGTTATGTTTTACATGACAGATGCAGGAGAAAAGGCAGTTCAAAATGGAAATTTTAATAGAGAAATTTTCAAGCAGGAAATTGCAAAATATAATTTTGATGATGAAAATTTAAAGAAATTTCAGCAGTATATTGCAGAAGACAAGTTTGAGGTTATTAATGAAGGCAATTTAATTAAAATTAAACTTAATGAATTTAGCATATCTAAGCCACTTGTTAATAAAGTTGGAATAGTATATAAGCCTAGCATAGAAGTTGAAATTATTGCTATTGAAATTACTTCGGTTTAATATTTAAAAAGCTAGATTTAACAAGTTAAATAAAAAAGCTAGATTTAACAAGTTAAATAAAATAGCTAGATTTAACAAGTTAAATAAAATAAGCAGGATTTAATAAATTAAATGAGAAAGGTTTTTAAACAATATAAGCATAGAAAGAATATGAATAAAAAAGGGGCTGAAATGACTGTTGGCACTCTTGTAGTTATAGTCTTGGCTATAATTGTCCTTGTTGTTGTGGCTTTAGGTTTTGGAACAGGATGGACAAATTTGTGGAGCAAAATTACAGGATATTTTTCTCCTGTAAATGTTGATAGTATAAAACAAGCTTGTGTTTATGCATGTTCAACACAAGCACAATATGATTATTGCAATACTATTAGAACTGTCAATTACCTTGATGCTAATAAAGCAAAACAAAAGGTAGAAGGAACTTGTAATCAATTAAGGAATAATCAAGATAAGGATGGGAAGGCTATCATTAATCTTGGTTTTGAATCTTGTTCTGAAATACCATCTTGTCCAGCTGCTACATAAACTTAAAATTGATTTAACAAGATTTAAAAATCTCTTTCTATTTTATTATTTATGAAATCTGGTTATAGAAAAGGGGATAAAAAAGGGAGAGGCAAAAGCCAGAATAAAAAAGGCTTTGAGATGGCAATATCAACTCTTGTTATAATTGTTCTTTCAATTGTTGTTTTAATTGCCCTTGTTCTGAGTTTTACAATTGGGTGGCAGAAATTTTGGAGCATTATTTCAGGATATTTTGGAAATCAAGTTGATGATATTCAGAAAACCTGCCAGGCGCAATGCAGCCTTAAAAATGAAAATGCATTTTGCTGCGAGAGTAAATTGCTGAAAGGAGAGAAAATAACCTGCCTGGATGAAAGAGTTAAAACTGAGTGTGATATAAATTGTGCAAATGTTGTATGTTAATTATTAATTGCTTTTGATAAAATGGACTATAGCTTTCCTCAACAGAGAAAAAAGAAAAAAGACAAGAGAAAAGATAGAAAGAGGCATCCTTATAAAAAAGGCGGCAGGTTTAGAAGCTTGGGAATAAAAAGATAGAGGATTATTTGTCTGATTGATAATTAATAAAAAAACAACATTAATTAAATATATAAGTAAATTGATGTAGGGCTTATAGATTATATAAGATTATTAATAATAAAAAAGCAATAGTAATAAATAAAAAATTAAAAAATGGAATTTGTTTTTTTAATTGTGCTGGCAGTAATATGGGTGATTTTTGCAATTATCCAGGATTTTAAGACAAGGGAAATTGCTAACTGGCTGAATTTCAGCTTAATTGTATTTGCTTTAATTTACAGGGCTTTTTTGTCTTTGTTTTTTAAAAATGAAAGTTATATTATACAAGGATTGTTTGGCTTGGCTGTTTTTTATGTTTTGGCTAATGTATTTTACTATTCAAGGCTTTTTGCAGGCGGAGATGCAAAGCTTTTAATTGCACTTGGCCCTGTTTTAGCTTTTGCAGATAATTTTAAAGAAAATGTAGTGCTTTTTCTTTCATTTGTTATTCTTCTGCTTTTAGTTGGAAGTGTGTATGGATTGATTTATAGTTTTGTCCTTGTTCTTGGAAATAGAAAAAAATTCTTGTCTGAATTTAAAAAGCAATTTAAGAAAAATAAAAGAATTTTTTATATTTCTGTTATTATTGCAATTATTCTGCTTGTTTTTGTTTTATTTATTAATGAGGGAATTTTAGTCTTACTGCCTGTAATAATTTTTGTTTTTCCATGGCTTTTTACATATGCAAAGGCAGTTGAAGAAGCTTGCATGTTAACATATGTTTCAGCTGATAGATTGACAATAGGCGACTGGCTTGCTGAAGAAATTAAGATTAAAGGAAAGAAAATTAAGCCTGACTGGCAGGGCTTGACAGAACAGCAGCTTAAAATGATTCAAAAAAATTATATTAATAAAATAGGCAAGAAAAAAGGGAAAATTTTAATCAAGCAGGGAATTCCTTTCAGCCTGGCTTTTTTAATTGCTTTTATCTTACTACTCTTGTTAAGAAATTCTTGGCTTGTTTTGAAGGAGTTTTTTTAGAGAGTTTTAATTGATATTAGTTAATAATCAATTAAATAGCAGAATAAAGATTAATAATATCATAAAAAGCAGCAATTAATATTAAAAGAGATGTTGATTAAAAATAAAATGGATTAATTAAACAGCACTAAAAACTTGAAATGAATCTATTATTAATGATAAATTCTTTAAGGAAATCTTACAGGTGCTTTAGGTAATTTTTCTATTGAAATCTTTTTTGGCTTTTTTTCTCTTATTGTTTTTTCTTTTGTTATTCTTATTAGTTTTTCTTGCAATTCCTTTAATTCATCTTCAGATGCTTTTTTCTTCTCTCCTGTTTCGCCGGTATAATAAGGAATTACATTAATTACTGCATGCCCTAAAAATGAGGCAGTAGAAATTTCAATTTTTTCTGGCTTAAACTTTATTTTTAATTTTTGAGATATTTTTTTTGCTAAGCTGAATGCTTGAGTTGGAATTTTTTCTATGCTTGCATGCCTTTTTGGTATAATTATTGTGTGTCCTTTTGAAACAGGATTTATTTCTAAAATAGCAAGAGCTTGTTTATTTTCATCTATTTTGTATGCATTAATTTTTCCATCAAGGATTAAACAGAAAACACATTTTTGTCCAAGAGCTTTTTCTTCTAAACTTCCTTTTTCTTCTATTTCTTGCCCTTGCTCTCCTGCTTGTCTAACAAGCTTGTTTTTAACCAAGAAAGCCTCAAGTTGTTCAGGAGACATTTCATCAATCTGTTTTCTTGCAGCTTCGCGCTGTTCTGGTGGGAAAGATTCAATCTGCTTTAAAATCTGTTCTTTAATCTGCTTGACTTGTTCTTGAGATAACATGACTATATTAAGAAATAAATATATTTAAATTATTGTAATATATAAGATCATAAATTAATTAAATCCCCCCTCCATGTTCAAAACCCTCTCCAAAATTGAGTCTTAATTGTCTTGCTAATCTCCTTGCTTCTCTTTCTGCTGCCCGCTCTCCTGTGCTATTATAAACATTTAGGGCTCTATGATAGTCATGTAAAAGCCTTACTCTTTCAGCATCACTGATCGCTCTTGTAGCTCTTCTAAATCCCGAAAAACCAAAATATCTGTGTATTTCTCGGTCAAATACAATAGATAAGCCTATAGCAAGGAAGCCAATACCATAAATCCAGTTATATTGCCCCATCTCTCTTAATCTTGAAATCCATAGACCAAAAAATACAGCTGCAAATAATATCCAGGCCATTCTTCTTCCTGGTGTTGCTTCTATTGATTCATGAACAAAAAAGAAATAAATTAAAAAAGGCAAAATAACAGCAAGACTAATTGCTAAGGCACCATAAGGAAGCAAGAGTCCTTGAATAAAATCTATTTCTGATATGTATCTTATTCCAATTAGTGAAACAACTAGGGCAATTATAACTGCAATTTTGTTATTTGCGCCACGGAAAATTTCTACTCTTCTCAATACAGAATAAATTACAATATAAAGTAAAAGCAAAAACAAAATTTTTTCAAAAAAATAACTGCTTGTTTCACTAACACCAAGTAAAGTTGCAAAAATAGGAGCAATAAACTCTTTTGCCCAATCCATAAGCTGAGTTATTCCTTGCCTTAAATCAATTTCTTGGGCTGAAACAAAAGCAGTTGATAAAATTATGAAAACAAATCCTGTCAGCAATACTCCTTTTTTCATAATTCAATAAGAAATATAAAGTTTATAAATATTGATATTGTTAAGCTAAAAGACGATAAAGTTGCTTAAAGCATCAATTTCTTAAAGGTTTATAGATTATTAATAAATTCAGGAAAAAGTAATTACTAATTAAACAGCAATTTATATTATCAAAGGAAAATTAAGGTAAAATGTAGAGTTCATCACTCATTCAGTTAACAGAACCTAAATATTGCCAAATAGAATAAAAAAGTTTATAAATATGCTTTCTTTAAGGTAGTTATGAAAAAGGAGACAAGATTATTAACTTTTGCTGTTTTAATATTATGCTTATTTTTATTTAATCTATCTTTTGTCCAGTCTCAAACAAATGAATTTAGTTCCAATTTAAAAGAATTCGCTAGTTCTTTTCAAGGGCCCATAACTAATTTTA
>Ga0315291_10007385_pt1 | contig 13588 bp, 10 predicted proteins | sample YL17G12_20_MG_FD_203070 | JGI IMG/M metagenome (GOLD analysis project Ga0315291, IMG submission 203070) | Sediment microbial communities from Yellowstone Lake, YNP, Wyoming, USA - YL17G12_20 | ecosystem: Environmental > Aquatic > Freshwater > Lake > Sediment | place: USA: Wyoming | collected...
CTCCCGTCTCGCTTCAGAAGCTAGCTGCTGCAGCACCTGCCCGACTGCCGAGCTCGCTGGATCCGCCGCTATGGGTTGTACTCTTCCCGATCGCGAGGTACCTGGCTGCGCAAGCCCCACCTGGTGAGTCTGGCCCCTGAGGGGTAGAGGCAGAACCATCTCCTGCAGCTTCCGGTTCCCAGCGGGCCCACCGAAGAGCCGTACCCCGACAGCTCGGTTTGCTCCCGGGAATCCGGTGCCGCATGGGCTCGGTTGATTGCCAAGGTCTACGAGGCGGATCCCCTGGTATGCGGCCGCTGTGGTTCGCCAATGCGCAGAACTGAAGCCTCTGCCCAGCCAGGGATCGGTCCGTCCTTGCCGGTTGTCCTAGGACTGCATAACCCGGCTTCACCAGGCGCCCGGGGTGCCCAGAGCCCTCGACTCCCCCTGGCACACTTTGCCTGAAGGCCTACCAACCCTCTTCATACCCCCTGGAAGGGACGATGCAATAAGGCGAGCTTTCCAGTGCTGGCCAGCAGCGGCCCAGGCGTAAGGGCGACCTATAATACGGGTTATCAATCGGGGGACGCCTTTGCCGCGGGGTTCCTCCACGGCAGGATCAGGGGGCTCGCCCCTGGGGCCTGCGCGGAGGTCGCCAACCTGGTCGCCTCGCGCGTCGTCGCCTCTGAGGGCTGTCTCTACGATTCCGTGGACAGGGCTTCTGTGTCGGTGTCGGGACGGCGACCGTGAGGGGATCAATACAAGTCTATCCCTTCCTGGATGGAAACAGCCGATCGAGGCGCTTGCAGCCGCATCACAAAGGGTTTCGGCCGCCTGTTTCGGGGGCTTGAGATCACGACCGGCAGCCGAGGCATCAACGAGTACACGATACTGCTGAGTAGAATGGAGAGCTTCGGACCGAAACCCGAGGGCCCGGACGCGCCTTGCATCAGCCGCTGAACTTTTGGATAATAGAGCCGGCCGCCGAGGCGCCCCGCGAAAGCGGCGGCGCCATCCGGCCGGAAGGAGATCTTTCGATGTCAGCACGGACTGTTGCGGAAAAGGCTGTCGATAAGGGCAGGGGCATACTGCGGCTCTCCCCCACGTGGGTCCCGCGTTCCTTCTGCGTCCCGGGCCGCAGGATAAAGCTCCACCCCGCGGACTACTATGCTCTGGGCGGCGACCGGGGCGGCATAGACGAGAGGTGGTTTTCCTCCACTACGCCTGCGGACAACGGGCCCAAGACGAGCAAGGACGAGGGTCTGAGCTTCGCGATCGTCGAGGACGGCTCCCGCGTGGAGAAGGTCACCCTGCGCGAGGCCGTCTCCGAGCTGAAGGGCCAGATCATCGGGGACCGCATCTGGAACGCCTTCAAGGCCTGGCCGATGTATTCGAAGTTCTTCGACAACAAGGGACCCCTCCCGCACCACGTGCACCATCGGGAAGCCCACGCGAAGCTCGTCGGCCAGATGGGGAAGCCCGAGTCGTACTTCTTCCCCGTGCAGAATAACAACTACGGGGCGGATTTCCCGTACACGTTCTTCGGCCTGCGCCCTGGGACCACCAAGGACCAGCTTCGCGAGTGCCTTCTGAACTTCTCCAAGGGCGACAACAAGATCACCAACCTCTCCACGGCGTACCGCCTGGAGGCGGGCACGGGCTGGGATGTGCCTGCGGGGATTCTCCACGCCCCCGGCAGCATGTGCACCTACGAGCCCCAGAAGGCCTCCGACGTATTCGCCATGTACCAGTCCCTCACAGGAGACGCGATCATCCCGGAAGAGCTGCTCTGGAAGAACACCCCGAAGGAGAAGCTCGGGAACGTGGACTACCTGATCGAAGTCCTCGACTGGGAGGCGAACGTCGACCCCGACTTCGCGGCCAGGCACTTCATGCCTCCCCGGCCGGTACGGCCCCGCGCCCAGATGGAGGCGGAGGGGTACATGGAGAACTGGATCACCTACAAGTCCCCGGACTACAGCGCCAAGGAGCTCACGGTGCTACCCGGAACAACCGTCACCATCAAGGACGGCGGGGCGTACGGCATGATCCTGCTCCAGGGGCACGGGAAGATGGGGGTCTGGGACATCGACTGCCCGGCGATCATCCGCTTCGGCCAGCTCACCATGGACGAGTTCTTCATCACCGAGCAGGCCGCGCGCGCGGGCGTCGAGATCTCAAACCCTTCCCGCACAGACCCGATTGTGACGCTCAAGCACTTCGGGCCGGGGAACCCCGACCTGGTCCTGTAGGAGGACCCCGGAACCTGCCCGGAAAGAGAGAGAGCCGCAGGGAATCCCGCGGCTCTTTTTGGTCCTCGTGAGGCCGGCTACTTCTGGAACTTCTCCGGGGTCTGGAGGAGCTTCACGACCTCGGGGGTCTTGTAATTCTCCGGGGTTATAAGCACCGGGGGCAGGAGGACGTTCTTGTTTGCGATGGGCTTCTTCTTATTGTAGGCGTCAATGGCGGCCACCCCCTGGTACCCCATCTGGTAGGGGTCCTGGGAGATGATGGCACTGATGGTGCCGTCCTCAAAGAGGGGCAGGACCTCCGGGCTCGGGTCGAAGGCCACGATCTTGACCTTCTTGGCCTTGCCCTTCGCCTTGACCGCCTGGGCGTCACCCACGGAGGCCGCGCAGCCGTTGAAGATCCCGGCGAGGTCCGGGTGTCCGGTGAGCTCGTCCGTGGAGATGTTCATGGACTTCGTGGTGTCCGCGTCGGTCCACATGGTGGGAAGGGCCTTCATCTTGGGGAACTTGGCGATGGCTGCCTGGAAGCCCTTGCTCCGCCCCGCGCTGACCGAGCCCGCCTGGATCCCGTGGTCAGCCACGAGCCCCTTCTCTCCGAGGAGCCTCGCCATCTCCTCGCCCGCCATGTAACCGCCCTTGTACTGGTCGGTGATGACGCTCGCCACGGGGGCGTCGCTGTCGATGCCGGAGTCGACCATGGCCACCGGTATGCCCGCCTTCATCGCCTCTTCGACGGGCGGGATGAGTGCCTTCGAATCCAGTGCCGCGAGCAGGATGCCCGCCGGCTTCTTCCTGATGATGGTGCGCACGAAATCGACCTGGGCGGCGACGTCCGCCTCGGTGGCGGGTCCCACGTAGTCGATAGTGTAGCCGAGCTCCTTGGCCTTGTCTTGGGCTCCCTTCACCAGGAACAGGTAGAAGGTCGCGGACGTGGACTTGGGGATGAAGACAATGGTCTTGCTCTCCGCCTTGCCGAGAGCGAAGCCGCCTGCGGCCACGCCTAACACGAGGGCCGCCACGATAAGGAAACAGACCACTTTGCGGTTCATTGGAACCTCCTTCGGAAATGTGTGCGACTGGCTGACAGCCAGTGTGATACCCGTGTTACCTCCGCCTCCTGAACTGATCCGCAGCCACGGCCCCGATGATCACGAGGCCGTTGACGACGTACTGCCAGAACGCGTTCACGCCGAGGATGTTCAGTCCGTTGCGGATCGTTGTGACGATGATCGCCCCGATCAGGGTGGCGACAATGCTCCCCTCCCCGCCGAATGTGCTCGCCCCGCCGATGATGACCGCGCCAATTGCCAGGAGCTCGTACCCGTTGCCCCCCGCCGGCTGTACGATGGCGAGGCGCCCGGCCTCCACCGTGGAGGCCAGCCCCGTGACCAATCCGCAAATCACGTAGATCCCGATCTGCACCCTCCGCACCTTGATCCCCGACAGCCGGGAAGCCTCTGCGTTGCTCCCTATGGCGTAGGTGAACCTGCCAAAGCGCGTGTAGTTCAGGACAACAAAGGCAAGGGCGAACACGACCAGGATGATCACCGTGGGCACGGGGATCACGTTGAACAGCTTGCCCTGGCCTATGAACTTGTAGCGCTCCAGGCCGTAGATCGGGACCCCGTTCACAAAGATGAGGGCCAAACCGCGGGCGATCCCCATCATGCCGAGGGTCCCTATGAAAGGGGGTACCCTGAGGATCGTGATGAGAAGGCCGTTCGCGGCGCCGAAAAGGGCCCCGGCCACCGCGGTGGCGAGGAGGGCGAGGGTGAGGCTCCGGGTCGAAGTGAACACGAGGCCCCCGAGCACCGCCGAACAGGCAAAGACGGAACCGACCGACAGGTCGATCCCTCCGGAGATGATCACGAAGGTCATCCCTGCGCCGATCATCGCAATCACTGCGGTCTGCAGGGTGATCTCGAAGAGGTTGTCAACTGTGAAAAAATAGGGCGACAGGATTGCGAGGACGACCCACATGATGATAAGGATCGCCAGCATCGATATCGCCTGGTTGCGCAGGATCCCGCGCAGGCCGGACGCCCTCCCGCTCCCCGCCGAAGCTCCCTCCCGCCGCCTCACTTCTTGCATGTCAGCCGTCTCCCCGGTTCACTCGCGTGCTGTGCTGCATGAGCTCCTCTTTCGTCGTTTTCCTCGGATCCAACTCCGCGACCACCCGCCCCTCCGTCATCACCAGGATCCGGTCGGAGAGCTCCAGGATCTCATCCATGTCGCTGGAGATGAAGAGCACCGCGCGGTCTCCACCGCCCGCGAAATCCCGAATGAGGGAATAGATCTCCCCGCGCGCCCCGACGTCAATCCCAATGGTCGGCTCATCCAGGATCAGCACGCGGCACTTTGCCGTGAGCCACTTGCCGAAGACCACCTTCTGCTTGTTGCCCCCGCTCAGGTACTTCACCTGCTGGCTGACTCCCGCGATCTTCAGCCCGATGGAGGCAACGAGGTCGGTGGCCACCCGCCTCTCCGCGGGGATGCTGAAGAAAAGCCCGCGCTGCCGCGCGAGGCTCACCAGAGAGACGTTCTCCTTCACTCCCAGATTCAGGCACAGCCCGAAGGCGTCCTTGTCCTCGCTCAAGTAGCCGATCCCGAGGCGCACGGCCTCGGCCGGGGAGTCCACCCGGACGGGCTTGCCGAAAAGGGCGAGCGTGCCCCCGGTCAGGAGGTCGACGCCGAAGAGTGCCCGGGCGAGCTCGGTCTTGCCGGCCCCCACGAGCCCGGTGATGCCGAGGATCTCCCCCTTCTCAACGGAGAAGCTGAGGGGGGAGGGGAGGTTCCTGTTCCGCAGCCCTTCCGCGGAGAAGCAGGACTCCCCGCGGGTGCGGTCCCTCTCCACCCGGGTGCGTGACACCCCCTTGCCGATCATCAGCCGGATGATGAGGTTTACGTCCGAATCTCGCGCGGGCAGGGTCTGCACGGCGAGCCCGTCACGCAGCACCGTGATCCTGTCCCCCACCTGCCTCACCTCCTCGAGCTTGTGGGAGATGTAGATGATGCCGATCCCCTTGGCCTTGACCTCCGCGATCGTTCGGAAGAGAATCGCGGTCTCCGCGCGGCTGAGCGCCGCGGTCGGCTCGTCCATGATGAGCACCTTGGCGTTCTTGGAGAGGGCCACGGCGATCTCGAGCATCTGCTTCTTGGAAACCGACAGGCCCTGCACCCGCGCCTTCGGGTCAATGTCGAAGGAGGCCCGCGCGAGGACCTCCTCCGCGTGGGCCTGGACGGCCTTCCAGCTGATGAACCCGCGCGTGCGGGTGAAGCGGCCGAGGGAGAGATTCTCCGCGACGCTCAGGTGCGGCACGAGGTGGAAGTTCTGGTAGACGGAGACGATCCCTGCGTCCTCCGCGCTCCGCGGATCGTGTGTTCCCGGGTCAAGCTCCTTGCCCATCAGTGTAATGGACCCGGAATCCAGGGTGTAGGCGCCGGAGAGAATCTTCATCAGGGTGGATTTTCCTGCCCCGTTCTCACCGAGCAGGACGTGCACTTCCCCCGCATCAAGGTCGAAATCCACGCCATCCAGGACGCGAACACCATAAAAGGATTTCGTGATCTTCGACATGCGCAGCAGTTTTTTCATCATCAGGATGCCCGCGCGCCTCCCTCATGCAGTTTCGTCCGACCTTTGTAGCTGATTGCCTGGCACTTTCAAGGTCAAACTACAGCGGGAGGGATTGTATGTCAAGGCGACACAAGGAAGGGCCGGATAGCAGAAAAAACCGCTTGACAACTCGGTTTCGTCATGGTAACGTTGCCGCAATCGATACCGGGAACGTTGCCATTTCGAAACGGGGAGATGAAAGCATGCTCGGCAGGGACAAGACCACCCGCATCGGGCTCATCGTTACCATGTCCCAGGACGAGACCTGGCCCGACAGCATCGTCAACAGGGTAAAGGCCTATCTCCCCGAGATCCGCGGGGCTATAGAGGGCTTGGGCATGAAGGTGGTGGACTGCGGCGCCATCGCCCGCACCGGTCAGCAGATGACCGAGCAGGCCGAGCAGCTGCGCCGGGCGGCCATCCACGCCCTGGTCATCTATGTCGGCACCTGGACCTACTCGAACACCTCCGTCATGGCCGCCCTCAGGGCTGACGTGCCGGTCGTCGTGTGGGCGAGCTCGAAGCTGGAGACCTTCGGGATCGTGGGCGGGTCCATCGTGCGCGGAGCCCTCGAAGAGGTGGGGGTGCAAAACTTTATCCTCTACGGAGACTTTGCTGATTCGGCGACGCTTGCGAAGCTCAAGCATTACCTCCTGGGCATCGCGGGGGCCAGCAAGCTCCGCGGCATGATCTACGGGGAGGGCGGCGGCCGGTCCATGGGGATGTACACGGCCCGCATCGACCCCTCCGAGTGGATGAGCCGCTTCGGCATCGACGTGGACAACTTCGACCAGGTCGACGTCATCCGCCGGGCGGAGAAGTACCCGCAGGCGGAAGCCGAGAAGTTTCTGGGCTGGATGCGGAAGGAGTTCGGGGGAATCGAAGTCAAGGACGAGGTGATGCTCGCCCAAATCAGGATGTACTTCGCCCTCCGGGATGTCATCACAGAGAAGAACTACGACTTCATCGCGGTGAAGTGCCTCCCGGAGCTGCCCTCCTGCTACACGACCTTCTGCGTGGCCCACGCACTCCTGAACGACACCGCGGATGACGGATTCGGAGGGCGCTCCTCCTACGTGGCCGCCTGCGAGGCGGACGCCAACGGGGCTCTCACCATGCAAATCCTCAACAACATCTCCGGCGGCACCACCATGTTCACCGACGTCCTGTACTACGACTACGAGGAGAACATGGTGCGCATGTGCAACTGCGGCTCCCAGCCCACGGACTTCGCCAGTTCCCGCCAGGATGTGACCTGGGTCACCGAGGGCCTGCGGGAGTTCGACTGGGTCATGGGGGGCGCGTGCCCCCGTTACGTCGGCAAGCCGGGCAGGCTCACCGTGGCGAGGCTCTCCCGCGTGAAGGGCCGCTACGTCATGCTCATCGCCACGGGCACCGCGCTGGAGATGCCCCTAGAGAAGATCAAGGAGACCAACTCCCAGCAGCCCCACGTGTTCGTGAGGCTGGACTGCCCGCAGGACCGCTTCGTCGAGTCGCTGCGCTCCAACCACATCCATGTGGTGCAGGGGGACTGGAAGGAAGAGCTCCTGGTGACCTGTAAGGTCCTGGATATCGAGCCGGTGGTGCCCTGAGGGACAGGGATGACGTCGATCAAGGACATCGCACGGACGGTCGGCTGCTCAATATCCACGGTGTCCCGAGTCATCAACGACCGTGATGGGGTCGACCCGCTCACGCGGAAGAAGGTCTTAGAAGTCATCGAGAGCCTGGACTACACCCCGAACCTCACGGCCCAGGGCCTGCGGGTCAAGAAGGGCCGGCTGATCGGTGTGGCCATCCCGAACAGCACGGTGGGCGCCTTCAGTGTCGTGGTGCAGTACGCCCTCGAGGCCGCCTACAGCCATGGCTTCAACGTCGTCCTGGTGAACTCCCACGATGACCCCGACCTCGAAGAGACCCTGATCAAGAGCCTCTTGAGCAGGGAGATCAACGGGGTGATGCTCACGCGGGTGTCGGACGAGAGCAAGATCGTCACGAAGATCGTCAAGCGCAACATCCCCATCGTCGTGATCGATAGAGCCTTCGAGCACGAGAACGTGTCCAACGTCGTGCTCGACAACCACCGAGCGGGTTGCCTGGCCGCCGAGCACCTCCTGGAGCTCGGCCACAGGCGGATCGCCTGCATCACCGGGCCGCTGAAGATCTCCCTCTCCCGGGAGCGGCTGAAGGGGTTTCAGAGCACACTCGCGGAAAAAGGCGTCGGCCTTCCCCCCTCCCACCTCTACGAGGGGGACTTTTTCTACCAGACCGGGATCAGTGGCGTGTCGGCACTCCGCGAGCAGGGCGCCTCCTACTCGGCACTCTGGGCCATGAACGACCTGATGGGTTTCGGCGCAATGCGCGCCTTGCAGGAGCTGGGAATGAGGGTACCCGAGGAGGTCTCCGTGCTGGGGATGGACGACCTGGAGATCGCGGAGATGGTCAGCCCGCCCCTCACCACGATCCACTACCCCATCAAGGAGCTCGTGGAGTGCGCCATGGAGCTGCTGATTGCCCAGATCAACAGCAGGGAGTTCCGGTCGGAAACGATAGTGCTCGAGCCGCGCCTGACGGTTCGGGGATCCACCAGGCGGTGTCTTCCGGTCGAATCATCCGTAGGGAGGTCGTGAGTGGCGGAAGCTGAGCAGATTCTCGAGATGTCCCATATCTCCAAGTCGTTCCCCGGAGTGCAGGCCCTTGAGGACGTGAGCATGGGCCTCGCCGCGGGAGAGGTGTTCGCGGTGGTGGGGGAGAACGGGGCGGGGAAGTCCACTCTCATCAAGATCCTTTCCGGGGTCTACAACGCCGACAGGGGAGAGATCCACCTCCAGGGCGAGCGGGTGCTCCTCCGTGGCCCGAAGGACGCCATCGAGCGCGGGATCAACACGATCTACCAGGAAACCTCGCTCGTGCAGGATATCACCGTAGCTGAGAACATCTTCCTCGGCCGCCAGCCCACCGCAGGGGCCGGGCGGATCGACTGGAAGCGCATGCTCGAGTCGGCACGGGGCATCCTGGACAGCCTTTCCATGCACCTGGCTCCGAACGCCTTGGTCTCCGCGCTCTCCTCCGCCCAGCAGCAGCAGGTGGAGATCGCCAAAGCATTTTCCCGGGACGCGAAGATCATCATCATGGACGAGCCCACGGCCTCCATCACGGTGGAGGACGCGGAGAACCTCTTCGGCATCATCCGCAAGATCACCCGGGCGGGGGCCTCGGTCATCTACATCTCCCACCGCCTCAAGGAGATCTTCCAGATCGCGGACCGCGTCATGGTCCTGCGGGACGGGAAGACCGTCTCCATCTCCGGGGTCAAGGAGACGAGCGAGGGGGAGATCGTCAAGCACATGGTGGGCCGGGACATCGGCAACCTCTTCGGGGACGCCAGCTACCAGTCGGGGGAGAAGGTGGTGCTGGAGGTCCGTGACCTGAAGCGGACCGGGGTTTATCGGAACATCAGCTTCCAGCTCCACGCGGGGGAGATCCTCGGGTTCTCGGGGCTGGTGGGGGCGGGGCGGAGCGAGATCGTGCGGGGCATCTTCGGCCTGGACCCCGTGGACGGCGGGGAGGTCCTCCTCGGCGGGCAGAGGCTGGCGAGGAGTTCGCCTGCCGCTGCGCTGAAGAGGGGAGTCGCCTTCGTTTCGGAGGACAGGCGTCTGGAGAGCATCATACACGGCTTTTCCGTGCGCGCGAATATCACCATCCTTCTCCTCCTCAGGGTGCTTACCCGCCTCGGGCTCATCAGCGCCCGCAAGGAGAACGGGCTGGCCGCCCGCTACGTCAAGGAGTTCAATGTCAAGACCCCGTCCCTGGAGCAGCTCGTCATGAACCTGAGCGGTGGGAACCAGCAGAAGGTGGCGCTGGCCAAATGCCTTTCCACGAATCCCCTTGTCCTCATCCTGGACGAGCCGACCAAGGGGATCGACGTGGGAGCGAAAAAGGAGATCCACACCCTCATCAAGGAGCTCGCCAACAGGGGAGTATCGATCATCCTGGTGTCCTCCGAGCTGCCGGAGATCATCGGGATGTGCCACCGTGCCGCAGTGATCCGAGAGGGGGCGCTGGTGAGGATCTTCGCCAAGGCCGAGCTGACGGAAGAGAACCTGATCGCCGCCGCGGTCGGGCACATCGGGGGGGGTGAGCGGCATGGGTGAAGTCACTGCCAGGCCCTCCGGGTCCGGCTTCAAGAGAGTGGTCGTGAACATTTTCTACGAGCAGACCATGCTCATCATCCTGATCCTCCTGATCATCGTGATGAGCATCGCCTCCAGGGACTTCCTCTCCTTCGGGAACTTATTCAATGTGATGCGCCAGTTCTCCGTTCACGGGATACTCGCGTGCGGAATGACGATCGTGGTGATCGGAAAGGGCATGGATCTCTCGGCGGCCTCCATCCTTGCGCTGTGCGCCGTGGCGAACGTCCTGCTCCAGCCCTACGGGTACGCCGTATCGATCGCCGCCTCCCTCGCCGTGGGAGCGGCCTGCGGCCTCCTGAACGGGTACCTCATCGCCAGGGTAAAGGCGAACTTCATTATCGTGACCCTCGGCACCCAGATCGTCTTCACCGGGATCGCCCTCATCATCACGCGCGGGCTGAACATGAGGAGCAGGCCTGAGCCTGCGTTCCACTGGCTCGGGGAGGCGAATATCCTCGGCATCCCCGTGCTCGGCTGGTTCCTCGTGCTCATCATGGTGGTTTCCGGCATCCTGCTGGCGCGGTCCATCGCCGGCCGCCGCCTGTACGCCGTGGGCCTGAACGATCGCGCGGCGCGCGCCTCGGGGATCAACGACGCCCGGATCGTTCTGATGTGCTACGTGATCAACGGCCTGATCTGCGGCATCGCCTCGGTGCTCCTCACCTCCCGTCTGCCCCGCATCCGGGTGGGGACCGCCTCGGATTACCTCTTCGACGTGATCACGATCGTGGTGCTGGGGGGGACGGCGCTCTCCGGGGGGGTGGGGGGGATCTACCGCACGGCCATCGGACTCCTGATCTTCGCGAGCATCAACAACGGCATGGCGCTCCTCCACATTCCCTTCGAGTACCAGCAGCTGGTGAAGGGGATCATTCTCATCCTGGCCGTGCTCTACGACGAGTTCAACAGGCGCAGGAGGTTGGGATAGGCCCATGAAGAGAAACGTCGCCCGGCTCATTGCCGACAGGAAGCTCCTCATCATCATCGTCGTGTTGCTCGTGATCCTTTCCGTCGCGGACAGGAACTTCTTCACCCCGCGGACCTTCGTGCGCCTCCTCGACCACATTTCGATCAACGGGGTCATGGCTGCCGGCATGACCATCCTGCTCATCAGCGGCTCCTTCGACCTGTCCATAGGCTCCGTGATGGCGGTCACGGGAATAATCATCGTGCTGACCCAGCAGTTCGGGATGCTCGCCTCCGTGCTCCTCGGCCTGGCCGCCGGGACCGCCGTCGGGGCGCTCAATGGGGTCCTGGTCGTGAAGGGGAAGATCAACGCGTTCATCGTGACTCTCGGCTCGATGATCATATTCAGGGGCCTGGGCCTCGCCATCACGAACAGCCACCCCGTCAAGGGGAGAATCGCCGCCTTCCAGGTATTCAGCCAGGCGTCCCCCCTGGGAATCCCGCTGCCGGTGTTCTACCTGGTGGCCGTGTACGCGGTGGTCTGGTACGTGCTGAGGTACACGAAGCTCGGGCGAAACGATTTCGCCATCGGCGGCAACACCGTCTCCTCCCGGCTGGCCGGCATCCGCGTGGATCTCTACACCTTCCTGTACTTCGTGGCCTGCTCGTTCATGGCGGCACTGGCCGGCGTCATCCTGACGAGCCGCGTGAACACAGGCTCAGCGGTGTTCGGCGACCAGACGCCCATGCTCGTCATCGCCGCCGCGGTTCTGGGAGGCACGAGCCTGTTCGGGGGAAAGGGGACGATCATCGGCACCATTCAGGGCGTGTTGATACTCGGGCTGATCGAGAAGGCGATGGTGATCTTCAACGTGGATACCAACTACCAGATATTGTTGCGGGGCATGATCATCATCGCGGTCATCGTCACCGACACGCTGACCGCCAGGCGCCGAGAGGGGGCGGTGGCGGCCACAGGATAGGGCACGGCAAAGGGAAAGGAGGTGGGGGGCAGGAGACGCTTCGAGCAATGCGGACTGATCGGAAAAGTGAAGAAGAATTCAGATCTCAAATTTGACAGGAGGATTGAATGAAAGCTGGAAAGATTCTTATCATCGCGTGCCTGGCGTTCGCCATCATCGCGGGCACTGCCGGGGCGCAGAAGAAGGTCACGGTGGGGTTCTCCATGCCCTTCATCCAAGACAGCCCCTATTTCTTCCCCTACACCCAAGCGGTGAAGAAGGAAGCGGCGGCGCGCGGCTGGACCCTCATCATGACCGACGCGGGCACAGACCTGAACAACCAGGTGAACCAGATCGAGGACCTGGTGAGCAAAGGGGTACAGGGCCTCATGATCGTGCCCCTTGACGCCGCGGGCATCGTTCCCGTCATCGACAAGATGTACGCCCAGACCAAGGGGAAGCTCCCCATCCTCACCTCGAACGTCATGACCGATCCCCCGCAGCTGAAGAGCCTCAAGGGGTTCGCGGGGCCCAACAGCTATCTCGAGGGCAAGGCGATGGGCGAGTACTACGTGAACTACTTCAAGAAGATGGGTCTCACCAAGGTCAACTACTGCGAGTCGACGGGCACCGCCGGGTACTCTGCTGCCATCGACAGGAGAAAAGGCTTCGCGGACAGGGTGAAGGAGCTCGGGTGGGCGGACAAGTTCATACTCTTCGAATCACAGCCCGGAAACTGGAACGCGGACACGGCCCAGAGGATCACGGAGAACTGGCTCACCACCTACGGGGACAAGATCCAGTTCATCTATTCCCACAACGACGGGATGGCGCTCGGCATCGTGAAAGCCCTCCAGGACGCGGGCAAGAACCCCGGGGACATCCTCACCAACGGGTGCGACGGCCAGATCGAGGCGGTGGAGCTGGTGCAGCAGGGCTGGTTGCTCTTCACGGTGTTCCAGTCCCCTGCCACCGATGCGAAGACCGCCATTGATACCATGGATAAGATCCTGAAGGGCCAGAAGGTGGAATACTTCACCTACATGGAGACCCCCATCATCGACAAGTCCAACGCGGACAAGTACCTGCCCATCGTGAACGAGATCTGGGGCATGAAGTAGGCAGGGTAGGTTCTGATCAGCCACGGATGCGGCCCGGTGCCCCACGGGACCGGGCCGCTCCGTATCTTCGGGGAGGGGAAGTGAACACCCGAGACAGGTTCCGGGAAGTGATGGGCTTCACGCCGGGCGTGCGGGCCGTGAAGTGGGAGTTTGGCTACTGGGGGGAGACCCTGGACGCCTGGTACGCCGAGGGGCTGACGAAGAGATCGTACCCGGAGATCCCGACCCGGATCACGACCCCCACCGCGAGCCTGTACACCCGTGCGTGGGCGCGCCTGCGCGGAGAGCGGCTTCCCAAGGGGATGCCCGTCATGGCCGGAGGCCTGTACTGGCCGACCCAGGGATTCCCTCTGGACCAGGACGTGCGCACGCGTTTCGGCCTGGACGCCTCCCAGCGCCTCGTGGACGTGAACCTGCTCTTCTGGCCGATGTTCGACGCTGAGGTCTTCGAGGAGGACGAGCAGCGCCTGGTCTACCTGGACGTGGACGGGGTGAAACGCATCCTCCTGAAGGAGCAGGCCACCATGCCGTCCGGGGCCGAGTGGCCGATCACCGACTG
>Ga0315291_10007388_pt1 | contig 13583 bp, 11 predicted proteins | sample YL17G12_20_MG_FD_203070 | JGI IMG/M metagenome (GOLD analysis project Ga0315291, IMG submission 203070) | Sediment microbial communities from Yellowstone Lake, YNP, Wyoming, USA - YL17G12_20 | ecosystem: Environmental > Aquatic > Freshwater > Lake > Sediment | place: USA: Wyoming | collected...
AGCGACCACGCAATCGTTCCGGCCGACCATATTCTGCCCGCCAGGCTCTTCGTGATAACGCTGCGGGGCAAGCCGGTTTTCCCCGGCATCCTCACGCCCCTCATGCTGCCGGGGGCGGCCGAAGCGGGCGCCGTAGAAAAGGCGATCGCGGGGGACAGCTTCATCGGGCTCGTGATGGCCAGGTCCGACGATGTGGAGAACCCCACGGCGGACGACCTTGCGCCCGTGGGCACGGCCGCGAAAATCGTGCGCAAGATCAACCTCCCCGATGGGGGCGTGAACGTGTTCATCTCCACCCTCAAGAGGTTCCAGATCAAGCGCGTGCTGCACGCCGAGAACCCGATCAGCGTGGCCGTGCAGTACATCGAGGACGAGAACCTCGACACTCCCGAGGTGAAGGCCCTGACCCGGGCGCTCATCAGCGAGATGAAGCAGATCTCGGAGAACAATCCCCTGTTCTCCGAGGAGATGCGCCTGTCGATGGTCAACATCGACCACCCCGGCAAGATCGCCGACTTCATCACCTCCATCCTCAACATCGAGCGCTCCGAGCAGCAGAAGATCCTCGAAACGGCGAATGTCCAGAGCCGCATGGAGAGGGTTCTGATCTTCATCAAGAAGGAGCAGGAGCAGCTGAACGAGAAGATCTCGAAGCGCCAGCGGGAGTACTTCCTGAAGGAGGAGCTGAAGGCGATCAAAGCGGAGCTGGGCATGGCGGTCGACGCGAAGTCAAGCGAGTACCAGCGCTTCCGCGAGGCCATCGACGCGCTCACACTGCAGGGCGAGGTAAAGGACCAGGTGGAGCGGGAGCTGGAGAAGTTCTCGCTCATGGAGGCGAGCTCGCCGGAGTTCGGCGTCACGCGAAACTACCTCGAGACTGTCATCAGCCTGCCGTGGAACGAAGATTCCGCCGAGGCCCTCGACATCGAGAAGGCGCGGGAGATCCTCGACGAGGACCACTACGGCCTGGAGGACGTCAAGGAGCGCATCCTGGAGTACCTGTCCGTGCGCAAGCTGAAGAAGGACACAAAGGGCTCGATCATCTGCCTCGTGGGCCCTCCCGGTGTGGGCAAGACCTCCGTCGGCAAGTCGATCGCGAGGGCCCTCGGCCGGACGTTCTTCCGCTTCTCCGTCGGCGGCATGCGCGACGAGGCGGAGATCAAGGGGCACAGGCGGACGTACATCGGCGCCATGCCGGGCAAGATCATCCAGGGCCTGAAGATCGTGAAGAAGCGCAACCCCGTGTACATGATCGACGAGATCGACAAGCTGGGCGTCTTTTTCCAGGGCGACCCCTCCTCCGCCCTTCTGGAGGTGCTGGACCCCGAACAGAACGTCGCATTCCGCGACCACTACCTCGACCTGCCCTTCGACATCTCCCACATCCTCTTCGTCACCACCGCGAACACGCTGGACAGCATTCCCGCCCCCCTGCTGGACCGGATGGAGGTCATCCGCCTCTCGGGCTACATCGACCAGGAGAAGCTGGCCATCGCCGACGGGTATGCGCGCGAGGCGGGGCTGCGCAACTTCGAGAAGGCCCTCGACAGGATCCACCGCAAGGCGGCGCGAAAGACCATCCAGGGCGAGCTCGCCCTCCCGCTCGCCCTGCGCGCCGGGGACCTCGCCGAGTACCTCGGCAAGAGCCCGTGTTCCTCGACGAGGAGATGGCCGTTGTGAACAAGCCCGGCATGGCGATCGGGCTGGCCTGGACGCCGCTGGGCGGCGCGGTGCTCGCGATCGAGGCGGTCGCCAACCCGGGGAAAGAGGGGTTTCGGCTGACGGGCAAGCTCGGCGAGGTGATGCAGAAATCGGCGAACATCGCCTATTCCTTCGTGCGGCACATCTCAGGGGATTTCGGGGTGGGCCCGGATTTCTGGGAGAAGAACCTCATCCACCTCCACGTGCCCGCCGGGGCGACCCCGAAGGACGACCCGTCGGCCGGCATCACCCTCGCCGCCAAGCTCCTGTCCCTCGCAACGGGGCGGAAGATCCGCGCGTCCCTCGCGATGACGGGCGAGCTCTCCCTCGTCGGGCGGGTGCTTCCCATCGGCGGGCTCAAGGAGAAGGTCATCGCCGCGCGGCGGAATCGGATCCGCCAGATCATCATCCCGGCCCAGAACCAGCGCGACCTTGAGGAAATACCCGAGAACGTGCGAAAGGGGATCACCTTTCACCTCGCCGACACGATGGACGACGTGATGAAGCGGATATTCTGATGCGCGCGGCGCCGCTCGCCATCGCCCTCGCGCTCACCCTCGCCCCTGCCCTGCTCATTCCCCCGGCCGCGGGCGGTCTCGGCCGCGACGAGCGCCTGCATCCTGGGTTCTCACTCTCCCGGCGCGGCCTGGAAAGCCTCATCGCAGCCCTGCCGCAGGATACCCGCGGACGCATCGCCGCCCGGCCGCGCGATTTCCTCGATCTCCTCGCAGGCGTGCTGGATGGGCCTCAGGACCTCCTGACAATCGTCGACAAGAGGAGCGGGCTCTCCCGCGACTGGGCGCCCGCGGACCTGGTCCCGCTGTCCCGCTACCCCCTTTCGACCGGGAAGCCCGACCTGCGCCTGCGCGCTCTGCTCATCCCCGACCTTCTCGACATGGCGCGCGCCGCCGAGGCGGCGAGCGCCCCCCCGGTGATCTCCTCTGCCTGGCGCTCCTACGACTACCAGGCGAGGCTCTACCAGGCCAGCCTGGGAACGCGGCCGCGCGAGGAGGTGGAGAAGACCCTCGCCCCGGCCGGCCATTCCCAGCATCAGCTCGGCACCGCAATCGACTTCGGCTCCATCGACGTGTCCTTCGCGCGGACCGCCGCCGGCCGCTGGCTCGGCGAGCATGCCCTGTCGTTCGGCTTCTCCCTCTCGTACCCCGAAGGCCAGGAAAGCCTCACGGGGTATTCGTGGGAGCCATGGCATTACCGGTATGTGGGCAGAAGCGCGGCGCGCCTCATCGGGGAGTTCTTCGGGGGGCGCCAGCAGGAGTTCCTCGCGTTCTACGCGGCGCGCGGCGCGGCCTTCGCGCAGCAGCGGAAGAGCTAGAGGGCTGCAGGTCTACAGGAGTTCTTGTAGGGGGACCACGATCGACCCCTGCCGCACCACCCGGAAGGGCCGGGAGGTCGCGTCGACGATCGTCGACGGACTCGCCTCGGGAAGGTCACCCGCATCGAGGACGAGGTCGACTGCGGCCTCGAAGCCCGCCACGATCTCCTCGATGCGCCACAGCGGCGCCTGCCCCGCCCGGTTGACGCTCGTGGAATACAGCGGCCGGCCGAGGCCTTTGATGAGGTCCCGCAGGAACGGAGACGACGGCACCCGCAGGGCGATCGTCCCTCCCGCTCGGGCGGGGAGGATCAGCGTCAGCGGACCCGGCCAGTATTTCTCCAGTGAGGAAGGCGCGCGCGAAGCGAGGCGCCGCGCCCATGCCCGATCGGCCACAAGCTGCAGGAACGGCTTGTCCTCGCCCCTGCCCTTGATCCCGCGAATCCTCGCCTCGGTGTCAGGGGCGATCCCGACAAGCCCGTAGATCGTGTCGCACGGGACGACGGCCACCCCTCCGCTGCCGAGGGCCTCGCGCAGCATGGGCAGCGCGTCGGGGCTATCGGCGGGGACGACCATGCGGCCTGCCCCGCAGATCGCGGCGGCGCAGCGCGAGGGCGAGCACGGCGAGAGCCGCCGAGACGCCGATTCCCGCCATCTTGAAGAACGGGTTCTGCAAGCCGCTGGGCTGTTTCATCCTCAGGAGGGTCCCGACCTCATACCCGCGGCGCCGGGCGGACAGACCCTCGATGCGGATCACCTTGTCGCCGGGCCGGTACAGGCCGATATCCCGGGCCGCAAGCTCGTTCGTCTCCGCGCTCCCCCGCAGCCGCTGCAGGTCCGCCTCGAGGGCAGCGTTCCTCCCCTGGAGGCCCTCGATGTTCGCCTCAAGGTCCCTTCGGTACTTCTCCAGCCGGACGGAGGCGCGCAGGCCCGAGTCCCCGAAGATCCAGATCAGGAGGGAAGCGATGAGGAAGCCGGTCGCGAGTATGGGGAGGAGGCGGCGCATGTCTGTCTCTCACTACAACGGCTGGCGGGGGGCAGAATATGAGGAGAATCCCTCTTCTTGACAATGGCAAAACACCGGGGCTACACTTGAGGAGGGAGAATTCGGCGAAAGTGGCGGCTCTCTTTTGCCGATAGTGAGGATAGCGCAAAACACATCCTCAGGAGACAGGAATGGGAAGGGAAACACGCGGCGGCCCTGCGAGTGAGAAGAAGCTCGAACAGTACGGCGTCTGGGTCAAGGCAGAGCCTCGGGAAGTGCTCCAGTCCATCGACAGTGAGGGCTCCCTCGAGCTCTCCGACCTCGAGCCCGGCAGGGAAGCCGCCGTCGAGCTGCCGGATGTGGGCGGCGAAAGCCTCCTGACGACAGAGGAGGAGAAGCTGCTGGACGAGCTCGAGACGGAGATCGAGTCGGCCGAGGGCGACGAGGAGACTCCGCTCCCGTTCGAGAAACCCGCTCCCCGCCGAAAGGCCTCCGCGGCAGGCGTCCCCGGGATCGCCCTCGGCGCGGCCTCCGAAGAAGAGCTTCCCGAGCTGGAGCTCGAAGAGGGACGCCCCGAGGAGGTCGAGGTAACCCTCTCGGACAGCCTCCCCGCCGAGGAGCATTTCGACGACCTGCAGGCGCTCGAGGACGAGCTGGCCTCGGTCACCTCGTCGGCGAGCGGAGCCTCCGAAGCGCACGGGCAGTCGGCCGAGATCCTCGCGCGCATCGAGGAGGAGCTGCGCTCCATCCGCAGGGACCTCACGGGGCTCAAACGGGAGCTCGCGGGGCTCCGCCGTCCCGTCGCAGAGCCGAAAGGCGAGGCCTCGGGCGCGGGGGCGGAAGCGGCGGGAAAATTCTTCGACGAGGACGAGGACGAGACGATCGCCCTGACGGGCGATGAGCTGGACAATATCCTGAACACCGCCGAGATCACCGAGGGAGCGGCTGAAACACCGGCGCTCGAGGAGGAAGCCCCGGCGCTGGAGACCCTCGTGGAAGCGGATATGAAGACCCACGAGGCTCAGGAGGACATCCTGAGCTACGAGACACCGATCCTCGAGGAGGACCGGCTCGCTCCGGCAGAGGCGGGAGCCGCCGAAGAAGTGCTCGACGAGCTTTCGGTCGAGCCGGACGAAGAGGCCGGGGCCTCCGCCGACCTCGCCGCCGACCTCGTGCTCGAAGAGTTTCCCGCGGCGGCGCGCGCCAAGGCCCCCCGAAGGGCGGGCCCTGCCAGTGAGCCCGCCGAAACCCTTGCCGAGCTGGAGCTCGAGGCCCTTCCCGAGATCGAGCTTGCCGAAGAGGGCGGAGAGCCGGCCGAGATGGAGGCGGATCTCGAACCGGTGGGCGAGCTGGAGGCCGACCTCGAGGAGCTTGCCGAGGAGGTTGAAGAACTCGGCGAGGAGCCCGCGAACCCAGTCGACCTCGAAGCCCTCGCGATCGAGGATGAGGGACCCGTCCAGCTCTTCCCCCTCGTCGAGGCCGAGGATCTCGAGATCGGCGAGCTCGAGCCGGTTGCCGAGGAATCTGCCGAGCAGAAGGACAAGGAAATACAGATCGCCTTCGAGGCCGAGCGCCCCTCGCCTGCCCAGCCGCAGGCGGCCACGCGCGAGCCCCTCGAGCAGCTGCTCGAGGTGGAGGAGGTTCCCGAGATCGAGCTCGCCCCCGCGGCCGCCCCGGCTGCCAGGCCCGCCCGGGCAGGAGCGAGCACGGTTCCTGATGCCCTGAAGGACGAGATCCGTGCCGTGCTCAAGTACATGGATCATCTGCTTGAAGCGCTGCCCGAGGACAAGATACAGGAGTTCGCGAGCTCCGATTACTTCGTGATGTACAAGAAGCTCTTCGAGGAACTGGGACTAGGGGAGTAGATGGGGCTTCTCCGCAGAGCCGGCCGGGCGGTCCGCGGGCAGCAGGCAGAGACAGCGCAACCGGTCGCCCGCGAGCACGCCGGGCTCTTGCACCGAAGCCTCGATGCCCTCCGTACGGCGGTTGTCCACCCCGCACCGTTTGCTGAACCTGCTCCCGCCAAGGCTGCGCCAGTCGCCGCAGCGGTCCCCACCCCGGTCCCCTCCGCCGCCCCGCGTCTGCCCGCGGATGCTTCGAGCATGCTCGCCGCTGTTCGCGCGCTCCCCGACGACGTCGAGCTCCCCTCAGGGGTTTTCACCCTCCTCAAGGATGCGCTGGGCATCTCACGCGGCGCGCTGCTCCTGTACGATCCGCTGCGGATGGTCTACGCCCCCTGGGCGAGCTGCGGCTTCGACCAGACCACCCTGCACAGGCTGCGGATATCTCTGGGAGCGATCGGCAGCTTCAGCGCCCTTGCCAACGGCAAACCCGTCTCGATCGCGGGAAGCGCTCCTCTGGCGGACTACCAGAAGTATTTCTCCTCGCGCGAGTTCTCCTCCCTGTCGCGCCTGGTGATGGCTCCCTTTATCGCGGAGGAGAAGCTGGTCGGGGCCCTCCTCGTTGCCGAGGCCTCCGCGCCTTTCGACGAGGAGACGGCGCTCGTCGCCTGCCTCGCCGAGGTCTGCGACGCGGCTGCCCCCGCCATCCGCAGCGCCAGGGGGGAGACCATGAAGGCCGGGGCAGCGGCTCCTGCCCGATCGGGGGCGACGGCCGAGGAGGAGCTCGCTCGCGTGCTCTCCCAGCCCGGGGCAGCGGGCAGGAGGTTCCTCTTCCTCGCGGTATCCCTCGAGGAGTACCAGAAACGGATCCTCGCGGCTCACCGCTACCTCGATCCTTTCCGCTTGCAGGAGGACCTGCGCTACTTCCTGGGCGCCTATGCCGCCGACCTGGGAATCGCGCTCCCGCTCGCGCGGGGCAGATTCCTCATCGGGCTGCAGGACATCGAGCCCCGCGATCTGGACCTTCTGGTCCACCAGCTCTGCTCGTTCCTCTCCGCCCTGTTCGGTTCGTACGACGGACAGGGAGCCGAGGCGACGGTGCTCCGCACCCGCCTGTACCCCGACGACGGGAACGACATCGCCGAGCTTCTCGCATTCCTCACCCCCTGAATCCCATGGTGGAGCAGTTCACCGCGCGCTCTGGCGCGCGCTCGCTGCGGATCGACGGGGTCGCCCTCCACTCCCCCTACGACCCCGTGCGGGAGGCCGAGAGATTCGTCGAGGGCGCCCTGGGCGGCGAGGCTCCCTCCACCATCGTTCTTCTGGGCGAAGGCCTCGGCTACGCCGCGCGCGCCCTCGCCGCGCGGATGCCCGCTGTGCGCGTGATCCGCGTGTTCTACTCCGAGGAGGTCTTCCGCCTGTGCGAGGCGTCGCGTCTCGCCTCCTGGCATCCCGCCTCCTCCCAGAGCATCGCCGATTTCCTGCGCGCGAACATCGGCGAGCTGGACATGGAAGGGCTTCGCCCCCTCGAATGGCAGCCCTCGGCCGCCATCTTCCCTTCCCTTTCCCGATCGGCCAACGAGGCGCTGCGCCAGGTTCTCCAGGAGCTGAACGGCAGCCTTACGACCACCCTCTCGGCGGGAAAGCTCTGGATCCGCAACAGCATCGCCAACTTCCTCTGCCTCGACGGGACGCTCAGGGGGATCCCCTGCGGCCCTGAGAGGACCGTCGTCGTCGCGGCATCGGGCAGGAGCCTGGAGCAGGCCCTTCCGCTCGTTGCCAAGGCAAGGAGCGCTCTCGAGCTCTGGGCCCTCCCTTCCAGCGCCCTCTTCCTCCTCGAGCAGGGAGTCAGGCCGGATCTCCTTGTGATGACGGACCCCGGCCACTGGTCCATGCTCCACCTCCATTTCGCGAGCCCGCCCTGCCCCATCGCCATGCCCCTTTCCGCGGCACGCGGCATCTGGCGCCTGCGGGAGACAGTCCGGGCTCCGCTGCTTCTCTCCCAGCCCTCCTTCTTCGAGGAGCAGATCCTCGGCTCTGCAGGCGTCACCGCTCCTCACATCGCCCCGCACGGCACGGTGGCTGCCACGGCCGTCGACCTCGCCCTCTCGTGCACCAGAGGCCCGGTCGTGGCCGCGGGGCTTGACATGTGCGCCGAGGACCTCGCCGTGCACTGCAGCCCGAACGCCTTCGAAGAGCTCCTTCGCCTCGAGGAAGGCAGAACGAGCCCGATCACCAGCTCGAGCTTCCATCGGGTCGCCGCTCAGCAGGTCGCCCGGATGGAGTCGGGCGGCGGGATCATACGGATCCTCCGCTCCCTGCGCACGTACGCGGGGTGGTTCGGCGAGCAATCGCCCCTGGACAGGGGCAGGCTGTACAGACTCCTGCCCTCCCCGGTCGCGCTTCCCCGGTTCACGCCGCTCGACGGGGACTCGTTCCTCAGGCTGGCGGCTGCCCACGCGGGGGCGAAACCAGGCCCCGGACTGCACAACGATGGGGGCTATCCCGATCGCCCAAAACGGGAGGGAATCATCTTCGGGCTGCTCGGGCAGTGGGCACAGGCTGTCGAAACAGGCGCCCGGGGCCTCGCAGGCGATGGCCTTGCCGTTTTCTCCGGCTCACCCGTGCTCTTTCCGCTCGCCTACCATGTCGATGCCCGGGGACTGCTCGATGCCCGAAAGAAGGCCCGACGCGGAGATTCGGCAGGCGCCCTGGAGGCTGCGGCGTCGATCCTCGGGCACTGCGCGGAGTTCCTGCGCGCGCTCGCCGAGAAGACCGCGCATGCGTGAGGAGAATCTTGGCGCCCTCGCGTCGCGGAACCCCGACCTCGCAGCGCGAATCCGGCAGGCGGAGCCGAACCCCGACATCCTGTTCACGGCCGCGCGGACAGGGGACCTCGTGCCCTGCGCGCGCGGGTTGTCTCGCCCGCTCGCTCTGCATTCCCTCGCCGACCCCCGGCGTGAGGGCGAACGGATGGCCGCTTCACTCGAAGGGGCGGGATTCGTCGTAGCCCTCGGCCTCGGCGCCGGCTACCACCTCATCCCGCTGCTCCAGCGTCCCGATCTTGCCGCCATCCTCGTCATCGAGAAGGACCCGGCTACCCTCAAAGCGCTGCTCGGGGGCCCGGACATGCGCGCTCTGCTCTGCGACACGAGGGTCCTCGTCGCGGCGGAGGAGAATCCGGCAGGCATCGAGCGCCTCGTGCTCTCGGCGTACATTCCCGCCCTTGCCGGCGATCTTCGGACCCTGCCTCTGCGGCCCTGGTGCGAGCGCGAGAAAGCGTACTTTCAAAGCGCGGCGGCAGGGGTGCGGGCTGCAGCCGAGGCGATCCGGGCGGATGTCGGCACGCAGGCTCGTTTCGGGAAGCGATGGTTCGCCAACATTGTGCTCAATCTGAGACAGGCGGAGAACGCCCCTGACCCCGCCCCCTCGCGGAGAGAGGCTCTCGTCACCGCAGCCGGCCCTTCACTCGAGGACCGCCTGCCCGAGATCGCGAGCCGGAGAGCGGAGGCCACGCTGATCGCCTCCGATACGTCGTTTCCCGCGCTGGCCGCGGGAGGCATCAGGCCTGATGTGGTGCTCTCCATCGACTGCCAGCTCTACGGATACAATCACTTTCTGTCGTCGCCGCTGGGGGGAGCGCCGCTGCTGCTCGACCTTGCCTCACCGCCCCTGCTTGCCCGGCTCGCCCCCCGCTGCTCCTTCTTTGCCAGCCGCCACCCCCTGTGCGAGTACCTCGCCCGGCGCTGGAAGCCCCTTCCCACGATCGACACCTCGGGCGGCAATGTCACCCATGCGGCGGTGTCGCTTGCCGCCCAGCTCGGGGCGCACAGGGTGACCCTCTACGGAGTGGACTTCTCCTATCCCTCGGGGAAATCCTATGCGCGGGGAACCTACCTCTACGACGTGTTCGGCTCGCGCAGCCTGCGGTGCGAGCCGCTGGAGACTTGTTTCTTCGCGTTCCTGTTCAGATCCGGCGATGCGGCCCGGGAAAGGATGGGAGAGTCTTTCCGCTACACGACGCCTCTGCTGCAGCGCTACAGGGACGACCTCCAGCGGTTGTCGAGGCGGATCGGCGCCGAAGTGACCGCAGCCAGAGGCGACGGACTCCCTCTCGACCTCGGCAGGGGGGGCGGGATGCCGCGTCTGGAGTGGCCGACGGGTCCGGCGCGCTGCGGCTGGAAGGACATCCTCGAGGACTATTCGCAGGGGCTCCGCCGGGCGCCGGCAGCGCGACACCCACTCCCCGCATGGTTCGCGGGGCTCCCGGTCGGCGACCGGGAGCTCTGGGGGACCCTCCTCCCCGTCGCAGCGGCCGTGCGCCGGGAGGAAGGTGGAGCGGGGCCGGCCTCCTGCCTCGGCTCACTCGAGCACGCCCGGCAGTGGGCCCTGGAACGGCTCTCACTCGTCCTTTCGGAACACGATCCCGGCATACCCGACGAATGATTCGGCGGGGTGCACCTCGAAGCTGGTCATGTAGCCGATCAGGTCTCCCCTCGAGGCGCCCCTGGCCTGGGCAAAGCCCATGGCCGTGATCGCCCCTCCCGCCGAGCATGCCGAGCGCTCCCGCAGGGCGCGCTCGATCGCGGCGCCGACGTCCATCGACAGCACGCTCTCGATGAAGCGCCTGTCGTTGACCTCCCTCACCCACTTCAGCGCCCGCTCACCGCTGCCCGAGGGAGAAAAGCCGTAGTTCGAGCCATAGTGCGTGAGGTCGGTCGATCCCACGACGGCGACCGCCCTCCCCGTCTCCTGCGCCGCGCGCGCGAGGGCAGCCCCCAGGGCTTCGGCGTCGCGCGATGGCGGCGCGCGGAAGCCCAGCGCGCGGCCCCGCGGGAACAGGTGCCGCACGAACGGGAGCTGGATCTCGACGGTGTTGTCCGAAGAGCGGTCCTCGCGGATGGCGATGCTCCCGCGCACCTTCTCCAGCAGCTCCAGGTCGGCGGGTATGGCGCCCAGCGGCGTCTCGTAGGCCTCCTCGAAAGCGCACAATATTCCGTCAGCAGGGCCGAGGTGGCCGCCGATAATAACGATGGTGTCGAGAGTCCGGGAAAGGGTCGAGAAGACCTCCAGCGCGAGCCTGCCGGAGAACTCCCAGCCGGCGTGTGGGGCTACCCCCGCGATCGATGGCGGGCGTTCCCGCCCGGGCGGCGGTGAGAGCTCCGCGATGGCGGCGCGGGTCTGCTCGGCGGACCCGGGGTACCAGCCCGGCGGAAGATACCGTTTACGAACGCTCATGGGACCCTCCAGCGGAAGAATAGAGGAGAAATCCTCCCGGGTCTACATCACATTCCACAAGGGATCGGGATAGGTGCATGGACAAGAGGCTTTCCTGGATATTCCTCGCGGCGAGCGCCGCCTTCTTCCTCTTCATGGTCGGCCTGACCGGCTACCGCATCGAGGCCGTGCGCAGGAGCAATGCGGCGCAGGCCGAGCAGCGTATCGGCGAGCTTTCCCTCCGGGTTTCGCAGCTGCGCGACAGTGCGGGGAGCTTTGAGGCTGAGCCCTTCAAGGAGGGCATGCGCGGCGCCTTCAACGGCGAGACGCGGCTCCTGCTGATCTCGATCCACTCCGAGGCCGATGGCCTGCTGTACCTGGTGGCCAGGAACAGGTCGTACCTGCGCGAAACGGACGAGATCAGCGCGGACTGGAGAGGGACGCCCGCCTACCAGTACAGCCCCGGCTACGAAGTCCTGGCCAGCAGGCCCCTGGCGGCCGGAGGTTCGGACGGCGAGCCGGCACAGGCCAGCATCGACGCGCTGTTCGTGATCATGGGCCGCGAGGACCTGTACCCCGTGCTGCGCGACGACCTGTACCTCTTCCTCGCATTCCTCCTCGTCTGCGGGGTGTTCATGCTGATTGTCACGGGCGTGCAGCAGGACGAGGCGGACCGGCGGCAGGCGCCCGCCGTGCCCTCCTTCGAGCCTGCTGCCCGCGCAGCCTCCGCGGCTCCCTCGGAATCCCTCCGCGGCTCGAAGGCCGGCGGATGGGCCCAGAGGACCCTCGTCTCGCCGGCGAGCGGCCTGGTGTGGGCGGAGCACCTCGAACCGCGCCTGCGCGCAGAGATCGAACGGGCCGCCTCGGGTGATCAGGACATCTCCTTCGCGAGCCTCCGCATCGACCAGGAGGGGGCGCAGCTCCCGCGAGCGCGCGCCTCGATCGCAAGGCTCCTCCGCGAGACCTTTCCCTCCCACGACCTGCTCTTCGAAACCGGAGGGGATTCCTTTGCAGTCATCCTCACGGACACCGACATCGACCAGGCGGTCAAAAGCCTCGAAGCGATGAGGAAAAAGGCCGCGGGAACCGCGGTCGATGGAAAGGCGAGGACCCTCTCGATCGGCGTGAGCTCGCGTGGGGGCAGGCTCGTCGAGGAGAAGACGCTCCTCGAGGAGGGAAAGGTCGCGCGCGAGAAAGCCTCGCGGGAGGGCGGCAACCGGGTCATTGGCTTCCGCGCCGATCCCGCCCGGTACCGCCACACCTTATCGAGCTGAGCCCGCGCGTGCCCCGCACGCGCTAGAGATTCTCCTTCGGCTTCAGGATCCCCTCCAGTCTCCACTCGGGCACGAGATACGCGAGGCTCCCCCCGCTGAGCGCGCAGGGGTACTGGTCCCCGCTCGCCTTGGTCCCGAACTGGATGACGAAGGTCCTGTCGTCGGTGAGCGAGACCGTGACCAGCGCCGCGGGTGAGGCGAGCGAAGCGCGCGCGCGGTCCTCCCCGTCGAGGAAATCCGCGCCCTCGAGAGCGAGCACGGAGCGCACGAGAGAGTCCGCTTTCTGCTGGTCCACGGCGCCCGAAGCGCCCACAGCGCCGGGGCTGAGCGACCATGTGAAGGCGCCCGCGGCGCTCTTCTCCCTGAGCAGCGTGTAGTCGATGCGCGGCGCGCCTTTCGCACCTGCCGCGCCCGGCAGCGCGAGAGTGCTCGCGATCGACAGCCTCATCACCGCTTCGGCATTAATGTCCGAGGGGAGGATGCGCAGATCAGCCCACGTCCGTCTCTCCGTGCTGAGGTACGAGGAAAGCTCCTCTCCGGTCTGGAAGACCTCCGTCCCAGTGCCCGGCCTGAGGAAGAACCCCCTGCCCCCGACGCCCGAGCGGCCGATGGAAAGCTCGCACAGCGCCTCGCCCTTGGCGCCGGACAGCACGAGCCTCTTCGCCTCCTTTGAGGAAAGACCGAGGCTGTCGGCCGTTTTCGGGTCCCTTGTCACGAGGGTGCCCCGCGCAAGGGCAGCGACTTCCTTCAACAGCCCTTCGACCCGGGACTGCGATGCGGGATAGGCGGTGCCTGTGCTGTCAATCGTCCAGCCCCCAGAGCGGACCAGGAGGATCCGCGACGAGGCATCGGCGATCTCGATCCTCTGCGCGAGCCCCGTCTTCACGCGGGGGAAAAGGGGCGCCTCGGAGCGGCGCTGTGCGGCGCCCGGGGGCGAGATGACGGTCCCGTAGAGCAGAACGACGAGCAGACCCACGAACACGGAGCCCAGCACGATCGCTTTCTGGCGGAAGCTCATGTCTTTTCCCTCGGTAGTTCCCTTGGGGGTTCCCTTGGGGGTTCCCTTGGGGGTTCTCTCTTCTTCCTCCTGCGCAGCAGCAGCCGGGCTACACCGGCCGCCACGACGAGCAGGGGGACGACGACGACGTTGACGGCCTGGCTCGCGCGCATGGCAGCAGCCCGCTGCGCGGGGTCCTGGATCCGGGACAGCCTCGTGTCGACCTGGGCGCGCG
>Ga0315291_10007389_pt1 | contig 13581 bp, 10 predicted proteins | sample YL17G12_20_MG_FD_203070 | JGI IMG/M metagenome (GOLD analysis project Ga0315291, IMG submission 203070) | Sediment microbial communities from Yellowstone Lake, YNP, Wyoming, USA - YL17G12_20 | ecosystem: Environmental > Aquatic > Freshwater > Lake > Sediment | place: USA: Wyoming | collected...
GCTGCCGGAGGCCCGCCCGCTGGTCGCATGGGCGTTCGAGCGTGGGTTGCAGGTGGCGATCGCGACCAACCCGCTCTTCCCCCGCTCCCCGATCGAACAGCGGCTGGAGTGGGCCGGCGTGCCGGTGGCAGAGTTCGAGTACGCGCTGGTGACGACGTACGAGGACATGCACGCCACCAAGGCGCACCCGGCCTACTACCGGGAGATCCTGGCCCGGCTGGGGCGAGAGCCGGGGGAGTGCCTGATGGTGGGGGACGATTGGAAGCGGGACATCGCGCCGGCCATGTCGGTGGGCATCCCGGGGTATTGGGTGGTGGAACCAGGCACGGTACAGCCCGAGGACGTGCCGCTGGCCGGGCGGGGCAGGTTAGGAGACCTGTGGGAGTGGGTCAGGGGGACATGATGAAGAAACCGGGTTTTTGGGAAAAACCCGGTTTCTTTGGTTTTGTTACCTCCTCTCCCGCCGGCGCAACTGGTCGAGCATGATGGCGACGACGATGACCAGCCCCTGCACCGCCTGCAGCCAGTAGGCGGAAACACCCATCAACACCAGCCCGTTGCGCAGGACCTGCATGATGGCCGCGCCAATGAGCACACCCAAGATGGTGCCCTCGCCTCCCCTCATGCTGGTTCCACCCACGACCGCCGCGGCGATCACGTCCAGTTCGTACCCCGTCGCCGCCGTGGGGGACGCCACCCCCAGCCGGGCCGTCATCAGCACTCCGCCGATGGCGGTCAGGAAACCGCCCAGAGAATAGACCATAATCTTAACCCGGTTGGTGTTGATGCCCGATAGGGCGGTGGCTGTCTCGTTGCCGCCCAATGCGTAGATGCGGTAGCCCCACACGGTGCGCCCCAGAAAAATAGACATGATCACGCCGATCACGAGCAGAAAAATGAGTGGCAGGGGCACTCCCATGCCAGCGATGGGAACGTCATATTGGCCCAGGTTGCGGAAGGTCTGGGGCAGGTCACGCACCGGCCAGCCACCGGTCAACCCGTAGCAGAGGCCGCGCGCCATGAGCAGCATGCCCAACGTGGCAATGAAAGGCGGCAACTTGCCCTTGGTGATCATCAGGCCGTTGAGGAGCCCGGCGATCAGCCCCGTCAACAACCCTCCCAGCACGGCCACGGGAACGTTGACCCCCTGCGCCAGCAACATGGCTGTCGCCAGGCCAGATAGACCCATCACCGAACCGACTGACAGGTCAATGCCGTTGGTGATGATCGCCATAGACTGCCCAAAAGCGCTGATGGCGATCCACGAAAAGGCCCGCAGGATGTTAAAGATGTTGGTGCTGGTGAGAAAGGTATCGGTATACACCGACAGGCCCATGGTCATGACGAGCAAGATCAGAAACACACCGAACTCTGGCCGGCCGATCACGTTCCGCCATGCGGTCTTACGGGCCTGCGCCACAGCCTCTGTGCTTCCCTCGTGCGCCGGTGTCACACTGCTCATGCGGATGCTCCTTTCGACGTCGCGTTGACGATGCTGCTGGCGATCTCACCACTGGCATACGCCATGATTCTCTCCTGCGTGGCCTCGGCCCGCTCCAGAATGGCCGCCACGCGCCCCTCGTGCATGACCAGGATGCGGTCGCTCATGCCCATGATCTCGGGCAATTCCGACGAGATCATAATAATGCCCATCCCGGCCCGGGCCAACTGGCTCATCAGGGCGTGGACTTCGACCTTGGCTCCTACGTCAATCCCCCGCGTCGGCTCATCCATGATCAGTACCTTGGGATGCAACGCCAGCCACTTGGCCAGTACGACTTTCTGCTGATTGCCGCCGGAGAGAAACATGGCCTTTTGCTGCAGGCCAGGTGTGCGGATGTTCAGTTTATCCACGTATTCCTGAGCGAGGTGGCGGAGCGCAGGCCGATCTACCCACCCGGCACGGGCGTAATGGTCGAGCGAGGGCAAGGCGACGTTTTCCCACACCGGCAGTTTGAGCACCAATCCTTGCAGGCCGCGATCCTCCGGTACCAGGCCCAGCCCCGCCGCCACCGCGTCCACAGGGGAGTGAATGTCAACCGGCTTCCCATCCATCGAGATCACGCCCGCATCCCGGCGATCTGCACCGAAGAGCATGCGAACGGTCTCTGTCCGGCCAGCGCCAACCAGGCCGGCAAAGCCCAGGATCTCCCCTCGTCGCAGCGTGAAACTGACGTCCTCTACCACGCCCCGGCGAGCCAGGCCCTGCACCTCCAACAGAGGCACACCGATCTCGGCCTCCTCTTTGTGGTACAGGTCCGTCAATTCCCGCCCCACCATCAGATGGATGATCTTTTCAGGCGTCGCTTCGCCAATGGGCATGCCGCCCACCCGCCGGCCATCGCGGAGCACGACCACCCGGTCGGCGATGCGGAGGACCTCTTCCAGGCGATGAGTAATAAAGATGATGGCGATGCCCTGTTGTTTGAGCGTGCCGATGATGGTAAACAGGGTCTCGACCTCCTCCTCACCCAACGCGGACGTCGGCTCGTCCATCACGATGACCCTGGCGTCCACCGCCAGTGCTTTGGCCACTTCCACCATCTGCTGCTGGGCCACGGAGAGATCGCGGATCAGCGCCGTGGCCGGTACCCGTGCACCGACGCGCTCCAGATGCTCGCGGGCTTCTCGTTCCATACGGCGGCGGTCCACCAGGTTCAACAGCCGTCCCACTCCGCGCTGGCGCGGCTCACGGGCGATGAAGATGTTCGCCGCCGCGCTCTGGTTCGGGGTGAGGTTGAATTCCTGGTAGATGATGGCGATGCCCAGCCGCTGCGCTTGAAGGGGGTTCTCGATCTCGACCTCCCGGCCTTGCAGGAAGATATGCCCTGCGTCTCTGGGGTACACACCGCACAGAACCTTCATGAGGGTGGACTTGCCGGCGCCATTCTCACCGACCAGCGCTACCACCTCACCGGCCGCCACCTCGAAATCCACCTGGTCCAGCGCCTGCACACCGGGAAAGGCTTTGGAGATCCCTTCCATACGCAGTATCAAGTCTCGCTCGTTCAACGATGCCTCCTCTTCGCCAACGAAAACGGCGCTGCCTGCGCAGGATACCTCACCTGGGTGGAAGATGCAAGGAACCCACAGCGGTCACTCTATGCAGGTTGGCGAGAGGCTGCGCGCCTCTCGCCAACCCTGATTTCACTCAGACTCCTCCAACCACTTCGCTTACGGCAGGCACCCGTAGGCGTCCGGCAGTGGCTTGGTAAAGTCGCTGGTGGCCCAATTGTCGGCCATGGCGTCCACGTTGCACTTGGTCACGAGGTCCATGCCCGAGTCGGTCCACGATTCGTACCGGGTGCCCTTGGTGATGTAGTCGTAGATCATCTGGACCGTGTCGTAGCCCCAGCCCCAGTACTTCTGGCCGACCAGCCCGTGCACGTAGCCGTCCTGCAGGAACTCCAACTCCACCGGCAGCGTGTCGAAGACGATGTTGATCATCCCCTTGTTCAGCGCCGCATCCTCCCACAACGGCATGGAGCCCCGGTCCGCAAACAGCGGCCACAGCCCCACAAAGAACCACCCGTTGAGGTCCGGGTTCGCCTGCATCGTCTCTTCCACCACCTGTACCCCCAGGTTGATGTCGTCGTTGCAGTAGACGGTGGTGACGATCTCGATGCCCGGGTAGGCCGCTACCCCGTCCTGGAAGCCCCGGATGCGCTCCTCCAGGTTGAACGCCCCCGGCACACCCGTCAGCAGCGCCACCTTGCCCGTCTCACCCATGAAGCGCACCAGGAGGTCCGCTGCCGCCTTGCCACCCTCGTAGTTGTTCACCCCCAGGTAGGTGAAGCGTTGGCTGTCCGGCGAGTCCGAGTCCCACGCCATCACCGGGATGCCCGCCTCCACCGCCTTGTTGATGGGGTCCTCACAGGCCGTCGGGTCGTTGCAGGAGATGCCGATGGCATTCACCCCCTTGGCGATCACGTCCTCCACCACCCGCGCCTGCTCAGCCGCGTCAGAGGCGACGGAGCCGACGTACAGCACTTCCACAGCCGTCGGGCCGGCCGCCGTCAGTTCTTCCGCCTTCTTGAAGGCCCCATCCCGTCCCACCTCGAACACCGGGTTGTTCAGCGACTTGGGAATCCAGGCAATCGTCAGTTTCTCCGGCGCAGCCGGAGCAGCAGCAGGTTCCCAACCCTCAGTGTTCCACTCGTGCGGGATACCCTTGGCATCCAGCCCGGCCTCGTACTCCTTGAGGGTGGCTGCTGTGATGACGTCCACGCCCGTGTCAATGATGCCCTCTGCAACGCCCATTTCGGACATGGCCGCATCCTTGCCCTCGGTGGAGAGCAGGTAGATGAGCTGAACCGACTTGTAGCCCATGTCGAACTCGCGCTGTGCCACCGTGGCGTCAATCACGCCCTCCTTGATGCCGTTGATGATGTCGGTGGTCGCGTCGAAGGAGACCAGCCTGGTCTGGCCTACTCTGCCTGCCTCCTTGATGGCAGTGGCCCAGGCCGGGCCGTTGTAAGCGTACACACCAAACGCTCCCGCCAGGTCGGGGTTAGCAGACAGGACCGAGTTGGCCAGGTCCAGCGCGCGGGCCGCGTCTTCCTTGTCGTTCACCGGCTCCAGCGTCGTGATACCGGAGCCCTCGATGGCGTCCAGGAAGCCCTGGGTACGCTGGAGCGCGTTCAGCGCGGTGTCAGAGCCACGGCCGATACCGACCAGGCCCCCACCGGGGAGCAGTTTCTTCATCTGTTCACCCGCCACCTTGCCGGCCGTGTAGTTGTCCGTGCCGATGTACACCAGCGACACAGAGCCCTCGATGGGCGGCGTGTCCAGCGTGGTGACGAAGATGCCTGCATCGGCAGCCTGCTTCATCACCGGCTCCAGTGCATTGGGATCCGAAGGCGCAATGGCAATACCGGTCACACCCTGCGCGATGTACGTCTCCATGGTCTGGGTCTGGGCGGCCACGTCTTCCTTGGGCGGGACGAAAAAGATGGCCTGGTCGTCCCTCAACCCCAGTTCTGTGGCTGCGGCGCGCACGCCCTTCTCCACGTTGCTCCAGTAGGGGTGCACCGATTTGCCGATGACGACCACTCGGAACTCTGCCGCAGCGGGCGGTGCTTCCGTCGCTGCGCCTGGTGCTTCTGTCGGCGCGGCCGTTGGAGGCGCGCACGACGCTATCAGCGCCGCGATCACAATCGCGGCAAACAACATACTCAGGTGTTTCATGACATTTCCTCCTTATCTAGCATCCAGTGTCTCTGAGAGACGATACGGCTCGACTCACTAAACCAACTTACTGACACCATACGGCATACCTGCACATCACCCCCCTTCGCAGCCAAACACCACAGCAGACAAACGGGCTTTCCGTTTCATTCTATGCCTGTCGTTGCACCGCCTCACCGCCAGCATACGCCATGATCGTCTCCTGGGTCGCCTCCGCCCGTTCCAGGACAGCCATCACGCGTCCCTCCGCCATCACCAGGACGCGATCGCTCATCCCCAGGATCTCGGGCAGTTCCGACGAGATCATGATGATGCCCATACCGGCCTGCGCCAACTGGCTCATCAGCGCATGTACCTCGGCCTTGGCCCCCACGTCAATCCCCCGCGTGGGCTCGTCCATGATCAGCACCTCCAGATGTGAGGCCAACCACTTGGCCACCACAGTCTTCTGCTGGTTGCCCCCGGAGAGGAGCATGGCCTTCTGTTCCAGACTGGGTGTGCGGATATTCAACTTGTCCACATAGTCCTGGGCAGTGTTGCGGAGTGCACGGCGATCCATCCACAAACCCGCGCGGGCATAGCGATCGAGCGTGGGTAACACGATGTTGTCTGACACGGACAGGCGAAGTACCAGACCCTGATTCGTACGGTCTTCGGGCACGAGGCCGATGCCCGCCTTCACCGCATCGGCGGGAGAACGAATCTCCACCGCATGCCCATCCACGTAGACCTCACCGGCGTCCTTCAGATCGGCACCGAAGAGCAAACGAGCGGTCTCCGTGCGGCCGGCGCCGACCAACCCGGCGAAACCGAGGATCTCCCCACGTCGCAGGGTGAAACTCACGTCCTCCACGACGCCACGGCGGGTCAGGCCTCGCACTTCCAACAAGGGCGCTCCGATCTGTGCATCCTCCTTGTGGAACATGTCCTTCAACTCTCGCCCTACCATGAGGTGAATGATCCGTTCCGGCGTCGCTTCCTCAAGAAACATGTTGCCAACCTGCTGGCCATCCCGCAGCACGACCACTCGATCGGCAACACGGAAAACTTCGTCCAGGCGATGCGTGATAAAGACAATCGCCCTCCCCTGTTTCTTGAGTGTGCCAACGATCTCGAACAGGGTTTCGACCTCGTCCTCGCCCAGCGCGGACGTCGGCTCGTCCATCACGATGATGCGGGCCTTGACCGCCAGTGCCTTGGCGACCTCTACCATCTGCTGCTGGGCCACGGGCAGATTGCGCACCAACGCCGTAGCAGGCAGGCGTGCGCCAACCATGTCCAGGTACTCCTGGGCCTCCCATTCCATGCGACGGCGGTCAACGAGGAACCGGCCCAGCCCTGGCTGTCGTGGTTCGCGGGCGATGAAGATGTTCGCTGCCGCGCTCTGGTTCGGCGTCAGGTTGAATTCCTGGTAGATGATCGCAATGCCCAACTGCTGGGCGTGATGTGGGCTTTCGACGTCCACTTCCTGGCCGCGCAAAAAGATGTGGCCCGCGTCCTTGCGGTACGCTCCACAGAGGACCTTCATCAGCGTGGACTTGCCAGCGCCATTTTCGCCGACCAGCGCCACCACCTCGCCGGCCGCCACCTCGAAGTCCACATCTTGCAGCGCCTGTACACCGGGGAAGGCTTTGGAGATGCCCTCCATGCGCAGTACCTGCTCTCGCTCGCTCAACGATGTTCTCCTCATCTTCTCCAGAACCTGAGCGTCCGCCCACTGCGGCGCAGCGTATCGTACACGACGGCTACCACCAACACAATGCCCAGGATGACGTCCTGCAAGTACGAAGAGACGTTCAGCAGCACCATGCCGTTCATCATGACGCCCACGATCGCCGATCCCAGGATCGCGCCGAGCACGGTGCCCTCACCCCCCAGGAAGCTCGTCCCGCCGATGACCGCCGCCGCGATCCCCCACAACTCGTATGCGCCGCCAACCGTCGGCGTCCCCTGGCCTAACCGAGAGGCCAGGATCACGCCCGTCAGTGCAGCCAAGAACCCGCTGGTCGCGTAACAGAAAATCCGCACCCTGTCTACGTTCACGCCGGAGAGCCGGGCTGCCTCAATGTTGCCCCCGACGGCGTAGATGCGATATCCCAGCGGCGTGCGGTTGAGGATGAACGCGATGACGGTGGCAACACCCAGCAGGATCAAGAAAGAGATCGGGATCCCGCCAACCTTCCCCTGGCCCAGAATGAGATAGGGATGTTCAGACGGAAAGACCTGCGGGTAGCCGCGGGTGATATAGGCGGCCAGCCCGCGCGCAATCAGCCAGGTGCCCAGTGTGATGATAAACGCAGGGATGCGCAACTTGGTCACAAACAGCCCATGCCAGATGCCGACCAGCACCCCGATCACCAGCGTGATCAAAATGGCCAGGGCTACGGGAATCGGCGGCAGCAGCGTCCCGACCCCCTTGAGGATCATCCAGGCTGTGATCACGCCGGTCAACGCCGTCATGGAACCCACGCTCAGATCAATGCCATTGGTGATGATAGCCAGCACCTCGCCCAGGGCCAACATGCCGAACGTGGCGATAAAGCGCATGATCACGGCCAGGTTGGCCGTCTTGATAAACGTCTCCGGGCGCCGCCAGTAAAAGAACAGGCAAAGCAGGAATAGGGCAACCAACACGTTCAACTCGCGGAACTGCGCCCACCTGATCCGGGGTCTTGCCGGGCTCTTTGCGGTGACGGTCATCTTGTTCCCTCCCACGAGTCTATCAACCTCCAGTAGCCGAGCCCCGACAGCCTGCGCGCCCAGGCCCGGCCATCCAGGTCACCAGTATAGCAAAAATGCCACGATTTTGCACGCTTTTTCCACTCGAAAATTGGCGGGATTCCCCCTATCCTGTGGAGGGATTCCCCCTAGTTCCCAGCCCCGATCCATGTGGGCAACGACCCGCAAAGATGATATAATGATCGTATGAGCAAGGTATGCGTCCTGCTGGCGGATGACCACGCCGTCGTGCGCGCCGGCCTGCGCAACGCGTTGGAAGAACTCCCTGACCTTGCCATCGTCGGCGAGGTGGGGGACGGACCGACACTCCTGGCCGCGCTGGCCCAGGCACAGCCCGATTTCCTGCTGATAGACGTGACCATGCCCGACTTTGAGCCGGTGGCCACCATGCGCGAGATACGGGCACTTTACCCGGCGATGAAGATCCTGGTCGTCAGCGCCTACGACGACGACGTATACGTACAAGGGCTGCTCGGAGCCGGCGTGGATGGTTACCATTTGAAAGACCAGCCGCTCAGCGACCTGCGGCTGGCCGTGCAGCGCGTCCTGGCCGGCGAGCGCTGGGTTTCCAGTTCGCTGGTGGACAAACTGGTCAGGTACACCGATGCGCCGCCTTCTGCCCCACCGTTGACCAACCGCCAGCGCGCCATCCTGCGCCTGTTGCAGCAGGGACTCGACAACCATTCCATCGCCCGGCGGCTCGACCTGAGCGTCAAGACCGTCGAGAACCACCTCACCCGCCTGTACCGGCAACTCAACGTCCAGAGCCGGCTGGAAGCCGTCCACTACGTCACGCAGCATCCCGAGATATTGGCCCCCTTGGGACAGGCCGCCGCGCTGGTTTCCACTTCACCGGAGCCTCCGATGCAAAAACACGTCACGATGCTACTCGTGGACGACAATGCCCGCTACCGCCGCCAGTTGCGGCACATGATCGGCAAGATCTGCCCGCGGGCAGCGATCTACGAGGCCGAAAACATCGAAGAAGCCGTCCACCTGACCCAGCACGTCGCTCCCCAGTTGGCGCTGGTTGACGTCGTGTTGGGCGAAGAGGATGGCATCTCCTGCACCCGCCGCATCCGGGCGCTATCCCCGGTGTCACGCGTCGTCCTGATCAGCGCCTATCCCGACCGGGAATTTCACCGCCTGGGACTAGAGGCCGGTGCGGTCGCCTTTCTGGACAAGAAGGACCTGGACGCTGCGACCCTGCGCCAGATCATAGACGATACGTGCGAGTGAGACCGAACCTGGCGAGGGTTGAGATGGCAACCTTTGCCAGGTTTGGCAAGGTTTTGGGAGTGGTCTGCCAATGGATGACAAGGCCATCGTCTCATCCCAGGTCAAAGAAACGCCGGGCCTGCTGAGGTCCGGGCGGCGGCTGTGGCGTATGGTCGTCAGCCGCCACGAGTTCTCTGCCCTGGTGCTGCTGCTCGTCGCCGGCACGTTTCTGAGTCTGCGGACCGATACCTTCCTCACCGGCAACAACCTGTCCAACGTCTCGCGCGCCTTCTCGTGGATCGCCATCGCCGCCTTCGGCGAGAGCATGGCCATCATCATCGGCGGGATTGACCTGTCGGTGGGCGCGGTCATGGCGCTGGCCGGGCTCATCAGCGCGCTGTGCCTGCGGGCCGGGTATGCGGTGCCGCTGGCCATCCTGGCCGGGCTGCTGACCGGGGGACTGGTGGGCTGGGTCAACGGCATCGTCGTCGGCCGGGTCAGGCTGCCCCCCTACATCGTGACGCTGGGGACGATGAGCGTTGCGCGGGGCATCACGTTCGGCCTGACGGGGGGCTGGCCGGTGCGCGACCTGCCGGCGGGCTTTCGCGTCCTGGGCCAGTCTAACCTGGCGTTGGGTTCCCTGTCCCTGCCCCTGCCAACCCTGTTCATGCTGGGGCTGGCTGTGGTCATGAGCCTGCTCCTGGGCCATACCGTGCTCGGGAGTTACATCTTCACGCTAGGCAACAGCGAACGGGCCCTGCTCGTGTGTGGCGTGGACGTGGCGCAGATCAAGGTGCTGGCCTACACGCTGTGCGGGTTGTTGACGGCCTTGGGGGGGCTCTTGATGACGGCGCGGCTGGGCGTGGCGGCCCCCACGGCGGCGACGGGGTACGAACTGGACATCATCGCCGGGGCCGTGATCGGGGGCACCAGCCTGTTCGGCGGCACCGGGAGCATCCTGGGGGTGCTGTTGGGCGCGGCCGCCATGCAGGTTCTGCGCAACGGGCTGGTGCTCCTGGGGTTCCCGGCCTATTTCCAGACGGTGACGATCGGGGCCCTGATCCTGACCGCCATCCTGCTGGACTATTGGCGGAAGGGACCTACCCGGCAGTGAAGTGAGAAGGGGTTTCTGAATGGAACCGCTGTTACGAGTGGTCAATCTCTCCAAGAGTTTCGGAACGTTGCCGGCGCTGCAGCAGGTGAGTTTCCAGGTCCAGGCCGGTGAGGTGGTAGGATTCGCCGGGCAGAGCGGCGCGGGCAAGTCGGCCCTGGCAATGGTCCTGGCGGGGCTATACGCGCCCAACGAGGGGGAGGTTTACTTCGCCGGGCGGCGGCTCGAATGGCCGTTCCGGGCGCGGACGCTGGGGATCGAGGCCATCCACCAGGCGCCGGACCTGGCCGAACGGCTGGACGTCAGCAGCAACGTCTTCCTGGGAAATGAGATCGGCTGGCCGCTGGTGGGCAAGTGGCTGCAAGTACCCCGGCGGCGGCAGATGGACCGCGAGGCCGCCCGCATCCTGGCCCAACTGGACGTACATTTCAGTTCGCTGCGCGAGCGAGTGGCGAACCTGTCGAGTGAGCAGCGCCAGATGGTCGCCATCGCCCGCACGATGACCCGCCCGGCCAGGCTGATCATCGTGGACGACCCGGCGCTCCTGTTGAGTTACGTCTACCAGCAGAAACTCTTGTCGCTGATTCAGACGTGGCAGCAGCAGGGGATCGCCATCATCTTCAGCAGCAACAACCTGGACCACCTGCTGGCGGTGACCGACCGGATCATCGTCCTGCATCAAGGGTGCCGGGTGGCCGAGTACCGCACCGACGAGGCGGACCGGGAAGAGATCATCGCCGCGCTGGTGGGGACGACCGATCGCCAGCAACTCACGCCCATCCTGTGGGCGCTGGACAGTTACTATCGCGCCCGCGAGCAGGCGGAGAAACTGCACCACCAGCAGACGCTACTGGAGAGAGACCTGGCTGCCCAGGACACGCTGAACCAGCAACTCATTGAGCAACTGGCCGAGCAGGTGAACGCGCTCGACCGGGCCAACGCGGCGTTACAGGACGCCCAACGGAGGCTGTTGACCGAGCGAGAGCAGGAGCGCAAACACCTCTCGCGCGAACTGCACGACCAGGTAATCCAGGACCTGCTGAGCGTCAACTATGAGTTGGAGGAGGTCGAAGCGGACGCGGACGTGACGGCTGCGCAGGAAAGGGAACGGCTGAAGGAGATTCGAGGCAGCATCCGGGGACTGGTGGGCGACCTGCGCCACATCTGCGGCAACCTGCGCCCGCCGACGATTGACAGCCTGGGGTTGGGGGCGGCGCTCCAATCGTACACCCAGGATTGGGCCAGGCGGACCGGCGTCACGATGACGCTGCACCTGGACGCCGACCTGGGGCGGTTGCTGGAGCCGATCGAACTCTCGATTTTCCGCATCGTGCAGGAGGGGCTGAACAACGTGCGCAAGCACGCGCGGGCGAGCGAGGTACAGGTGGCGCTCAAGCGCACGTCGCCGCGCGCGCTGCTCATCTCCATCGCCGACGACGGGCAGGGGCTGGCGGAGGATTTCGACCTGGCGGCACTGGCGGGGGCCGGGCACTATGGGCTATTGGGGATCAGCGAGCGGGTGGCGCTATTGGGGGGGCGCCTGAAGTTGCAGAATCAGGCCAGCGGGGGGGTGCTGATCCAGGTGGAGATTCCGCACCCCCGCGTGGCCAAGTGACACTCCCGTCACTCTGAGAAGCGCAGCGTCTGTCATTCTGAGGAGCGCAGCACTCGTCATTCTGAGAAGCGCAGCGCCTGTCATTCTGAGAAGCGCAGCACTCGTCATTCTGAGAAGCGCAGCGCCTGTCATTCTGAGAAGCGCAGCACTCGTCATTCTGAGAAGCGCAGCGACGAAGAATCTCTGACCCCAGTTGACTGGGCAAGCGGGCCAGGGTATAATACTTCCAGGTAGACCTTCGCCTTAGGAACGTGGGAATGGTATACGAAAACATTGCCCTAAGACTGCAACTGTCGCCCCAAGAGTTAGAGCGCCAGAGCCTGCGTCTGTTCCTCGGCCACCGATTGCGCCTGGTCGAGTCACAACTCTTGAGCCTGGCGCGCAAATATGGCGTGCGCACCGTCACCGAGCTTGACGAACTGGTACAGCGCGGCCAAATCCACGAGGCCGCAGCGTTTGAGGACTATTTCGAGTTCGATTACCTGGAAGCGGAACGCGACACACTACTGGACTCATTGAAAGAATTGGCTTGAACCCGCTAGAGCCGCTCCGCGCCATTTGCTTCGACCCTCGAACAGGGCTTTCGCGAGTTCATGGCCTATGTGCAGCGAGTGATGAGTGTCTGAGAGTGCCCATACCACTGGATCAGGCACCACCCCAGTTATCGGCGAGAAATGTGGCGGACGCCCCGCTTCAGCGGGGGTTTCCCGGCTGAAGCCAGGCCTCCAGCCGCGCTTCCAGGCCGGCGATCCGCTCTTGTAGTCGCCGCTTCTCCTGATCCTTCACCTTCCCGAAAGCTCCCCGCTTTCGGGAAGGTCGAGCAGATAAGGCCGCAGTTGCTGTGCCACGTGAGGCGCGATGTGGTCCTGCACAAAGGTCACATAGAGATCAGGCGTCGGGAAATATTGCCGCACAAAGGCACGATCCACAAGCGTCCCTGGGCGGCCTTTTATCCATTCCAGGTAATTGCTGTAGGGCCAGTCCGCAGGATCCGACACCAACCCCGCCGTCACCGGATTCAGGTGAACATAACGGCACAGGTGGATAACGTATTCATCCCGATCCACGTGGACGTGCCGAAAGCGCCCCACAAAGAGCGGCCCACTGCGCTCCTGCTGTTTGTTGAACGCCTGGGTATAGGTTTGAAACAGCCGCTGGATAAAGACCGAGATGGGAACGTCACCATCTTGCCGTAGGACAAAATGGTAGTGGTTCGGCATCAGGCAGTAGGCCAGGACAGTCACAAGCACTTCCCCGAGCAATCGTTTGACCTTGCCCAGCAGGTAGATGTAGTTGTCTGGACAGACGAAGATTGGCATTCCATTGATGCCCCGGTTGTAGACATGGTACACGTTACCAGGAACAAAGACGTTTTCACGATAGGGCACGTTGCCTCCTGTTCGCTACTGCCGCTGCTGCCGCCACCTTCCCGAAAGCTGGGAGCTTTCGGGAAGGTGAGGATCAGAGAGCAGAGGTGGGAGAGATGGGGAAGACGACCACCCGAAACCCGCGGTGGAGCCAGTCGTAGCGCGGGCTGCCCCCGTCGCGGTCCGCGCACCGGGCGGACTCACGCTTGGAGCCGAACGACCCTCCACGTATCACCCGGAGCATATCGTCTCCTGCCTCCAGGTTCTCTCTGCCATCAGCAGGATCATACGGATACCCAAACTGAAACTCTGCCTTTTCACCTGTCCAATGGCCCCACAGGCTC
>Ga0315291_10007390_pt1 | contig 13581 bp, 10 predicted proteins | sample YL17G12_20_MG_FD_203070 | JGI IMG/M metagenome (GOLD analysis project Ga0315291, IMG submission 203070) | Sediment microbial communities from Yellowstone Lake, YNP, Wyoming, USA - YL17G12_20 | ecosystem: Environmental > Aquatic > Freshwater > Lake > Sediment | place: USA: Wyoming | collected...
CACGGCGCCGGCGCCCTCCTGTCCCCGAAATACCGTCACCTTCTGCGCGGCCTGGACAAGGCCGACTCCTTCATCTGGGACGCCCACAAGAACTTGCTCATGCCCGCCCTCATCACCGCCGTTCTTTTCAGGGAGGGGAGGAGGAGCTACGAGGCGTTTTCCGAGAAGGCCTCCTATCTTTTCGAGAAAGGCGCGCGCGAGGAGTGGTACAACTTTGCCCACCGGACGATGGAATGCACGAAGACGATGATGGGGCTGAGGCTGTTCATATCGCTGGCCGCCTACGGGACCGACTTCTTCGCCGGCTACGTCACGGCCATGTTCGACCTGGCGCGCGACTTTGCCGCCCTCCTTCGGGAATCGGGCGATTTCGAACCGGCCGTGGAGCCGGAGAGCAACATCGTCTGCTTTCGCTACCTGAAAAGAGGGGAGGGGGACCTCGACGGGCTGCAGCGCCGCGTCCGGCGGGCTCTGCTTGAAAGCGGGCGTTTCTATATCGTCCAGGCGGATCTCCGCGGACATGTCTGGCTCCGGTCGACGCTCATCAATCCGCGCACGACCCTTGCCGACCTGGAAGCCCTCCTCGATGAAATTCGGGCGATGAGTTAGAGCGGAGCTCGTTAGGGGGCGCGGTCCACTATCAAGCGATTCTCGAGGCGACCCTCAAGTTTCCTGCGTAGTGACGCTCAAAAGCCGCGGCACCCCCCCGGGGGCGCTCGTCCGGGTCCGCGAACTAAGAATCCTATCGGTAATTTTGGGCCGGGTTCGCGAACTGGTCAGTTTCCGTTAAACATGCTAGGATAGTTTTTTATCTTGGGCAAAGGAGCCGTTATGTTCGATCGCAACATTTACGTCGCCAGAAGGGACCGTCTGCGCGCGGAGGTCAAGTCGGGACTCGTTCTCTTTCTCGGGAACGAGGAGAGCCCGATGAACTACGCGGACAACACCTATCACTTCCGGCAGGACAGCTCGTTCCTGTACTTCTTCGGACTCGATTTCGCCGGGCTGGCCGGGGTCGTCGACCTCGACGAAGGGACGGACACGATCTACGGCAGCGACCTGACAGTCGAGGACTTCGTCTGGATGGGGCCGCAGCCGACGATCCGGGAGAGGGCAGCGAAGGCAGGCATCGTGAGGACGGGAACCATTGCTCGACTGGAGGCGCTTTTGGCGGACGCCCGGGCGAAAAAGCGCCCGGTCCATTTCCTGCCTCCCTACAGGCCTGAGAACAAGCTTAAGCTCATGAATTGGCTTGGGATCGCGCCCGGCAAGGCCGCCTCTGAGGCCTCGGTTGAGCTGATCAAGGCCGTCGTCGCCCAGCGCGCGATCAAGGGGACGGAAGAAATCGCCGAGATCGAGAAGGCCGTCAATGTTTCCGTAGATATGCACATCGCGGCCATGCGCATGGTCAAGCCCGGCGTCACCGAGGCCGAAGTGGCCGCGGCCGTCCATCGGGTGGCCCTGGCCGCGGGAGGAGACCTCGCGTTCCCCATCATCGCCACGGTCCATGGTGAGACCCTGCATAATCACTTTCACGGCAACCGGCTGAAGAGCGGTCAAATGTTCCTCCTCGATGCCGGCGCCGAGACGGCCTTGCATTATGCCGGAGACCTTTCCAGTACCATGCCCGTTGATCCGAGGTTCACGGAGCGACAGAAGGAGATCTACCGGATCACCCTGGCCGCCCACGAGGCCGCTAAAAGAGCCCTCAAGCCCGGCGTGGCCCATAGCGCGGTCCATCTCCTGGCCTGCAAAACGATAGCCTTGGGGCTTAAGAATCTCGGCCTGATGAAGGGCGATGTCGACGAAGCGGTCCGTCAGGGAGCCCACGCGCTCTTCTTCCCCTGCGGCGAAGGGCACATGATAGGTCTCGACGTCCACGACATGGAGGACCTCGGGGAGGTCTACGTCGGCTACGAGGGAAAACCTAAGAGCACCCAGTTCGGGCTGAAGTCCCTCCGGCTGGCCCGGCCCCTCCAACCGGGTTTTATCCTGACCGTCGAGCCCGGGATCTACTTCATCCCCCAGCTCATCGACCAGTGGCGGGCCGAAAAGAGGCTTGCCGGCTTCCTCGACTACGACCGTATCGAAGCCTGGAAGGACTTCGGCGGCATCCGCAACGAGGAGAACGCCCTGATCACCGCGGAGGGCTACCGCATCCTGGGCAAACGGAAGCCCTTGACCATCGAGGACGTGGAGGCCGTGCCTCGGGACTGAGGCGAACACTGGGAAGCCTTACGGCCCAAGGCCATTTTTCGCCCTGTTGTCAGGCCGTTCTTCAATGAAATGTCATTGTGTCCTATGAGCGTGTCCTGATGTCGAGAAACTCGGCAATAGTGACGATCCCGGTTTTACGATATTTCTTGATCCCGCGCAGATGACGGTCGCCGCTGACGAGAAATTCCGCATTTCCGTCCACTGCCAACGAGAGGAACTTGTCGTCAGACGGATCTTCTTCGATGATTTCGATTCGCGCACCGGGCCGCACCGGTTCGACAAAGGGCAGGACCTCCTCCCGGAGAATAGCCTTGATCTCTTCTTCCTCGAGCCCGAATTTTGGGTAGGACAGGACCTTAATATATTCTTTCAGGATTTCAGGGGAGACGAGGAGAACGATCTTGCGCTCCTGCCACATGGGAACAAGCCGGCCCGGCAGTCCGCGGAAGAGAAGGGCTGAAATCAGGACGTTGGTGTCGAGGACGACACGCGGCGCGGCGGTCCCTTTCATTTCTTCGTCGCCCTTCTGGCCCAGGAAACGGCGTCGTCGATATCCTTTTCCGTCAGTCCAAGGGCGGCGACTTTCTCCCTGGCTTTTTCCAGGGTCGTCTCGCTCACCGCGGTCATCTTGACGGGCTCAAGGACGATCCGGCCGTCCTGAACGCGGGCTTCGAAATACTCCACGCCCTCGAACTCTTCCATGACTTTCTTAGGCAGAGTGACCTGGTTTTTGTAGGTTCTTTTGCAGAGCATGACCATTACCTCGAAGTAATGATATCATTTAAATAGAAATTCGTCAAGTCATGAAGTAATGAAATAATGACAATTTCCAACATCAAGCTCCAAATGCGTTCCAAGCGTCGCGACCGTCGATGCGCTCGGCGGCGCCTAGCAAGGCCCCCACTTGTGCAAGGGGTGGCGCTTCTCGTATTCCCGGGCGGTTTCCTTGGTGATCCTGTGCCAGGGCGCCCCCTTCTTAGCGCCCACGACCCCGGCCAGGGCACAGCGGCAGAGCGTCGGGTCGACCTTCTTCTTGAGCTCATCGAAAACTTTGTATGGATCTCGCTTCAGGAATTCCTTCCGGGACGTGATGCCGATCTGCTTGAGTTTTTCCTCCATGACCTTGCCGATGTTCGGCAGGGACCGGAGCGAGTCCCCGGCCTTTCCGGAGTCCTTTTTGCTCATCTTTGGCGCCTCCATGAAGTCACTCAATGGGGAATTTTATGCGACGCCGGGCTTGGAGTCAAACGCGTCCGCACGCCGCACACGTGCATTGAGACCCATAGCGGCCGGCCGGCGTCTTTTTGTATTCCCTCGGGTGCTGTGCTAGAATAAATGGACTTTTTGAACGCGGGAGCAATCATGGACGCGCAGGGGACATCGGGACCGGTTGCAGGCGGCATCGACAAGAAGTCGGCGGCTGCCAACTCCGTCGTCGCGGCGGTTTTCCTGACGGGCATGAAACTCGTGGTGGGGCTCATGACGGGGAGCCTCGGCATCCTGGCCGAGGCCGCCCACTCCGGCCTGGACCTCGTGGCCGCCGTCGTCACCTTCCTGGCCGTCCATTTCTCCGACAAGCCGGCTGATCACGAACACCCCTACGGCCACGGCAAGGTCGAGAACTTCTCGGCCCTCGTCGAGACCGTCCTCCTCTTCGCGACGTGCGGCTGGATCATTTATGAGGCCGTCAGGCGCCTTTTCTTTCACTCCAAGGATGTTCAGGCAAGCCTCTGGGCCTTCCTCGTCATGGCCATCTCCATCGCGGTCGATGTCAGCCGCTCACGGATGCTTTACCGGGCCGCCCGCCAACACCGCAGCCAGGCTCTCGAAGCGGACGCCCTCCACTTCCATACGGACATCTGGAGCTCGTCCGTGGTCATCGGGGGGCTCGCCCTGGTCTGGCTGGGCCGGAACGTTCTGCCGGAATATTCCAGGGTCCTGGCGAAGGCGGACGCTCTGGCCGCGCTGGGAGTGGCGTTCATCGTCATCTTCGTGAGCTACAAACTCGGGAAGAGGACCATCGCCGTCCTCCTCGACTCGGCGCCCGACGGCCTGACCCAGAAAATCAGCGAAGCCGCCGACCGGGTTGAGGGCGTGATGAGTGTCGGCCATGTCCGCGTCCGGCGCTCCGGGCCCCGCGTCTTCGTGGACATGACCGTCGAGGTCGACCGCAACCTGTCCTTCGAGCGGACCCACAACATCGCTGACGCCGCCGAGGCCCGGATCCAGCAGATCTCCCCGGGCGCCGACGTCGTCATCCACACCGACCCCCACGAGGGCGAACGCGAGTCCGTCGCCCGGCGTATCCGGACCGTGGCCGAGCGGAACCAGATGGCGGTTCACAACATCAGCGTCCACGACGACAGGGGCCAACTCTACGTTGACCTCCACATGGAGGTCGATGACCACCTGTCGCTCCAACAGGCCCACGAGATGGCCAGCCACATCGAGCAGGACCTCAGGGCCGACCAGCCCCGGATCGCCCGGGTCGACACGCACCTCGAGTCCCGCGGGACCGGAATCGGCGATGATGATGATGTCACGGCCCAGGAAGGCCGGCTGGTGGAAACCATCCGGAAGATCACGGACGAGATCGCCGGGGGGTCGAGCTGTCACGACGTTACGGTCCGCCGCCGCGGACTCAAGTACCAGGTCGCCCTCCACTGCACGTTCGATGAAGGGCTCTCCATCGTCCAGGTCCACGAGATCTCCTCGCGCATCGAGGAGCGCCTCAAGAGCACGGTCCCCGCCCTGGAAAGGGTCCTGGTCCACGCCGAGCCGCCCGGGCCATCCATGAACAGCTGAGGAATCCCCCCTCGAATATAATAACGTGCCGCGACTCCAGGTGACGCCTTGGGCGAGGTCGCGTGAAATTGAGTCCGAAGAAGGAGAGGCAAAATGGGTAGAACCGGCAGGAAGAAGCGTGTGGGGACGGGCCTCGTATTCGCGATCTTAATCTTTATCTTCTCGGCCCTGGCCGCCGGGCCGGGGTTTTCCGCGGACAAGACAAAAAGCCACTTCCCGGTTTCGGTCTGGTACGCCGGCGGCAGGGCCCGGGCCCCCATGCTCGAAACCGTGACACCCCTGTCGGCAGCCGTCTGGCGCAAGGACCTCGAACAGATCAAGAGCCTGGGCTTCAATACCGTCCGACCCTGGATCGAATGGACGGCCTGCGAGAAGGAAGAAGGCAAGTACGACTTCAGCGCCCTGAGGACCGTTTGCGACCTGGCGAATGAAATAGGCCTCAAGGTCGTCCTCCAGGTCTATATCGATTCCGCCCCCGATTGGGTCGGGACCGAGCACCCGGACTCCAAGTTCGTTTCCTCCAACGGGGTCGCCGTCGAATCCCAGGCCTCGCCCGGCTTCTGCTTCGACCATCCGGGGGTCCGCGGCAAGATCCTTAAGTTCTTCACGGAAGCGGCCAGGGCCGTCAAGGACAAACCTGCTTTCTATGGATGGGACTTGTGGAGCGAACCCCACATCATCAATTGGGCCGAGGTCTATTACGTCGGCGATCTCCGCTACGTCCAGTTCTGTTACTGCCCCTCGACACAGGCGCGTTTCCGGGATTGGCTCAAGATGAAGTACGGGACCCTGGAAGCCCTGAACAAGGCTTGGTACCGCACCCTCAAGTCATGGGATGAACTTGAGCCGCCGCGCTACGGGACGATCCTGACCTTCACGGATTACATCGACTGGAAGGAGTTCATCACTGATAAGCTGGCCGAGGACCTGGCCCTCAAAGCGGCCGCCGTCAAGGCCGTCCTGCCCGGCACCGTCGTCACCAGCCATTCGGCGGGCCCGGGCATCTTCAGCCGGCCGGACTGGTCGGGGACGCCCGATGACCGCAAAATGTCCGACAGCGTGGATTTCTACGGTTCTTCGATCTACCCCAAGCACGCCTGGACGATCAAGCCCTGGTCGCCCTTCTTCCGGTCCTCGGGACTGGATTTCGTCAGGTCCATGGGGATCGGCAACAAGGGGTTCTATATCGGCGAGCTCCAGGCGGGTTACGGCGTCTTCGGGATGAAGATGAGCTATCCGGTGGCCGGCGCGGACCTCCGCGATTGGATGTGGACGAGCGTCGCTTATGGGACGAGGGCGATCAATATTTACGCCTATTATCCGATGAGCACGGGCTACGAGGCCGGCGGCTATGGACTGGTCGAGCTGGACGGCAAGATCACGGAGAGGGCCGTCGAGGCGGGCAGGATCGCCAGGACGATCACCGAGAACAAGGACCTCTTCCTGGGGGCCCTTCCGGCGAAGGCGGAGATCGCCATCCTCTACAACCCGCTTTCCCACATGGTCGGCGGCCAGCAGACATTCACCGGCGAGGGCCAGACGGTGGGCGCCAACAATCTCAGCGAGTCCCTCCAGGGCATCCACAAGGCTTTCTTCGAGAAGAACATCCCCGTTGATTTTCTCCACGCGAACGACCTCGGCACTCCCCGGGCGGCCCAATACAAGCTGATCATCGCCCCTTATCCTGTGATGATGTCCCGGCCCCACGTCCGGAAGCTCATCGATTACGTCAGGGACGGCGGGACGCTGGTCAGCGAGGCCCGTTGCGGATGGGTCGACGAGAAGGGATTCTCCAGCCCGGTCATCCCGGGCGCCGGGCTCCATGAGGTCCTCGGCTGCCGCGAAGATGTCGTCATGCCCATCGCCAAGACCGCCGTCATCAAGGTCACGGCCGGCCATGAGTCCATCCCGCTACTCAGGGCGGGGGACAAGCTCGATTCTCTCTTCTTTGAAGAGAGCTTCGAACTCTTGAACAAGACGAGCCGGGTCCTGGCCGAGTTCGAAAGCGGCAAACCGGCCATGGTCTATTCGACTTACGGCAAGGGCAAGGCCCTCATCGTCGGGTCCTTCCCCGGCTCCGCCTATTTTCATTTCGGGAACCCGACGAACGGCAAGTTCTACTCCGGCCTGGCGGAATGGCTCAAGATCGCCCGGCCCGTCGAGGTCGCCGCCGCGGAACCGGGTGTCCTCGTCGAGGCCCGGGTGCTCGAAGGGGACGGATACCGGATCCTCTTCGGCTTTAACCGGGGAGAAAAGAAGACGTCCGCGAAGCTGGGAATGCTTGTCGCCGGGAAGAAATTCCTGGCCCGGGAGATCGAGACGAAAAAGGACGTCCCGTTCCTCGTCGAGAAGGACAGGCTCGTCTTTGAGAAAACTTTGGAGCCCGGCGAGGCCTGGGTCGTCCTGGTCAAGCAAGAAGGGGACATGTCCCGGAAGTAGGTGTCTGCGGGCTTGACTAAGACCAAGAGGTCTGGGTCCCTGATTTGGAGGAAGTTGAGTGAGCACGAATATTGCGGCAGTTTATTGCGCGGGGATCGACGCCGGCGGCACAAAGATCTCTTCCGCCCTCTTCACCAAGGAAGGGGAGGTCATCGGCAAGACCAAGGTCTCTATCGATAAGGCCGGGGGCGACGGGGCCGCCGCCCAGATCGCCGAGATCCTCCGGTGCCTGGAAAGCCTTGCGGAGCGGAATGAAGGCAGGCTCCTGGCGGCCGCCCTGTGCGTCCCCGGAGTCGTTTACCAGAAGACGGGGCTTGCCTGGGCCCCGAACATACCCGGCTGGGACCACTATCCGCTCGGAGAGAAGATCGAACAGGCATACGCTCAGATCGGGCGGGGAGCCGTGCCGGAGGCGCGCGTCTCCGGCGTTTCTTTCCCCCGGCTCGTCATCGATAGCGACCGCAGCGCTTACGTCATGGGCGAGCAGTGGCGCGGGGCGGCAAAGGGGGCGCGGGACGCCGTCTTCCTGGCCGTCGGGACCGGCATCGGGGCCGGCATCTTCGCGGAGGGCAGGATCGTCCACGGCAGCGAGGACATCGCCGGCGCCGTGGGCTGGTTCGCTCTCGACCCGGCCTTCAAGGACGAATACGCCGCCATGGGCTGTTTCGAAGCTGAGGCGTCGGGGAATTCGGTGGGCCGGAAGGCGGCCCGCCTTCTCGCGGATGGACGGCCGTCCCTGATGAGGGAACTTGCCGGGGGGGACCCGGCCAAGATCACGGCCGCGATCGTGGCCCAAGCCGCCAGGAAGAACGACCCCGGGGCCCGGACGATCATCAACGATACCGTCGCCTATTTGGCCATGGGCATCGCCAACATCGTCAGCATCCTCAACCCGGAGATCATCGTCCTGGGCGGCGGCCTCTTCCAGGCGTCGGACCTCCTGCTCGAACCTATAAAACAGGAATTCAAACGGTGGGCCCAACCCCTCTCCGCCCGCTCGGTCAGGATCGAGCTTTCGGAACTCGGCGAGGACGCCGGTCTTTACGGCTGCGGGAAGCTCGCCTGGGACTCTGTCGAGGGGATTCTAAAAGGAGAGTCATGATGTCAGCGACAAAATATCTGAATTCGATCCAGGGCATCCTGGAAAAGATCAAAACGAAAGAGATGAAGAAGATCCGGGCCGCCGCGAAGATCATGGCCGAGTCCATCTCGAATGACGGCCGCGTCTACATGTTCGGGAGCGGCCACTCGGTCATTCCCGTTCTTGATATCTTTCCCCGCTACGGGAGCTTCGTCGGGTTCTTCCCCCTCTACGACCCGCGGCTCATGTGGTGGAACGTCATCGGCCCGGGCGGCGCGCGCGAGCTCCTCTGGCTGGAGAGGCAGGAAGGCTACGCCAGGGTCTTCCTCCAGAGCTATCCCCTGGAAAAAAGGGACGCCATGCTCGTCTTCTCCCACGGCGGATTGAACGCCGCCCCGATCGAGATGGCCCTGGAAGCGAAAGCCCGGGGCCTCAAGGTCATCACGGTCTCGTCCCACGCCAACGTGAGGATCGCCCGGCGGAGCCACTCGTCCGGCAAGGTCCTGTCCGAGGTCGCCGACGTGGCCATCGACAATTGCGTCCCGCCCGAGGATTCCCTGGTGGACGTGGGACAGCTCGAGAAGGTCGCCGCCGGCTCAACCGTGGCCGCCGTCTCCATAGCCATGTCCCTCGTGGCCGAGACCGCGTCGGTCCTGGCGAAGAAACGGAAGGTCCCGCCGACATTCGTCTCTCCGAACCTCCACGGTGTGCCCAAGGAGCACATGGCCGGTGTCTATCAGGCGTTCACCGAGTTTTATTACAAGCGGCCGTTCAATAAGAAAGGCCAGACAGGCTAATATAAGAGAATAAAAGAGAATGGGGATATTTACCTTAGGTGTAAGTATGTCCTTCGAGGACCGTGATGGGAGGGTATGGGGAAGGGCTGCAGCGACCATGCGGAGATCAGCCTGAGATGAGCGTCCGACGAGGGCAGCCGCAGGCCTCAGAGGGACCAAGACTCCGAGGATGGGTTTCCTTCAGCTTATTAGATGTGCCTGGAGTCTTGGGCCGGAGGAGCCGAGGAGGATGCGAGTCTCAGGCGATTCTTTATCGGAGCCGGGAGCAAAGCCCGTCCTCATACCCTCCTCTTGACATCACGGCCATCGAAAGTCCTTAGACGGGGAGAAATTATATGGACGAGCTAAAGGGAACGAGTAATGTAAACACCAGGCGCCTGATGTCTTCGGCCTGCGCCGGGATGTTCGTCTTCGGGATCGTCATGGCCATCCTGGGGGCCATCCTGCCGGGACTTTTCGCCAGGGTCGGTTTCGACAAGGGGGCGGCCGGAAACCTTTTCCTGTACATGAACTTCGCCATGCTCCTGATGTCGCTCTTCTTCGGCCCGATCGTGGACCGCTTCGGCTTCAAAGTCCTGCTGGTCGTCTGCTCCTTGCTGGTCGCCGGCGCCTTCCTGCTCCTGAGCCTGTCCTCGACCTACAGTTTGATCCTCGTCGCGGCCGTCATCCTCGGCTTCGGCGGAGGGGGACTTAACGGCGGGACAAACACCTTGACAAGCGACATCCACGAGCCTGAGAAACGAGGTTCGGCCCTGAACGTCCTGGGCATATTCTTCGGCTTCGGCGCCCTGACCATCCCCTTCCTGATAGGCGTCCTCGTCGAACTCCTGGGCCTCGGCAAGATCCTCCTCCTGGCCACCTTCCTAAGTCTTATTCCGTTTGTGCTCTTCCTTCTTTTCAAGTTCCCGATGGGGAAACAGGCGCGGGGCTTTCCCCTCAAGGAGGCGGCCAGGATCGGTAGGAATCCGCTCCTCTGGCTTTGCGGCTTCCTCCTTTTCTTCCAGTCCGGAAACGAGTTCACGATCGGGGGGTGGATCACAACCTACCTCCAGGAGTCCTTCAAGATCAGGCCCGCGACGGCCGCGCTCGTCCTGGCCGGCTACTGGGCGGCCATCATGGCCGGCCGGCTCGTCTCCAGCCGGATCGTCCGCGTCCTCAGGAATGAACGGCTCGTCCTGGTAAGCGCGGGCCTGTCCCTGGCCGCGGCCGTGCTCCTCAGATCAGCGCCTTCCGGGGCCCTGGCGGCTTTCGCCGCGGTCCTCATCGGCCTCGGTTTCGCGGCCATCTATCCTACGACTCTGGCCGTTATCGGAGAAAACTTTCCGGCCTTCTCAGGGACGGCGTTCAGCGTCGTCATCGCCATCGGCCTGTGCGGCGGGATGATCTCGCCCTGGCTGGCCGGGAAGATCGCCCAGACGTCGGGACTCAGACAGGGGTTGTTCCTTCCCGTGCTGAATTGCGCTATGATCATCGTGTTGCAGTTTATGATCATGAGTGTTATTAGAAGGCGAAAAACCGGGGACTTGAAGGAGCGAAGACGATGAAAAAGATCGCGTTGACCGGAAACATCATCCTTCCCGACGAGGTCCTGACCGGCGGGGTCGTCCTCATCGAGGGGGAGACCATCTCGGGCGTCTACTATAATGACAACAGCCTGCCGGAGAACGATATCGAGTTCCGGCGTTACGGCGATGCCTGGATCTCGCCCGGCCTCATCGATGTCCATCTTCACGGCGCTCTGGGGCATGAGGTGATGGACGCGGACCTCGACGGGCTGAAGGAGATCGCCCGCCACCAGGCCCGCTGCGGCGTCACCGGATTCCTGCCGACGACCCTCTCCCAATCGATCGAAGCCGTCTGCAAGGCGGTGGACTCCGTCAAGCTGGCGGCGGCCCTGCCCCTGGACTCCGAGGTCCTGGGCATCCACTTGGAGGGACCTTTCGTCTGCCTGAAGCGCAAAGGGGCCCAGGACCCCAAGTACATCAAGGAGATAAACCGCGAGGACCTCGACCGGCTTTATGCCGCCTCGTCCGGTCTTAAGACCTTGATCACCCTCGCGCCCGAGGTCGGGAACAACATCTCGTTCATTCCCGAGATGGTCGACAACGGCTTCGTTGTTTCCATGGGCCACTCGGACGCAACCTACGAGGAAGGGCTCCAGGCGGTCAAGGCCGGCGTCAGCCATGCCACCCACCTCTTCAACGCCTGGCGGGAATTCCAGCACCGTGAGCCGGGCGGGATCGGGGCGGCCATGGATTCGAAAGAGGTCTACGCCGAGCTCATTTCCGACGGCATCCACGTCCATCCGTCTTTCTTGCGCCTGGCGATCGCCAGGAAGGGCAGCGACAGGATCTGCCTGATCACGGATTCCCTGGGGGTTTCCGGTCTGAGCGACGGGACCTATCCCTGGGGCGAACTGGAGATCGTCCTCAACGGGCGGGAGGTCCGTCTTAAGGAGAGCGGCGTTCTTGCCGGCAGCATCCTCCAACTCAACCAGGGGATCAGGAACATCAGCGATTGGACGGGCGCCGGCGTCTCCGAGGTCGTGAACATGGCCTCCTTGAACCCGGCCAGGAATCTTGGGCTGGATGACGTCATCGGCAGCCTCGCGGAAGGCAAGCTGGCCAACATCGCCGTCTTTGACAAGGATTTCCGGGTGATCGACACCTGGCTGCGCGGCAGGCCCGTCCTGGGCGGGGAAGTGTAGAAAAGGGGGGCTGGGCCGTCTATGAGGCGCTGTTGAAAAAATTGGATCGATAGGGTATTTTGATGCGTTTGACATCATGAAGATGAAGAAAAGGCCGAGTCCGGGGACCCTTATCATCATCTTTGCCGCTGCGGTGGCCCTCTGTGTTCTTATCTGGTTCGTCCTCCGCCCCGGGAAGGCCCCTTCTCAAAAGGTCCTCGGGATGTGGAAGGACCTGGGCGTCGAAAAGCCCAACGTCATCCTCGTTACCCTGGACACGACGCGGGCCGACCGCCTGACTTGTTACGGCTATTCGGGTATCAAGACGCCGGCCTTGGACGCCCTAGCCGGGCGGGGGGTTCTGTTCGAGCAGTGTGCCTCTTCCTCGCCTTTGACCCTGCCTTCCCACAGCACGATCATGACGGGGATGTATCCCACCTACCATGGGGTTCGGCTGAACGGCAACACGGCCTTGAGCGAGGAACAGACGACGATCGCCGAAATGTTGGCCGGCAGGGGATACCAGTGCGGCGCGTTCATCGGGGCCTTCGTCCTCGACGGGCGCTGGGGCCTCAAACAGGGTTTCCAGCACTACGACGATAGCTTCGACCTCAAGAAATACAAACATCTCGACCTGGGCGGGGTCCAGCGGCCGGGAAACGAGATCACGGACGCCGCCCTCGCCTGGCTGGAGGGGAGGAAAGATAAACCTTTTTTTGCCTGGGTTCATTATTATGATCCGCATACTCCCTACGAACCTCCGGAGCCGTTCTTTTCCGAGTACAACACGGGCATTGCCGGGCGGTACGATGGGGAGATCGCCTTCATGGACTCCCAGATCGGCCGGCTGGAATCCTGGCTCGAGGCTAACGGACTTATCAAGAACACCATCGTCGTTCTCATCGGCGACCACGGCGAAGGGCTGGGCAGCCACGGCGAGGGCACGCACGGTTATTTCATTTATGACTATGCCGTTCACGTGCCCTTTCTAGTCGTGACGCCCTTGAAGGGGTTGAGCGGGGTCCGCGTCTCTTCCCAGGTCCGGGCGGCGGATGTCTTCCCGACGGTCCTGGAGCTCGTCGGGGCCGGGGCGCCGGCCAAAGTCAACGGGCGGAGTTTGGTCCCTGTCATGTTCAATCCGAAAGCGGCCGACCAGGACCCTGCGTACTCGGAATCGATGGCCCCCAACCTCCAGTTCGGCTGGGCGCCCCTCCGCGCCCTGCGAACGACCCGGTTCAAGTTCATCGACGCCCCGCGCCCGGAGCTCTATGACTTGGCCAAGGACACGGCGGAAGAATCTGACGTCCAGAACAGATACCCCGACCAGGCCCTAGCCATGAAGAAGGAGTTGGACCGTCTGATCCTCGAGACGGGCCGCGGCGCGCCGGCCCCACAGAGCGCCAACTTGGACAAGGAGACCGTGGAGAGACTGGCTGCCCTGGGATACATCGGCGCGCCCGTCGCCCCGAAAAAAACGGGGGAGAAGGGGACAAGCGCACCGGCCGATCCCAAGGACAAGTTGGTCATCTTCGAATCCATCCAGCGGGCCGGGGAAA
>Ga0315291_10007393_pt1 | contig 13580 bp, 13 predicted proteins | sample YL17G12_20_MG_FD_203070 | JGI IMG/M metagenome (GOLD analysis project Ga0315291, IMG submission 203070) | Sediment microbial communities from Yellowstone Lake, YNP, Wyoming, USA - YL17G12_20 | ecosystem: Environmental > Aquatic > Freshwater > Lake > Sediment | place: USA: Wyoming | collected...
CCCGGCCTGGCTCTCCCCGGCAAATCCTACGCCGGGCTTTATCTCGCCTGGGCCAGCGCGCCAACGCTTCCGGTCACGGCCACCTTCAACTTCTATTTCCGCGTGCGGTTCGAATCGGACGAGCAGGACTTCGAGAAGTTCCTGAATCAGCTATGGACGATTGGCGGTCACGGTGCGCGCGGCGCTGGCGAGGTCCGCTTGATGACCTCTCGGCCACCCTACTCGCCGGTTGCTTTCCCTTGCGTGCCAACTCCTTGCCCTTCGTTCATTCCGATGCCCGCGCCCGCGCCAGGCTTGCTCCGCACCATCGTCGGGCCTCGGCTGTGCTCCTCGGTCGACGGGAGCTGCGGATCGGCGAGCGCGGGCTGCGATCCAACCGGAAAGTCGCCGGGTTCTGGCTCTGCCGTGCGTCTGCACGGTTCCTCGCTTGGCGATCCACCGGTCGCTTCTTGGGCCGACTTCTCTCTCCCCGATTGGCTCTCGGCTTCCCAGGTCGTTTCCGTTTGGTTCGTCTTTGCGTGGGAATACTCACCGGCGCTCAAGATGGCTGTGGGGCAAGCGGTAATGGGCTACCCATTTCACGACTTCAGCACCTCGGGGACCAGCTCCGCTGTCGGCGTTCAAGGTCCGGTGAGCGGGCCATTCACTAGCGGTTTCTTTTCGGGGATGACGGCCAGTGGGGGAATCGCTTGGACTCTCGACGATCCGCCCGGCGCCTGTAATCCCTGCGGCTCGGGTGGCGCGGCGTGCACCGCGACGCTTGGAATGGCCGGCGTCTGTCTGGTCGTGGACTATACGCCATGAAGCAAGTCATCGACGGCAACGGTCAGGATTCAACGGCCGCAGTTAAGGCATGGCTCGCGGCGAAAAACGAGCTGTGGATTCGCAACCTCTATCTTCTCGGGGATCCTGACGACCCGCAGGCACTTTGGCTGACCGACCATGAATCGCCCTTGCTCTGGTCCCTCTGGGGAACCTTCCGGACGGCCGTGATCAAGCGCGGGACCGTCACCTCCTCGATCGGCCTGGAGATGGACAAGCTGGACCTCGACTGGTCGCCCATCGTGTCATCCTTCGGCAACACAACGCAACTCGCCAGCCCCTATAAGCTCGCGCGGGTCGGCTTCTACGACAACTGGCCGGTGCGTGTCTGGACGCTCTACATGCCGACGCCCGGCGATGCCAACACCTTCGGCTGCTCCGAGCTGTTCGGTGGGCGAATCTCAGACAGCAACGTCGAGCGCGGCAAGATCAACTTCTTGGTGACGAGCTTCCTCGACGTCGTGAACCAGAACGTCCCGACCAACGTCGTCGAGCTGACCAACACGCTCGCGGCCTACCGAGGCGCGACACCACCTGCGGGCTTGTCGCAAATCCCACAGTTCACGGTCCAGACGGGCAGTACCACCACCAAGATCGTCGGGAGCTGCACGTCGCCGACACCCGGCCACGTCTTCGCCACTAATGCGATGCAGTTTGGCTTCCTGGTTTTCAATCGCGGAGATAGTCAGACGCTCGGCGGCTTCTGGAGTGGCATCGCCACCAACTCCGGCGCAGCCGGGCTGAACACTTTCATCCTCTTCTCCCCGCTGCCTTGGGTGCCGATGGCGGGGGTGGACACGTTCTACGTCAGCGCGGCTTTTCCGATCAACAAGGACGACGGGCAATACTTCGGCTTCCCCTTCGTCCCGAGTCCTGAGACGGGTGTGTGAATGAGCGAGCAAGCAAAAGACCGAGGCTTCGGCGACACGATCGCGCGCGCGACACGGGCTCTCGGAATCAAGCCCTGCGGAGGGTGCGAGAAGCGGCAAGAGTGGCTGAACCGAGTCCTCCCATACGAGAGGACAGAAACCGTGCCAACTTCAACACCGGGAAGCCCGCATGTCGCAGAAGCGACACCCCTGGAGCCTGTCAAGGTCAGCGCCAGAGAGCGCGTCGTCATCGCGGCGCGGACCTGGCTCGGCACTCCTTACCACCTGGGCGGGCGCGTCAAGGGCGCGGGATGCGACTGCGCGACGCTGCTCTTCGAAGTTTACCGGGAGTGCGGCCTCGTGCCCGACCAGGAGCTTGAGCGAGCCTCGCACGATTGGTTCCAGCACACGAACGATGAGCGATATCTGTTCGCCGTGATGCGGCACGCCCACAAGGTTGCTGAAACCATCGCCTCCCGCGCAGCGGAAGCCCTGCCGGGCTGCTTGGTCCTGACGCGGGCAGGCGGCAGCCGGGTTTACAACCACGGCGGCATCGTGACGGTTTGGCCTCGTGTCATCCACGCCGGGCCGCAAGGCGTCGAGGAAGTGAACGCTACGACGCATCCCCTGTGGGCGCATCACCTGATTGTGATCTTCGACCCTTGGAAGGCGGACCATGTTCGGGAGTAAGTTCGGAAACTCGAAGGTTCGCCCCTACGCCGAGGGCATCCAGCTCCAGACGTCGGTCTACGGTTCCACCATCCCGGTCCCCTACGGCCGCACGCGCATCGCGCCGCTGCTCATCTGGGCGAACAACTTCCGCGAAGGGTCCAGCTCGAAGAAGGGCAAGAAGGCCGGCAAATCGAGCGGCCCGACCACCTACCAGGAGAACATCGACTTTCTCGCCGGCCACAACCCGATTGTTCTCCCCATCGAGTTCTGGAGCAACAACACCAAGGGCTCGATGCGCTTCTCGACCTACTCCGTCGCCATCACGCCGGGCGGCGTTGCCTCGGTCACGGTCCCCAACCCGGACGGCTTCTTTCGCTGCGTGCTCGGCGTCACTCTGACCGTTGCCTACGACGAGACGTTTGACGACTACGGCGGCCAGGGCACTCAGCAATTCACGGGCAGCTACGAGATCCCGCTCTGGAACGCCTGCTACGCTGGCCCGGATCCGGCGAACAATTCCGCGTACCGCTACTATCCCTACGTCTACCGCTGGCTGCCTTTTGGCGGCTCAACGGTCTATCTGGACTTCAACCCTCTCGGCGCTCTGCCAGCCGGGACGTTGAAGGTCTACTACACCGAGGCGATCTACAAGTTCGCGCAGGACCAGCTCTTTCTCGAGTTCGAGCAGCAGCTCGGGAGCGGAACCGAGTACGGCTCGACTTACGCCGCGCAGCAGATCCTCTATCCCCAATACGCGGGGCTCGGCTCCCCGAACTTCGACCTGGGCGCCGGTGCGTTACCAGCCGTCAAGTTTGAGGTCTTGGGCGCCTTCCCGGTCTATTCCTCCGGCGATGCCGACTTCGCCGACATGATCGAGGACACCTTCAAGAGTGGGCCGGCTCAATGCGCGCTCGGGCTCACGCAAAGCCGCACGGACGTCCACCACGGCCTGAACTGCTACGACTACCCCGCTGTCATCCAGAAGAAGTTCTACACGAAGGCGACCAGCTTCTCATCCTGTGTTTTCGACTTGCCCAACACCGCGGGCAACTTCTTGGTGGTGTTCGCCAGCACCGAGAGCACGGCTGGCCTCGGGATCTCCGACGCAGCGGGCAACGCCTGGACGCCCATCTTCGGCGCTGGACTCACCTACCAAGGATGGTACGCGACGGCCCTGGCTGCCGAGGCCGGCAACGAACTAGTGATCACCGGCCTGGGCGCGCATTCCGATGTGGTGCTCCTGGAAGTCGCCGGCGTGGACGCCTTCGACGCGGTGGCGACGGCCACCGGAAGCTCCGCAACCGCGAGCTGCGCGATCACGACGACGAACGCGGGCGGCGTGCCGGCGTTCATCCTGGGCTGGACCAACCTCGACACAACCGAAACCTTGCCAACGCTCGCGCCGGGCAGCCGATGGCCGGTCGTGGTTCAGGGCCCGGCGTTCCAGTGGGCCCAGGGCCGCGCGGTGTGGTTCCCAGGCAGCTACACCATCTCCAACCCTCTCGCCGCGAGCGGCGCATGGCGCATGGCGCTCCTGTCCTTCAAATGCTCACAACCGCCACCTTACCCGAAGCCGCTTGGCAACGTGCTCGATGACGCGAGCCTCGACCTCTGCCGCACGGCGGCGCGCGCCTATGGATTGTGGGGAAGCGCGACACTCGACTCTCAAAAGAAAGCCTCGGAGTGGCTGGAGCAGTTCTGCCAGGCGATGAACGCCGCGCCGATTTGGGGCGGCTTCAAGCTGAAGTTTGTTCCCTACGCTGAGGCGAGTGCGGTCGGCAACGGCGCCGTCTACATCTCTCCCACCGCGTCCGGGCCCGTGGCGGACCTGGGCGAAGGCGATTTCATCGCGGCGAAGGGCGAGCCGCCCGTCAGGATCCAACGCACCGGCCAGGTGGACGCGCGAAACGTGCTCCAAATGGAGCATCCGAACCGGACATCAGATTACAACCAGGTCGTCACCAGCCAACCCGACCAGGCGTCCATCGCGCTTTATGGCGTCCGCAAGGATAACCCGGTCACGTCGGCCTGCATCCAGGATGCGGCGATCGCCCGCAAGGTCCTCGGAATCTCCGTGCGGCGATCAAACTACTCCCGCAATAAATACCGCTTCAAGCTCAAGGCGAAATGGAAGCTCCTCGAGCCGATGGACTTCGTGACGCTGACCGATCCCCAAGCCGCGCTCGACCATCAGCCGGTGCGCCTGACGAGAGTCAGTGAGGATGCCGAGTACAACCTGGACTGCGAGGCTAAGGATTTTATCTACGGCGCGGAATCGCCGCAGGTCAACCAGGGAACGGCGACGACCCCACAACCCAACCCGCAGCCGATCGGCGCGGAGCCGGCGAGCGTCAATGCTCCCGTGATCTTTCAGCCGGTCGTCCGCCTCTCGAACGGGCAGAGCGAGGTTTGGTTCGTCGTCTCGGACTCGGATACGAACTACGGGGGCTGCGTCGTCTACGTCTCGACGGACGGCGGCGCGAGCTACAACCCGCTCGGAGCGATCCGTGGTAATGCGGTGACCGGCCTCACGGTCGGCACCTGGCCGGGCGCGGCCGACCCCGACTCAACGAACGACCTCCCGCTGGACCTCAGTGAGAGCCTGGGGGATCTCGGTTACTACGCCACCACGGATGAGGACAACTTCGTCTATCCCTGCTACGTCGAAGGTGGGGCAGGCTCAATTCCCTACGAGCTGATGAGCTACGCCGTCGCGCAGCTCACGAGCGCCTATCACTACACGCTCAAGGCCACGGGCGGCGGTAATTACCTGCGGCGGGCTGTCTTCGGGGCACCGACCGTAGGCGCCGGCGTTTCCCACGCCGGTGGCTCACGCTTTGCCTTCCTCGATCCCTCGGGGAACGGCATCCTCAAGGTGTCACTCGACCCGAGCTGGATCGGCAAGACGCTCAAGTTCAAATTTCCCGCCTTCAACCAGTACGGCGGCGGGCTCCAATCACTCGCCGGGCTGACCGTCTACGACTACACGCCCTACGACTTGGGCGGGGGGCCCAACCCGAACAATACCGATTACACGGTTGACCCCTGCCCCTGCCTCTCGCAGCCGGCCGGGACATTCCACGTCGAGCTGGAGGCGGCGACGGCGCACTTCCAGACCAACGACGCGCTGTACGGCGCGCGGGAGTTCACGGTTTCCGACCCCGACCCGGGGGCCGGGACCGCCTCGATCCCGGCCGCGGTCAACGTCAACGTGGAGTCGATCAGCGTGACGTCGGGCGGCTTGCACAAGATCAAGACCGCCGCGGCACACGGCATGAGCACCGGCGCGCGGCCGCACTATTACGAGAACGACGGTTTCAAATGGTCCAGCCTCATCCCAAGCGGCACGGCCATCATTGTCGTTGACTCAACGCACTTTACACTTCCATCCGGGACAAAGGCGCTCTACCTAATCCCCTGGGCCAGCGGACCCGAGTCGGGCTACGTCGTTGGCGACATCGTGACGATCGACCCAACGGGCATCAACGTTACAGCGCGCGTAGCCTCGGTGAACGGTTCTGGTCAGGTGCAAAGCCTTGACCCGGTCACCGATGTGGTCTACCCGATCCAAGACTGCTCCGTGATTTTCGATACCTCAGGTGGAAGCGGAACCGGCCTGCAAGCCAAGATCCAGTTTGCCATTCAGAACTTCGGCGCGGTTCACGTCGTGCGCGGTGCGGTTCGCATCCCGGTTTACCACGGGGGCGCGCTCGTAAGCTGGGAGATCGGGAATCCCGGCTCGGGATATGCCGTGGGCGACATCTTTGTCGTGACGGGTGGCGGCGGGAGCGGGGCCAGGTTCGAAGTGACGGCGGTCGGTCTCGGCGGTGCGGTCGTCGAAGTCACATGGGACTTTTGCACTGTGGGCGGCGCGGGCTATCACCCGACGAGCGGCGCAGCGACAAGCTCGATCAGCGGCGTCGGAAGCGGCCTCACACTCAACATCAAGGACGTTGACCGCTCCCTCTCGATCATCGGCCGGTTGATCGACGTGAACAACGTCGGCGCCGTGGTGGGAGGAAAGATCATGATTGCGGGCGTCGCGAACGCGATCTTCAACGGCACGCGGACGGTCTGGAGAGTCGGCGATCGCTACATCGACTTCGGCATGGACGACGGGGCGTTCACGGTGAGCGGCGGCGGGACGGTCAGCGGCGGGACCGCAGTTAGCCAGGTCTACTACGTGACCATTTATGACCCTGGATACGTCGGCGACTCGCAGGGCGCGCGGCCGGCCTACTGCGAGACGAACCAGTCGAAGGTGGGCGTCGTCGGCTACACCTTCATGGGCTCGATCTACGTCACGCACGCAGGCGGCGCGGTGATCGTGACCTGTGGGGGCTGGCCAGCCCCGCAAGAGTTCTTAGTGAACGGAGGCTAAGTGCCGATACCGAGGATCATCAACCTCAACGACACGACGCCCGGGCCTCCGGTCGGCCGCTCGAACGTCAAGTGGCAGGGCGACGACCAGGATCCGCGCAACGTCTCGGCCTATGTGCTCCTCGGCGGTGTGAACGCGCAGACGGGCACGAGCTACGCTTTCGTCGAGGACGACGAGGGCCGGCTCGTCGCGTTCTCGAACGCGGCGGCCGTGGCAGTCGGCCTGGCGAGCGCCGTGGCACTCCCGAACGGCTTCTGGACGATCGCGGCCAATTACGGCGCAGGCACAGTCACCATCACTCCGGACGTCTCGACGATCAATGGTGCGGCATCCCTCGATCTCGCGCAGAACCAGTGGGCGATCATCTTCTCGGACGGCGTCAACTACTCCGCCGTGATTTCGAGCGGGACAATCAAGTCAACGGCGGGCATCACGATCGATGGCGGAGGGAGTGTGCCTACGACGGGCTCGAAGGGCTACGTCCAGATTCCTTTTGCGGCCACGATCGTGGCCTGGACGTTGCTCGCCGATGCTTCGGGCAACGCGCAGATCACGGTGAAGAAATGTGCGTATTCAGGCTTCCCGACGACGAGCAGCATTGTGGCATCGGCCCCGCCGAAGCTGACCAGTCAGCAGAAGAACACGGACGCCACGCTCACTGGTTGGACGACGGCGATCGCGGCCAGCGACATCCTGGAATTCGTGCTCGATTCGGCCTCGACGGTCAAACGGCTGAATTTGATCTTGGAGCTTCAGAGGAGCTAGACGATGGCTATTCAATACGCGGGCGCGCCCCGAGTCAATTTCACCTTCACCGACGCAGGCACCAGGCTCGATCTCGTGAACAAACTCAACGCGCAACTCAAGCTCTCCGGCTGGACGGCCATTTCCGGCGACGGCACCGGCGATGTGCTCATGGAAACCGCTACAGGGCCGAGTGGTCAAAAGGTTCGTTTTCGGCTCTATGACCCCGGTGCTGGAAATTGCGCGCAGTTAACGATGAAGAATTCTGTGGGCACCCTAACCAGTCAGATATTCTATTTGCTGCCCGGTAGTTATGAGTGGCGAATCATAGCAAATAAGTACCAGTTTTTCATGTTCCGCACGGGCGCAGCAAACCGCATCGCACAACGTGCTGTGGTCATGGGCGGAACTATCTGGATTCCCGATTACGTTGTCGCCACGATGGGAAGCGACAAGGAGTGCGGGTGGGTTCAGGGGAATGGCTCTAGTGACACCTCCGGCACCGCGTATTCCTTCCGTGCTCGTTATGGGCAAGTGAGTGGCACGGTTTTTTCAAGGGCTTCGTCGCTGTGGACTTCGTTCATGGTGAATTATTCCAACGTTAACCAATCGACTGTGCGACTCGCTGTTTCCGGCCAGTGCTATTACGACCCAAATTTTCAGGCTTTTGCTTGGCAAGGCGGGTCATACCAGCAGGTGGAAGCGTTCATTTGTTGGAGTCCTGACAGTACGATAACGAGCCGCGCTACGTGGAAGGGCCAGATATGGGATGCCATGACCATCACCGGAAGGTTTGATGGAGAAAGCACCATCTCATTTGCCGGGCACACCTTTATGGCAATTACTGACCAGTGCGACCAAGACCAAGAGGCAACCGCTACGCTCTACGTTGCTCTGGATTAGGAGTCATTTCGAATGATTCAAGCTGAACTCGTTCCTCAAGTTGCTGTCGCGTCAAACGCCAGCCTAACTCAAACCCTACTGGATGGAGTTTCGCTCTATGGTATCTCCGCTTTTGACCGTGGGCGGTTTACCCCCGCAATGAAAGGCGCATCGAGCGAAGGGCTTATCGTTCCGTATGGTCAGGGAGTGCCTGCCTGGGGCGACTTTCAGATGTTCTCAAATGGCGTCGTTGGCCAGAGCTACGAGGACCAGTGGGACTTGACGGGCTCATCCGCTCCGACCACCTACAGCGTCGTTGGGGGGGCGCTGCCTGATGGTCTGTTGCTCCAGAGCGTGGCCGGCAATACGGGCCGAATCTATGGCACGCCGACCGCGGTCGGAACGTTCAACTTCACCCTGCGCGCCACGAATCAGTTCGGCAGCGCCGACAAAGCGTTCTCGATCACCATTGTTGCCGCGGGCGGCGGCGGTGCATGGACTTTTCTCGGATGAGCCGCAGGGAGGCTGAGGTAGGTGGTAACAAAGGAGCGACAGGGAAGCTGAATTGATCAAGTACATGCAGGCATCGCGGGATCTCATTTACGCCGTACTCTTCCTCAACGCGATGATCACGATCGTCGTGACGATCCATGCCGGGTTTCTTTTGAAGAAACTCTTTGCAGCGGCTCGCAACGGCGACGAGCCTTACGACCCCGTGACGAACAAGAAGCTGGACGCCAGCAACAAGGCTGCCCAGGTGCGAACCGACGCCGCAGTAGGGGCGGTGACGAAGGCCGTGGATGCCCGGTTCGACGCGCTCACGAGCGAGTTCAGATACCAACGCAAGAAGATGAATATGTTGCTCATTATCATGCGCCGGATCCACGACTTCACCATCTTTGAGGTCAAGCCCACTCACGACCTGCCGCTCATCGAGGAGGACGAGTCATGATGAGCACGAAACTCCAGGCCGCTATTGCGCTCTCCGCAGTCGTGACGACCGCATTCCTGGCCGCTCTCTACGTCCACGAGCGCGAGTTGCGCGTCCGGGCCGACCAGACCATCTCCGACCAGCAGAAGGTTCTCGCGGACTCTCGCGCGGCCCAGGCTGCCAATGAAAAGTGGAAGCAGGACACGTTGGACGAGATCCGCCGTCAGACTGCGAGCATCAAAACGCCGGAGCAGGCGGCCCGCTTCATTCCCCAGGTCATCCCCGGAGTCCAGCCCGTCATCGTGCAGGTCCCTGCGGGGCCCGCCCCTAGCCCTGACTCAAAGACTTCAGCGCAACCCGCCAACCCGACGCCAGCTCCGGCTCATGCTGAGATCCCGCTCGACCAGCTCAAAACGCTCTCGGACTTCGCGCAATCCTGTCGAGAGTGCGACGTCAAGCTCAAAGCGGCGCTGACTGACAGCGCCGAACTGACCAAGCAGATGACCGCCGTCGAGATTCAGCGCGATGCGGCCGTGCGCGCCCTCAAGGGCGGCACGTTTCTTCAACAAGTCAAACGTGAGGGGAAGTCGGCGATCGGCGCCGGCGTCGGAGCTACGGGGGGAGCGGCCGTCTGCGCGAAGTCCTCGGGGCCCGTCATCGCCGGCTGCGCCGGGGTCGGCGCTCTGGTGGGATTCGTCGCGGCCCACTTGTGAGGAGGTTTCAATGCCAGCTCGAACGACTTACTACGTCCAAGCAGCAGGAGTCGCCTTAGCTGTGACCGGCGTCTACCTGTTCCATCCTATTCGGAACGTCTTGGCGACGGCGTTCGTTCTCTCGGGCGCCGTGGCGCTTGTGGGGGGCCAGTTCCTGAGGAAGTACAAGATTCTCTAGGGCGGTCCCGCCGAGGAGGTTTTGCCATGACCATGACACCATGACACATCCGACCTTCTGGCTATGGACGCTATTCCTGGCCGGACAGTTTCTCAGCACATTGCTTCGCGCCGCTGCGGTCGTCAATTCGACCCTCAGCGGGATCAACACCTACCGGCACTTTTTCGAAGTCCATCTCAAGCTGATCGTGGGACGCCTGTTCTTTGCCTCATGCGGGCTGCTCATTCTCCAGGGCGACCCGGAGCTGTTTTGGAGCTTGCTCAACCGCATCCTGTCCCTAAACCTCGACCACGTTCCCGCGCTCAACCCCTACGTCTCGATCGGCGTGGCCGGGCTTTACGGATTCGCGGCTGACTCGCTGATGGACAAGCTGTCCGGGCTCATCCCTTCTCTGCGCCGAGAGGTTCCACCGGCCGGAGACAAACCATGAGCGACGCCGACTTGATGGCAGCCGTCAAACGCGTGGCAGGCCCCTACCTCTCTGCCTTCGCGCCGCAAACCTCTTTCCCGACCGCATTCTGGGCCGCGCTCACCGCCAACGAGAGCGGCGGCCACCTTGCCCGCGGGATTGCTCCCGAGAAGATCCAGCGCAAGGAGCCGAAGGTCTTTGTCCATCTCTGCCTGGTGGCCGCGGGATTCGATGCCTCCTGGGGAAGCATCACCGGGCAGAGTTTCCTCGACGAGCTGAAAGAGGATTGCCGGCCGGACGACTTTCACCTTAGCCAGATGCCGTCCAATCTCGCCAGCCTCGCGGACCTGCCTCTGAGCGGGATCGTGAAGTTCGCCTCATCGTGGGGCTTCACGCAGCTCATGGGATACCATGCCCTCGCCTGGCGGGGCATCACGTTGCGGGAGATCCAGCAGCCCGATACGCACTACCGCTGCGCGTCAAATCTCATGGCGGGCTTTTGCGGACGCTTCGGGCTCGACCCCACGAAGGACTTCGAGGAGATGGCCCGCTGCTGGAACACCGGCCAACCGAGCGGGGTTGCCACTTACGACCCGAACTATATTCCGAACCTCTTGAATCGGATGCTGCTCTGGCAATCCCTGGGCTGACCGCTCACTTGGGCTCGATCCAGGGCAGCGCGGCGACCTTCTCTCCGTCTTTGCGGGGTAATACTGTATTCGCCCTTTCTTCACCTGCCCTTTTCTTGTGCAACTCACTATCATCCCTGTTTTCGCCTTTCGTTCCCTTTCGCATCTCAACGCGGCCCTTGGCGACCCGGGGAATCATGCCTTTTGGCCCCTGCCGCGCCCTCGCCCTTTTATTTGCTTTAGCTTAGAGTCCTAGCGTCTGCCATACAATCATACAGCCCACCTCTCAACGATGCGAGTACGCCCCGGTACGACGTTGTTCAATGTAACACTATCATTCCACACCGCTTAGGGAGCCGATGCGGGCGACTTCCGACACACGCCAGATGCCAAACCGAGCGAAAACAGCGAGCTTCCAAACTTTGCAGCTCAATTCAAGTGCCAAACACGACGGCTACATTCGTGGGCTTGTGGCAGGGTGAGTGCAATCCATCACGCGCCATGCCAAACCCTGCACCTTTATTTGTCGAGGTTGACGCTTTCCTCTTGACATAGTGCTATCAATAAGCTAGTATGTTGCCATGATGCAACTCACACTAGCCCACCACCAAGCCCCATACGTTGAGCCCACCGCCATAGCGCAGGGTGGCCCCTGCGCCATGCCAGTGGATTCAATTGTAGGACCCCTCACGGTCGGCCAAGCCAGAGCCAAGGCCACAGTCGAGGGCAGAGGAGAGTGACCATGAACCTATTCAAAGCCAGCCGCCAGTGGGCCGAGCGTCCCTCTGACGAGCGGTTCTCCAATCTGCAAGAGATGTACGACACCTGCAAGGGCTACGCGGACACGGCCGCGGAAGCCAAGGTTGCGCACGATGACCTGCGCGTCGAAGCCGTGGACGGCGAGATCCAGCTCGTCGGCAAGTCCGGCCACCCCGCGCGCTTCACGAATTGGGGCTTCGGGCAGCTTTGCAGCCGCGCCGGTGCGCCCGCTCAATACCTCAACCGCCTGCCGGCAACCTTGGCCGCGCAGAACCTGAATCACGGCCTCAAGCTGCTCTCGCAGAAGGCCGACAATCCCGCCGCGAGTGATGCGGCCTACCTTCTCTTTCACCGCGACAACGGGACGTTGATCCTGCGAGCGTTCACCAGCCAGTGGTACTCGCGGATCTGGAACTGGCAGGTGGTGGAACAGTTGATGCAGCTCCCCCAGGGCTGGCGGGTTCCGCCCGCACGTCCCGCGCGCGCCGACCAGCCAGGGGCTCGGCCGGCGACCGCAGCCGACATCCTCACCGACCGCGACGGTGGGGGCGGATTGTCGGTCAACATCGGCGACATGATTGCTCCGGCTGGCCTCTACGCCAGCGACCACGATATGTTCGGGTTCCTCGTCAACGAGAGCCTGCGGATTGCGGACGGCAGCGACCAGGGGCTGAGCCGTGGCTTCTTCGTCGAGAACAGCGAAGTGGGCGCCTCGGCCTTCAAGCTCACAACCTTCCTCTACCGGCACGTCTGCGGCAACCATATCGTGTGGGGTGCCAAGGACGTGAACCAGGTCCGCATCGTCCACGTCGGCGATAAGGCGATCGGCAAGTCCTGGCGGCAGCTCCAAGCGACCGTCAGCGACTACGCCGAGACGTCGGCCCGCGACGACGAGCAGAAGATCGCCCGCGCGCAGACCCTTCGCCTGGGCGACGGCAAAGAGGACGTGGTGGAGAAGCTGTTCAAGCTGCACATTACGAGCCGCAAGAACTTCGAGGCCGCTTACGACACCACCGACTCCCTCGACGGTGTGGACGGGGATCCCCGCACAGCCTGGGGCATCGCCAACGGCCTCACACGACTGAGCCAGCAAGCCGCTTACGCGGACGCCCGCACGGAACTGGACCGCGCGGCCGGCCGCGTCCTCGAAATCAGCTTTTAGGTCCCTCCTCAATGGCCGGTTCTGGCTGTCGGATAGCAGCCGGGACCGGCTCCCTTCCTGTGAATTTAAGTGCCAAACCCAAGTGCTTTATTTTCAGTGGTGATGCGCTTTGCTGTTGACAAGATGCTATCAATATGCTAGTATTTTCCCATGATGAAACAAACAATCAACCTAAATCCGAAGGCGCAAGCCATTCAAACCTGGGCCGAGCTGCTTTTCGACCAGGAAGCGCGGCTCATCAATGCGACCAAGACCGAGTTGGCCTTGGCCCTTGAGATGTCCGCCTATCACATTCGGAAAGGGCAGGTGAACTGAGATGCCGGAGAAATCGACCGTCATCGCGGGACCGAAGGTTTGGACGAAGGAAAGCATTCTCGGGCTGCTCGACCAGTGGACCATCCCCGGCCAGGAGAACGGCAAGGCGATGTT
>Ga0315291_10007394_pt1 | contig 13578 bp, 18 predicted proteins | sample YL17G12_20_MG_FD_203070 | JGI IMG/M metagenome (GOLD analysis project Ga0315291, IMG submission 203070) | Sediment microbial communities from Yellowstone Lake, YNP, Wyoming, USA - YL17G12_20 | ecosystem: Environmental > Aquatic > Freshwater > Lake > Sediment | place: USA: Wyoming | collected...
AGTTTATTAAATAATTTGTAGTCTAATTTTTCTTTTGAATTTTTGTTCATTATTAAATATATAGAGTTTATAAAATCTTTTTTCATAATTATCTAGATTATGCCGTGTTGTAATTCTAGATGCTAATTTAATCTCAGGTAAAAATACAATATATTGATATAATCCATCATTTCGGACTACTTTATCAAAACAATATCCATCATATATTTTTTCTAGCGTTTCTGGATTATTGTAACAAGCATTAAGTAAAGAACATTCATTTTGAACTTTTCTAATAGACCTCATTGTTACATTAATGTAATCCAGTTTTCCAATCCATTTATTATAAAATTCAAGTGCATCTTCTGAAAGTTTAATTAAAGAATGATTCTCTTGAAATTTTATCATATTTAATAAATCGACAAGACGTCTTATCGGAGATGTTATATGAATATACGCATCCATTTCAAGAATATCATGTCTAGTATTAGTAATATCAACAGAATTAATATCAACATATTGTCCACAAGTACTATTCCAAATTTTAATAAATTTATTAACATCTTCAGGAAGTGAATCTGGTAAATAATTTTGGGTTTGAATAATAGTTGAACGAAAAATGCCATTATGCGATTTAAGAAATTGTTGAGCTGAATGATAATTCATAAAAATCATTAAATAACATACAACATCATGACTATCTTTAATACTATGAATATATTTACATTTAATATTCATTTTTTTGGTAGTGTAAAAAAGTAAATTATAATCTGTATCAGACCGCAAAGCATGTTCTTCATAAGCAAAATTTTTAAATACTTTAATAAGTGCATTGGTATAATTAATTGATACAATTTGTGTATTTTCATCAAGAACAATATCAATAACAAATGCAAATCTTCTTTTATTTTGTTGAAGAGAGCATAAGCAATCAGATAATATAGTAGGTAACATTGGTCTTTTAAAATCAGGTAAGTAAATAGTAGAAATGCGCTGTGAAAAACTAGTCCAAAGATTTAAAGAATCCATCCAAATGGTGACATTGGCAATATAAATGCTAAGCAAGGTTTGATTATTATTTAGCTTCTTAATGCTGAAACCATCATCATAATCACTACTTGTAGCAGGGTCAATAGTAAATATTTTCCAAGATGTTCGGTCCTCAATTTGTGGATATTTGTTATAAATTTCAGTTATAAAAGTATCATGTTCTTTTATTTTAAGAGATTTGTTAGTATTTTTATTAAATTTTTGTATAGATGCATTTAAACTTTTACAATAAAGTTGGTATTCATAATAATTATTAAGAACATCTATTGTTCCAATCGTTTGAGAAAGATTTGCGTAAGGATGTTTATTGTCCCATTGTTTATAATGAATTGTAACATACCTATTAGTATAAACCTTAGAAAATCCGAGGTGTTTAATTTCATAAGGTACTAAAAAAGAAGGAATTCTTGTATCATCTGGAATGCATTTATATAATAATCTCCCAGAATGTAATTTGGGAGAGTATAATTTGGTTGAGGTAAGAGAATAAGATTGGTCTTCATTGTGTTTATTTTCTCGCCCATAAGTTTTATTATTATCTAGAATAAGAACCGCTGGTATATTTTCATTAATGCGTATGGAAGAATGAATTATTTGAACTTGTCCTTGATTATAACTAAATATATCATTATTAAATAATTTATGTTGAGTTGGATTAAATTCCTCAAGTATAATAAGTTCAAGCGTGTTAGCGTTAAAAATATTCCATGATTCGTAATTTCGGTTATCAATATTAATCTTATAAAGAGCCATAATATATAATATTGTATAAATCCTTTAAGTATTTTGCTCCGGCATAATAGTTGCCTACATATCATATCTTCTTTTTTTATTTTTTCGTGATTTATTTTTTCGTGATTTATTTTTTCGTGATTTATTTTTTCGTGATTTATTTTTTGTATTTTTTTTACCTCCATATATTTTTTGTACTTTACTTTCGGGGTTATCTTTCTGTTTCCTTAAAGATGGGAAGATGTATCTTTTTCGTTTATCTCCTAATAATTGGTATTCTTCGGAATTAGAAGCAAAATATAGCATAACTAAGTTTTGGTCATACCCCATAAAACTTAAATATTTTTCAATATCCTTATATAAAAACTTTACACGTTGTTGTCTATCTACCAAATATAGGTTACCTACATTATCTTTCACAAATATAACTGCGTGTCCTCTACCAGGAGGTGAGGTTAATAAACCAACAAATGTAGCTGTGTTTAGTGGAAGATTATCATTATCAATTAAAAAACTAAATGGTTGTCCACGTTCAAAAAAAGAATAATTAGAATATCGTTTTTTTAAAAGTTCTAGTATGAATGATTTTGGTGTTTCATATTTTGTACATGCTTGAAGCATACTTGCTTGATTCTTTGTAATTACCCCCAAAAAATTTAATGTATTTTCTACACAATCAGTAGCATTATCATCTGTTGGAAATGGAACACTATCTAAAGTAGGTATCTCACGTAATAATTGTAACGCACCATTATTAAGATTAACAAAAAAAAAAGTTTCTGTATTCATATATATATGGGTATATATTATTTTTTGAGTTAACACTTTTTTCGTCTTTTAATACTTGCTAGTATAGGAGTTGTTATGTAGGTTCCATTTAGTTCCATTTGGCGATTATGTAAGTCGGTGTAGGTTGCAAATAAAAAATGCTGTTTAGTTCCACTTTTTTTGTCTTTTATTATTATTTGTTTGATTATAATTAATTAAAATTCCTCGTTGTAATAATATGTTGGTTGACAATTTTTTATTACAAATATCACTCTTTTTAGTATTATATCTTTTAATGTCATTAAACACAACTTTACGATTGTTGTGTAGAATTGTATATTTATAATATGTGCTATAATCTTTTCTTAAAATTCTATTTGTTACATTTATATTTGTTAAGTTGTAAGTGTAATTGTACTCGCATATATATTTTTCTCTTAAAAATTTACATATTTTATAATAGTTATAATAATAATCATCATAATTAAATTCATCAATTAATTCTCTTAAATCATATTTAATATAATCAAACAAATATTCGCGTTTTTCATGTAACACTGAATATTTAAAATATTTATTATATGTAATTGTCTTATGATTAGACAATTTTTTATCTCTTAATAAATCACATCTTATCATATAAAATGCAAAGTTTATGTCACATGTTGATACATCGCGATTACTCCAAAAAGTAGTAGTTAATCCATTTTTAATAATTTGGTTATGGTTTCCTTCAATGTAAGAGAATATTTTATTAATAATTTCGTTTGGCAGATTTAGAGTTGTCATTTATTATGCTTGTATAAAGTATTATATAAAGTATAAAATAAGAATACTTATTTTTTCAATTTTTTTTTATAAAAAAATGTTATTTTAGTACCACTTTTCCTGTCTTTTATTGTTAATATAATCTGTTAAAATACCTCTTTTTAATAATATGTTAGTTGATAATTTTTTATTACAAATATCGCCCTTTTTAGTATTATATCTTTTAATGTCATTAAACACATTTTTAAGATTTTCGTGTAAAATTGTATATTTAAAATATGTATCATAATTTTTTTTTATTATATTTTCATAATTGTAATTGTGTATATATGTTTCTCTTAAATTTTGTAATACGTGATAAGTAATTCGATAATAATAATCATATTCGTCAATTAATTCTCTTAAATCACATTTAATAAAATCAAACAAATATTCACGATCTCTATGTAATACTGAATATTTAAAATATTTATTATATTCAATTACCTTATGATTAGACAATTGTTTATCTCTTAATAAATCACATTTTATCAAATCAAATGCAAATTTAATGTCAAATGTTGATACCTCACGATTAGTCCAAAAAGTAGTAGTTAATCCATTTTTTATAATTTGATTGTGTTTTCCTTCAATATAAGAGAATATTTTATTAATAATTTCGTTTGGAAGTGTTGTCATTTATTATGCTTGTATAAAGTATTGTATAATGAATAACATAAGAATACTTAATTTTCAATTTTTTTTTATGAAAAAATTATGTTAGTTTTATTTTTTATCTTTTTGAATAAAATTAATTACAATTCCTCTTTCTAATAATATGTATTTAAATAATTTGTTATTAACAATATAACGCCTGTTAGTATTATATCTTTTAATATGATTGCATACATTTTTATGATTTTCGTGTAAAATTGTATATTTAAAATATGTATTATGACATTTTCTTAATTGTCTATTTGTTAGTTCGTTTTCATGATAGTAATTGTATATATAATTTTCTCTTACCTCTTGTAATATTTTAGTATAAGAATTATTACGATAATTAAATTTGTTAATTACATTTTTTAACCAAAATTTAATATGATTTAACAAATTAAAACGTCTTTTATGTAATAATGTATATTTAAAATATTTATCATACGATATTTGATTTGGCATTAAATTACGTTTTATAATATCAAATGCGTATTTAATGTTACGTATTGAGATATCTCGATTGCGATCACCCCAAAAAGAATTAACCCGAATTAATTCTTTTTTAATAAGTTGGTTATTGTTTCCTTGAATGTAAGAAAATATTTTATCAATAATTTCGCTAGGAAGAGTTGTCATTTATTATAAAGTATTGTATAATGAATAGAATAAGTATTATTAATATTTCAATTTTTTATAGAATAAAAAATGTAATTTTTATATTTATTATTATCTGTTAGTATTAATTTGTTGAAATAGAATTCCTCGTTGTAATAATATCTTGTTTGATAATTTTTTATCAACAACATGATGTTTTCTAGTATTATATCTTTTAATATCAATACACACCTTTTCACGATTTTTGTGTAGAAATGTATATTTAAAATGTACATTATTGTATTGGGTTAATTGTCTGCGTGTTAGTTCGTATTTGTGATAGCAATCGTATATATAATTTGCTCTTATTTCTTGCATTATTATAGTAAAATTATAATAATAATCATTATAATTATATTCATTAATTAAATATCTTACCCATTTAATATGTTGTGACACACATTTACGATTATTGTGCAATATTGAATATTTAAAATATGTATTATATTCAATTACCTTATTATTAGTCAACATTTGATTTTTTACAAAATTGCGTTTTATTAAATCCAATGTAAATGTAATGTGATCTTTTCCAAAAGATTTAATCCCACCTAATTCTGTTTTAATAATTTGATTATTGTTTCCTTCAATATAAGAGAATATTTTATTAATAATTTCGTTTGGAAGATTTAGAGTTGTCATTTTATGCTTGTATAAAGTATAAAATAATGATTATTAATATTTCAATTTTTTTTAAAGAAATAGAATAAAAAATGGGTTTTATCTTTTATTATTAAGTTGTTGAAATAGAATTCCTCGTTCTAATAATATCTTGTTTGATAATTTTTTATTAAAAATGTAATGTTTTTTAAATTTATATCTTTTAATATTATTGAATACCTTTTTACGATTTTCGTGTAAAATTGTATATTTAAAATATGCGTTATAATGTTTTTTTAATTGTCTATTTGTGAAATTGTCATTGTTATCGTATATATAATTTTTTCTGACTTGATTTAATATTTTAGTATAATTATAATACTTATTATAATAATTATAATCATCAATTAATGCTCTTAACCCAAATTTAATATCCTCAAACAAATATTCACGATTATGATGTAATATTGAATATTTATAATATTTATTATATTTAATTGCCTTATTATTAAATATCATTTTACATATTAATTTATATTTTAATTTATCAAATGCAAATTTAATGTTATATGTTGAGGTATCAGGATTACCCCAAAAAGCATCAGTATTAATTAATTCTTTTTTAATAACTTGATTATTATTTCCTTGAATATAAGAGAATATTTTATTAATAATTTCATTTGGAAGAGTAAGAGTTGTCATGCTTGTATAATTAATTGAATAAAGATTATAATATTTCAATTTTTTAAATATGTAGGGTGTTTCTATGTAGAGTTCCATTTAGTTCCAAGAAAACGATTATGTAGGGCAATATAGTAATGACTCCGTATCATTCGGAATTACATCCACTGGATGTGGTTCTTCTTTTGGAATTAATATTTCCGGAATTTCTTCATTATGCATTTGTTTTATACTTATTTTTTTTATATTTAGTTCTTTAATATCTATTTGTTTTGCTATTTTACGTTCTACATTTTGATTTTGTAAAGCATACATAGAAATGTTTGGACTTATTGCAATATTATTCATGTATGTTCTATATTTAAAACAACTAACACTTGTATTTTCATCAAATTTAAACGTATACCACCAATACGCTGGAATATACAAAATTTTTCCTGGTTTTAGTATTATTTCTAAACACTTTATCTTATCAAAATCTGCTTTATATTTTGGTTGTGGAGACCACGGATTTATTGCCGATTTAAATTCAAAATTTTCGTAATCATTTATCGGATATAAGTATTTTGAACTTTTAGGAGGAGATAATTTTACACTTACTGAACCTTGGGTTACTGTGTAATAATTACGATAATTTAAATCATATCTAAATGGAGTTTCTAAATTTTTTGACCCAAACAATACATCATAATAACAATTTGACACCAAAGATGGTCTTAAAAAATCATCATTGTAAGACATATTTTTTATAGCACCAGTTTCTTGCAAAAAATCAATATTACATTCACTAAAATAAGACGCATTTGTATCTTTATCAAATAAATTTACAGCAATATGAAGCGGTAATGGAACACACATATCTGTTTCACTTGTGAGATCATTTTTATTTCCAATTTTTACTTCAAAACTAGGATAATTGTCTAATAAAAATTGTTTGTTAGTTGTATTTATTATTTTATATTCATCTTCTTCTGTAGGAAAATCTATTAATACTGGTTGTCTTAAATCACATATTTCTTCTATTCTATCTTTGGATGCTTGCTCTACTTCATATATTTCTAAATCATTGCTAGTTTTTAAATGAAACTGAATATGTAAGTAAAAAAATAGTATTATACAAAATATAAATAAAGATATTATTATTTTTAACATTGTTTATAAAAAATAATAATTTATTTTATGTTTAATAACGAGATATTATCTAATTATTCTATATCAGATATTTTTGGAGCTATAAAAAATGATACATTACTATCATCTCCTAAATTATATTTTAATAACATTGGATGATCACGACTTAAAGCTACATTTATTGTTGAACTCAATTTCATTGATGCGCACATTTTAGATAAATGACTTAAACTAAAACAAATATTTATGTCTTCGCCTTCACTAATAACATATTCGTCTAAATCATCAATTGGAATATTTACTTTTAATTTTGTAAAATCACCATTTGCGTTTAATTCTACAAGTGTTTCAGAACATTTTATATTTAAATTTGAACCAAATGTATTTAATTCTAATAATACATCTACTAATTTTTTTGATGGCATTGTAAATTCTACATCATAATCTACTTTTGGAATTTCTAAACTACATTCATTAACATCAATTAAATTTAATTCAAAAAAATGTTCAAATCCACCTTTGCTCTCTTTTGAACTTAAAAAATTAATACATAATTTATCTGCATCACTTTCTTCTTCAAACTTTAATTCTAATTTATTATGTTTTAACGCATAACTCATTAAAATAGCCAAATGCGTCGAATCAACTGAGATTTGATGATTTGTTGAACAATCAAACTCTGAAAACCATTTATTTTTTATTTCAATATTAGCAAAACATATATGTGATTTGTCAATTGACTGAATATACAATTTATCCTTTTCAAACTGCATATTTATATGCGAACTCCAATTTTTAAGTAATTGAAATATACCCACAAATGTTTCTAATTTTGCCTTATTCTCTATAATTAATCGCATTTATAAATGTATTATATTTAATATCTTTATTACTTATTTACTACTAATTCTATTTTTTTTTGGGTTTCTTTATCAATAAACATACAAATCATATTATAAATTTGATTAAATACAAATGGCGAATTATATACATAGCATTTGCCTAATTTTTGAGGATATTTTTCTTGAAAATATACTGATATATATTGAATAAATGACTTATGTTTATCAATATCTACTATAGTTAAATTTTTCATATTTATATGAAGTACAACATTACTATTATTTAATAGTATACTATCAATATTGTTAGCTATGTAATTTAAAATATAACTATAGTTCTCTTTTGTTGCAAAATATTTAAAATAAATGTAATTTAAAATAATAGAATTTTCTTTAATATAACATAAATTTTTTAGGATTTCATCTCCATTACCTTTTTGTATTTTTTCAATACAAACATTTTCATTATTTTCAACAATTATTTTTTCCATTTATAATTATTAGTATTATTTTTATAATACTTTAACTTATTTTATAATTATACATCCATACTACTAGTGTTTAATTCACTTTCAATCATTTGCTTTAAATTATTTCCAACTATCTCACTCAATTCATTTTCATCCTGTAATTCTTCCAAATTTGTACATTCATTGCTAACATCAACATCAGTCAAGTCATTTACATTGTCTTCGGCATCATTAACATTTTCAGGATAAACATCATTTGATAAATCTAATATTTGTTGACTATTATGTATTGTTAAATTTTGTACATTAGTTAATAATTCTTTTGTTTCAACAAGTTCTTTGCGCAAATTTTCTATTTGTGACTTTAATGATACATTTTCCTTAATTAAGGTTGCGGATGACCCTTTTGTTTGAACAACTGATTGTTTAATTATTTCAATTTGTTGTTTAAGTAAATTTAATTCTGGGGGTATTCCTGTTCCAGAACGTTTTTCAAGGGATTCTAATCGTAATATTAGTGCTTGCATCATTTCCGAATCAGTTCCATTACTATTAATACCATGCATTTCAGGCGTATGTAATGATTTTGATTCAAGTGCTCCTAATCTAAGTGTAATTAAAGTAATTGCTTGTGGAATAGTCATTTTACTAACATTTGACAATTTTTCGGGTTGCTCTTGTTTTTGTTGAATTCCTGCTTGTGGTAAACGTCCTGGAGTTTGCCCTGCAAACATTTGTGATGAATTAATAGATGGTTGGGGAGTTTTTCTAGAAATGCCTACACCTGTATCAGGGGGTCCTGCTCTTCTTCTTTGTGCTGCTTGAACAGATCGATTCGAACTCATATTATTATTTATAAATAATATGTTTCTTAATTACTTACGCAATTAATAATTTAAAATTTGTTTTTATATTTATAATTATATGAATAAATTATATAATTATATGAATAAATTGTATACATTTTTGTCTAAATTTAGATGTAAAAGTATCAATATTTATAAATTTTTTGAAGAAACCGAAGAACCAGATACAAATATATCATTAGTTATTGTTACTATTTAGTAGTTGTTAGTAGTTGTTAGTTTAAGCAATCATTGCAACCTTAATAACTTCATGACTTTTATAATTATGTATTTCAAAATCATCAACTTGATAATCATTTATATTCTCTCTAACTTGTTTAATTGAAAGTGTTGGGAATTCAAAAGGTTCTCTTGTAATTTGTAATTTTGCTGCATCAATAGCATTTTCATATAGGTGACAATTGCCCATACAATGTATAAATTCATATGCTTCTAACCCACAATGTTTAGCGATCAAATGTGTTAAAATCGAATATGATGCAATATTAAACGGAATTCCTAAAAAAAAATCTGCTGATCTTTGCATCATCATACAACTCAATTTATTACCATCGTGGACATTAAATTGGCATAAAATATGACAAGGAGGCAATGCCATTTGTGAAAGTTGACAAGGATTCCAAGCACTCATAATAAGACGACGACTAGTGCGTTGTTTAGGATCTTTTAGGGAGTCAATAATTTGCTGAAGTTGGTCAATTCCTTCTTCTTTAGTGACATCTTCCTGACCTTTGCTAAAAAATGGTTTATTAAATTGTCTCCATTGTCTGCCATAAATTGGACCGAGTTCATCTTCTTCATAGTTAAATAATCCTCTTGAATCCAAAAATTCACGCGAACCATTCGCATCCCAAATATGAACCCCTTGTTCTTTTAAAATTTTATTATTGGTTTCACCACGAATAAACCATAATAACTCCTTTAAACAAGTTTTCCACGCAGTTTTCTTAGTTGTCAAAATTGGAATTTTACCATCATTTAGAGAGAAACGCATAGAATTACCAAAAATACTTTTTGTTTTACCATTACGACCTTCTTCCCAAAATCCATTGTCTAATATATGTTGAACTATATTTAAATATTGGTATTCTTCGTGTTCAAACTTTTTAATATTAGAAAAAATATTATCAGATATTTTATTTTCTTCATTTTTTATTGGCAAATTATATTGTTCCATTACTATATTTAGAATAATTAAATATATCTAAATTGTTTAAGACATTTTAATTTCTAAATATAAATCATATGGAAAGTTTGGATGAATTATCAAAATCAAATAATGGTAAACCGGGATTTTTTAAACACGTATTTAACTTTAATCAAGAATCTAAAGATGAAATGTTAAATATTATTCAATTTGCTATTTTAGCTATAATTCCTGTTGTTATTTTAAATAAATTAATGCAAAGGTTTGTTCCTGAAGCAGATGATGAAAAATCTTCTATAGAAATAACTGCTGAAGTTTTAGCCCAAATTATTGTTATGTTTTTAGTTATTTTAATAATTAATAGAATAATAACATACGTTCCAACTTATAGTGGGGAAAAATACCAAGCATTTAGCGTAACAACCATTATTTTACCAATGTTAGTCATTATTCTAAGTCTTCAAACAAAACTTGGAGAAAAAGTCGCTATTTTAGTGGATCGTTTAATTGAATTGTGGGAAGGTCGTAGTGGCGAATCTAAAACAAAAAATTCGAAAAATGGCAAAAATGGCAAAAGTCAAGTAAAAGTATCTCAACCAATTTCTCAAAATCAAACGGCAATGAACCAATCATTAAATTCTATGGGTTCATCTATGGGGTCGACATCTATTAATTCTCTTCCACAAGTTCAGTCTCAACAATTGCCAAATTATGAACAAATGTATCAACAAGACTCTACTCCTTTAATTGGAGCAGCTAGTCCTACCTCTGAAAATTTTGAACCTGCCCCAGCAAATATGGGAGGAGGAGGAGCATTTGGTTCTACATTTGGCGGAGGTTGGTAATAAATAAACTTTTATATAAAATATAATTTAAAATAATTTTATTTTATATAAATAATTGGTATGAATGATATAAATGTGGATGTAAATAAATTAATGTACGCATTAGACAATGAAAATAATGAAAATATAATGAATCTTACTACTCAAAAAATACTTGAGACAAATTTAAATATATTAAAAGAATTGCATTTAGATAAAGAAACTACACTAAATTATTTAAAAAAATTAAAAGAATATCGTTATATTGACGAAATAAATGATTTAAAACACGGAGCATTTATTAAATGGATTCCTATTACCGATCCTAGTTATTTACCTTTGCATCATTGTGGAATAATTTGTGAAATAAAAATCACAGATAATGGAGTTTTTATAACATGTAAAAATTTTATGCATAGACATTACACATTTAAAATGGACGAATGTCTTATATTCCAAAAATTAACATCTCAAGAGAAAGTCATTATTTACGCGTTAGATCATTTAGAACAAAATACATAATTTACACTTAATACTTATTTTTACGAGTTTTTCTTTTTATATCACTAAATAAATTTGGTATAAATTTACCCATTTTTATCATTTTTATTTCTAATTTACTTAAATGTTTTTTCTTATTGTGACATTTTTTTCCATTTTTATAAGTACATAAACGTTTATATCCTTTACCATTTTTTATTATTACATTTCTTTTTGTTTTTTTACCGCCTGAAAGAGACATTTGACTATTTACATAACTAAAAGTCATTATAATATACTATAAGAAAATATATATATACTATATTATATGAATACATCGCATAAATTTGTTAGTTTATTTCATATTCTATTTGTTGGAATATTATTTTTATATGTAGGCATAAATCAAGTAAAAACACCGGTGTTTATATTTCCATTATTAAAATATTTAGGAATTTTTATTATTATTTATCATTGTTATAAATCTTATTTAAAAATTATGGATAATAAAAGTGCTTGGGTAAATTACATTCATATCTTTTTTATAGGTCCGTTGTTAGTTATAATTGGATTAAATGGCATTAATACTACTAGAAAATATTTTGAGCTATTATTAATGGCAGGAATGGCTGCTATTGGATATCACGGATATTATTTATTATTTTAAGAGTTATACCTTTTTTAAAAAAATTATATTGCGTTAAAATATAATGAGTGGAACAGGAAATCTTCGCACTTTGAGAAATCAATCTGGAACTGTTGGTTCTAGAACTTTAGGTTCTATTTTAGCAAGCAGTTCTGGGGCAGGATCTGGGTCTTTTCAACGGGTTTATAAATATTTTAGACGAACAAGACCTAATGAAAATCCTTTTACAATTATTTTAGGGTATGTTCCTAAAAGGAACTAAACCATTTTTTATTTAGAACAGCGTGAACACTTTCAAGTGCTCCTTCTGTCCATCCTTGTTTTCTACTAACATCTTCACCAACAACTAAAATACCTGATTCAGGATGTTGCGCTTCTTTTATAAATTCAATACGATTTTTATATTTTTTTAAATCTAGAGGTTCATAATAATGTGTTCCTATTGGCCAATAAAAATCTTTTATCGCTACTATTTTTAAAGAATTAGGAATAATACCAACCGCTTCTTCTACTTGTTTTTCAAAAAATCTTCTATTTTTTGGAGTATTTTCTTTATAATGTTGCAATATTTCGGCATTTTTATTGTCACAATACGCTATCATATACACACTTTTAGAAAAAGGTATCATTTTTTGAAGAAGTCCAGGCACTATTGTATAAGTTGTCACTAATTTACTCATTAATTCTGACGATTGTTTATCAAATTTAGCGTAAATATACAAAAATGCTTGACCATGTATTTCTTTATAAATTTTTAATCTAGGAAAAAATTTTTGAACAGAACTTATTCTTGTCGCTACTATAACTTTGTTAGAATAATACATTTTTGTTTTATTTTGGTTAATTATAGTTGTTAGTTGAAAAGAATTATCTACTAATTTATTTATATTTTCTACTTTTGCCGATGTTATTATATTTTGATATCCTATTTTTTCACATAATTTAGATACTAATTTAGACCAAGAAATATGTAACGCTGTCCATCCTGACGCATTATCTTCCATTTGATAGTAATATAACACTTCATAAACATCTTCGTTAGCATAATCAGAATAACCCGATGAAATTACAAAATCGTTATATTCTTTTAAACCTAAATGTTCAACAAAAAATTTCTTAAATGTTATTGACGGAGGATTTTTATATTTATTATAAATAGTTCTTAGTTTTATTAAATATTCTTTGACATTTATCACATTTTTTATTTGTTTAGAATAATGCATATCTACAACAAATGAAGTATA
>Ga0315291_10007395_pt1 | contig 13575 bp, 5 predicted proteins | sample YL17G12_20_MG_FD_203070 | JGI IMG/M metagenome (GOLD analysis project Ga0315291, IMG submission 203070) | Sediment microbial communities from Yellowstone Lake, YNP, Wyoming, USA - YL17G12_20 | ecosystem: Environmental > Aquatic > Freshwater > Lake > Sediment | place: USA: Wyoming | collected...
TGTTAAGTCTGGGGTGAAATCTCCCGGCTCAACTGGGAGGGGTCCTCGGATACTGGCAGGCTGGAGGGGAGCAGAGGAGAGCGGAATTCCCGGTGTAGTGGTGAAATGCGTAGATATCGGGAGGAACACCAGTGGCGAAGGCGGCTCTCTGGGCTCTACCTGACGCTGAGGTGCGAAAGCGTGGGGAGCGAACCGGATTAGATACCCGGGTAGTCCACGCTGTAAACGATGGACACTAGGTGTGGGAGGTATCGACCCCTTCCGTGCCGAAGCTAACGCTATAAGTGTCCCGCCTGGGGAGTACGGCCGCAAGGCTAAAACTCAAAGGAATTGACGGGGGCCCGCACAAGCAGCGGAGCGTGTGGTTTAATTCGACGCAACGCGAAGAACCTTACCAGGGCTTGACATGTCGGTGGTAGCGACGGGAAACCGAAGCGACCCTTCGGGGAGCCGGTGCAGGTGCTGCATGGCTGTCGTCAGCTCGTGCCGTGAGGTGTTGGGTTAAGTCCCGCAACGAGCGCAACCCCTGTTGCCAGTTGCATTTCTCTGGCGAGACTGCCCCGAGAAACGGGGAGGAAGGTGGGGATGACGTCAAGTCAGCACGGCCCTTACGTCCTGGGCCACACACACGCTACAATGGACGGTACAGAGGGCTGCAAAGGAGCGATCCGGAGCTAATCCCCCAAAGCCGTCCTCAGTTCGGATTGCAGGCTGAAACCCGCCTGCATGAAGTCGGAGTTGCTAGTAACTGCCGGTCAGCACACGGCGGTGAATACGTTCCCGGGCCTTGTACACACCGCCCGTCACGTCATGGGAGTCGGCAACACCTGAAGTCGCTGGGCTAACCCTTCGGGGAAGTAGGCGCCGAGGGTGGGGCTGGTGACTGGGACGAAGTCGTAACAAGGTAGCCGTAGCGGAAGCTGCGGCTGGATCACCTCCTTTCTAGGGAGCAGACCTGTGGGCATCCAAGGTCACCGCAGCGGTGGTGGTGGCTGCCCCGGGATCTCCTAGGTCGGTCGGTACGCCTCCTTAGGGAGCAACTACCGTTAGCCTTTCTCGCCCTGCCGGGCATCCTTCCGCTATCCAGAGGTTAAGGTGCCCTCTATCTGTGCCAACCGAGGGCCACTAGCTCAGCCGGTTAGAGCGCAGTCCTGATAAGACTGAGGTCTCTGGTTCGAATCCAGAGTGGCCCACCACCCCAGAAGGCTGGCAGTCGGACGCCCGGAGGCCGGATAGCCTGTCTTCACGCCTCCGACGGTGCCAGACAGGCGGGGCCGTAGCTCAGTTGGGAGAGCGCCTCCTTTGCACGGAGGAAGTCAGGAGTTCGAGTCTCCTCGGCTCCACCAAAAGGAGTAAAGCTCGCAAATAAGGGCTTCGACCCCTTGCAAAAGCGCGGCACTTGCGCTACCCTAGGGTCGAGTTGGACAAGGTCAACTACATGACCCATTGCCTGATAACTGAATAGCTAGCTTTCCTGGACTGATGCGCCAACTTGACATCGGCTTGAGGCATCAGGCCGATTGTTTTGTGTGGAGGGTTCCCGCCAGAGCGGGGGCCGCCCCCGCCTCGGGCGGGGGAGAGCACCTTAACAACTGAACAGGGAGTCAGGTACTTCAATTGCGCGTGTGCCTTAATGTAGGTCAAGCTACTAAGGGCGCGCGGTGGATGCCTTGGCACCATGGGCCGAAGAAGGGCGTGGCAAGGCTGCGATAAGCCTCGGTTAGCTGTCTAGCAAGCTTAACCGGGGATCCCCGAATGAGGCAACTCAGCCCGGGTCATGCCGGGTTACAGCCAGCTGAACACATAGGCTGGCCTGAGGGAACCGGGGGAACTGAAACATCTTAGTACCCCGAGGAAAAGAGACTATTCCCCTAGTAGCGGCGAGCGAAGGGGGAGAAGCCCAAACCGGAGCCGACTTAGTGGTCGGCAGACCTATGCGGCTCCGGGGTTGTAGGACGCAACGGCGGGCGCTGCCGGGCTCGCAGGGAGTTACCAACCGCTCTCCTAGCCGAAGGTCCCTGGAAAGGGCCACCAAAGAGGGTGAGAGCCCCGTAGGCGAAAGGAGTGGCGGCTCCCGTTGCTGTTCCTGAGTACCACGGGACACGAGGAATCCCGTGGGAAGCTGGGGGGACCACCCTCCAAGGCTAAATACCCATGGTGACCGATAGTGAACTAGTACCGTGAGGGAAAGGTGAAAAGCACCCCGGGAGGGGAATGAAATAGAACCTGAAACCGCGTGCCTACAAGCAGTCGGAGTCCGCCTTTGGCGGATGACGGCGTGCCTATTGAAGAATGAGCCGGCGAGTTAATCTAGGTAGCGAGGTTAAGCCAGGGGACTGGCGGAGCCGTAGCGAAAGCGAGTCTGAATAGGGCGACTAGTTGCCTGGATTAGACCCGAAACCCGGTGAGCTACCCATGGCCAGCGTGAAGCGGGAGTAATGTTCCGTGGAGGTGCGAACCCTTTGCCGTTGCAATGGCATGGGATGAGCTGTGGGTAGAGGTGAAATGCCAATCGAACCGGGAGATAGCTGGTTCTCCCCGAAATGCCTTTAGGGGCAGCCTCGGGGGAATTCTGCCTTGGAGGTAGGGCTCTGGATGGGCTAGGGGGTTAACCGCTTACCAAACCCAACCAAACCGTGAATGCCAAGGCAGTTACCCCGGGAGTGAGCCTGCGGGGGCTAACCTTCGTAGACGAGAGGGAAACAACCCAGACCGCCGGCTAAGGTCCCAAAGTGCAGGCTAAGTGTGAAAGGATGTAGAATCGCCCAGACAACCAGGATGTTGGCTCAGAAGCAGCCATCATTGAAAGAGTGCGTAATAGCTCACTGGTCGAGTGGTTCTGCGCCGACAATTTACCGGGGCTCAAGCCTGCCACCGAAGCCGCGGCTCGGACCGCCTCTGGTGGTCCGGGGGTAGGGGAGCGTTCCGTCCAGCAGTGAAGGGGCGACGTAAGTCAGCCCTGGAGCGGGCGGAAGTGCGAATGCCGGCATGAGTAGCGTCAACCTCGATGAGAAAACGAGGCACCGTAAACCTAAGGTTTCCTACGGAAGGTTAATCCGCGTAGGGTTAGTCGGGCCTAAGCCGAGGGCGAAAGCCGTAGGCGATGGACAGCTGGTTAGTATTCCAGCACCACTGACGGGGCGTTTTAAGGCAAAGGGGTGACCCGGGAAGGTAGGCCGAGCGCGCCTATTGGACATGGCGCGTCCCTGGCCCGTAGGCGTCTGGGGATAGGCAAATCCGTCCCCAGGTTAAGCGGAGGGGTCGGGGCGAGTGGAGACGTCAGTCAAAGCGAGTCGGTTGAGCCTACACCGGCCAGAAAAGCCTCGTTGCTAGCACCGTCGGTGCCCGTACCGCAAACCGACACCGGTAGGTGGGGGTAAGTACCCCTAGGTGTTCGAGAGAACCCTCGTTAAGGAACTCGGCAAAATAACCCCGTAACTTCGGGAGAAGGGGTACCCCTGGCGGTAAACCTGCTTTCGAGCTGGAGGAGCTGTCGGGGGTCGCAGTGAGCTGGCCCAGTCGACTGTTTAACAAAAACACAGGTCTCTGCTAACCCGTAAGGGGAAGTATAGGGGCTGACGCCTGCCCAGTGCTGGAAGGTTAAGGGGAGGGCTTCACGGCCCAAACCGAAGCCCCAGTGAACGGCGGCCGTAACTATAACGGTCCTAAGGTAGCGAAATTCCTTGTCGGGTAAGTTCCGACCCGCACGAATGGCGTAACGAACTGGGCGCTGTCTCGACGAGGGACTCGGCGAAATTGAAGTACCCGTGTAGATGCGGGTTACCCGCGCCAGGACAAAAAGACCCCGTGGAGCTTTACTGCAGCTTGGCACTGGAGGTGGACTTGGGATGCGTAGGATAGGTGGGAGGCTGTGAATCCGGGCTCTCGGGCTCGGGGGAGCCGTCCTTGAAATACCACTCTTCTCTGGTTTACCTTCTAACCCCTGAGCAAGCAGGGGGACCGTGCCTGGTGGGCAGTTTGACTGGGGCGGTCGCCTCCCAAAATGTAACGGAGGCGTCCAAAGGTCTCCTCAGGGTGGATGGAAATCACCCGTCGCGTGTATTGGCACAAGGGGGCTTGACTGTAAGGCCTACAAGCCGAGCAGGGACGAAAGTCGGGCAAAGTGATCCTACGGTACCGTGTGGAAGGGCCGTGGCTTAACGGATAAAAGCTACCCCGGGGATAACAGGCTTATCTTGCCCAAGCGTTCACAGCGACGGCAAGGTTTGGCACCTCGATGTCGGCTCGTCGCATCCTGGGGCTGAAGTAGGTCCCAAGGGTTGGGCTGTTCGCCCATTAAAGCGGTACGCGAGCTGGGTTCAGAACGTCGTGAGACAGTTCGGACTCTATCCGGCGTGGGCGCAGGAGGCTTGAGGGGAGCTGTCCCTAGTACGAGAGGACCGGGATGGACAGACCTCTGGTGTACCGGTTGTTCCGCCAGGAGCATTGCCGGGTAGCCAAGTCTGGAAGGGATAAGCGCTGAACGCATCTAAGTGCGAAGCCCACCCCAAGATGAGGCCTCCCACCGGGTTAACCGGGTAAGGCCACGGGAAGACTACCCGTTTGATAGGCGGCAGGTGTAAGTCCGGCAACGGATTGAGCTGAGCCGTACTAATGGCCGAGGGCTTGACCTACATTAAGTCGCACGCACAAACTAGTACCTGCCTCCCTGTTTGGTACGTCGCGGGATGGAGCAGTGGTAGCTCGTCGGGCTCATAACCCGAAGGTCGGAGGTTCGAATCCTCCTCCCGCTACCAAGACTAATCCCTGAAGGCCAGGCTTCGGCCTGGCCTTCAGTAGGAAGCGGAAGGAACTTCCGAAGGCCAGGCTTCAGCCTGGCACAAGAAGCGTGAAGCAGAGTACCCTGGTGGCCAGAGCGAGGTGGACCCACCCGTTCCCATCTCGAACACGGAAGTGAAACGCCTCAGCGCCTACGATACTGCCTGGGCAACTGGGTGCGGAAAATAGGCCGCTGCCAGGGTACTCTTAAAAGACCCCCACCAAACGGTTGGGGGTTCTTTCTTTGCCGGCGCCGCAGGGTGCCGGGGGTGCGTTGTAGCCAGGTGTACCCCACCCTTATACTGGCCCAGGTGCCGCTCGGTGCCCTTCGCCCTTGTCAGCATGGGAGGTGAGGAGCCATGCCCGTCGATAGCTTCAAGTGGTTGCCGGCCAGCATCGCTGGCTACTACCAGAACCTGCCCGTCGAGCGAGAGGAGCCGGTCCCCTGGACACCGCTGGCCAAGCCGCTGAACCGCTGCCGGTTCGCCCTCGTGACGACGGCAGGCATCTACGTCCAGGGCCGTGAGCCGCCCTTCGACACGGAGCGCGAGGAGCGGGAGCCCATGTGGGGCGACCCTAGCTACCGCACCATCCCCCGTGACACGCCGCAGGAGAAGATCGGGGCCTCCCACCTCCACATCAACAACCGCGACCTCCTGGCCGACGTCAATGTCGTTCTGCCCCTGGACCGCTTTCGGGAGCTGGAGGAGGCTCGCCGGATCGGCTCCCTGGCGCCAACCCACTACGCCTTCATGGGCTTCCAGCTCAACACCACGGAGTGGCGGGAGCGCTATGCCCCGGAGGTGGCCGAGCGCCTTCGGCAGGAAGAGGTGGACGCCGTCCTCCTTACCCCCACCTGACCGGACTGCTGTCGCACCGTGCCCGTGCTGGCGCGGACCTTCGAGGCGGCGGGGATGAGCACCGTTCTGGTGACCATGATGCCCTACTGGTCGGAGAAGATTGGGGTGCCGCGCACCGTGGCTGTGGAGTTCCCCTACGGGCACACCCTCGGGCACGCCGGCGGTGCCCAAGAGCAGGCGGCGGTGATCGGCGATGCCCTGCGGGTGCTGGCAGAGGCGCGGGAGCCGGGGACGGTGGTGCATCTGCCGTATACCTGGCCGGACTTCGAACTCTGGAAGCGCGAGTGGCAGCCGGAGAAGCCCTCCCCCATTATCCGCATGCTGAGGGAGCAGGCGGAGGCGCGTCGGCGAGAGGAAACGTCGGCGGGCTGAGCAGCGCGTTGGGCCGGGTGGCTGTCCGCTCCGGAGGGGAACCGTCTTCGCTTTTCACCAGATTCGGCCTGTGTTAGAATGCTCGTAAGGCTGGAGGAGGTCGACGCTGAGGCTTGCCCGATACGTTTGGACTCGCCGGCCGTTTTAACTAGTGCAGTGAAGGAGGACCCGCGGTTTGACGGAAAGCCGATGGCAGGAAGCGGGGGGTGGCAACATTACGGAGGCCGATGCTGAGGATTCCCAGGACATGGGTGCCCTGCTGGAAGGCGAGGGCCTCCAGTACAGGGACTTGCGTCGCGGCGAGGTCATTGAGGGCCTTGTCATGGGCGCGGACCGGGATGGCATTCTCGTTAACGTCGGCTCCAAGTCCGAGGGCGTGATCCCGCCGCACGAGATGCGCTCTCTGGGTCCGGAGGCGGCTGCTCGCCTCACCGTCGGCGAACGCGTGCTGGTGTACGTCCTCCAGCCGGAAACGCCCGAAGGGCAGATTCTTCTCTCCCTGGACCGGGCGCGGGGCGAGAAGGGATGGCGTGTCCTCCAGCAGCGATTTGAGGAGGGACAGAGCTTCGAGGCCCAGGTCAGCGGCTACAACAAGGGGGGCCTCCTGGTGAATGTGGAGGGGGTGCACGCCTTCGTTCCTCTCTCCCAGGTGGTGGGTGTCCGCCCCGAGCGGGTTGAGAATGGTGAGAGCGCCCTGGCCCAGATGGTGGGCAAGACTCTGCATCTCAAGGTCATTGAGATCAACCGCCGGCGGAACCGGGTCATCCTCTCGGAGAGGGCGGCCCTCCAGGAGTGGCGCAGTCAGCAGAAGGAGCGCCTCCTCTCGGAGTTGCGGGAGGGTGACATCCGGCGCGGCAAGATCAGCAGCATCCGCAGCTTTGGAGTCTTTGTCGATCTGGGTGGTGCCGACGGGCTCGCCCACCTCTCCGAGCTCTCCTGGGAACGCAACAAGGCGCCGGAAGAGCTGTTCAAGGTGGGCGACGAGATCGACGTCTACATCATGAAGGTCGACCAAGAGACGAAGAAGATCGCCCTGAGCCTGCGACGGGCAAGCCCCGAACTATGGGAGGAGATTGTCGATAAATACCATGTGGGGCAGGTGGTGCCCGGCGTGATCACCAAGCTGGTTACCTTCGGCGCCTTTGCCCGCATAGAAGGCCCCGTAGAGGGACTCATCCATGTCTCAGAGCTTGTGGATCGCCGCATTACTCACCCCAAGGAGGTTGTTAAGGAGGGCGACATCGTCCCCCTGAAAATACTTCGCGTCGAGAGAGAGCGGCACCGTCTGGGCCTGAGCCTGCGCCGGGCTCGCGATGAGGGCGAGGGCATGGGTTTCGTCTTCTCTCCCACGGGCGAGGTTGAACACGTGCCCGAGGACCTGAGGGAGCAACTGGCGGCGGAGATGCCGGTAGAAGCCGAGGCCAAGGCCCCGGCCGAGGCCAAAGCAGAGGCCCCGGTAGAAGCTGAGGCAGAGGCCCCGGTAGAAGCTGAGGCAGAGGCCCCGGTAGAAGCTGAGGCAGAGGCCCCGGTAGAAGCTGAGGTGGCGGCCCCGGTAGAAGGTGAGGTGGCGGCCCCGGCGGAGGCCGAGGCAGAGGCGCCGGTAGAAGCTGAGATAGAGGCCCCGGTGGAAGCTGAGGCAGAGGCCCCGGCAGAGGCCGAGGCAGAGGCCCCGGTAGAAGCTGAGATAGAGGCCCCAGCAGAAGCTGAGGTGGCGGCCCCGGCGGAGGCCAAAGCAGAGGCCCCAGCAGAAGCTGAGGTGGCGGCCCCGGCGGAGGCCGAGGCAGAGGCGCCGGTACAAGCTGAGATAGAGGCCCCGGTGGAAGCTGAGGCAGAGGCCCCGGCGGAGGCCGAGGCAGAGGCGCCGGTACAAGCTGAGGTAGAGGCCCCGGCAGAGGCCGAGGCGGAGGCACCGATAGAAGCTGAGATAGAGGCCCCAGCAGAAGCTGAGGTGGCGGCCCCGGTAGAAGCTGAGGTAGAGCCACCGGCAGAAGCTGAGCCGGAGGCACCGGCGCAGGCCGAGGAGGAGCAGGCGGAAGAGGCGGAGTAGAGAGTCACGAGCACTGCCACAGAGAAGAGAAGAGCAGTTCAGCGGGATGGAGCCGGACGGGTCTGGATGGCCTGCAGTGGGTTGGATGCCCTACTACAGGCCGTTTGGCCCCTAGACTGGAATCAGGGCCGTATGCTAACTTGGATGTGGACGTAGGAGTTCGGCACGGGGACGGAGATGGCAGACCGGTTCGATAAGTTCACCGAGAGGGCGCGGCGGGTTCTAACCCTGGCACAGGAAGAGGCCCAACGCTTCAACCACAACTACATCGGCACCGAGCACCTCCTCTTGGGCCTGGTGCGCGAGGGAGACGGTGTAGCTGCCAAGGTACTGGCCAACCTCGGTGTCGAGCTGAACAAGGTGCGCTCCGCCGTCGAGTTCATCATCGGCAGGGGCGACCGGGCTGTCATGGGCGAGATCGGCCTTACCCCACGGGCCAAGAAGGTCATCGAGCTGGCCGTGGACGAGGCCCGCCGCCTGAACCACCACTACATAGGCACCGAGCACGTGCTTCTGGGCTTGGTCCGCGAGGGCGAAGGCATTGCCGCCGGCGTCCTGGAGAGCCTGGGCGTGAACCTGGAGCGCGTTCGCGCCGAGACCACGCGCATCCTCTCCCAGAGTCTGCCCCAGAGCGCCCACACGGGAGGGCGCACCGCTACCCGCACGCCCACCGTCGACCAGTTAGGCATGGACCTGACGGCGGCCTCGCGGGCCGGCAAGCTCGACCCCGTCATCGGGCGCCACCGTGAGATCGAGCGCGTCATCCAGATCCTGTCGCGGCGCACCAAGAACAACCCTGTCCTGATAGGCGAGCCGGGCGTTGGCAAGACGGCCATCGTGGAGGGCCTGGCTCACCGCGTCGTGGCCGGTGACGTGCCGGAGACCCTCCAGGGGCGCCGTCTTCTGACCCTGGACATCGGAGCCCTGGTGGCCGGCACCAAGTACCGCGGGGAGTTCGAAGAGCGGCTCAAGAAGGTCATCGAGGAGATCAAGACCTCGGGCAACTGCATCCTCTTTATCGATGAGATGCACATGCTGGTGGGGGCTGGTGCCGCCGAGGGCGCCGTGGACGCCGCCAACATCCTGAAGCCCTCCCTGGCCCGGGGCGAGCTCCAGTGCGTGGGGGCCACCACCCTGGACGACTACCGCAAGCACATCGAGCGGGATGCTGCCCTGGAGCGCCGGCTCCAGCCCGTTCTGGTGGAGGAGCCCACCGTCGAGGAGACCATCGATATCCTGCGTGGCATCAAGGAGCGCTACGAGGAGCACCACAAGCTGATCATCTCGGACGAGGCCTTGAAGACGGCGGCGGAGCTGGCAGCGCGCTACGTGGCTGACCGCTTCCTGCCCGACAAAGCCATCGACCTCGTGGACGAGGCGGCCTCCCGCGTCCGCATCCGCAAGTCCGCCACACCGCCCTCTCTCAAGGAGGCACAGAGCGGGCTGGAGAGCCTGCGGCGGGAGAAAGAGGCTGCCATATCCTCCCAGCAATACGAGTACGCCGCTGAGCTGCGCGACCGGGAGGTGAAGCTCCAGGAGAAGATCGAGAGCATGGCGGAGGGCTGGGAAACCGAACGGGAGGCTAGCAAGCCCGTTGTTACCGCCGAGGACATCGCCGAGGTGGTGAGCATGTGGACGGGTATCCCCGTCTCGCGCATTGCCAGCGAGGAGTCCCAGCGCCTGCTCGAGATGGAGGACGCCCTCCACGCCCGCGTGATAGGCCAGGACGAGGCCATATCGGCTATTGCCAAGGCCGTGCGACGGGCGCGGGCGGGACTCAAGGACCCCAAGCGGCCTATAGGCGTCTTCATCTTCCTGGGCCCCACGGGCGTCGGCAAGACATACCTAGCTCGGATGCTGGCCGAGTTCATGTTCGGCAGTGAAGACGCCATGATCAAGCTGGACATGTCCGAGTTCATGGAGCGGCACACCGTCTCCCGCTTGGTCGGTGCGCCCCCGGGCTACATCGGCTATGACGACGGAGGCCAGCTCACGGACACTGTCCGCCGCAAGTCCTACTGCTTGATCCTGCTGGACGAGATCGAGAAGGCGCACCCCGAAGTCTTCAACATGCTGCTCCAGATCTTCGACGATGGGCACCTGACCGACGCCAAGGGGCGGCGCGTGGACTTCCGCAACACCATCCTCATTATGACCAGCAACGTCGGCTCTGACCTCATCCGGCGCGAGACTACACTCGGCTTTGCCGCTAAGACAGAAGAGTCCAAGACGGTGGAGCAGCAGTACGAGAAGATGAAGGAGAAGGTGCTCACTGAACTGAAGAACACCTTCCGCCCCGAGTTCCTGAACCGCGTCGACAGCACGGTCGTTTTCCACGCCCTGTCCAGGGAGCACATCCGCAAGATTGTGGAACTGATGCTCTCAGACGTGGACAAGCAGCTTTCCTTCAAGGGGATGTCGCTGGAGGTGACCGACGCTGCCAAGGACTGGCTGGGCGAGCACGGCTACGACCAGGTCTTCGGGGCGCGGCCGCTGCGCCGCCTCATCCAGAACGAGGTGGAGGACCGCCTCTCTGAGGCCGTCCTAGATGGTCGCTTCCAGGCCGGCGAGACCATCGTCATCGACTGCGAGGAAAATTCCATCATTCTCAAGAACGTCCCTCAGCCGGCTCCTGCTTGAGGCAGCGGCTCTCCGCATCAGCAAGACGAGGGCAGGCCCCCAGGGCCCGCCCTTCCTGTTATGTCGGACTCCGCCAGCGCCTCGTGTATAATTAGGCCTCGGAGCATGCACGTTGGCCGAGCGGAGCACGACGCGCCTGCCCGACGGACAGGCAGGCCTGGCGCGAGCTGAGGTGGCGGCAGAGGCAAGTACCCATGCCCTGCCGGGTGCCGAGCTTACCTGCTCGTGGGGCAGGCAACCCCTTGTCCTTTTGAGCCGCCTCTGGGCGGACGTCCACCTGCGCTGGTTGGTGGCCCTGCTCCTCGTGGCGCTTGCCCTGCGTATCGGGTGGGTCGCCGCGGTGAACCCTGACCCTTTAGACGGCCGCTGGGACGACACCGTCTTCTATGACGGGTCGGCCAAGGGGCTGGCCGAAGGCAGGGGCTATCTCAACTTCGAGCAGAAACCTACTGCACACTGGCCCATCGGCTACTCGGGCCTTGTCGCGCCCCTCTATTTCGTCTTCGGGCGCAACATTCTGGCCCCTAAAGCCCTCAACGTTTTCTTGGGTGCCGCCACGGTCCTCGCCGTCTACGTCCTGGGCGCCCGCCTCTTCGACCGGAGGGTGGGACTGGTGGCGGCGGCGCTGCTGGCCCTATTCCCCAGTCAGATCTTCTTCTCTACGCTCGTGATGACGGAGGTGTTCTTCGCGGCCCTTCTGACCATGGTGGTGCTGCTGGTCGTGGTCTGGACGCTTCCGCCAAAAGGCGATCCGCCTGGACAGGCGGCCGTCTCACCGCCTTCGGCGGAGGGCAACGCGCGACCGGCGGCCTACCAGTTGCTACTGCTGGGGTTGCTGCTGGGCTACGGCGCCATCACGCGGGGCGAGGGTGGGATGATCATTCTGGTGGTGCTGCTCATCTGGTGGCTATCCCGGTCTGGTTGGCGGCCCTTACTGCGACGCTCTGCCCTGCTGCTGACCGGTGTGATGCTGGTCATGGCCCCCTGGACCATCCGCAACTTCATCGTCTTCAGGGCCCCGGTGTTCGTGTCCACGGCGATCGGTTCCGCCCTCTGGCAGGGCAACCGGGCTGATGCCTATAACCCCCATGACTGGGGGTTCGAGGTCAAGTTCCTTGACCAGTACGCGGACGTGCCCTACCCACGCAAAGAAGTGGAGGTGAACAGCGCCGAGACGCGGGAGGCGATGGACTTCGTCGTCCATAATCCGGGCACGGAGGCCGGTCTGCTATTCAAGAAGCTCTACCACCTCTATCGTGAGGACGCCACCGGGCTCGTCTGGATCGACCACCACGGCGGCCAGTCCAGTATTCCGGACCCGCTGGAGCCGAAGCTGGCGACGGTGGCCAACTCCTACTACTTCGTGGTCCTGGGCTGGGTGGCCCTGACGGTGCCCTTCTGGTTCTCCTTGCGTGACCGCTCCCGTTTCCTGCTCCCTCTGATGCTCCTGGTCTTGACGGTCACTCATCTTGCTTTCATTCCTGAACCGCGCTATCACTTCGCGTTTATCCCTATCCTCTGCATCCTCGCTGCCCAGGGTGTCGTGACGCTCTGGCGACGGCGCCCGGCTATGGGCCCCGCCGACCTGGCCGGGCGGACGGACGGCTGAGGCGCCGTGGCAAGTCTTGCCTTCGTCCATGCCCTTGGTGGCGCGGCACGCCGGCTGAGCACCACCGCCCTCCGACCCACCCGCGGCAAAGTGGCCCTGGCTTGCCTCTTTCTCCTCGCCTTAGCCCTGCGGCTGTCCTGGGTCGCCTACGTCGACTGCTCGCCCCGCGATGGACGCTTTGACGACACCTTGTGGTACGACACCCGCGGCCAGATGCTCGCGCACGGCCAGGGCTACGTCTTCTTCGACGGGGTTCCCACGGCGGCCTGGCCCGTCGGCTACCCGGCCTTCGTGGCCGCCATCTACCGCGTTACAGACGATAGCGTGTTCTCGGCCAAGGTGGCCAACGCCTTCCTGGGGGCCTTCACGGTGCTGGGGGTATACGCCCTGGGATCGCGGGTGTTTGGTCCGCGGGCAGGCTGGGCGGCTGCCCTGGTCCTCGCCTTCTTCCCGAACCAGGTTTTCTTCTCTGCCCTGGTGATGTCGGAGATACTGTCGGCCTTCCTCCTTCTCCTGGTGCTGCTGGCCGTTGTCTACCTGACCTTGCACCGAGAGAGCTCGCGCTGGTGGGGAGCGGCCGTGGTGGGCCTGCTGATCGGGCTCACGGCCATGGTGCGGGGCGAGTTCCTTCTATTCTTCCTGGTGCCGTTCCTCCCCTGGAGGCTGGTGCTGGGGAGCTGGCGGCGGGCCCTGGGCTACCTGGGGGTGGCCTTTGTGTCCATGGGCTTGGTGCTCACGCCGTGGACTGTGCGCAACGTCGTGCGCCTCCACTACCCCGTCGTCGTATCGACGGGGGCGGTGGCCAACCTGCTGGCCGGCCACTGGCCGGGCGCCGATGGGGCTGGCACCTTGGTCCCCGGCAATGCGGTCCAGGAGGAGTACATTCACCTCACGAATCCGGAGCGGGAGATAGCGATGTACAAGGCCCACATCCGGAAGGCTGTGGCCTGGGCGGTGCGTCACCCCTGGGAGGAGATCACGCTGGTGCCCCGCAAGCTTTACCATCTCTACCGGGCTGACTCCGCGGGCATTCAATGGATTCTAAGCCGGCCCGTGATGGGCAAGGAGGCAGTGGACTTCTTTACCTCAGTGTCCAACGCCTACTACTACGTCGTCGGCGGCTGGGTCCTCCTGAGCCTGCCCGCCTGGTGGTGCCTGCGCGACCCCAGGCGTCTTCTCCTCATGCTGACCGTGTTCTACTTCTCGTTCATATTTGGGGTGGTCTTCGTTGGGGACCTGCGTTACCACTTTGCGCTGGTGCCGGCGGC
>Ga0315291_10007397_pt1 | contig 13572 bp, 12 predicted proteins | sample YL17G12_20_MG_FD_203070 | JGI IMG/M metagenome (GOLD analysis project Ga0315291, IMG submission 203070) | Sediment microbial communities from Yellowstone Lake, YNP, Wyoming, USA - YL17G12_20 | ecosystem: Environmental > Aquatic > Freshwater > Lake > Sediment | place: USA: Wyoming | collected...
CGCCAGAGCCGGTTTCCGCGCCGGGGAAACCGGCGTGCCGACGGTCCTCTGCCCTAAGCCCCCCGGCGTTAAGAACTTTTGAAGGAGCGAGTCCCTTCAGGCGAGCCCTCTGAAAATGCCGATTGAAATCGGAAAAATATCCTCCCTCTTTTCCTGTATAATAGTCCCGCTCATGACCCGCGTTTTTCTCGCCCTCTATTCCGTATCTTCGCGGGCCGTCTGCGGGCTTAAAAGCGGGCTCGTCCGGAGAAAAATCCTGAAGCCGCGCAAGGCCCCGATCCCGGTCATCAGCGTCGGGAACCTGACCCTGGGCGGCTCGGAAAAGACCCCGCTTGTCATGGAGCTTATCTCCTATATCGAAGGGCTCGGCTTCAAGCCGGCCCTTGTTTCCCGCGGATACCGCGGCGCGTGGGAAAAATCCGGCGGTATCCTCTCCGACGGAAAAACCGTGTTAGGGTCCTGGGAACAAGCCGGTGATGAGCCCGTTCTGGTTGCTCATCGCTTCCCGAAAACGGGGGTGTTCGTCGGAAAAAACAGATATCGTTCCTGTCAAAAAGCCCGGGACCTCGGGTTCGATGTCGCGATCCTCGACGACGGCTTCCAGCACATCAGGCTCGGCCGCGACCTTGACATCGTCCTCCATGATGACCGGTCGCCCTCCGCGGTTCGGGAAGGGTTTCCGGCCCTCCGACGGGCGGACATTCTATTATGGAAAACGGGCGGACGCGGGGCGCGGCTCGACCAAATCCGGCGAAAATGTCCGGACCTGGCCATATTCAAATACCGGATGATATCCAAGGGGTTTCGGGGCCTGGGGTCGGGACAAGAAATACCGTATGCGGCTTTGAAAGGCCGGGAAATTTTTGCTTTTTGCGGGATCGCCCGACCGGGTCGATTCTTTGCCCTCCTCGAAGAATCGGGGCTTACGCTCAAGGCGAGGACGTCCTTTCCCGACCATTTTTCCTACCCGCTTCAAGCGCTGCGCCGGCTCGACGCGGCCTACCGCGAGTCGGGCGCGAAGGCCCTCGTCACGACCGAGAAAGACGCGGTGAAACTCGACAGCCGCGACGGAAGCTTTTCCCAGTTGCCGGTCTATGTTCTCAGGATCGGGCTGGATCTGCCCGAGGCATTTTTCGACCGTGTGCGCGACCGACTCCCCCGTCACGAAGAAACCCGGCCATCGAAATGAACAAGCTGACAAGAGATATCGAATATTTTATATATAAAGGGATGACGATTGGCCTAGCCGCCCTTCCGCGGCCGGTATGCCTGGCGATCGGCTCCGGGCTCGGTCGCCTCGCCTATCACCTCGACCGCAAACACCGCGAAATCGCCCTCTCGAACCTCCGCCTCGCTTTCGGCCGGGCAAAATCAAACGCCGAGATCATCGCCGTGGCCCGGGGTTGTTTTCGTCTTCTCGGCCGGACGATCGTCGACATCCTCAAACTCTCCCACCTCGCCAAACCGAGGATCTTGAGTCTTATCACGACCGACGGCCGCGAACACCTGGAATCCGCCCTGGCCTCGGGAAACGGCGTCCTGATCTTCACCGCCCACTACGGCAACTGGGAGCTCGCCTCCGGGCCGATCTCGGAAGCCGGCCCGTTTCATGTGATCGCCCGGGCCCTGGACAATTCTTCGATCGACCGCGACCTCGTCCGCCTCCGCAATAAGCTCGGCGCGAACGTGATATCCAAATTCGGGGCGGCCAGGCCCGTTCTCCGGGCGCTGGCCCGCAACGAAATCGTCGGCCTCCTCATCGACCTCAACGTCCTGCGCAGCCAAGCCGTCTTCGTCGATTTTTTCGGAAAGCCGGCGGCCACGACTCCGGCCCTGGCCGCGTTTCACCTCAAAGCGGGCGCGCCGCTCGTGCCGCTTTTTTGTCGTCCCGCCGAAAAGGGCAGGTACTGTCTGACTTTTCTCGAACCCCTCGCGTTCGCGCCGTCCGGTCATTTCGAGGACGACGTGTTGAAAATCACCCAGACATGCACTAAGATAATCGAGCGGGAGATCCGGGAACGTCCGGAATGCTGGTTCTGGGTCCATAAGCGCTGGAATACCCGGCCCGCGGACGAGGTGACAACGGTATGAGATCGCATAATCGGAAAGCCGACGAGCTCCGTCCGGTCCGGATCCATCCCGATTATCTCGATTATGCCGACGGCTCGGCCTTGATCGAGGTCGGGAAGACCCGGGTCGTCGCCTCGGCGACCATCGAGGAGAGAGTACCGCCGTTTCTCAAGAACACGGGCACGGGATGGGTCACGGCCGAATATGCCATGCTTCCCCGCGCCACGGAGAAGCGCACCCCCCGGGAGCGGAACCAAGGCTATCCGGCCGGCCGCAGCCAGGAGATCCAGCGCCTGATCGGGCGGTCGCTCCGCGCGGTCACGGACCTGAAGGTCCTCGGCGAGCGACAGATCATCCTCGACTGCGACGTCATCCAGGCGGACGGCGGGACGCGGGTCGCGGCCATCAACGCCGCCTGCGTCGCCCTCGCCCTGTCCCTCAAGAGGCTGCTCGATGAAAAAGTCATCGACACGATGCCCCTGCGGCACTTGGCCGGCGCCGTGAGCGTCGGTATCGTGGACGGCGAGCCGCTCCTCGACCTCGATTACGCCGAGGATTCGGCCGCCGAGACCGATATGAACGTCGTCCAATCCGACCGCGGCCAGCTCATCGAGGTCCAGGCCACGGCCGAGCGGAATCCGTTCTCGCGGTCCCTCCTCGAAAAACTTCTCCGGATGGCGGACCTGGGCATCTCGGAGATCATTCAAATCCAGAAGGACGTCCTGAAGAAGAAAAGCCTCCTCTTCATGGCCTACGGCTACAAATAGCCGGGGAAGACGGCAAAGGAGACCAAAGCATGAACAGGGTCTTGGTCACGGGCGGCGCCGGTTTTCTCGGCAGCCATCTCTGCGATCGCCTCATCGCCCAGGGCAACGACGTCGTCTGCATCGACAATTTCTTCTCGGGAAACAAGGACAATATCCGGCCGCTCCTCGCCCATCCGTTCTTCGAGCTGATCCGCCACGACGTCATCCATCCGCTCTTCGTCGAGGTCGACCGCATCTTCCACCTCGCCTGCCCCGCCTCGCCGATCCATTATCAGCAAAACCCGATCAAGACCGTCAAGACCAACGTCATGGGCACGATCAACATGCTGGGGCTGGCGAAGCGGATCAAATCCAGGATCCTGCTCACGTCCACGTCCGAAGTCTACGGCGATGCCCAGGTCCATCCCCAGCCCGAGACCTATTGGGGCAACGTCAACCCGATCGGCGTGCGGAGCTGCTATGACGAAGGCAAGCGCGTCGCCGAGACCCTCATGATGGATTACCATCGTCAGAACCGGGTCGATATCCGCATCGTCCGCGTCTTCAACACCTACGGGCCGCGAATGGCCGTGGACGACGGCCGCGTCGTGTCCAATTTCATCGTCCAGGCGCTCCGGGGCGAGCCGCTCACCGTCTACGGCGACGGCAGCCAAACCCGGTCATTCTGCTATGTCTCCGACCTCGTCGACGGGCTGTGCCGGATGATCGAGGCCGAAGGGATCATCGGGCCGGTCAATCTCGGGAACCCGGGCGAGTTCACGATCGCCGAACTGGCCGAAACCGTCCTGAGGCTCGCCAAAAGCAAGTCCAAGATCGTCCATAAACCGCTGCCCCAGGACGACCCGATCCGGCGACAGCCGGATATCGCCGCCGCCAGGAACAAACTCGGTTGGGAACCCCGGGTCCCGCTCGAGGAAGGGCTGATCCTGACCATCGACTATTTCCGCGAGAAACTCGGCGCCTCGAATTGAGCCTGAAGGAACGCCCCATGAAGTTGTCCATCGTCATGCCCGTATACAACGAAAAAGACACGATCCGGGAGATCACGGCCCGCGTCCTCAGAGCGGACACCGGCCTCGAGATCGAACTCATCGCCGTGGACGATTTTTCGACGGACGGAACCCGGGACATCTTGAAAACGCTCGCCGACCCGAGGGTTAAAGTTTTTTATCACGACAAAAACATGGGCAAAGGGGCGGCGCTCCGGACGGGTTTCAGCCAGACGACGGGCGACATCGTCCTCGTTCAGGATGCCGACCTCGAGTACGACCCGCGGGAATATCCGAAGCTCCTCGAGCCCGTCCTGGACGGGCGGGCGGACGTGGTCTACGGGTCGAGGTTCCTCGGCGGGCCCCACCGCGTGCTGTTTTTCTGGCATTATGTCGCCAACCGGATGGTCACGACGATCTGCAACGTCCTGGCCAACCTGAACCTGACCGATATGGAAACCTGTTATAAAGTCTTCAAAAAGGGCGTGCTGTCGCGGATCAGCCTGAAGTCCAATCGGTTTGGATTCGAACCCGAAGTCACGATCAAGATCGCCAAGCTCAAGGCCCGCATTTACGAGGTCCCGATCTCGTATTCCGGGCGGGATTACAGCGAAGGCAAAAAAATCGGCTGGAAAGACGGCATCGCGGCGATCTATCACATGCTCCGTTTCAAGCTCTTCAAATAAGAGGCCGTGCGGTTTGACCTTGACAAGGTCTAAATTTATTAATTAATATATATTTTTTTCAATAAGTTATGAAAATTATGGCCGGATCCGAAAGCTTTTGTCGGAGGAGGTTCCCATGAGTCTCGTGTCCTGGCTTATTCCCATCGGCGCCATTATTGTTTTTCTGGCCCTCGTCTCATTCGTCTTCGCCAAGCAATACAAAACGGTCGGTCCCAACGAGGCCCTGATCATTTCGGGCCGGAAAAAGGTCGTCCCCGGCAAGGACGGAGCCAAGATCAAGATTGGCTTCCGTTCCAAAATCGGCGGCGGGACATTCGTCTGGCCTTTCCTCGAAACCGTGGACATCCTGCCCCTGGACGTCATCCCGATCACGATCCGGACGCCCGAAGTCCTGACGCACGGCGGGGTCCCGATCCTCGCCGACGCGACCGCCCAGGTCAAGATCGATTCGACGGACGCCGCCATCCAGATTGCCGCCGAGCACTTTCTCGGGATGGGCAAGGACGGGATCCGCGACATCGCCGTCGCGGTCCTTGAAGGCAAGACCCGCGAAGTGATCGGGACGATGACGGTCGAGGAAATCTATCGCGGCCGCCGCGAATTCGATAAAAAGGTCACCGAAGCCGCTCTGGAAGATTTCACGAAAATGGGACTCGCGCTCTTGTCTTATGCCCTCAAGGAATTCAGCGACACCCAGGGCTATATCGACGCCCTGTCCAAACCGATCATCTCCGTGGCGAAGAGCGAAGCCGCCATCGCGGAAGCCGAAAGCCAGAAAGACGCCATCATCCGGTCGTCGCAAGCACGCAAGGAAGGCGAAGTGGCCCGGCTCCAGGCCGACGCCCTGATTGCCAAAGCCCAATGGGATAATGAGGCGAAAAAAGCCGAGTCCCAGGTCGTTGTCAACCAGAAGAAAGCCCACGCCGACTTCGCCTACGAGCTCGAGCGGACCCGCATCAACCAGGAGTTGAAGCTCGAGGAAGCCAAGGTCCGGCAGATCGAAAAAGAGCAGGCGATCAAGGTCGAGCAGCTCGAGATCGTTCGCCGGGAAAAAGAACTCGACGCCAACGTCCTCAAGCCGTCCGACGCCCGGAAGTACCAAATCAAAGCCGAAGCCGAGGGCGAGGAGTACCGGATCCAGGCGGAGGCGCGCGGCAAAGCCGAGGCGCTCAAGCTCGAAGGACAGGCCGAAGCCGATAAAATCCGGCAGAAAGGCGGGGCCGAAGCCGAAGTGCTGACCAAGAAGGCGCAGGCTTGGGAGAAATACAACGACGCGGCCATGCTCGAGATGTACTTGAAGGTCCTGCCCGACGTGGCCAAGGCCATTTCCGAGCCGCTGGCCAAGGTGGACAAAATCGTCATCGTCGGCAGCGACAAGTCGCTCGGCACGACCAAAGTCACAGCCCAGGTCGCCGAGATTTTGGCCCAGCTGCCCGAAGTCGTGAAGTCCCTGACCGGCGCGGACCTTAGAAAATTCCTCAAGGACAAGATTTCACCCGAAGCCAAGCCTGAAAAATAACCCGCGCGGACGCGACAGGGGGCTATCATGATTTCAGATAAAGCGAATGTCATCGGCGCCTCCCCGACGCTCCGGATCGCGGCCAAGGCCAAGGCCATGAAAGCGGAGGGGATCGACGTCGTCGACCTCAGCATCGGCGAGCCCGATTTCCCGACCCCGGAGAACGTCAAGGCCGCAGGGATCAAGGCGATCCAGGACAACTTCACGAAATACACCGAAAACGAAGGCATCCCGGCCCTCAAAAAAGCGATCATCGCCCGGTTCAAGGAGGACTACGGCCTCACCTACGAACCGAACGAAGTGATCGTCTCGACCGGGGCCAAAAGCTCGCTCTTCCACGCCGTCCAGGCCATCGTCAACGACGGGGAAGAAGTGATCATCCCCGCCCCCTACTGGGTGACCTATCCGCATCTCGTCAGCCTGGCCAAGGGCAAGCCCGTGATCGTCCCCACCAAGGAGGAGAACGGCTTTGTCCTGACGGCCGACGAGCTCCGGGCGCGCATCACTCCGGCGACGAAGGCCCTTATCCTGAACTCGCCTTCGAACCCCACGGGCGCGACCTACGCCAGAGCCCAGCTCGAGGCCATCGCCGATGTCGTCCGCAAGGAGGACATGGTCGTCATCACCGACGAAATCTACGACAAGCTCGTCTACGACAGCTTCAAATTCACGAGCTTTGCCTCCCTCGGCGAGGACATCAAGAAAAAGACGATCGTCGTCAACGGCGTATCGAAGTCGTATTCCATGACCGGCTGGCGGATCGGGTTCACGGCCGGGCCGGCGGACGTCATCAACGCCATGGCCAAGATCCAGAGTCATACGACATCGAATCCGGCCTCGATCTCGCAACGCGCCAGCCTGGAGGCCCTGTCCGGACCCCAGCACGACGTTGCCAAAATGGTCGCGGAGTTCCAGCGCCGCCGGAACTACTGTCTGATGAAGCTCGCCGCGATCCCCTACGTCTCCTGCTTCAAACCGCAGGGGGCGTTTTATCTTTTCCCCAACGTCAAGGCCTACTATGACAAGGAATTCAACGGTGCGCCGATCCGCAACTCCAACGGCATGGCGTATTTTCTTCTCAAGGAGGCGAAGGTCGCGATTGTCCCCGGCGATTCCTTCGGCGCGGACGATTACATCCGCCTGTCGTACGCGACCTCGATGAACAACCTGGAGAAAGGCCTGGAGCGGGTCGGCCGGGCGCTCGCGCTGCTCAAACCGGCGAAGAAGGCCAAGAGCGTCGCGTTGCAGAACACCCCGACCCGGGTCAAAAAATCGGTGCCCGTGGAGCCTGCCGTCACCGACGCGGTCCGCGACGGCCTTGTCGCCGAAGTCCAGGGCCATCTTCCGGCCGAATCCTATTACGAATGGAACGCCAACATCAACGGCGTCGTCGTCCAACTCCGGACGAACCTCGGGCACCTTAATGATTTCTGGGTCGAAAATTTTTATCCGGCCCAGCTCGACTCCGACCTCGAACCCCACGGGATCATCTACGCCGTGGACGGGATCCCGGGACGGGAGCCGCGCGCGTTCTACAATTCCGCGACGAAGACCGGCATCCTGGTCAACTGCGACAATTACGGCCCGCTGCGCAGCCTCGCCCTCGGACTCGTCGCCGACGTGTCCGAGCGCCTGTTCGGGATCCACGCCGTACGCGGCATGTCGCTCGACGCCGGCGGGAACGGCCTCGTTCTGATCGGGCCCCCGGGAACGAAAAAAACCGACCTCTTCCTCGGCCTCCTGCGGGACCCCAAGTTCCGCTTTCACGCGAACGACGTCGTCTTCGTCCGTTATTCGGGGAAAGCCGCCCTGGCCGACAGCGTCGAACGCAAGGCCTATATCCCCACGGAGACCGTCGAGCTCTTCCAACGCTTCGCCCCGCTTTTCGACCGGAGCAAGTGCGAAAACGTCATCACCCGGAAAGAGGACTGCAAGAACGCAGAGTGCCTGCGCTTGGACGACTGCCGGCTCGACCGCGGCTCGCCGTTCTGTTACAAGGCGACGAAGGACTCGTACGCCCTGCTCGACCCGTCCTGGATCGCGGGCCCGTCCGGGTTCGCCAAGCGCACGACCCTGCGCTGGGTCTTTCTCCTCCGGAACGACGCCATTTCGCCGTCCGTCGTCGAACTCGGCGCCGATGACGCGTTGCGCATCCTGGAAACGGGACAGGTTCCGGGCTTGGCCAAGGGAACGGACAAGACGACGCCCTTCTTCAACCCGCACCTTCTCGTGTCGACCGAGGAACGGCTCGCCCTCCAGAAGGATTTTTTCCGGCGACTGCTCGGGAGCGCCGCGTTTTATCTTTTCAACAGCGGCGCGGCCGGCGTGGAGAAGATCAAAGAGATCGTCGGGAAATAGGCGTCGCGACGTTTATTGAAAGCTTAAAGCGGTATCGGGGTTAGTCAAGGGACGAGCCTTCGCGGCGGAAGTGGACCCCCGGGCAAAGCCCGGGGCCCCGGCCGCCGTCCAAGAGGCGCGATTCGATCTCCTCGGCGAGAAGATGGAGAGCGGCCAGATGGACTTCCTGGATGCGCGGGGTCACGGACGAGGGGACATCGATCAGGTAATCGCAAAAAGGGGCCATTGCCCCTCCGCCCCGGCCCGTCAGGCCGATCGTCACGAGCCCCATCTTTTTCGCCTGTCGGAGCGCCGCGACGACGTTCGGCGAACTCCCGCTGGTGGAAAGCGCCAGGGCGACGTCCCCGGCCTTGCCCAGCGCTTCGACCTGACGGCTGAATACGGCCCGAAACGAAACGTCGTTTCCGATCGAGGTCAGCGCGGATACGTCCGTAGCGAGTGAAATCGCACGGAGAGCCGGGCGTTTTTTAAAAAATTTGTTCACGAGCTCGGCCGTGAAGTGCTGGGCTTCCGCAGCACTTCCGCCGTTTCCGAAAGCCAGGATCGTTCCGCCCGCTTCGAGACTCCGCACGCAGGCTTCGGCCGCACGGCCGAGAATCTCCCCGCGCCGCGCGGCGAAATCCGCGCCGAGGCGCGCCCATTCTTTCATGACGAGACGGGCTTTCATGACCCCTCCTTTTTGACGGCATCCAGGATGGTCGCCCGGGTACGTTCCATAAGCGCCGACAGCTCCTCCGGACCGTAGCCATCGACGGCCAGCGGACGACAGAACGTAACCCGGACCTGCCCAGGTTTGGCGAACGGACTTCCCTTGGGCATCAGTTCGCGCGTCCCGCGAATGGCGATAGGCGCGACCGCGACGCCGGCCGCGAGAGCAAGAAAGAATCCCCCCCGCCGGAATCGCTGGAGATTTCCGTCCAGGCTGCGCGTCCCTTCGGGAAAGATCAAAAACGAATATCGCCGCTTTTTCATCAGCCGCGCGGCGTATTCGACGCTGACCCGTCCGCTGTTCACGCCTTTACGGTCGACCGGGATGAATCCCATATAGCGCATGCCCAAGCCGACGATCGGGATCCGGAAGACTTCCTTCTTCAGGATCACCCGGACGAGTTGGGGGATCAGCAGGAAGAGCAGCGGGCCGTCGATGAAGCTCAGATGGTTGGACATGAAGACGTAGGATTTTGTCCGGTCGATGACATCCAGGCCGCGGATATCGACTTTCAACCCGAGCAGGCCCGGCGCAAAACGCAAGAACCGCTTGACGACTGCCAGCAGAGGGTCCCTGAGGCCGAAGACCATGAAGACCAGAAGGACGGGCGTAAGATAAAGGACGACCGCGGCACAGTAGAAGGCCAGAAAAATCGTCCTCAGTCTCACCGGCCGGGATTATAGCATACTTCGACTGGCCGGATTGGAGTGACCCCCCCTGACTTAGGATAAGGGGGCGGCTCGAACGACCGCCGACCGCCCCCTTATCCCTTTTGAGCTTTCGACCCGAACGGGACGGCTTACGAGCCCGAAACGCCCGCTCTCGGAGCGCGGATGAACTGACCGTTGTAGTTGATCAGGTCATTGGCGAAGGCGGCCGTGGTCGTGAGCGAATACAACCCGGCTTCCGGCGTGGACACGTTGTACGTCCAGCTTTCGAGCGTGCCGTCCCGGCCGTACGAGACGACCAGATAATCGTCGCTCACCCCGCCCGAGATGCCGTAGTTGCTGTTCACGTTCGTCCCGGTGTAGATCTTGAAGTTGGTCCCCCACTGGTCCTTCAACGGCATCGCCTTGGTGTACATCGGCACGAGGGCGGTGATCATCGCGTTGGAGATGTCGCCGTTGTTGACGAACGGGTTGGACCGGTCGGTGATGTAGTCGGCGATCCACGTCGACATCGTGTTGATGTCCTTCTGCGTCCCTCTGATCTTCGCTTTCTGGAGGGCGTTCATGGCGTTCGGGATGAGCAGAGCGGCCAGAATGCCGATGATCGCCACGACGATTAGAAGCTCGATCAGCGTGAACCCTTTTTCCTTCTTAATCATTTGATCCTCCTGTTCCTTGTGGATGGGTTTTTTCTTCCAGCAAGGTTTTTAAATTTGCATTGCACAAATAATTTATGCAAGTTGCATGCCAATCTTCGATAAATTCTATCGCGTTGAAAACAATAATGTTAACCGGCTTGTGCTCCGTCGAAGCCTTTTTCATATTAACAATTTTCGTCATTTGATGCCATTTTTCGTCACTGCGGACGAAGCGCTCCCGTTCCATTCCTGCCGTTCCCGTTGCGCTGCTCCGACCTGCCGTAGGACCTGATGTCGTATTTTTCCAGCAGATATCGCAGGGATCGGTAGCTGACGCCCAGCCGCTCGGCCATGACCTTCATGTTGCCTCCCGCCTGCGCGCCGGCTTCATAAATATATTTCTTCGAGATCTGGTCGAGATGCGCTTCGAGATTGAATCCCGGCTGGAGGACGACGACGTTTTCGTCCCGGCGCCGGCCGTTCATGATCTCCGCCGGGAGGCAGGCGGGCGTGATCGTCTCGCGTTCTTCCACGGCGACGATCCTTTCGATGAGGTTTTCGAGCTCGCGGACATTTCCCGGCCAGGGATACGCCTCCAGAATGTCGGCCACCTCGGGCGTGATCCGCTTCATCCGCCGGTTCTGCTTATCGCAATGTTTACGGAGAAAATGCGTCATCAGAAGAGGGATATCCTCGACGCGATTCCGGAGCGGGGGCATCTCGAAGGAGATGACGTTGAGCCGGTAGAACAGTTCCTCCCGGAATCGGCCGTCCGCGATCCGCTTTTTCAGGTCCTGGTTCGTGGCGGCGATGATGCGGATGTCGGCGGGGATTTCCTGGGTTCCGCCGACCTTCCGGATCATCCGGTCCTGGAGGACGCGGAAGAGCTTCACCTGCGTCCACGTCGTCGTTTCGGCGATCTCATCCAGGAAAATCGTCCCGAGGTGGGCGGTCTCGAACATCCCGCGCTTGTCGACCACCGCGCCCGTGAACGAGCCTTTGACGTGGCCGAAGAGCTCGCTCTCGAGCAGGTTCTCGGGGAGGGCGGCGCAGTTGACCGAGACGAAGGCATGGTCGGCGCGGGGGCTGTGAACGTGGATCGCCCGGGCCGCCATCTCCTTCCCCGTGCCGCTTTCGCCGGTGATGAGGACGGTCGAATCCGTGTTGGCGGTTTTTTCGATCAGGGAGAAGATCTCTTGCATCGGCTTGCTTTTGCCGATGATGTTGTCGAAGCTCGCGCTCTCGCGGAAGGTCTTTTTCAGGAGAACGTTTTCCTCGCGCAGCTTTCGCTCCTCGAGGCCGTGAGCGACGAGGATCTTCAGCTCCTCGATATCAAACGGCTTGACGATGTAATCCAGAGCCCCCATCCGGAGCGCCTCGACCGCCTGCTTGACGCTGCCGAAGGCCGTGATCATGATGACCGGGGCCAGGGGGTTGCGTTCCTTGGCCCGCCGGAGAAGGTCCATGCCGTCGACCTGGGGCATTTTGATGTCGCAGAGAAGGATATCGAAATCGCCCTCGTCGATGAGTTCGACGGCCGCCGGCGTGCCGGGATTGGTCTTGACCTGGTACCCCTCCTTCTTGAAAACGACGCCGAGGAGTTCGAGGAGGCTTTTTTCGTCGTCCACGATCAGGATCGTATTCATGGCGTTTTCTCTTCCCCCCCGGTCGAACGACCCTCCTGGCCCGGCAGAGTGATGTGGATCTCGGTTCCCGACCCCGGCTCGGACCGGACGTCGATCCTCCCGTGGTAATCATCAACGATCTTCCGCACCACGGCCAGGCCCAAGCCCTGGCCGCCTTCGAACCGGGTGTAGAACGGTTCGAACATCCGATTTCGATCCTGGGCCGTCATGCCGGTGCCGTTGTCCTTGAAGCGGATGGTCAGCGCGTCCCCGCCCTCCCGGACGAAATCCACGGCCAGCCTCCCGCCTCCGGGCATGGCTTGCAGAGCGTTCCTGGCCAAATTCCAGGCCACCTGCTTGAACTGGTTGGGGTCGCCGTAAAACATCGCCGGCGTCGTTTCGAAGTTGCCGGTGACGACGGTCCGGCCGTTGAGGTCGCCGCTCATGCGGAGCATGGTCACGGTCTCGCGCATGACCTGGGACAGGTCGAACGTCACGAAGACGTGCCTTCCGGGCGAGGCGAGGCTGAGAAATTGGTCGATGGTCTGAGAGACGCGTCGCGATTCGTTGACGACGATATCCATCAGCCGGGCCTGTTCGGGGGCGAGAGCGAGCTCGTCTTTGAGGACCTGGACCGAGCCCGAGATCGCGGCCAGCGGGTTGCGGATCTCGTGGGCGATGAGCGCCGACATCCGGCCGGCGGCGGCTTGGCGTTCCTTGATGTCCAGCTCCCGCTGGGCGTCGGTCAACGCCTGCCGCGCCCGTGCCAGACTTTGCGACAGGTAATTCACGAGGACCGCGACGACGAAGAAGAGGCCCCAGGCCAGGAAGACGGCGTAGAGCGCCCGGCCCGTGGCCAGGTCCGGGGCCTGGTCCGGCTGGAAATACGGAATCAGGCCGTAGACCAGGCCGTCCGCCAGGGCGCCGAACAGGATCGCCGCCCCCGCCGCCGTCAAATATGCCGCGCGCCGGCCGAGGATGATGCTGGCCGCGGCGATGACGAAGGCATAAAGGACATAGAGGTTCCCGTCGATACCGCCGGAGATATAGACGAGGCCCGTGACGAGGAGGAGGTCGAAGACGATCTGGAAGCAGGCCTGCGTCCGGTAATGGTCGTTCCACCGGAGAAGAAGAATATAGGCGAGCGTTAAGACAAAGGGGCCGGCGAGCAAGAGATAAAACGGGCCCAGGGGCAGGAACGAAACTGTCGAAAATTGGATCACCACGGCCGCGACAAGCAGGGTCGTGGCGACGATAAGCCGCGCCACGATCAGCGCCCGGAGATCCTTCTTGACGGTGTTCATTGGATTTGCGACATGAGGCTGAAGATCGGAAGATACATGGACAGAATAAGCGTACCGACGATCCCGCCGACGACAATGAGCAGGATCGGCTCGAGAACGGACAACAGGGCCCCGACCGAATTCGAGACTTCGTCGTCATAAAAATCGGCGAGCTTGGTCAACATCAGGTCGAGCGTCCCCGTGGCTTCGCCCACGCTGATCATCTGGGTCATCATGAACGGGAACCGGCCGGTGGACTT
>Ga0315291_10007400_pt1 | contig 13571 bp, 7 predicted proteins | sample YL17G12_20_MG_FD_203070 | JGI IMG/M metagenome (GOLD analysis project Ga0315291, IMG submission 203070) | Sediment microbial communities from Yellowstone Lake, YNP, Wyoming, USA - YL17G12_20 | ecosystem: Environmental > Aquatic > Freshwater > Lake > Sediment | place: USA: Wyoming | collected...
AAGAACGGGCCGGATGAGCGCCGCGTCGAGGTTACCGAGACGTCGCTGGAGAAATGGCCGGTGAAGTGTACGTTCCCGGCGCATTCTCTCACGGTCATCACCGCCTGATAGGAGGTTCCGATGCTCAAGGCGACCTTCTCCAAGGCTGACGCGAAACAGACGGGAGAGGGAGCGGTCTTCCATCATCCCATTTTCAGCCCCGAGCAGGTGGCCGCCGACCTGGAGCACGGTTGGGTTTTCCTCCAGCCCGGCCAGGCCACCGCGCCGCACTGCCGCGCCCGGGCCGAGTTGTATGTCGTGTACGACGGCCAGGGACGGGCCCGCGTCGCCAAGGCATCAGCCCCGATCAAGGAGCTGGATGCGATCCTCATACCGCCCAACGCCGAGCACCACCTGGAGAACACGGGCGAGCGCGACCTCACGGTATTCTGGGCCGCGTGGAAGCCCGTCGCCCCCGTCGAGATCGGCGCCGACCGCGTGGCGGTTGCTCCGTTCGAGCGGGAGAGGCTCAAGCCTGCGCACCTCAACACCTTCTACCACTGGGAACCGTTCAGCACCAAGGTCATGGGCGGGCCTGACCGCTTCACCACCGGCTGGGGGCTGGTGGGCGGCGGCGTCGCGTCGGAGCTGCACAAGCATCCTACCGCCGAGCTGTACGTCTTCTTCCGCGGCGCCGCGGTGCAGCAGGTGGGGCTGGAATGCACGGCGGTCAAGGCGACCGACTCCGTCATGGTGCCCGCCGATACCGTGCACAACCTGCTCAACTACACCGACCAGGAGCTGCTGCTCTACTGGATCGAGGTCATCCCAGGCTCGCTGCCGGAGTAGGGCGCGCAGCCGTGCCCGTCAGGGGGGCAGCATGACATTTGGCTCGTCAGGGCTTGTGGGCAAGGCGAGGACGGCTCTTCAGGCGGGCCATCTGGCCGAAGCAGCAGCGGCCCGCTTCGCTGTCCGGGCGAAGGGGAACGACATGGGCGGGCGCCTGAAACTTCTTTGGGTTCTGAGTCGTCTTTCTGACTAGAAGCGCTCCCAAGAAAGGTGCGAGATGAAAGCTAAGCTGGCGGTAGTGATATTGGTGGCGGCGATGGTGGCTGCTGCGCACGTCCCGGCGCAGGCGGCGACGGGGCCTGAGCCGCAGATGCGCCTGCTCAACGGCCTCATCGCGGAAATCCATACCTGGGATGCCGTGGAGGGGCTGCAATTGTCTCGCGAGCAGATGCAAGCCATGCTCCCCGCTGCGCGCGAGCTGCGAGCGGAGCAGGAAGCTATCGAGGCCGAGCGCATGCGGTCGGCGGCGGAGTTCGGGGCCGCGCTGCGGGTGCTGCGCGAGGAGCTGCTGGCCAATAACGGCGTCTCGGATGAGGCCAAGGCGGCCGTGGCGCGCGCCGAAGCGGGATGGAAACAGATAGAGTACCGGGGCGACGAGGCGGTCCCGGAGCGCGTGCGCGCAATCCTCGATGTTGTGACCCCTGAGCAAGTCCAGTTTGTCGCTGCATACCGGCCGGGCGCCGGCCTTGAGAAGGCCCTGCCACAGGCCCTCGCCCGAGCGGAGCAGATGATCGAGCAGGCTCGGATCGCGACGCCGGAGCAGCTCAATCGGGGTGTGCAGCAGCTTCGTCAGCGCGCTCCGCGGGGAGTGCCCCCGGAGCGGATGCGCCGCGCAGCCGAGGAAATCCGCGCGATAGTGACCGAGGCGCGGGCGTTGAGCGATGCCGAGTTCCAGGCCCACAAGGGCGAGCTTGCCCAGCGCTTGGCAGGGGTAATGGCGCCCCCGCGCGCCCAGCGCGCTCAGGACCCGGACCTGCCGGCTAAAATCAGCCGCGTCCTGCTCAATCAGTCGCTGGCCGGCGTGCTGGAGGCAAAGCTCGGGATCGCCCCCCTGGCGCCGGTGCAGAAGCCCCCGGCATACCCGGAGGAGCTGGTCAACGTGGTCACCGATGTGCGCGTGCTCAACCTGGTGAACAGCCTGTACCTCACGCCCGAGCAGATGAGGGCGTTGAGCGCGATCATCGAGCGCGCCAACGCCGAACGCCAGGCCAGCAAGCCCGAGGCGGACGCGCTGGTGGCGCAGTCCGTCGCGCTCGCCAGCCAGGTGCGCGGGGAACTGGCGGCCGGCGGGATCACGCCGAGCACCCAAGACAGACTGCGCGCAGCTATGGTGCAGAACGCCGAGCGCAAGCGGCAGACCGAGGCGCGTTTGCAGCAGTACGTCACCCAAGTCAAGGGCGTGCTCGACCAGAACCAGATCGTGCTTGTCAGCGAGTTTATCCCGTGCCTCATTCCGATACGCAGCCTCACCAATCCCGAGCGTATCGGCCAGGCGCAAGACACCGCCGGCGCCGAGCAGCAGCTTACGGTCGCCCGGCGCCTGCCCCAGCAGCAGGTTGACGCCATGATCCCGCGCGCCCAGGAGCGGCTGCAGGCGGCCCTTCTCCACAAGCATCTACCGACGGCGGAATTGGAGGCGCGGGTGGCCGACCTCCCGCGCGTCATCGCCGAGGCGCGAGTTATGAGCGACACCGAGTTCGAGGTCAAGAAGACCGAGCTCGCCAAGCGCGTCATGCCGCCGGACAAGCCCGCGGTCGCGGGAGAGGCGCTCGACCGACGCATCGCCGAGTACCTGCTGTGCCCCAACCTCGTGACGATATTCGCACAGCGCATGGCCGCGCAGGAGGTGGCGTCCAGGCCTGTCCCGAGCGGAGTCGAGGGGTGACCGACGGCGCCATGAACCGCAGGCGGTTTCTCCGCCTGACCGGGACTGCGGCGGCGGCGTGCGCCTGCGCGGGGTGGCTCGACGGCCTCTCCGGCGCCGCCCACGCCGCGCCCCGCCGCGGGCCCGGATGGCGCGAGGCGGAGTACTACTACAAACTGGACGGCGGCAAGGTGCAGTGTACGCTGTGCCCCTGCTCGTCCAGTGGCCCGTGCACCCCGTCCAACAGCGGGCGCGGCATCCTGGCGGACGGCGAGACTTGCGTGTGCCACGTGCGCACCAATGTCGGCGGCAAGCTTTACGCCACCAACTACGGCCGCGCATCATCCCTGCACCTCGACCCGATCGAGAAGAATCCGACCTACCATTTCCTGCCAAGCGTCAAGGCGCTCGCGGTTTCCGCCCCGGGCTGCACCCTGGCCTGCAAGTGCTGCCAGAACTGGCAGATGTCCCAGGTGGGCACCGAGGAGATTCGCACGATTGACGCCTCGCCGCAGGAAATCCTCCGCCGCGCCCTGGCGGAGAACTGCCGCGCCGTAACCTACACCTACACCGACGCCGCCGCCTTCTTCGAGTACGCGCGCGACACCGCGCAGCTTGCGCGCAGTCGCGGACTCGCCAACACCATGGTCACCGGCGGCTACATCAACTCCGAGCCGCTGACCGAGCTGTGCCGCTACATGGATGCCTTCAGCATCAGCGTCAAGGGCTTCACCGAGGACTACTACCGGGACTACTGCCGCGGCGAGCTGAGCACGGTGCTCGAGGCGATGAAAACGGTGAAGGCGCAGGGGCGGTGGCTGGAAGTGGTGGTGTTGGTCATACCAACTCTCAGCGACGACATGGCGCAAATCCGCTGGTTTGCCGGCTGGGCGGCGGCCAACCTGGGCGTGGACACGCCGGTGCACTTCAGCCGCTTCTGGCCGGCGTACCGGCTCAAGAATCTGCCCCAGACGCCGATCGAGACGCTGGAGCGCGCGCGCAGCGTGGCGCGGGGCGAGGGGCTGCGCTACGTCTATATCGGCAACCTGCCCGGGCACGACGCGGCGAACACGTACTGCCCGCGGTGCGGCAAGGTGCTCTTGCGGCGGGTAGGTTTTCGCGTCATCGAGAATAACCTGAAAGGAGGCACCTGCAGGTTCTGCGGCGCGGGTATTCCCGGGCGCTGGACATGACGATGGCGTCGCGACGAAGCGCATCCTGGGTCAGGCGACGTTGGCTTGTGGTGGGGGCGGGCCTGGGGTTTGCGTCGGCCTTGGCCCAGGTGCTGCTGTTGCGCGAGTTGCTGGTTGGCTTTCGCGGCAATGAGCTGTCGCTGGGCATCAGCCTGGCCGCATGGCTGATGTCGGTGGCGCTGGGCAGCGCCGTGGCAGGCCGGCTGTCGCGCGCGCGGCCTGCGGAAGATGCGCCCGGCCCGGCCCCTAGGTCCGGCGGGCCGGGGCGGCGGTCGCGCAGCGACCTAGCCGCGCGGGCTCCGGCGATCGCCTTGCTGTTCCTCGGCATTCTTCCCCTCGTCGGAATCTGGCTCGCCCGCGACCTTCGCCACTTCTTGGGCATAGGCTGGGGCGAGTTCATTCCGGCCTCGCAACTGGTCCATGCAACCGCCATGCTGATTGCTCCCGTCGGGTTCGCGGCGGGCGCCGCTTTCCCGTTGATTTGCCGGGCCGCTGAGGTCCACGCCGGCGTCAAGCCCGGCGCAATCTACCTGGCGGAGAGCCTGGGGTTTCTCGCGGGAGGGGTGGCGACTTTCGCCACGGCGGACGTCCTCGCGCCCTTTGGTGCCGCGTTGGCAACGGCGGCGGCGGCCGGCGCCTTCGCGCTCCTTGCGGCGTGGGATAGTCGCGGGCTGCGCTACGGTGCCGTCGCTTGGGCCGCGGCCGCCAGCGCGGCGCTCGCTGTGGGCGCACCGGCGCAGTTGGAGACCGGCTCCCTGGCGAACCTTTTCCCGGGTCAGCGCATCGTCGCCTCGGAGTACTCCCGCTACGGCACGTGGGTCGCCCTGTCGCACGGCGAGCAGGTGAGCTTCTACCACAACGGCGCGCTTGCATTCAGCGCGCCGAACCGCATAGCCGCGGAGACTCTTGCGCACCTCACACTTCTGCAGCACCGCGATCCCCGCCGCGTGCTGCTCGTCGGGGGCGGAGTGGACGGCACCGCCGCCGAGATCCTCAAGCACCGTGGCGTCCGTCTCGACTACGTGGAGCTCGATCCCGCGATTATTCCCCTTGCCCGCGCGTGCTCGCGGCGCGCGGCGCCGCGGCTCGACCAGCTTCTGGCGCATCCCCGCTTGCGGTTCTCACAGTGCGACGGTCGCCTGTTCGTAAAGCGCGCGGCGGCGGCGCGCGCCGGTTATGACGTAATCATGGTCAACCTCCCCGAGCCGGCGACCGCTCTGCTCAACCGCTTCTATACCTTGGAGTTCTTCTCCGAGGCGAAGCGCGCGCTGGGCCCCGATGGCGTGCTGTGCGTCGGAATCCCGGGCGCGGAAAACTACATCGGACCCGAGATGCAAGCCCTCCACGGCAGCGTCTATCACGCGCTGCGGCGAGTGTTCGCCGACGTGGTCATGACGCCCGGCGAGCACACCCTGTTCTTTGCGTCGGCGCGGGCGGGCTTCCTGACCGTTGACGCGGCGGCGCTCGCGCAGCGTTGGGCCGCGCGCGAGGTCCCGGCCAGCTACTTCAGCTCCTACTACCTCGACGCCATACTCTTGCCCGAGCGGGTGGACTTCATCCGCCGAAGCTGCGAATCCGCGCCGCGTGCGATCAACCGTGACTTCAGGCCGGTCGGCTACTTCTACGACGTGGCGGTTGCCGGCCTGGCAGAGGGCATACTCCCGCCGGGGGCGCTCGGCCGCACGCGCGCGCTGCCGGTGCCGCTGCTTGCGCTGTGCGGGCTGGCCCTGTTCGCGGTGCCGTTCGCGCTGTCGCCCCGCGGTGAGCGCGTGCGCAGGTGCTCCCTCGTGGGGGGCATCGCGGCTGCGGGGTTCGCCGGAATGACTCTCGAGCTGTGTTTGCTCTTCGGCCTGCAGGTGCTCAACGGTCACGTGTACTCCCAGGTCGGAGCGCTCGTCGCCGTGTTCATGGCGGGACTCGCGGCTGGAACCTGGGCCGAAGGACGCGCGCTGGCCGCTGGTCGCAGGCCCCGGCAGCGCTGGCTGGCGTGGCTGGCAGGCGGAGCCGCGCTGTGTGCCGCGACGCCGGTGCTGCTTGCGACGCTGGCGGCGAACCCCTCAGCCGGCGGGTGGCCGTCGGGGCTCGTCATCGGCGCGCTGATGGCCGCCGGGGGGGCAATGGTAGGCGCGCTGTTCCCCCTCGGGGTGCGCATGCTGGGCGATTCCGCCAGGGCCGCCGGGACCATCTACGCCGCAGATGTGGCCGGAGCCGCCGTCGGCGCACTCGTCGTGGCCGTGATCGCGCTGCCGGTCCTGGGGCTGGCGGGGACTTGCTATACCGCCGCCCTGATCCTGGCTGCCGGCGCCGTCATATCATTTGCGGCCGGGGCGGTACGACGCGCCGACCCTTAGCGACGCGCGTCACCATGCCGACGCCCAACCGTTGGCGCCACTTCCGGCGAGGGCCGGGACGCAGAGGCTAGAGGATGCGGCGGCCCTGGGCCGAATCTTGCGTAGCGCGCCGCAGGAGCATTTGCCTGCGCGGGGCGCGTCCGGCAAGGCCACACTTCTTTCATACAGGGAACCATGGCGCTGCACTACCGGCCCGCCGACGGCTTCGTCGGCGACGTCATACCGTTTTTCTGGCGCGGCACCTACCACCTCTTCTACCTGAAGCGGCGCGGTGAAGAGCCCTTGCCCTGGGCGCACATCGCCTCGCGCAACCTCACGGAATGGCAGGAATTCCCCGTCGCCCTCACTCCAGGGCGCGACGGCGCGCCCGACTCCGGAGGCTGCTGGACCGGGTCGGTGGTGGACGCGGGAGACGTGTTCCACATCTTCTACACCGGCTGGGCGCCCGGCCGCCCCAACCCGCAGACCGTCTGTCATGCGGTGAGCTTCGACCTGACCAACTGGGAGACGGACAGGCGAAACCCGATTCTCGCGCCCGACGCGCGGTGGTATGAGCCCGGTGACTGGCGCGATCCATTCGTGTTTTGGAACGCTGCCGAGCGCTGTTACTGGATGCTGATCACGGCGCGTGTCAAAGGCGCGCCGACCCCCCGCGCGGGCTGCATCGCCCTCGCCAAGTCCGGCGACCTCGCCAACTGGGAAGTGCAGGCGCCGTTGTGGACGCCTTACCTGGTGCACGCCCCCGAGTGCCCCGATGTTTTCCCGCTGGCCGAGCGCTGGTACATGCTCTTCTCGACGCGCGAAACGCGCTATCGCGTCGCCCGTTCGCCGGAGGGCCCGTGGGCGTCGCCGGCGGTGGACTCCCTCGACGGCCCCCGGCTGTACGCCGCCAAGTCGCTGACCGACGGCAGGCGTCGCCTGCTGTTCGGATGGGTGCCCACGCGCCAGGGGGAAACCGATGGCGGAGCCTGGGACTGGGGCGGCGACCTCGCCCTGCCGCGCCAGATGGAGGCGGCGGAGGACGGCACACTGCACTTCCGGTGCCCGGACGAACTCGAGCGGTCGTTCGGGCGGCGCCTGCTGGAGGCGGACGAGATCGCGGCCTTCGAGGGGCGCCTGGGAAGCTGGACCGCGGGCGACGACATCTTGACCGGGCAATCGCACGACGGTTTCGCGTACGCGCTGTGGCCGGAGGCGCGCGGCGACCTGGCTCTGCAAATTGAAATCAGCCTGGATGCAGCGCCGACGCGCGCGGGGCTGCTGCTGCGCGCCGGCAACGAGCTCGAACACGCTTACGTCCTCATGCTCGAGCCCCTGCTGCAGCGCATAACCCTGCGCCCGTGGCAGTCGTGGGGTGACGCGGATCCCTTCGTCGAGCGGCCCCTCAGGATAGGGCGCGGTCAGCCCATCTCCCTGCACGTGGTGATGGAAGGCAGCATCCTGGAGGTGATGGCCAACCGCCGCACGTGCTTGACCTGCCGCCTGTACGACCACCGGCAGGGCCACGTGGGGCTGTTTGTCGAGAACGGCCTGGCCGAGTTCTCGACGCTGACCGTCTGGTCTCTCGAGACCTCGTAGGGACGCACATCGGCGGCCCGCGGGGCCTGCTGGGCTGCCCGCCCCCCACGCCGGGGGAGTGCCGTTGCCGAGTGCGTTCCTAGAGATCCGTGGTTGTCACCACCCTCACCTGGCCAGGCCCTACGGGCCGCCACGGCGGTCGCAAAGCGACCTAGCCGTCGGTCCTGGCAGACAAGTCCCTGAAAGGGAGAGGCTCGCCCGCCGCAGCCTTGGCGGGGGCGGGCAGGGTGAGGGTCACGACCCTTGCTGAGGAATCTCACCCGAACACACTACGCCCCAACGCAGGAAGACCTCGTCTCCCTCATGGACGCGGTCGTCCACCTTGATGCCGACGACCTGCTCCGCGGCGGCCTCCTGCACCGGCTCGTGCTCGATCTGCATCGAGCCGACGGTCTGGGTGAAGTTGGCGGTGGCCCCCATGATGTGAATGGTGTCGCCCACCTTCAAGGTGTCGGTCAGCTCGATGATCGCCACGCCGATCTTGCCGAAGTAGTGTGTGATCTTGCCGATGCGGCGTTCCTCAGGCTGCTCGGCCATGGTCTTGCCTCCTTATGCGGCAGGCTGCGCTGCCCGCAATCTTCTGCGCCGGGCACGGCGCTCCTGCCTGGCCCATGCCCATGCCGGCGGACCGGCCAACGGCCGGCGAGTCGGCGGGAGTGTGACCGAACTTGGTGGAGCAGGCGCCCCCGCCTGTGGAAACCCGGGCGGAGCGCCCGCTCCGGTCGCGAAAGAGGAACACAGCCGAGACGGCTCCTTCGACAGGCTCAGGACAAGTTGTGCCACATGAGGTCGCCACGCGGGCACCTTTTCGCGAGTGCGAAAAGCCTCGTCAAATCCGTGAACATAATAGCCGAGATTCAATGGTGGCGGCTGATTCCCGCCGCAGGGAACGGCGCCGCCGCAGCGAACTTGGCCCCCAACCGCAAGCAGAGACGGGAGGCCAGCTCATGTCATGCTTCCGCACGCTAGCTGCAGCGCTGCTGCTGGGCGCGGTCACGCTGTCCACAGCAGTGGCGCAGGAGGGGAGAACCGTGACCTCGATCAATGTGCGCGATTTCGGGGCGAAGGGCGACGGGCAGACCGATGACACCGCCGCCTTCCAGCAGGCGCTCGACGCCGCTGCGGCCGCAGGCGGCGGCAGCGTCGAGGCGGGCGTCGGCAGCTACCTCATCAAGGGCCGCCTCGGCATCCCGGACTTCGTGACGCTCAGCGGCGTGTGGACGACGCCCACCGCCTGGTCGCAGTACAAGGGAACCACTCTCCTGGCGGTCGAGGGGGAGGGCTCCGAGGACGGCCCGCCTTTCATCTCCCTGGGCGCGAGCTCGACGCTCAAGGGCATCACCGTCTTCTATCCCAACCAGAAGCCCGACGCCATCAAGCCTTACCCCTGGTGCGTCGCGGGCAGGGGAGGCGACAACTCCGCGATCGTGGACTGCCTGCTGGTCAACCCCTACCTCGGGGTTGATTTCGGCACCCGCCCATCCGGCCGCCACTACATTCGCAACCTCTACGGGCAGCCGCTGCGCAAGGGCATCTTCGTTGACAAGTGCTATGACATCGGCCGCATCGAGAACGTCCACTTCTGGCCGTTCTGGAACGGCGACGACAAGACCGGCGCGGTCAAGTTCAACCACGAGCACGGCGAGGCGTTCATCTTCGGGCGCACCGACTGGGAGTACGTGCTCAACACCTTCATGTGGGGGTACAAGATCGGCTACCGCTTCATCCAGACCGAGGCCGGCGCGACCAACGGCAACTTCCTGGGCATCGGCGCGGACGCTAACGAGACCAGCGTCCTGGTCGAGGCCAGCCAGCCCTACGGCATTCTCATCACCAACGGCGAGTTCGTCGCCTTCCTGGGCGAGGAGCCGGTCGAGGTGCGGGTGCTGCCGACCAATACCGGCTCGGTGCAGTTCCAGAACTGCGCGTTCTGGGGCCCGGCGCACCACATCGCGTCGCTTGCGGGGACGGGCGTGGTGACCTTCAACAACTGCCACTTCCAGGAATGGGCGCAGGGGGTTGCGGCAATCCAGGCAAGCGAGGGCTCACTGTCCGTCATCGGCTGCACTTTCAGCCGCGAGAGTCCGCAGGCGGAGCTGGGCGAGGGCGTGCGGTCGGCGGTCATCATGGGCAACCAGGTCAAGGGCAAGCTCGACGTGCGCAACTACAGCAAGGGCTCCGTCGAGATCGGGCTCAACGCGGTGATGCCGGGGGAGTGAATCAGCGGCGACGGCGGATCGTCGCGGCCTTCCTGCCTGCGCCGAGTGTGGCGGGTCGGGACAGAGCCCGACCCCTACGGGGGCCGGCGTATTGACGTAGGGGGCGATCTCCTGATCGCCCCGAAAAAGGCAGGCAGGCGGCCTCGCAATGACGGCGGCGCGCCGGGCTCACTCCAGTCTCGTAGGGCAGAAGCTCGTCTTCTGCCCGTTTTCCCGCGCTCTCGGGCAGGAGGCAAGCTCCTGCCCTACGGGGTATGCCGCGTCCGTCAAACTAAGGTTGACGCAGCACTCGGCTGTGGGGGATGGAGCACAGCCGCCCCCGGCTGTGACCAGCCTATTCCAGCGGCCAGCCGGGAATCGCCTCGTCTATCTCCGCCATCAGGCGGATCGTCTCCCTGAGGGCAACGACGACGCGCTGGTAATGCATCCGGTCATCGTATGACAGTTGCCGCCCGCGCCGGTCCTTGAGGCACTTCTCGCACACCTGGTAGCCGCCGACCTGGAACTCCCACACCTCCGGCGGGACACCCTCGAAATACTGGCCGCGCTTCCCGGTCTTCAGTTCCTCGGCGTTGATATACACGCGCCCCGCGGCGAGGGGTTCCGCTTCGCCCGCGAGGTTGTGGCCGGGTGGGAAGTAGCGGGGATACCCCTTGTCCACCAGGTTGTCGCCGGGCACGGGGAAACGGGTCGGGAGCGACGCGAGAGGGGAGGGGTGCCCCGCGAGCGTCCACGACGCGGCGGGGTAGTCATCTTCCATGATATGCAGCGCCACCAGGTCCGCGCCCTTGGCGACGAGGGCGCGGAAGAGGTCGCGGTTCGAGGTCAGCGGCACGCGCGGGAAGTCTGTCTTCAGGAACTCCGCATACCGCTGGCGGTATGTCGGCGAGTGGAGAACGGCGTAGATGTAATGAAACACATCCTCGGGGCCGAAGGTCTTCTCCAGGTCGCCCCGCCCGTCGGGGACAAATGCGACGCCCATGCCGTCGGCCAGACGATTGACGAACTCTTGGCTCAGGTTCGGCTGTCTGCTAAGACGAAGGCTATCGTGTCCCACGTGGTTGCCCTGATCCGGTGGGTAAACGTATAAAGGGAATTGGAAGCTGTTCCCACCGCCAACGGTCTTGTTCGCCGCCACGCATTGGTCTCCGATCAGGGTAGTGCAATAGGCGAAGGTAAAGTCCCCCGGCGACTGTGGACGATGGGTCAGCAGAGCCACGTTGGGGTTAAGCATGTGCATCATGACCTCAAGGCGAGGCCGCTCGCAGATGGCGTCGTGGTAGAAGACCCATCGGAAATCAAACGGTCTGTAGCAGTAGGGCCTGATGTGCGCACTGATGTCCGTCAGGGACGACAGTTGCTCACGCGCGCGCCGGAGCGTCCAATACGACACGTCCCTGAGCCGGTATCTCACGCGTAGCGCCTCGTCGTCCGCAGAGGGATTCCGTAAGTCTTTGACGCGCTGTGCAAGCACCGCCGGATCGAAAGCGACCGCGAAGTCGTTTCGTGCTGTGGTAACGGTGCTAGCATGAACCGGAAGGATGTCAACTACGCTGTGCCCCTGCTGGTATTCTCCCAGTCTGTCCCCCTGAGACGGCTTCAGAAGGTAGAACGGCGGCCGCGGCACTGAAGCAGTCCAGTCTGTGCTCGCGAGTTCTTGCTGAGAAAGCCAGGCGTACTTGCTCCCTCCCTGACCTGCAGCCGTCCGCAGGCCCCAGACGTCGGCATGGTGCACCGTTGCTGGGCCGCGCTTGCCCCGCTCCTTGACGAAGATGCCGATGGCGACGCCTTGCTGGATGTCGAAGACATTCTCATCCTTGGAGCCGTCGGGGCAGCGCTCTTTCTTCTTCGTGTTGCCGTGCAGGTCAAGGATGTAGATGTCGGTGAAGGTCTCCATCAACTGCTGGCGCATGCCGCGGAACGTCGGGTTGTCCAGATAACCGTGGTTGGTGATGAACGCCAAGATGCCTGCGCCGGTCTGCTCGATTCGCCATTGCCCGAAGCGGATGAACTTGACATAGTCATCCTGCAGCCACTTCGGGTTTCGCTCCCCCAGAGGCTGCCCATCTACCTGGTAGTAGTCGCGGAGCAACGCGCCGATGAACGTCGGCACGGCCTTAACCAGGAAGGTGCGCGGGCGCCCGCGGATGATTCTCGTTTCGCGCTTCGGCTCTTTCAGTATCTCCCAACTGCGATTTGCAGAGTGTCCCGCATACGGCGGATTCCCCAGGACGACCATAATAGGCCGTTGGCGTTTGATCTCGGCCGCTGCGTTGGCCTCCTCGGTTATGATGCGCAGCGGGCCCCAGAGCGCCTGAATCTGCCTTTCCGCTCGTTCCAGCGTGTTCGTGAGGTAGATGCCCAGGCGCTCGTCGCTGGAGAAATCGTAAGCCCACTCGCCGCGCTGCGCTTCGGGCAGGTCCTGCGCGGCGAGTTGCATGCCGAGCTTGAGGTGCGCCACCGCGTATGGCGCCATCAGCAGCTCGAAGCCGAACAGCCGCGGCAGCAGATGCTGCTTGACGTATCCCGACCACATCCCCGCATCCCCGCGCCCCCTGAACTCCTCGCGAATGTGGTCCACGATCGCGTACAGGAATCCGCCGGTCCCGCACGCCGGGTCGAGGATGAGCACGCGCGGCGCTCGCCCCTTGAGCGTGCGGGGCTGCGTGACGGCGCCCTCCTGCCACTCGTACTCCACCGTCGCCCGGTCCGCCAGCCCGTCGGGCAAGCCGAAGCGCGTCTTGAGGAGGTGGTCCACCGAGCGCACGATGTACGAGATCACCGGCTCCGGCGTGTAATAGACTCCGCGCACCTTGCGCATCTTCGGGTCGTAGGCCGCAAGGAACGTCTCGTAGAAATGCACGATGGGGTCTTCCTTGCGCGTGCGCTTGCCGAAGTCGCGCAGGATGGCGCCCATGTCCGCGTGCGCAAGCACCTCCACCAGGTCGTCCACGAAGCCGACGAAGGGTTCGTCGTTGAGCGGGAGTCCGGTCATGGTGTCGAACAACTGCCGCAGAAACGGGTTGGTCTTGGGTATCTCGGCGGCGGCGCCGAGGCGCTTGAAGGGCTCAGGGCCTTTGTGGTTGCACCGCGCCGCGAACAGGCCGTATGCCAGCGTCTGAGCGAACATATCGGCGAAGTCGGCGACCTTCAACTCGGGCACCAGCGTCTTTTCGAATGCCTGGTGCAGCTCGCCCAGGGTCGCCGAGGCGGCGCCGCGGTCGAAGGCCTCGACGATGATGTCGCGGATGGCATGGGTGAGCCGCGCCATGCGCTCCGCGAGGTCCTTGGGCTTCGCAATCGGCTCCGGCGTGTGCGCGAGAAACGACAGCAGCAGCTCGCGCGCGGACTCGGCGCCCGCCTTGTCACGCGACAGTTTCCCTTCGGGCGACAGGCGCCCGAGCCGTGCCGTCCGGCGGGCCTTGCCGTCAACGTACCAGCGGAATTCGAGGTAATCCGTGAGAACCAGGTTGGGCAGGTGCTTGAGGTAGCGCCGCAGTTGCTCCGTGCGCTCGGCCTCGTCGAGGGAAAGGCCGAT
>Ga0315291_10007401_pt1 | contig 13571 bp, 8 predicted proteins | sample YL17G12_20_MG_FD_203070 | JGI IMG/M metagenome (GOLD analysis project Ga0315291, IMG submission 203070) | Sediment microbial communities from Yellowstone Lake, YNP, Wyoming, USA - YL17G12_20 | ecosystem: Environmental > Aquatic > Freshwater > Lake > Sediment | place: USA: Wyoming | collected...
GTGACCTTGACGTTGATCGTGCTGGTCCTGAGCGCAAGGACCTGGCGTGGAGTGGGCGTGATGATGACGCTGAGGATCGGGTTGGTCGTGCCGGAAGGAAGCACGGTGACCTGCGTCTGCCCCTGGCCGCTCTGGTACGTGGCCTTGATCGCGTCCGCGTTGATCACGACGACGGTCTGGTTCGCCCCGGTCTGCGGCGCGGTGAACGTGCTGAAGAACTCGCCATTGGCGTTCGTAAGACCGCCCTTCGGGCTCGTCGAGCCGGCGCTCACCGAGAGGTTCACCTGGGCCCCGCCCACGGGATTGAACCCGTCGGTCACCATTATTCGGATCTGGGAGGTCCCCTGCGACTTGACCACGCTCGGATTCGCGAACGCGTACGTGTAGAGCGTCGATGGGTCCGGTCCGTTCACTGTGATGCTGTCGATATCAGAGCCCGGGACGTACCCGGACTTTGTAGCCGTTGCGTTGACGTCGCAGAATATCTTGGCGTTGGTCATGGGGGCGTTGAACGTGGTTATCAGGTTGCCGCTGACGTCGCTCTTCCCGGTCGGTGGGTTGACGCTGCCGCAGGCGGCGTCGAACTTGACGTCCGCGTTCCAGAGCGACGTGACCACGTCGTTCACGTGGACGGAGAGCGTGCTCTGGCCGTTCGACGAGATGACCTTCGGGTTCGCGGTCTGCGTAACGAATATCGGGATGGGCTGCAAGGAGAAGTAGACCGGCGCAAACTCGCCGCCGTGGTAGTCCCCCCAGTCGAACAAGACGGAGGAGTATCCTGTGCTCGTGATCTTGTACATACCATCCCCATTGGTAGGGACGATATACTTGTAGACCTGACCTTTGTTGAGCGTCCCGCTCCAGATGAGCGTACCGGTCGGGTCCGTGAGGTTAACGAGAGAGTTCTGAGAATATGAAAAAATGATGAACGTGCCCTTATCCATGGTCCCGGTGTTATAGCTTGCAACCGCAGGCCAATAGAATTTCTTCCCGATACCGGTCCCGGTCGCCCCGTCATAGACATATACAGAGTGATAGTAAGTTCCGCCTGCCCCATGCGGATACGGTCCGTACGGATCGGTAGCGAGGGTGATGTTTTTGCTCGCTACGACCTTCATGTACATATTGCCATAGTCCGGTGTCTGATATACATAAATTTGCCCTTCGTTTAAGGTCCCGGTCCAGAGAACAGCACCAGTGTCAAGGTTGCTCATCGTGATCTGTGTGCTGTCTTCGTAAGCTATCACGGTATTCCCTTGAATATTATTTCCTCCTACGTATGTCATAAATAGCTTGCCTGTGAACCACTGAGTGTCGCAGGCCGGTATAAAGAAACCCTGGTCCGTGTACGAAAAGGCGGTCATGGGTTTCGTGGAATTGATCGTGAAGAACGTGTTCTTGATCACCCGGTTCTCGTACCTTTTTCCCGTGTCAAGAGTCCCGCTCCAGATGAGGGCCTTGGTATTGGAGTTCGTTATCTCGACTGAGTTCGCATCCTCGCAGGACAGTACAACGAAGTTTTGATCATGACCCATACTCCATTGAACCTGATACGTATACATCAGCGTACTCGTCCCACGACCCCAGTAGTCCACGGCGTAGAATCCCATTAGCTGGTCCGAGAGGTGGTCTCCCACCATCAGGCTGTAGGGCATGGTGCCGTTGATCTCGTAGACGCCTGGCGAGTTCAGCGTCGCCTTGAGGAAGTTCTGGTGCTGCCCCTTGTCCAGCGTACCGCTCCAAATCTGGGTCCCTGTAGAGTTCTTTACGGTGAGCTGCGTGTTGTTCACGAACGAGTATATCGTCATGTCGCTGTGCGTGTACGTGAAGGTCCAGTAATATTGCGCGAGGGGGCCGGACGGGTTCGGCGCGGAGGTGGGCTTGTCCACCAAGATGTACTGGTACGAGGGCTCGACCGCCGCATCCTTGTCCTCTTTGGATGTCCCAAAGGCTGCCTGACAGGAGAGTACCACCAACAAGCTCACAACAATGACCGCTACGGGTCCGCTGTACTTCATTTTCACACCGGTCCTCAGCACCGTCATAGACTATGCCAGAAATCGTATTTAAATCTATCGTCCACGAACGGACTGTCCGCCGTTGCGATGTATCGCGTGCCTGTCGACCATTTCAGCGACCGAGCGCGCGCCTCATCCTTTCCGCAGCTTCTTTCAACCTATCCTCGCTCTGCGTCAGTGCGATGCGGACCCACCCTTCTCCATGCGCCCCGAACCCTATCCCCGGGGTCACGACCACGCCCGAGTCCAGCATCCGGTCTGCGAACTCGATCGAGCCGCCGTCCACCCTGAACCACAGATAGAAAGTCGCCCTTGGCTTTTCCAGGTCGAACCCCATCCCCCGAAGCGCCGGGACCATGAGGTCCCTTCGTCTTTCGTAGATCTTGATATTCTCCCTGACCTCTTTGGGCGGGGACGGTGATGAATAGCTCTCCAGACCGGCCACCGCCGCCCTCTGGACGAATATCGGAGGGCCCGAATCGACCTGCGCCTTGAGCTTCCTAAGCCCTGCGATCAGGTCTGGGTGGCCCGCCGCGAACGCGATGCGGTAGCCGGTCATGTTGAACGTCTTGGACATCGAGCAGAACTCGACCGCGTCCTGCGTCACCTGGAGGATCGAGGGGGCAAGGTAGTCGTCGAACGCCATCTCCGAATATGCGTTGTCGTAGCAGAGGATGATGCCGTTCGATTCGGCGAACGCCGCCGCCTCCTTCAGGAACCCGCGCTCGACCGTCGCCCCGGTCGGGTTGTTCGGGTAGTTGAGGTACATCATCTTCGCCCTCCCTTTGATGGCCCCGAGGTCCGGGACGAACCCCTTCTCCGGGATGAGGGGCATGACGGACGGCTCTCCTTCGCAGAGTATCGCCGCGCCGCTTGCATATACCGGGTAGCCGGGATCGGGCGTCAGAACTCGCTCACCCGGGTCGAGGAACGCCCGCGCTATGTTCGCGATCCCCTCCTTCGACCCGATGAGGATGCAGACCTGCGTATCGGGGTCAACCTCGACACCGAACCGAGTCTTGTACCACCTCGCGACCCCCTCGCGCGCGAACCGCTCCCCGGCGGACGAACTATACCGGTGCGCCAGCGGCTCCTCCTGCGCCCTGGCAAGCGCATCGCGGATGAGCTTCGGCGGGGCAAGGTCCGGGTCACCGATTCCCAGGTTGATGATATCCAGTCCTTCCCGCCTCTTCTGCTCGGTCTTTTTCTCGATCTGAGCGAACAGGTACACCGGCAGTCTCTGCAGCCGCTTCGCGGTCTCGAACCTCATCTTTTCAGGCTCCTAGTAAGCTCTCCTTTGAACACGCGCTCGGCAGGTCCGGTCATCCAGACCTGCGAAAGGTCAGGCGCCACCTCGACCTCCAGATCGCCACCAAGCAGATGGACGACCACCGGCTCCCCGACGCGCAGCTTCCCTCTGAGCACACCTGCGACCACGGACGCGCACGCGCCGGTCCCGCACGCCTGCGTTATCCCGCACCCGCGCTCGTGGACTATGACACTCACCTCTCGATCGTTCAGAACCTCAACGAACTCCGCGTTCGCATGGTTCGGGAACCATTCGTGGCGCTCGAAGAGGGGGCCCCATCTCCTGACCTCATCGACGCTCATCTTCTCGAACACGACCGCATGGGGGTTCCCCATCGAGACCGCGGTCACGCTGAACTCCCGGCCTCCCACGTTGATGATCGCATCGATGCATCGACCGGTCCCGGCCATCGGGATCTCCTTTCGTTCGAGCCTTGGCCTACCCATCGCCACACGGACCATCGAGCGTTCGCCCTTTGTCGAGATGACCTCCACACCGACCTTGCCTCCCCGGGTCTCAATATCGAACCTCTTTGTGGCAAGCCCATTGTCGAACAGGTGCTTCGCGACGCATCGGATGCCGTTCCCGCACATCTCCGCCTCCGAACCGTCGGAGTTCAGGACGCGCATATGGAACGCGCCTTTTCTCTTGGTGACCGGCAGGATGCCGTCCGCCCCGACCCCCTTCCTCCGGTCGCAGATCGCCCGTATCTCGTCCGGCCTGAACGACAGCTTCCCCCTCAGGTCCTCTATCAGCACGAAGTCGTTCCCGAGCCCGTGGTACTTCCAGAACTCGACCCTCATCGCCTTGCCCTGCCCTTCAGGTGACCGGGTATCCTCTGCCCTTTTAAGAGGTCTTCGAACGACTCCCGCTCCCTGATGACGTGCGCCCTGCGCCCCTTCACGAGCACCTCAGCGCAGAGCGGTCGCGAGTTGTAGCGGGACGCCATGCTGAACCCGTACGCCCCCGCGTCGAGCACCGCGAGCAAATCCCCTTCGCTCACCTCCGGCAGCTCCCGGTCCCTGGCAAGCAGGTCCCCGGACTCGCAGAGCGGGCCTGCGATGTCGTACTTTACCGTTGCAGGCGCGTCCGCCCTGTCCGCGATGACGACGTGGTGGTAGCTCCCGTAGAACGCCGGGCGGATGAGCAGGTTGAACCCAGCATCGACGCCGACGTAGTTCTTCACGTCCGTGCGCTTGACCGTGTTCGCGCGCGTCAGGAGGACCGTGGAATCGGCGACTATAGACCGGCCCGGTTCGATTCGCAGCGTTTTCCCAGGAAGGCGCCGCTTGAAGAGCGAGCATATCTCCCCGGCGACCGCCTCGATGTCCATCGCCCCCTCGCCCGGACGGTACGGTGTCCCGAACCCGCTCCCGATGTCGATCCACTCGAGCCGCACGCCCGCACCCTCCTCGACCTCTTGCGCGATCTCTATGATCTTCCCGGCGGCGAGCATGAACGGCCCCTTCGTGAGTATCCCCGAGCCTATGTGGATGTGGAGCCCGACCACCTCGAGCCCAAGTTTCTTTGCGCGCACGACCGCATCGACCGCCTGTGCCTGCGGTATCCCGAACTTCGAATCCTTCACCCCGGTTATGACGTGCTCGTGGTGCCCTGCCCCGACCTCGGGGTTCATCCTCAGAGCCACCCTTCCCTTGTAGAACCCTGCCAGCCGCTCGATCGCGGAGGTCGAATCGAGGTTGACCTCCACCCCCTTTCCGACAAGCCACTCCAGCTCGTCCGTGCGCACGCTCGTGCCTGTGAACATGATTCGTCCCGGCTGGAAACCCGCTTTCAGGCAGAGAAAGACCTCCCCGGCGCTGACAGCGTCTATCGACGCCCCTTCACGCTCGAGTATCCGCAGGACCGCGAGGTTCGAGTTCGCCTTGCACGCGTAATGCACTCGCGTCTCGAGATGACCGTTGAACGCGTCGCGGATCCTCCGGTAGTTCTGGACGATGACGTCCTCGTCCGTCACGTATAGCGGTGTGCCGAACCGCTCCGCAAGGTCCGCGCACCTGAGCCCCCCGACCATCAGATGATGGTCGACCACGCGTTGCCTCATGCACCGCCCCCGTTCTCGACGTACTGCCGGTGGATCGCCCTTACCACATCCGCCTCTCTCTCCCCTCCCACGACGAAATTGATCGCCACGTCCGACGCCCCCTCGGATATCATGATCAGGCTCGTCCCGGTCTCGGCCACGGTGGTGAATATCCTCGCTGCGACGCCGTGCTCGGCCATCCTCTCCCCAACGACACATATCAGCGAGACGCCGTCGCGCACGACCACCTTCTCGATCGGCACGCCCTCCAGCCCTGACAGCGTCTCCTGGCACAGGGCGACGTTCGATGCGTCGGTCAGGATCGAGAACGTCGCGAGCGAGGTCGACACGGCGTACGCGTTCACACCGTTCCTGGCAAGCGGACCCAGCACCTTGGACACGAACTCCGGCTGGTACGCCATCTCGGAGCTGAATATCTTGACGATCGCGAGACTCCCCTTCGAAGCGACCGAGCCCACCAGCCTTTTCTCCCCGCCCCCGTTCGTGGCATCGCAAACCCTGGTCCCCGCACCCACCGGGCGGAACGTGTTCTTCACCAGTATCGGTATCCTCTTCCTCCTTGCGGGCTCGATGGTGCGCGGGTGGAGCACCCTTGCCCCGAAGTACGCAAGCTCCGCGGACTCGTTGAAGTTCATCTCGGAAATGACCCTCGCCCCGGATACGATCCTCGGGTCTGCGGTCATGAACCCGTCGACGTCGGTCCATATCTCGCAGGCGTCGGCGTCCAGCGCGTACGCCACTATAGCAGCCGAGAAGTCCGAGCCCCCGCGCCCGAACGTGGTCGCGTTCCCGCGCGCATCGACCCCGAAGAACCCTGTGATCACTGGCACGGCCCCGCCCTTCATCTGCGGCACGAGCGTGCTCGTAAAGATGCGTTCTATCTCGTCGAGCCTGGGGCTTGCCGCACCGAAGACGCCGTCCGTGATCATCCCTATCATGTCCGACTCCATGCCCACGGCGTTCACGCCCCTCTCCCTGAGCGCGCCGGTCAGAAGCACGACCGAGAGCCTCTCCCCGTAGCTATGGATCAGGTCCCTCACTCTCGGTGTCATGTCGCCGAGGATCGCCACCCCCTTGCAGAGACGCTCCAGCTTGTCGAACCTCGCGTCGAGCTGCCGTTGGACGTCATCCCGTATCGATGCGGTGGGGAGCGATGCGACTACAGCGCCGTGCATGTCCCTGAGCCCCTTCAACCGCTCTTCGACCTCGATCTCGTTGAGCCTGCCGCTGGTGATCTCTACCAGCTCGTTCGTGACGCCGGTCATGGCGGAGACGACAATGGCCCGCTCCCCCGGATGGCCGGCCACGATGCTAGCTACCTTTTGGAACATCCCCGCGTCCTTGATACTGGTCCCGCCGAACTTCAGAACGCTCCTCACTGCATCACATCCCCAGCACGTCGCAGAGCGTGTGCACCGTCCCGTCGGACCTTCCGTGGACCCACTCGATCGCGCGCAGGCAGCCGCTGGCGAACGCGAGCCGCGAGTGCGCCCGGTGCGTGAGCTCGATCCTCTCCCCCTCGCGTGCGAACAGCACCGTGTGCTCGCCCACTATGTCGCCGGCTCGTACCGCGTGCATACCTATCTCCCGACCGCGCAGACGCTCTCCGCTCCTCCCGTGGACAAGCTCGTCAGCTCCAGTTCGAGCGCCGATAAGCTCGGCCGCGCGTTTCGCCGTCCCGGAAGGCGCATCCCTTTTTCCCCTGTGGTGCCACTCGATGACCTCGACGTCCGCATCCGGCAACTGCCCGGCAAGGAGCTCGCACGTCCGCCAGAACACGTTGACCCCGATCGAGAAGTTCGGGGAGACGACCGCCGACGTCCCGCTACGCTTTACCAGCGAACTTATCTCGTCCATCTGCGCCTGCGCGAGCCCTGTCGTCCCGACAACGGGGTTGCATCCGTTAGATGTCGCCATCCTGACGTTCTCCATCGCGCCTTGCGGGTCCGTGAAGTCGACGAGGACCGCGCCCTGGCTCTCGCGCAGCAGGTCTTTCAACTGCGCCGAAGAGACGAGCCTTGCACCGCACATCGCGCCTCCGATCCCAGGGAAATCGTCCCTCTCGACCACCGCAACGAGCCTGAACCTCCCGTCCTTCGAGATGGACTCGATGACGGTGGAGCCCATTCTCCCCGCGCCGCAGGCTATCACAGGTATCGGCAAGCCATCACCCTTTCAGCGCTCCGAGCCTGACCAGCGTTGCCCTCAGGACCTCGAACTTCGATTCGTCCATCTTCGTCAACGGCATCCTCAGCGGTCCGGCAGGGAGCCCCATCGCCCCCGCCGCGGCTTTGACCGGTATCGGGCTGGTCTCCAGGAACAGCTGCTCGAACAACGGCAGCAATCTGAAATGCAGCTCCCTTGCCTCTTCGAACCTTCCGCCCAACATCGCGTTCACCATCCTGGCGACCTCGCTAGGAACGAGGTTGGATGCCACCGAGATGACGCCCTTGGCGCCGAGAGCCATGAGCGGGAACGTGAGCGAGTCGTCGCCCGATAGCACCGTGAAGCCCTTCGGCGTCTTTGCGAGCAGGTCCATTATCTGCCCGACGTTGCCGCTCGCCTCCTTCGCCCCGACCACGTTCGGCAGCCCGGCTATCTTGAGCATCGTCTGCACGTCGACGTTGACCGCGGTGCGCCCAGGGACGTTGTAGACCACCATCGGGAAGTCGAGCTTCGACAGCTCCTCGTAGTGGGCGAGCATCCCCCTCATCGTCGGTTTGTTGTAGTACGGGGTTATGACGAGCGCCCCGTCCGCCCCCGCATCCTTGGCGTGCCTGGTCAGCCCCACCGCCTCGACCGTGCTGTTGCTGCCGGTCCCCGCGAGCACCCTCGCCCTCTTCCGGTACTTGACGGTCAGCTCGATCACGCGCCTGTGCTCGTCGTGCGATAGGGTCGCGCTCTCCCCGGTCGTCCCGCAAGGCACGAGGGTGTCCACCCCGCCCGCCTCCTGGAACTCCACCATTCTCCGGATCCCGTCCTCGTCTAGGCCCCCGTCCGCTTTGAAGGGGGTTATCAGTGCCGTTCCCGTTCCCTCGAACATGTCATCGACCTCTCAGTGCTCCTTCAGTATCAACCTCGTCTTCGTCGAAGCGACCCCCATCCTCCTGACCGCCTCGACCAGCTCGTTGAGCTCCTCCGTGTCCTTCACGTCCGCGACCGCGACCACGTCGTCCTCGCCCGAGACCTCGTAGACGACCTTGACCCCGGAGAGCCGCATGATCTTGCGCGCGACCTCCGACGTGTCGAAGTTCGTCTGTAGCCTCACGTCTATGAGCGCCTTCAGTCCCCCTCCGGTCGTGTCGATCGTGAACTGCTTTATGATGCCGTCGTCCACCAACCTTTTGACGCGCTGCCTGACCGTCCCCTCCGATGTGCTCAGCCTCTTCGCGATGTTCACGAACGGCGTCCTCGCATCTGCCTTGAGTATCTGCAATATCTTGTAGTCCGTCTCATCCATGTCCTATCACTCCGATATCCGTTTAATTTCAACGAATGATGCATCATTTATATAAAAAGGTTACTGTAATCGTAATAATTCTTCGATTTTCGTTGCGAGAGGGGGAGACCTCATAGCTGCTCCTCATGAGTCGATGAAGTTGCCCTCCTACCGATGCTGCTGAATAGCATTATATATCGCTTTGCGATTCCAAGGTCGAGGAACGATGATATGAATTCGGGGAACGCGCGCGCATGTGTCCTTCTGATCGTGTTCGGCGGCTTGGTCCTTGCCTATCCAATTGGTGCAATGGCATCCGAGCACCGCATGGAATCCGCGGCCGTCGTGCTTCCGAAGGGGCTTGCACCGGTCGCACCCTCTGTCGCGCAGGAGACCGGGGCAAAGTTCGACCTCGTCAAGGCAGGGACGCACCTGGACCCGCCGTGGTCGTCCGAGGACACGATAGGCAACTCCGCTACCGACGACGAGTCCCCGACCCTGGCGGCGAACATCAACGGAACGTCGATGGCGCTATACCAGATCAAGAACGGGAGCACGTACGATATCGGGTATGCCGTCTCGTCCAAGGGGAGCGCGTGGAGCGGTGGCTACATCAAGAACGCCAGCTTCGACCCGCGGAACATCTCGGTCGCCGCCTTCAACGACGGGCGGTTCATGGCCATCTCCGAGGACTGGAGCAACAGGACCCGGCTCGTCCGGTACGTCACCGAGGACGAGGGCAACACCTGGAAGGTCTACATCATGAACATGCAACAGGGCGCGGGGGGTTACAAGTACGTGACCATCTCCAACCCGTCCCTCGCGGCCGGGGACAACAAGACGCTGGGCGACTACGTCTTCGGCACGTTCACGGTCGTCACGAACGCCTCTGCGATCAAGACCGTAGGCATCCTTTACTCCTACGGGGCCGGAGGGAAGACAGGGGTCTCATATTCCCATTTCAATCCCCAGGTGGCGGACACGAAGAACACGCGCGCCTCGATCGCAAAGTCAAAGGCGACGTGCTTCATGAGAGGCTACATAACCTGCGAGTTCACGAACACCACCAACACCGACGCGGTCCTACTGCACAACAACCTGCCGTCCCAGGGGATGTGGGCGCTCAGGCAGTACTCCCCCGCGTCCGCCAGCTACGAGAGCGACACCGGCATCCTTTCCGAGGGCTCGAACGTCCTGTGGGTGATGAGCAGCGGGTCGCAGGCGAACGCAGATATCGTTTCCCTCAAATCGACAGACGACGCCGCGACCTTCGGGGCCGCGAAGACCGTGGTCGGGACCGCGACGACCGAGCAGTTCCCGTCCGCATCGATGAGCGGCAACGTCGTTTGGATCACCTATGCAGAGGGCTCCCCCAACGGCAACTGGAAGGCGGTAAATTCCACAGACGGCGGCTCGACCTGGGGGACGCCCGTCAAGGTCATCTCGACCTCCAGCACGCTTGTCTCGTATTCTAGGACCGGCCAGACGGTATTCACCGGAGGTCCTGCGGGAACGATCTGGACCGACAGCAGAAAGCTGGGCACGGAGGGGAGGAACGTCTACTATTCGTACGCCCCCGACACGTATGCGCCTAGGGTCATATGGAGCTACCCGCGCAACGGTTCGATAAACGTCTCGACCTCAGTCAAATCGAACATCGTCTTCACCGAGGCGATGAACGGTACCGCGACCGAACCGGCACTCAGCTTCTCCCCTTCAGCTAATTACTCGGTCACCTGGCCGAAAGCCGGGAACCTCACCGTCATCATGACCGACCCGCTGAATGCGATGACGAAGTACACCGTGACGGTCGGGACCGGGGCGAAGGACATATCCGGCAATACCCTCGCGTCCCCGTACAGCTTCGAGTTCACGACCGGGATAGGGGACAACACCCCTCCGATGATATTCTTCGTCAAGCCGAAGAACAACGACAACGTCTCCGGGACCACGGAGATCAACGCCACCGCCACGGACAACGTCGCGCTAGTAAAGGTCCAGTTCGACGTCGATGCGACCGAGATCATCAACTTCACGAAAGGTCCGTTCAAGGTCGGCTGGGACAGCACGAAGGTGGCGGACGGTCAGCACGAGCTGGCCGGAACGGCATGGGACTCCTCCGGCAACACGAACACGACGAAGATCAAGATCAACGTCAAGAACCAGGACTCGATCCTGCCTACCGTCAACATCCTCTTCCCCGCCAACAACAGCGTCATCTCGAAGAACGTCACGATCAAGGTGGATGCGAAGGACAACATTGGCATCAAGTGGGTGCTGATCAAGATCGATGCCACCGAACTGGCGAACATCACCACCCCGCCCTACGAGAAGCCGTGGGACACGAGAACGGTGAGCGACGGGACCCACGACATCACGGCGATAGCATCGGACCTGGTCGGCAACAATGCATCCGTCGTGTTCAAAGTGATCGTGGCGAACAACGACATCACGCCTCCGACCATCTCGTTCCTCAAGCCATCGAGCGGCGCGAAGGTCTTCGGGGACGTGACGGTCCAGCTGGACCCGAAGGACAACCTCGGCATCGCGAAGGTCGAGGTGCGGGTCGATTCGGGCCTGGTCCAGACGCTCACCGCATCGCCCTACCAGTTCACCTGGAACTCGAAGAACGTGAGCGACGGGAGCCACAAGCTCAATGCCACGGCCTACGACGGCGCTTTGAACAAGGCGTACGCCGAGATAACCATCCAGGTCAAGAACAACAACCTCCCGCCCGCGATAACGCACACGCCAGTCACGACCGCGACCGAGGGGAGCGACGTCACGATCACGGCAACGATCACCGACGACAACCAGTTGGAACTAGTAAGCATCAACGTGACTTACGGGAGCGGGGACGTCACCAAGATCGTGATGACAGCGACTGGAAAGGCGAACGAGTACTCCGGGACGATTGGTGGCTCGAACATAAAGGCTCCAAAGACGAGCTATTACATCTATGCCCAGGACAATGTCGGCATGAAAGCCAACTCGCAGATATATGACATCAACGTCAAGAGGGCCGAGGGGATATCGATGACCTACGTCTATGTCATAATCGTGGTCATCGTGGTTGTGGTCGTGCTCATCCTCGTGTTCATCATTGCAAAGGGCAGGAAGAGCCAGGGAGGCGCCAAGACTCCATCCTCGCCGTTCGGGGCGGGACCTCCGGAGGGCAGGGCGATCGGAGGGTCGATGCCTGACTTCGGGATCGGCGATGGCAGGCCCGAGGAGGGCATGGAGGGTGGTCAGCCCCAGCAAGGGTACATGCCGCAGCAAGGATACCAGCAGCAACCAATGCCGCAACAGCAATATGGGCCGATGGGCCCGAGCCAGCAGTACCAGCAACAGCCGATGCAGCCGCAGTACCAGCAACCCCCGCCGACCGTCCAGCAGCGACCGCCGATGCAGCCCCCGGCGGCGAAGGGGGGCGAGGACGAATGGGGATTCCCTTCCACGGCCGCCCAGCCCCCGGGGCCACGAAAGGACATCGCCGAATGCCCGTCCTGCGGAGGGACGAACCAGGCCGGCTCCAAGTGGTGCACGAACTGCGGGGGAAAGATACCATAACAAGACCGAACCATTTCCATCGTCTTTCCAGACCACCGATGCCTCTCCTTCGATGCAGGCGCCGGACTGGACGGACAATAGGGTTGCGCCGCGCGCTACGGTCAAAAGACGATACCAATCTCCTTAAGTATACTTCAAGACTTCACCTTTAAATATACGATAGCGGATTAGATGCAAGGAGGACCGTGATATGGTCTCGAAGTCAGGTGGTTGTCTAGCGCTTGTGATAGTTGCGATCATGCTTCTGCAGGTCCCGTCCGCCTGCGCCTATTCGGGCGTGGCCCCCCAGTCCCTCACGGTCTACATCAATGCGACCCCCTGGACTGGCCCAGCCCCATTGAAGGTCCAGTTCGATTGCGTCGTATCGGGCGGAAAGGAGCCGTACAGCTACACCTGGTTCTTCGGCGACGGCACCACGGGGTACGAGAAGTCCCCGGTGCACAGCTACAACAACCCCGGCATGTACACGGCAAGGCTGTACGTCATAGACGCGAATAACCAGGACGGGACCGTGACGACGGTGATACTGGTCACCCCGCCCAACGCGCCGCTCGACGTTCGGATAAACGCCGCCCCGACGAGCGGGAACGCGCCCCTGACGGTGTCGTTCCAGGCCATCGTCATGGGGGGTACCGCACCGTTCAGCTATTCCTGGGTATTCGGGGACGGGGGCACGGGCAGCCAGGTCGTCGAGACGCACGTTTACAACTCCCCCGGGCAGTACTACGCCTCGTGCACGGTCACAGATTCGTCAAGCCCTAAACAGACGAAGACCTCCAGGAACGTAAGGATCGACGTCCAGCAGGGTGGAGGACAGATCACGGTCTTTGCGGACGGGAATCCCAAGAAGGGTCCCGCGCCGCTCACGGTCGATTTCTATGCAAAGGTGAGCGGGGGTTCGCCGCCATACAGTTTTGTGTGGGACTTTGGCGACGGCACGATAGTCAAGAACGGGGACACCATCCAGCATACCTACACCCAACCCGGGCAGTACATGGTCTACCTTACGGTGACCGATTCCCAAGGGAACTCGGGCAAGTCACAGCCGTTCATGATCACCGTGGATGGTTCGCCGCCATTGATAGTGACCGCCTCCGGCTCGCCAACGTCGGGGATCGCGCCCCTGACAGTCACGTTCTCAGGAGGTGCGTTCGGAGGAGTCCCTCCGTA
>Ga0315291_10007403_pt1 | contig 13569 bp, 12 predicted proteins | sample YL17G12_20_MG_FD_203070 | JGI IMG/M metagenome (GOLD analysis project Ga0315291, IMG submission 203070) | Sediment microbial communities from Yellowstone Lake, YNP, Wyoming, USA - YL17G12_20 | ecosystem: Environmental > Aquatic > Freshwater > Lake > Sediment | place: USA: Wyoming | collected...
CAAGCGAATGCGCTGGTACATCATGAACCGGGGGAATGGGATACAACTGTAGCTGTGCGCGCGCGAAAATTACTCTGCTTCGGCCCCCATACCTTTGTTCTCCTCAATGATCTCATAGGGTTTCAAAACTAATCTGGTGCCAAAATCACAGATAAAGGTCATAAGAAGAGCCTGGCAAGGGAGTGATTGATCTTCCAAAATTAACTTTGTTGCTGAAGATTGAAAAGAAAAGTGGTAATTAAACTGTGTATTCAGACACACTGATTTTGCGGTTTTGTTAGCAGGCTCGATGGGCAGGCTGGGGCATGGGTGACGCAACAACGCTTGTGACGCTATTCTTCGTACTTTAGGGGGCGGCGTGCCTCACACTGCCAGCCCCACCCGCTGCATGTCTCGGGTGCCCTGTCCGGCCCCCGCATACCGCCAGCGCGCCGTGAGGACGGGGATTCTGTCCGAATCGGGTATGAATCCCGCCGCCCCCCCGGAACCGATGACCTAGTCTTCCCTTGATGCCTAAAAACGATGCCAGTAATTGTGGGAGAGTCTAATCTCAAGCGGTACAATAAATGGGGGAAGGTCACCACTCACAATTAAGGAAAGGAGGAGTTATGATAGGGATAGTAGCACTGATAGTTCTGGTTTTAGATATTATTGCCCTTGTTGATATCCTGAATAGCTCTATGGACACAGCTAATAAGGCATTGTGGATCTTGCTCATACTAATTCTGCCTGTCATCGGCATGGCGCTCTATTTTTTAATTGGCAAAAAGGCATAATATAAGGAGTAAATATTTGATCTCGGCTGTCGCCCCGGCGGCATGCGTGACAGGAAGAAGCCCAGGGGCAGGCCTTGACTATTGACTGAGTGTCGAAGCGCCGCACATTGTTAGCCCCACCCGCTGCATGTTTCTGGCGCCCTGCCTAGCTTCCGCATATAGCCAGCGGGCCATAAGGACCGGCGGATAGTTCGTATCGACTTGGTAGCGGGCCACTCCTTAAAACTCATGACCTAGACTGACATGACCCCCGGAACGGCATAAGTATCTGTGGGAGAGTAAGATTACCACTGGTACGATAAGTGGGAGAGCGGTTATTCTGAATCGGCTCCGAATCCAAATACTGATTAGAACCAACGACTTGGACTACCCGATTGATGCTTGATGGCGGGGGATTGCATCTGGCACTGTTTTCGGGGATCAGGTCACCTCACTGTCCGTGCTACTGCACCGTCAGCACTTCCCTGTCCACGGGATTGACGTACACGAGATTCGACACCGAGGTCGTCTTCGTGGCGTTCACCGCACCGCCCTCGAGGAGGTAGACGCCCGGCGTGAGGCCGTTGAACGAAGCCGAGAGCACAGGGTAGTTCACGATCCTCGCCCCCACCGTTATGGCGCCCGCGCTGAAGCCAAGGTACGGCGTCGGCGATTTCCTGAATCCCTTGCCTCTTTCGAAGTACCGGACCTGCCCGTCCGCCATCGTCACCCGGATGAACGGGTAACACTTCGTAGAGATCGGTTCAACATCGGCAAGCACCGAGAGGCTGTCGGTCGTCCCGAACGCGGTCTTGTTGGGCTTGAGGTCTATGGGGAGGTTGAAGGCGATGCCCCACACTTCCGGCGACACCGCGCTGCCGGTCGTGGAGAGTGTGACACGGTACTGCATGTAGCGCGAGTCGGCGTGCGGGTTCTGCCCGCCGTTCGCGACCTGTGCCCACGCGGTCCACGAAGCGTCGGGAGTAGCCGTGCTTCCGCACCGCACCGCCACCGTCACGTCCGTCCCCGCGGGTTTCCCCTCACTCCACTTCACCGATTTCCAGTCGACCGTACCGCCCGCGTCAAACACCGAGGAGGTCAGCGTGCCACTCGCGTTGTAGGAGGGCGTCGTTGTGGCGGTACCAACCGTGTAGCAGGGGAAGGGAGGATGGCCCAGATAGAACACGCGCAGGCCGCTTCCATCGAGAAAAACCTGACCGGTCTGCGTCGAGGCTCCGTCCCATGTCCCCGGCGAAGGGGAAAGAAGCGGGTTAAGGGGATTCACATCCCATGAAATCCCGTCCTCGCTCCAGACCTCCCCCGTGGAGGTCAGGTTCGTTGGGCCGCGTCCGCATAACTGCAGTTTATAGATGCTGCCGTCGAACGCCAGGTTGCGCGGCTCTATATAATTCGAGAACCAGTTCAGGCCCCCGGTTATGAATATCGGGTTCGCTGGGTCCTTTACCCAGTGAGACCCGTCGGGCGACGTCGCGATCCCGATGCCAAACCCGCCGACGTGGGAACCCGTGTACGCGATCAGGTAGTCCCCCGACCACTGCCGCTCGATCATGGTGAAGGAAAGGATGCACGCATCATCGAAAGTGCCGAGCGCCCCCGGACGGAGAGCGGGGTTAGCCGGATCCTTCACCCAAGTCTCGCCGTCGGCAGAGGTGGCATGCCCTATTTGCGCAACAGCCCCCCCCGCGCTACGCGCCAGGTACCAGATATGGAACTGCGTCCCTATCTTGAGGGCAATGACGGATTCGATGCCCCCCACGTCCCACGAGCCTGCCGGGCCGGGGTTGAGGACGGCGTTTTTCTCCCTGCTCCAGTTCTTGAGGTTGGTCGAGGCTGCATGGCCGAAAGAATTGATCCCTGAAACAGAATCTCCGCTGAAAAAGAGGTGATATGTGTCCCCATCCTTGAGAAGCGAACCTGTCTCTGCGCCGTCCATGAAGTACGAACATGTCATCACGCCATTCTGGTCCCATGATTCGGTCCCGCTCTTCTCGATGACGGGATTCCCGGCGTGCTTCGTCCATTGCACGCCGTCGGCGGAATCGGCGTACCCGATCGCCGTCACGAACGAACTGTCCGTGCCGCTGTAGAGGACTTCGTATCCTCCCCCATCCTTCATGTGCGGATAGCCGATGATATACTCCTCATCCCACTCCCCCGCGCCGCCCTTGGGGATGACCGGATTGGATGGGTCTTTCGTGTAAGCGTCGGAGAGGAATGAGAGCCTGATCTTCCCATCGACGCTTCGGGTATCCACCCGGGACGAGGAGAGATACCGCCCCTGGTCCGTGAACACGGACTGGTTCGGCCCCCCCGACCAGTCGTCCTGCCGCCAGCCGTACTCGGCGGCACGGGCCGCCGATGCCGCAAGGACTACGCACACGCCCGCTGCGAAGAGCGTCTTCATGGCCACCCCCTTTTCCCTGAACGAACCGTTGATACGGCGAATGGGCACGTCGGCGAGTGGACGTCTCCACCCACACACTCACATACCCACATACTCACACACACCCCGTGTATTGTACCACGAGCACTTCTCTGTCCACTGGGTTAATATAGCAAGCGTGTGCTCTGTGAGGTGCTGGCGGCAGGTCCGATGGGCTGAGGCGGGCATGGGTGACGCAATGACGCTTGTGACGCTATTCTTCGTACTTTAGGGGCTGAGGGGCGCCTTATACTGCCAGCCCCACCCGCCGCATCTCTCTGGCGCCCTGTCCCGCCCCGGCATACAGCCAGCGCACCATCAGAACAGTGATACGGTACGAATCGGGTATGAATCCCGCCCCCGCTACCAAAATGAAAGGCCGGAACCACCGTTCCGGCCTTTATTTCCAATGAATTACATCGCCTTGACAAATTCATCCTAATTTGCTGAAACAAGGCGAACATCCTGAAAAACGACGAACAAAAACCCACACATCCACCCACACACTTTGCCGAAAATCCCAATAAAGAATTACCCTCCCTCTCTGACTCTGATGGGGGAGGCCGGGTGGGGGTAAATTCTATAGGCTAAGAACTTCTCGCAAGCTGTCCGGAGCGTATGGCCGGTGTAATAAATGAGGCCATGGGAGGGCGAAACCCGCTGCACAAAATATCGATTGCCGCAACTCACACTAACAGGTAAGATTTATTCAAAGGTAGAAGAAGCATAAAATACACTGTTAGGCATTTGAGGAGGAACATTGCCGAAGCATGCTTTCCGCTTTCACCCTGACGTTCGCGATGCGGTGCGGCGGTATGTCAAAGCAGCAGTAGCATCAGTTGACTCCAGGCGCTACAAACAGGAGCATGCCTATACGTCGGCACTGGCACATGCCCTTGAGGGCATTGCCTATCCCGGGCCGCACGGCTTGGTCGAGTTCCGCTCGACCGTAGTGGATGACCGGGGTCGTGGGGCAGCCGAATACTGGTCGGGAGCGGACTTGGCGATCACCGCAATCGTCTCTGACGGCGTGCAACAGGTGGACAAAGCAATCCTCGTTCAGGCCAAGCGTGGGGAGCTCAGCAAGTTGAGCCCCAGTAAGAAGAAGAGAGCGCAGGAGCAGGTGGGTAACATGAAGAACCTCACCAATGCTCCCAAACTCATGGACATTCCTGACGATGGCACACAGTCTGGACCTGGCATCTACAGCGGAAACGTGTACTGCGCTGGAGGCACCCCACGCCGATACGAGCTGGGCGACTACTTCGTGAACAGGGTGCTCACGACACTAGACGGAGACACCCGCCCGTCCTTTGTGGCGGGGGTACAGGATAGTGCGCTGACTCAATTGAAAGTCATTGCCCAGCAGAAGCGAGGGCAATAGTGATGACCTCCTGTTCTTTTCCTATATAAGCCCGTCCCCTTGGGGGGAGATTCACTAGCCCAGAAAAGAACAATAGCGAAATATAAAAGGTTTCCCCCTATGCCTATTAAATTAAAAATCAGTAAGTTGGATGCCGCAAAAAGACAATTGGAGACTGCGATAATCCTATATTTTCATGAAGCTGATCCTGTTTCAATCCACGCACTAGCCTCGGCTGGGTATGACGTGCTGAACGATCTTAATCGTCGCACTGGCGGTACCCCCATGATGATAAAGGACCGATTTATCAATGAAATAAAACCAGAGCACAGGAAGATGCTACTAGCGAAAATCAACAAGGCGAGGAATTTCTTCAAACACGCTAGTAGAGATTCAGATACCTCACTAGATTTTTCACCTGGTCAAAGTGAACTTCTCCTTCTTGATGCATGCGATAAATATCGGCAAATAAGCAACGAATTCCCTCCTTTGTTCAAACTATTTCGGAGTTGGTATATGCTCAAGCATCCCGATTTATGCCCCGTTTCTGGAGAACTCGCGGCGCAGATAAGCAAGCTATCTTTGGAATTTGCAGCTTCAACCAAGCAGCAATATTTCATCGATATGCTTCCGTATATGACAGGGTTATCAATTGGGTCCTCTCAATCAGATTAAACAAAAGAAAGAAGAGTATATGGTGAAAATAGGGAAGGCGCCGGGGGCAAGCCCTGACTATTGACTAAGGGAGATTCATAGAAAGAAGCGCAAACAGGTCATTCGAGCGGCCACTGATCAATTCAGTTATTAGGCAATGCAAAGGAGTATGGGACGAGTGGAGGATGTCGATCTATTTCGCATGCTCTTATCGTTCGCCACGGGCGCGATCGGGCGAGACTACTTCATGCTACCCGTGGCGGACACTAAGGGCCGCGAGCCGCTCATTCAGTACCGGGAGCGCGTATACGCTTACGAGCTATACCATCGCTTGCGGTGCTTATGGCCGTACTGGCCGTACTCGCTTGGCGGAGAAGTGGACAAGAAGGGTCATCCGGTGGTCCATGGTGCAGACCTCGACAGTGTGAAACCGGATCTGCTTGTTCATGTACCTGGCGACATGACTAAGAACCTCGTCGTTGTCGAGATTAAGGCTGCAAGCCCAAAGCCTCCGGCCAACGAGCGGGTCGCCATTGAGAAGGATCTCAAGAAGCTTGCTGCCTTCTGCAGGAGCGCAAAGTATAAGACCGGCTTCCTTTTAGTGTTTGGAGAAAATATCAGTCGGATCCAAAAGCATGTCGCATGGGCATTGTCGAGGGGCGTTAGCCTCGACACGATCGAATTGTGGCATCACCCTAAGCCAGGTGTGATGGCTCGCAGAGTGGACTGGGGCAACGACGTTTCCTAACTAGCGTGTGGAGCTGAGGGCGCCGAGTTCCGGGAGCGTCAGGGCCAGACCTCTACTATAACACTAAGGAGACAAAGTACCTTCCGGTAGTGTCCGCACTTCCTCGCCATCAAGCCGCTTTGATGAACTGAATCTGCCCGGCCACATTCTTGAAGAGCTTCCAGTACCAGAATCCTGCCGATTCCGGCTGCTTGAGAAAGGGCAGAATCTCGTAGGGTTTCAAAACTAATCTGGTGCCAAAATCACAGATAAAGGTCATGGGAAGAGCCCGGCAATGGAGTGATTGATCTTCCACATTGACCTTGTTGATGAAGATTGAAAAGGGAACCGGCAATTAAACTGCGCATTCAGACAAACTGATTTTATGGTTCTGTTAGCAGGCTCGATGGGCTAAGGGCGGCTATAGTGGGCAACCCATAATCTAATCAAAGCTCATCGACAAGTCCTTGTAGCCGCTTCAAATCCTTCCTCCAAGTCTTGGCCGTCATGCACTCGAGAATTGCTCTTATCTCCTCTTTTGGCGTCTTCTGGCCATTCGTGAGAAGCTTCGGCATGGCAGACTGGAGGGCCCGGCGGAACTCCTCACGGCCTGGTTGAAAGTAGTGCCTGAGGACGATTTCGGTTGTCTTATGGCCGGTGACCTTCTGGACCAACTCCATGGGGACGCCAGCGGTCAGGGCCAGCGTGACCCAGGTGACGCGGAAGCTGTGGAAGTCCCGGACGCTTGCTCGGCGCCCGCCTTCTTTGCGCTTGACGTGTATTTCCCCCCTGATTGTTTCCCCGTTCTCCTGTACTCCACCATTCTGGTCTGCATCCCTGAACCCGGCCGCCGCGAAGACCTTGCGGACGCGCCAGGTGATTCCACCCGGGTTGCTCCTGTACATTTCTGCTTGCTTCGGGAAGACATACGCTCCGGATGGTTCCAGGCGACTTAGTTCTTCATAGAGCATGGGGAAGATCGGGATGCTTATGGTCTGGCCGGTCTTAGCTGTCTTCACGGTGATAAAGCGCTTCTCGAGGTCGACGTCCTTCCACTTCAGTAGACAACAGTCCCCCGTAGGATCGCATAATTAAATCTGGGGATCAAAGTAGATATTAAGGTGCTTGGAACGACTTGGTCGAGCGAGGCTTGCGATCAGTGCGGCGCGGGCAGTAGGCCCGATGGGCTGTGAGGCGAGCATGTCTAAAGCCCCCAATTCGCTGACAATTTCGTAGCGGATTCTTCTTGCCAATCACCACAAAAACAGTAGAATCGCACACATGGAGAAAGAGCTAGAGCTTTCTCTGCCGGAATCAAAATGTGGCATGGAAACAACCTTCAAAAGAAACTAATCCTCGTTAAGAAGGCGACTGTACTTCGCTCCTCGCTTTCCGTGACTCCTCTGCATCTCGGTTTCAGGAGTGCTATGCCGCCCGAACCCAACAACCAATGCTCCCTCACCCGCGCAACGTCAACCGCGACATTATACCCCAAAGGGAAAAAGCAACAATTACCGCCCTTAGTCGACCCATTCCTATGAGCTACTAATGAACCTCATAGACCGTAGCAACCAACCTCCGACACGCCGTTCCTTTACCCACCTTTGCCTCAAAAAGCCAATCCTCCGTCATTGTGTTCCCCGAGCGAAAATCACATTAACTGCGTCCCTTTTAACTAAAGCCGCCTTGAGAATGGTTTTTGGAAACCGGGAGAATCAAGATGACATCCAGAAGTTCGAAGAACGATTTTCGGCATTCTACGGATATCCGCGGGGAGTCGTGCTACCCAAGGCGCGGATCGCCTTTTATCAAATCCTCAAATATCTGAATCTGACGAAGGGACGCGAAGTAATCATCACTGCCCTTCATCTTTCAGACTTCGTCAACATGATCCACCTGCTTGGACTCACTCCGGTGTTCGTGGATCTGAAACCGGGTACGGTCAACATTGATTATAATGATCTCGAAAAGAAGGTTGGCCCTAACACCGCTGCCCTCCTTTTAACTCATCTGTCCGGCTATGCCACTGATATTGATCAAGTGGAGCGGATCCTAAAGAAACATGAAATTCCTCTGATACAGGACTGCTCACAGGCCTTTAGCACTTTCTACAAGAACAGGCCTATCGCTTCATACGGATATGCCACCATCTTCAGCCTGTCTCTCTTGAAGCCCGTCTGCACTTTCGTTGGCGGGATGGTGATCTCCAAGGATCAAGCGTTAATCGAACACCTGCGAGTAGCCTTTAGCAGATTCAAGCCGATGCGCCGGAGCGATCTGTTTAGAGTCCTCATCAAAATGACGGTTTACAAGCTGGCGACAACGTGGCCCATCTTCAATATTTGCACTTTGCGACTATTGAAAGGTCTGGCCGCACTCAGCCGAACGCGAGATCTCTTTGCTGAATTTCACACGTCCAACCTGAAGCTACGAGGTGTCAAGAGAAGTGAGTATCCTGCAGAGTTCTCAATAAAGTACACTCGCACTCAGGCTCAGACCGGTTTAGAACTTTTGCAGATCCTCGAAGAGCAGGAAGAAAAAAGACGGCGGAACGGCCTTTATCTAAGGAACCATATTAAGAACCCGTTGATCCAGCTACCGGAGGAGGTACCGGGAAGCACAAATGGTTACTGGCTCTTTCCCGTGTTTACTGAGGATATCAACCACCTGAAACAGTATCTGCTCAGTTATTCCATTGACAGCTTTGGCTTCCTTCTAACCCTGCTTGCCGATGAGGCCTGTTACGCCGAGTATGCAAACAGACGCTTTGACCGCTTCGACAACCACACTCCACAGGCACGGGAGATCAGGAGAACAACCCTCTTCATTCCAGTACATGTGAACATGACCCCAGAGGAATTGGAATATGTAGTCAGCGTAGTAAACCGCTATCCCCAATAGTTGTGATGCGATGAGCAGAATATTGGAAAAGGTATCCGGCTGGGCTCACACCACCGAGGTTGATGCCTATGTGGTCACACCTCACAACTTGGAGGAATTGCGCACACTGATCGCCGAGGTTAAGAGCGCGAGGAGAAGAATCTGTCTCCGCGGAGCCGGATTAACTTTTGGCGATGCGATCGTGAGCGCGAATAATTATATTGTGGATTTGACCGGGCTAAACCGCATTTTAAACTGGAGCCCGGCCACGGGAATTTTGACCGCTGAGCCCGGTGTGACGTTTGGCCAGATCTTCGAGAAAACCTATAAGTCGCGCTGGATTCTGGCCTCGGTTCCAGGGTCCACTGCCATAACGATTGGAGGCGCGCTTGGAATGAATACACATGGAAAAAACGGCTGGAAGGAAGGCAATATAGGAGATCACGTTCTAGAATTCGAACTTATGTGCGCTGACGGCACAACAATCGTGTGCAACAGACTCGAAAATCAAGAACTCTTTTACGCCGCCGTCGGCGGGTTGGGACTGTTAGGCATCTTTACAAGGATCACTCTGCAATTGAAAAGAATCCCTTCTTACGCCATTAAACGAGAAACAGTAACCGCCGCTAACCTAGCCGAGACCATTACGAGACTTGAAGAGATTGGTGCAGATGCAGAATACCTTGTCGTGATGACGGACAGCTTCGCCCATTATGGCTCGCGACATATGGGGAGGTCAGTGATCCAATATGCAAAATTCATTGCTGCGAAGGATCTGAAGGTACAAGTCTCCAACGGTCTCGCGGATCGCGCCTGCCCCCTAGCCGAACGGCTAGTGAATCTCAAGGCGTTATACTTGCTATGGAAGGCGTTAGGATTGTGCAGCACCGGTGTTACAGCCAAGCTGGTGAACTCGTATGTCTATTACCGTTATGCCCTTTTGCCTGCTAAGCCAGTGATTGAGTCCTGCTACGGCTTTTTCTTCATAAACGATTTTATCCCTCTCGCAAAGTTTCTGTTTTTAGAATACAGCGTTTATAAGCGCCAGGGAGTCTTTGAGCTGCAGGCCTGTATTCCGCAAGATAAATTCCTGGAGGTCTACCGAAATCTGTTTGAATCAATACAGAGAGGGCGTCTCAATCCCTATTTGACTGGGATTAAAATGCACAAACAAGATGATTTTCTGCTCTCGCCCTATGTGTCGGGCTATTCGATCAACATCGATATACCAAACTTTAAAGGCCGCGAGCATGAGATTGATGAGCTTTTTGCGGAAATGAATGCCATCGTGGCCCGGCATGGCGGGAGAACGTATTTGGCAAAAGATGACAAATTGAGGGCGGAGCAATTCAAAATGATGTATCCCCACCATGAGAGGTTTAGGCAGATCAAAGCGAAATACGATCCCGATCATCTTTTCCATTCGGAAATGTATCAACGACTGTTTGAACCCAATTTGTGTAGTACCCGCGTCCTTACCGTATAAGGCCCCCATCTTCGCTTCGATCTGGCCGACAAGGTCACTTACGAAACGCTTCCAACCAACTGGAACACGTTCGACCTCGTGCGCTTTTCCCCGGCCAAGACCCTCTGGGATTACCAGCAGCAGGCGCTGACCGATTAGAACTGCCAGCGGTGTTTGAGCCAGGCGGTGGTATCCTGGTCGGGGGAGCGGAGCTGGAGGGGGTAGGGGGCGTCGGTCTGCTTGGCAACCAACCCACGGACCACGGGACCGCGGACCACGGGACTACTGACTACGGGAGCTCATCGGCGACCTGGCTGACGAGGTCGGACTTGCCGCCGCCGGGAGGGCCTTCGATGAGGATTTTGCGATTTGATGGGCGGTGCGAAGCGCCGACGGAGGCTGTTGACATATTGGCGGCTGAATCCATGACGGCGAGCAAGGAAGATGTCGGGGAGGGACCAATCCCAAGCGGCACACCCACCAGCACACGGGCTCTCCCTATCGTCACTGGCAAAAACCCGCACTCCTTTTCAAGATGTAGGAGGTACGGATCGAGCAGCCAGTCGTAAGCTTTTTCGACATGCTCCAGCTTTGCCGGTTTAAGCACCCCCGTTTCGACGAGGTATGAGAACAGGAGCCGCAAAGCTTGCCGCGCCACGCTTCGGGGTGAGTAAGACGTGCTCCCGTTCCGGGTGTTGACCAGATAGAGCGCGAGAAAGGGCTCGACCAGCGATTCCGTGAGCTGGCGGCACGTCGTGATTCCTTGGTCGATGAGAAAGCTATTGAACTGGCAGCATTTGCCGAGAACCCCCTTGCCCCACTCGCGAGAATATCGTTGCGCCCGCAGGTGGGCGGCGAAGCCGTCAAAGTGGGGGCCGAGCGGACCGCGTCGAAAATCAACGAGCGTGCGCTTTTCTCTTCGCGAAAGCCTGCGCGATCCGGAGTACTACCTGTCCGCCTGGGCGGAAGATAAAGCTGGCTGCAAAGCTAACTGCTCGGTAGAGAAAATGATATCCTGCAAGTTAAATCCTTTATCGTCTGTCACCCTGAACGTAAATATGTCTTCCCCGCACAGTTTTATTATCACCTGGTTATAACCGTCTTCAAGTGTTATCGGGACAATGATGCTGTCAAGCAGATAGACAGGATCTGCTCCTGTTTTACCTTCCAACAGCATCCGTTTGTTAAACCAGAGCTTGAAATTCTGCGCCCTTCCCAACCTCACCTGGGCATTTTGATTTTTAGCAGATCTTATATACGTGGCGAAATAGTAACATTCATCCACTTTTCCGGCCTTCACTTCCGGGAAATCTATCATGGCCCCATTCAATAAGGTTGTGTGGATGCCCCAGGAGGTCGTTTCGAAGTTGTCCTCTGCAAGCGATACATCATCACCAGATGAAGAAGCTTTTTTCACAAGCCACCTTCGCGGGATATTTTTAAAGCCGGGCAGGCTGACAATAGAAAAATCTCTGGCCCCTGAGCGAGATTTAATCTCCGCCTTTATTCCCATCCCTTCAAACGCGGGGGAGAGATGCTTCGTAAGAAAAGCGAATAGTTGCTTTTTGTCATCCTTGCAGGAAGTCAAGTTGCCGATTTTTATCTTTCTGTTCGAGGGGGCGAAAAATGGCAGGAATATCTTCGGGATGTTAAAAGCGCAATTATCCAGATAATATTCCTGCCAGTTGCTCCCCTCCTCGCGTTCAATTTTATTATAGCAATCAATTATCTGCTCCGCCCCCCATTGCCAGGCGTATTCCGCGTAGACAATATACCTAGTATGGTACTCTATCAGAAACTTGCCGGTCTCGTAACAGATCGCCAAAAGGAACAAAACCATCACTGCTCCCCCGATGGGGATTGGACTGTTTAATCTGCTGTTAATGAATGTAGCAATACCGCTCCAGGTAATCCAGAATCCATAGGCAGCAATAAGAGGAAAAACTGTCATCCCTATGATCGATCTATTATCAGAGAGGCAACCCGTAAACACGCCTCCGATCGGATACACCGAGAGCCAGACAACAATCAGCAGGAATTCCTTCCATAACCTCTTCCTGAAAAATGCATAAACGAACAGTGAGCACAACCCGATGACGATAAATGGCAGAAACGCCTTGGGGTAGAAGCCGCAATCGAGGACATTATTCCTCAGATTCAGGTGCGCAGGGCCCCTCTTGAATAAGAAATCGTAGGAGAAATGGCCAAAGTAAACGGGGGTGAGATTTTTTAATAAGGTCCCCTCTTTTTGCCAGGCTGAGATCTTCCCGGAAACCTCCGATGCCCTGTTGCCTTTTCCCCCCAATGTCACCTCGTAGAAGGCCGGGCCGGCAGTGAATAAAAACATAACGATACCAATTATGAAATATTTCCTATTATTTGAAAAAAGATCCAGCCCGTACAATAGAAACAAGGCTATGAACAGAAAAGGAAACGACAGGAATACCGCAGCGTACGTATAAAAAATAATGCCGCTTAACAACATGGCCAAAATGTAGTGAACCGGCTTTTTCTTTACGAACAAGAAGACGACTATGGTCAAGATAAAAGGCACTGATATATACCCGAGCATATTTCTCGAATAGTTCAGGAAGAAGGGGGACAGCAAGAGAAAGAAGCAGTTGAGCACGCCTATGGCAGGACTCTTGAAAAGCTCTTTCCCTAAAAAATAGGAAAATAGGAGTATCAGGAATCCCATCCAGACAGCGGTAAAACGAAGTGGGAAAACGGCCAGCCCTCCGATCAGGATAGACGGTATCGTTGCATAAAACGCAAAGCCGCAAGCGTACGACCTACCAAGATGTTTAAAGAACAGCGGGAGAAAAACTCCACGCGTGTCTCGCAGGCTACTCAGTATGTGATAGGCTTCAACCCCGAGAGAAGCCTCATCGCAGAATAATCCAGGAGGATTCTTGGCAAGGTTGTAGGTTTGAAGGATAAGATAGACCAATAAAATACAAAAAAGACAAATGCAAATATGATATTTGCCGATTTTCATATCTCCTCTTTGCTAATTCTAGCAACATACCATGATATCGGTCACTCAAAACCAGCCAGTCAACGCCAATAAATTTTCCATTAAAATCCTCCCGTAGGGTTTCAAAACTAATCTAGTGCCAAAATCACAGATAAAGGTCATGGGAAGAGCCTGGCAAGGGAGTGATTGATCTTCCAAATTGACCTTGTTGATGAAGATTGAAAAGAAAAGTGGTAATTAAACTGTGTATTCAGACATACTGATTTTGTGGTTCTGTTGGCAGGCTCGATGGGCTAAGGCTGTGG
>Ga0315291_10007405_pt1 | contig 13564 bp, 11 predicted proteins | sample YL17G12_20_MG_FD_203070 | JGI IMG/M metagenome (GOLD analysis project Ga0315291, IMG submission 203070) | Sediment microbial communities from Yellowstone Lake, YNP, Wyoming, USA - YL17G12_20 | ecosystem: Environmental > Aquatic > Freshwater > Lake > Sediment | place: USA: Wyoming | collected...
TTTATCAGCGTTTAGTAAAACCGAAATGGGTCACACCCGAAAAGGTGGTGAACCACTTTGCCATCTCTTCTTTATTTAATGGCGGAGATGGAGAGAAGAAAATCTTCTCCTATCGGGTGGAGAAGATTCATTATGAAAGGATGGAAAAAGATGAATACTGGTTGGTCATAGGGCAGGTGAGGATTACCTCTGAGGTGATTCCCGAGCCAAAGGAATTTCTCTTTGGATTGATCTCTTCCAAGAAAGAGGTTTTCCGAACTTGGGTCTCAGAATACAAGGAGTCACTTTCTTTTGATACATTAAAAGAAAAGGGACTTGAGGTTCTGGGAAAGGGTGAGGAGGAGATGGCTCAGTTTCTTGCTTCTTCCCTCGGGAATCAACTCTTCACGATTCAAGACACCTTTAAGGAGGAAAGACAGGCCATCTTTCAAAAACTCATCCAGAGAGAATTTGACGAGCACTGTCAGATTTACGCTGACCTTTTTGACAAGACGAAACAGGTCGTAGAAGCTTTGTCCAGAGAGGGATTGGAGATACCTTACGAGATTCGAGTGGCTGCTGAAATCACACTCAGCAATCGTTTATTTCAAGAGATCAACGAGTTGAAAAGGGATTTTAAGACGACAAAAGAGAGAGGGGAGATTGACCGGATGATAGAAGAGGCAAGGGGGCATGATTACCATCTGAACAAGGAGAAATCTCTTTTAGTTTTGAATGAGATATTTATGGAGAAGATGAAAGCCCTTCAGAAAATCAAGAGTCCAGATCTTAACCGTCAAGCGGAACAGATTGAGGAAATCATAGCCCTCCTCGACTTGGTAAAGAAGTGGGGCTTCGAAATCTACCTGGAAGAAGCCCAGAATCTGATGGAAGAGATACTGGATGAATCTATCGGAGGCCTCGAAAAATATTGGTGGGAGAATGGAACCGCTAAACCATTCTCTCCCAATCTAATCACCCTGGCAGAAAAGTTGGGTTTTAATGTAGAAAGATTTTTGAAAATAACCGGTCCGAGTAATTCAGGAAGCCGTTCGTGATAGGCTGATTTCTTAAGTTAAGGACAACCCCAATGGTTTCTTAGGCGTCTGAAAGTTTGGAAAAGCGGATGATCCCTGATAAGAAATTACCGAAGCCTGTTGATGAGCTTGATTCACATTTCAAGACACCATGACTCACCTGACACCATGATTTACTATATGGTTATTCAACTCAATCAACAACGCTCCCACCACTACTTCCTGAGGAAAGAGAAAGGTGGCGGATGCGAAGAAGACATTTTGCCAGTTGGCGGTAAGTCCGAAGAAGCGTCAGACTTGAAGAAGTATCTTAAAATGCTTTAGAACAAACCTCCCGCCACGTTAAAGTTATTTAAATAACTTAAGCCCCCGAAGCCCTTCCCGAAATCCTTCCGTCATCCCGTCTGTTCATACTGCTTTCTTTTACGCACTATTTGATCACTTTAATGGAAGTCTTCGGAATGCATAAAATGCAGACAAGCCAATTGGAATCGCCGCAAGCAATTTAGCAGCAGCAGAAAGGGTTTTAGCATTTTTCATAATCCAAAGAACACTTTTAGGGAAACACAATCCCCCGATCAGGTTAATCATATCAGCATCAACCCCCACCAGCAACGCACTTATCACTACTCCGACTATAACAATACTGACTATACGTTTTGGAACCTTTATTCTGGTTAGCAGAAATGGTTTAGGAGCCTGAATATCAGCAGGTTCGTCTTTTTGTTCGATCGACACAGGGGACATAAATGAATCAAAGACACGTTTGCAGACGAAGACTATTCGTTCTTCATTATATCGGCTCTCAGAATAAATTATATTCTTCGATATTCCAGCGAAAGATTCTGTCCCTGTTTTCACCTCAAGAGTACGCCGACTACCTGCGACATGGCTGTCGTAAGTTGGCCTTGAAAAAAGCAACTTCAATACAACACTTTTCCCCATTGGGATGGGATAGACAGAATCGTAGGAGTTGTCTTTTGATTTCACAGACACTTCTGACAAGCCTCCAAAAACTGGAACGGGTATAGTCAAATTGATGCCCGGAACCGACCAGATCCGCTTAATCTCGTGAAACCCAAGGATTTGGAAAAAGGTACTGTCTTTTAGGTCGTTCGTTTTATTCAATCTCCTAATTAAATTTTCCCATGCTTCATGTGCTATCTCACTTTTTGTTGAAAATTCTGGGTTCTCTTTGGGATTCCAGATAATGAAATATCCCTCAGAGGCCTCTTTCTTTCTGCCAGATTTGTCAGGAGGAGGCCAAGGGCGGTCCTGCAGGCCCTTAAAGAAGCAATGCCATCGTGTCCTTAAGCTTTCGTCATTTTCGGGTCCGTAATTAATAAAATCTCCAAATTTGAAATCAATATAGATGGCCAAACCTTTTCGAAAAAGCCGGATGGTTTTGATCTTACGAGTCGGCAAGAAGTCGAAATCCTTATGCCCTTCCGCCCCAACTGTATCAATGAATACGATAAGCCCTTCTTTCTCCCTGAATGTCTCTGGTTTGTTCCAAATGGTAGGATCAACGTATTTCTTCTCGTACCTGAACCGAAATAAGTGTCCGGAGGGATAGCAGGTGCATTCCAAAGCATCGCGCTTATAAAGAGGTCTTGATGCTGAACAAAAGAGATAGATCATGTAGTTATAATTGGTATCTGAGATTTTAGAATCCTTAGTACATCCTTAATTGATCTTACCCTGAACAACCTTTGTTTATCAACTGGTTCTTCTTCCTCGAAGCCCCAGGTCCTTTTTGGGATCCATATGGCTCTCATTCCTATCTTCAAAGCGGGATTAATATCGGATTTTACGCTGTTCCCTATCGACCAACTAACTTCGGGATCCAAATTGCATTCATTTACAATCTTCCTTAAGTCTCTTTCACCCTTCTCTGGGAAAATGTAAATCCGATCAAAATAAGAGCGTAAGTTTGAGAATGAAATTTTTTCTTCTTGAACCTCTTGATCACCTTTGGTTGCTAATATTACTCTCAATTCAGTCTCACGAAGTGTTCTTAGAACTTCAGTGACTCCACTAAATACCCTTGGCTTCTTCCCAAATGTTGAATATCCAATGGCTTCTACGCGTTTCTCAATATTCTTATCGACCACCTTGTTGTAATCCCCGCTTAGCACCTGATAAGTATAAGACATAGACGTAGGAAATCGGGCTTTTGAAAACCCATGAAGCCGAACGTTCTCAAAGTCTATTTTTTCAAATCTTGTTTCTACCTCAGTAGGATCGAACCCTAGCCGTTCCATCTCTCTAAAAAACCTCTTCTTCGCGCGTATGTATAGAATTTGAGTCTCCCAAAGTGTATCATCACCATCGAATATTACTCCTACACCACTTAGCCCCATATGCGTGTGATTATTATCAAGAGATTGTAGGGTTTGAAATGTCCACTTAAATCTATTAAATCCACTTAAGGGTAAAAACTTGGTTGAGCTAATAAAAACAATAAATATGAGTGACACATGCTGTAAATTAACGGCGAGGCAGGCGTTCTTCAATCTTACGTCTCAAACTGCTCTGATTCCTATTCTCTCCTCTGCTTTAAATCAATGTTGCCTATAATCCTCTTCCCCAAATGTGACAAATAGTCAAAAATATCACTGGATGAGTATCCGCCTATGAATGAAACAATATAAATTAAGTAAATCCCCGAGGTGGACATCGCAAGCTGTGTACCTGAGGCGGGTTTGTAGAATGTTGTAAATCCGGCAAGAACGAACATCAATAATAAAGGTCCAATTATAATTCCTGCTATCGGGCGTGTAGAGAGGTAAATATAGTAGCCAGAGACAATACTCTTAACCTTATCAATATCGCTGTCTGCATCGGTTGCTGATACTCCTTTGTCTTGTAATACTCGATGGAACTTGTCCGATATAAGGTACGAGTAAACTTTCCTTGAAAAATATAGTAGACTCCCAAGAAAACCTAGAAGGGATGCATTGATAATAATCATCTTATTTGATAAATCCAAATCAGCTTTCTCACCCCTTAGGTTAAGTTCATATAAGACCCAAATGGTTAATACAACAAAAAGTATATGCGTGACTCCTATTATGAATAGGGACCTCCGGTAGCTTCGATAAATTTCTGAAAGCGATTTAGACAAGGGGTACCTCCGGGTTCGCCTCGGCATATACAAAATCCATAGGTATCAAATGAGTATCTGTACAATTAACTGAGTACTTCACGGGAAAATGTCTTCTGGGAATTGAAGTTATTACTTTAACGTCAGGGTTCTTAATCGCGAAAAACCAACAACCTACGGTCTCCATTTTGCTACCTAAAGGAGCTAGGAGAATATTAAATCTGTATCCATTATTATTTTTGGAATAAAGCTCAGTTAATACAGAATACGTTCCCTTCCAATCGAATGTTGATAACTTTATAATGTTCCCCTTGTTTTGGTCAATGAAGTCAAAATTGATAATTTCTATAGCCTTCTCTCGCCATTCTAAGTCCTTACGAACCGGCACCATTTCGAGTAATATTCGTGCATTTGTCTCGTATTGATTCAATATACAGCTTAAGCGTGATCGTTTGAATGCGAGAAAGGCGAAAAGCATCACCGGATGGTTAGGAAAAATCCGACCTGGAAACTCAGGGACCTCTATAATCTCACAGTTCGACGAATATACAATTTCGGCTTCCTCATATTCTATCAGCCTGCTGAAAGCCTCACTTGGGTCCTTGACATTTAAAAAGTCATTAAACTCCTCTTTGCGTGGGTAATATTCTTCTGCCTCTGTGTAGACAAGCGAGAACCTTAGGTTCCTCCTGTATATCTGGGTTAAAATGCTTAGGATGAGACAACGCGACAACCCTGTGATATCACATACAACATTGTCCTGATCTTGGTCTAACCTCGCCAAAATCTCAGATAAAGACGAAATATCGTTTGAGTTTATTTCATGATACATTGAAGGGTTTTGAACAATTGCCTTCCCAATGGCAGATACGATCTCATAATTCTCTTCATTTTCCTTGCCAGGATACTTTAAAAGAACTATTTCCTTCGGTCTTAACCCAATATTCTGTATTAATTCTGCGCCTCTCCTTGCTCGAGTTTCAAATCCGTTATTTAAAATTAAGATAATCGCCTGTTCCACATTCAGTAAGTCTTTTATGCTCTGATACATTTTATTTCTCCGATTTAGGACTATATGGTGGCATGAGTTTCTCAAGTTCAAAAGATTGTTGTTCAGGAGGTATACCATATTCCCCCATTACGCTCTTAATATACTTTTTAGGATCTGTGATAAAGTCCGAAAAGTGTTTTGCTGACATCGGAAGTGTGTCCCGACTATTGTAAGTAGTAGGGAATGCGGGCGTAAAAAGTTTCTTGAATATAATTCTTCTGGCTGGAGTTTTCTGAGCAGAACTGCTGAAGCCTCCGTCAATAAAAACTCCATTTCTTAAAAGATCAACAAGTGCCTCCTTTGCGTGAGGAGATAATCCGTCGATTTGAACCTCTATCCGCAAATACTCTGCGGGTCTTTTCTCTTTACCTACGTCCTTCCTTAGAAGCTTGAATAATGACATTTTACCAAAATTTGATGCAACCTCATAAAAATTGCACGATGCAACAGAGTAGTCTTGCAGCCTATACAATTCTCTTCTCGCATAACCCCTTATTTCGCGATTCTGAGCTATTTTAGTGATAGGCACCTGGGTAGGGTCTCTAAAAATGCCACGCAGGATATCAATAATATAACTGATATCTCCAGAACATAGTCGAATTATGGTATTCCATCCGTAATAGTTCAAACTTTCCAATTTCTTTTCTTGATTTAGCTTTTTGATTTCCTCTGCAATGGGGGTCTTTTTCCCTTCTCCAATGATTGTTTCAATACTCTTTCCTTGAAAATTGGGATTTAATGCAAACCGTTTTTTGAGAATATCATTTATGCATCTTTTTATTTTCCCTATTTTCTTTTCCAAATCCATATTATCGATATATGAAGCTCCCAAATTAATTTCTGTATATTCCCGGTTTGGCAGGTAAAACACTCCCTTAATATCTTGCAACGCTGTGCTCTCACTGTGAGCTGTAACACGAAAAGCGTAGCCACCCCCAGAATTCCATACAATTGGGAGTAACATTTGTTGGATTGCTTCTGGAACCTTTGGGAAGGCGAAATCGTCTAACAGGAAAACTACGCTTTTTTTCTGGAAGAATGGTATTCTTTCTTTTATTAAAGCGGTGATGTTGGTCAAAAAAGCTGGACCGACAATTCCAGGTTTTACAGGTTTTGAGTAGTTATTAGCAATGATCTGGTGTTGGATCCCTGAAATTGTAGACAAAAGGCCCCCAAAGCTTCCCACTCTGCCATTTTCTAACAAATCGCAAATAAAAGAACTTATCGTTCGTTCGGCTTCTGAAGGAACTTCAATTAACCCTTTGCTCATTCCAAAGTAAATGGAATCAATTATTTCATACCCATAGAGTAGGTTGAAGTAAAGATTAACTTGCTCTTCGTTGCTCGCCCAGGCAGGTAGTTTGGTAAGAGGACAATTATTACCAATATCAATACGGGCAGATACAAAAAATCCGGCTAACTTTTCCGAGCTAACACGCTCCTTTATTTTCTCGCTACTTTCATCAACCGTTTGTTTATTGAGCTTTGTCCTTAATCGCATGCTCTTAAGGATCATTGTCTTCCCAGACCCCCTTGGTCCCGTTATGAGTATTGGTTGGATATCTGGAGAGACAATGCTCTTTAACCATGGAAACTGATCAGAAAATAGAAGATTGATATATGCCTCAGTAGGAAATTCATTTGCATTTAGATATGCAAATGGGTCCGTAAGTTCAACAGATTCTTCTTGCTCAAATAAAAGTCGCCTAGCATACAAAGCTTTTACTTCGTCTAAAGCCGTTTTAGCCCTGTTTACTGCCCTGGCAGGATCTTCATCCAGAATATGGGCAACAACCTTTCCAAGTTCATTCAGAAAGTATCGATCTTCTTTCGTGAGTAAAGAGGGTTTTTGAAGTAGGACAGTGCACATAGCGTTTATGTGTTGCCCCATAAACTTAACGTCATCAAGAATTTTGTGTCTTTCTGCCTGTCGAAATACTGCTGAACCGATATCAACAATTTTGCAGATAAATTGTGACTCAGAACTGCGTGTTTCAAGTTCCTCAACGGTAAGCGGCTTCACTAGAATATTGTCAGAATTAAGATCATTATGCCAGAGGTTCTTCCTCTCGAATCTTGCAATGCCAGAAAACATATCCAAGATTACACCGTACATTTCATTAACAGATAATTGTTGTCGCTTGATGAATTCAGTTAGAGTCTGACCTTCTATCCATTCTGTAACGATATAATATATCGGGACAGGCAATAAGTCTGCTGTAACCTCAGCCTCTCCGGCGTCAATGAGTTCAGCAATGTTAGGGTGGTTTCCCAACTGTCTATACTTTTGGATCTCTTCGTCAAAGCTTTTTTCATGATGTGTGTAAAGGATACGAGGGGTTATTTTAACAGCAAATCCCTTCCGAATGGGATTTTCGGCGTAGTATGTGGCGCCATAATATCCGCGGTTAATATATCGCATCAGCACGTAATTACCTACTTTCTTCCCTTCAAACATCGGGCCAATATCAAACGGTTTGGCACACTCTGGGCAAGTGGCAGTAAGATCCTTCGATTGGCCTTTGCCACAGAAGAAACAGGCGTAATCCCTATCGGAAGGCCTTTCAACTATCATCTCTTATAACTCCCTTTTTTTGCACCTAATGACATCCAAGGGATTTATTACCTCCTCTTCCATTCTTCAATTTAGGTCACCTAATAATCCCATAAAAACCATATGGAATACCTATTCTCTTTTTTTAAACCTGTTTAGTCATTTTAAAAAATAGGTTTCTCATTTTCTATTAAACTTTGTTAAAATATGATTTAATTTCATGAGTTATAGGTCCATTGAATCTTAACATCAATTCAAGTGTTTGATGCCGATTCCACAATTTGAATTCTGGTGATCTTTCTGAGCGGGGAATGATCCACCTTGATAGACACAACTTCGCTATCTCATCCACCGAAAGCAAAGAATCAAATTGAGGTTTTGCCATTCTGCCTCCTAAATAATCGCAGCTATTGCTGGCAAACTCACAAACAAAAACTTCCCTTAAAACACCATGGCACAAAATTTTTGGATCATATCCTAACATCTCAAGTGCAGCGCGAATTGTTCTTAACTTCCAATTTGGCCCTTCACCATAACAATAATTGCTGGCGTAAGGATGATTTTTTAGTTTAAGGTATTCTCGAAATTTGCCATACAAAGTCGTGGGTATATGAAAATGACCCCAGCCAGAAGTAAATCCTATACTCCTAAAATATTGAAGTCCCCCAAGGCGCAACCGATTATAAATAGAAGAACGACCCAAAGCCGATGTAGTCGTTACTAAGACTAGCTGCGCATGTTTATTTTTTCCAGAAATAATACCCCTTTTTTTTGAATATTTCTTGCTGAATTCGTTCCAGACTTCTTGAGAACGAATCATACATGCCACCATTTTTCCCCCCAAGAGCATGTTGTAGGGAGGAACCGCACCCAAGACAAAACAATCCATAACATTAACGAGTCGTTCGCGTCTATCATCTGCATTCCAATTGATCCATTTGTCCCGGGCGCTTAGATTAAATACGGGATCACCGAGAGCAAACAAACCCATAAGACGGTTATTACTAGTATCCCAGACAAGGAAACGCATGCGCCTGCCGTAACCCTGCGAGACTGGAACCGCCCAGAGTAGTGTAGCCATCCGGAACAGGTCTGACTCTGGGGTATTGCATTCAACTTGAACGAGCTTTGGGCGTATTAGCTCAGGTTTAACCTCATCACCATTGGCGAAGAATTTCATGAGGCTATCTTTACTTTTTTGGACGAAATGATACTCCTTCGACAGTTTTTCTATACGTTGGAATCGATGCAAAGCGCGAATTGCATCCTTATCAGCAGCAGGAGGCTGCAACCATCCTTCTTGTTGCCTGGTAAAGCCAAGTTTTTTAAGGTGGGATCTAAGTGCCCGTTTTAATTGGGCTTCAGTGCTTAGCAGTGGTATAGGACCGGGCATGATCTTATTTTTCCTCTCCTATCGCTCCAGTGCATATGGACACCGTGTCAAGTCTTGAAATGTTAACCAAGCTCATTGATGGTTTCGAGTAATTCCACCTCGGAAACCATCTTCTCGTTCAACCTTACAGATATCTTCCTCAGTAATTTGAAAGTTATGAATGTAAGCTGGTTTGTTTACCCCGTTAGAAATAGTGCCCCGCTCGGTTTCGAGTCGCAACGACTGGAATTTCTAACAGGGTAAACCAAATCTTATCAGAATGGAATAAAAATACAACTACAATTTTTGGGGAATGAAAAGGGCAGATTAATATCATTCAAGGGACATACTGATACCGGGAATGGAAAGGAGGGTCAGCGGGAATCTTTTTGATTGGATGGTCCACGTTGGCAGTCGCATGCTCTAACAATTTGAATACCATCTCCACCTCTTCCGGCGAACCGATGGCAGAGGCAATCTCCTCAGTTTTGGTCTGGAGCTTATGATCCTCACCGCCAGGGGCAGGAATGTCCAGCCTCGGTTGCCTCGGCATATGGACCCATCCTACCCATTTCCTCACTCTCCGTCAAGTTACACTTTCACCTATATGGGGTTCTTATCGCCAGTTTTATCAGGCAAACAGCTCCATCTGCCGACGCATCCTGAATTTCCCTCCGTCAGAGAAAACTCTTAAGACAGAATCTGCGGGAACGTTGGCCAATTCCTTTGGCTCCAACTTGTGCAGACCCCCACCGTAGACCCTTCCTTCTTCCATAAGCGTCTCGGCGGCAATGGAGGAGAGAGTCTTCCAAACCTTCCGATACAGTTCGGGATGGTCACTCAATGATACGGCCAAATCTGGCTTGGGGTACAGCAGTAAATACACGTTTGCTGTGGTTGCCTTTGAGTGGTTGAGGATGAAGCGAAACGGAGACTTGCTTCTGCGGGTTGGCCTTCCCATGTAAGTACAAAGGAACGGTGCCGGTGGCCGTTCCTCTTGTGAGTACCACGGCTCTCGATGTTGACAGAGATAACGCTTGTCTATTCCAGCTTCAACGCCTCGTTCGAGGTATCGCCACAAAACCGGATACTTTTCTTTTACCTCATTCTCTGGCAAATCGCATGAAAGCAAATAGCGTCGGTTCTGTATCTGCGGTTCGCCGTTCTCATCAGGGTTGATTTCATCAGTTTCAAGGTATCTCGGACTTGGCAGGATAGGCTTTAGGAATTTCTTTGGTAGATTAAATTGCCTTACTTGCTCTGTGCTGAGTATGAAGAACGCATTGCAGCCTGTGGCTAAGCCTCGTTTGACTGTAAAGAGATCCGCCAGTGTAACACCGTTATGTTTTCCAATGAGTCGTGAAATGCCCTGAGGTAATCCTGTCCACTTAGAGATATAACGAAGGTCGGCGAGTTTTATAGAATCCGAAACCGTTGGCCTTGCCAACATTCCGCCGAAGGTAAACTCAACTCCATGGTTAGAGGGTGGTGGTGAGTTCTTAAAAAATACGACCGCCGATGATACTAAGGCATCACCGAACTGAACGTTATTCGGATCGAAGCGATGAATACGAGAAAGCGTTACCCGTTTCATCAAGAACTCTTTTACCCTGTGGCCATAATTCACATCCATAAACTCACTCGGAATGAGCCATGCCCCGATGCCTTCCTTCGCCATCCACGCTTGTGACAAAACCACGAAATATGTGTATAAGCCGCCCAACCCATTCATCTCGAAGTTGAGATAACGGACAATTGAGCGTTGCAGTTCCCGCTTCTGAATTTGGCTCAGATGGTGGTGGCGAACGTAAGGCGGATTGCAGACCACAAGGTTATATTTTGCAGCTTCGGTTTTCGGTGGCTCGGTCGTTGTAAAATCGGCAACATAGAGACGCAACCCGGTTTCCTCCCATAGACGTTCTGCCGACCCAGCGTAGTGTGGATCGATCTCGTAACCGACCGCAGCTTCGATACGTGAAGGTGGCACTTGACGTAGCAGAGCCGAATAGAAGGGGCCGGTTCCAAAGCCGGGTTCAAGAAAACGGATCTTTAAGCGTGGTGGGAGCAAGGAAACGGCGTAGGCCACGATATCGGAAGCCAACTTCGGTGGTGTGGCAAACTGACCAAGCCGGTTACGCTCTGCTTGTGCCTTGGAAGCATCTATTCGTTCTTGGAGTTCGAAGCGAGCCTTCTCTCGGTCATCCATAAAGGACATGCCTACAACCCGAACGCTACTAAATCGTCTATTCGATGTTCCCAAACCCAATCAATTCCTTCGGAGGCTTCGTAGCCGAGATAACCGCTATCGAAGTAGCCGCATAGGAAAAGGATGTATCGAACACGTTTGCCATGCTTTCTTCGAAGTTGGCCAACTTTTGCAGCTTCCTCTTTTCGACGCTTGTTGACGTTGGTGAAATCACCAGCAGATTTTGCTTCGATCATCAACGGAAACTTGCCGCCTTTCGGCTTGAGCGGCATCACTGCCGCATCGACAGGGATGTTCACTGACTTGTGGTCTTCCTTTAACCCCGGCACGTTTAAGCGAAAAGCGAACATCCCCGGTTTCATCTTATCCAGCGTAACCTTTCCGGACATATCATTGTAACCACGGTCCTTAAGCCACTTTTTGATTTTTTCAAGTTGTCGCTTCTCTTGAGCATTGCGAACGATGGGATCGGCGTTGGCTCCACAGAGGCGATCCGCCACAATAGTTGCAGCCCGGTAAACCTCTTGTTTGGTCGGGTTACGATCCTTACCAAGCCATGGGAAAATATCAATGTCCACCAACCGGATAATCATCTCGGTAATCTTCCGGAGATTGGCATCCAGTGCGGTGGCTTTCATTTGTGGTGGGAGCCGATGCTCCAATTCCATGTTGTTCACGAGGGATTTTGAGATTCCGGCAAGACCAACCAGACGGTCACGGGCAATGGGGGGAGCAGTGGCCATGCGGAGAGCGAAAAGAATAGAAGGATCGCTACGGAGTTCGTTCGGTGTAAGATTCCGAAGGTGTTTCGTCCGGTGGAGCATGTCTTGGACATGCTTGGTGGCCTTCACACGCTCTTCCCGGTATGTGTTCGGAGCGAAGTTAAGGAACCACTCGTTGTATAAGTCCACAGAACGAGCGATGTCTTCTTTCCAAAGGTGCGGTTTGTTAAGGTTGGCTCTCATTTCATCATTGCCCTACATGGCTTTCAGCAGCCTAACGTTATGTCATAGTATTTTTTGCTTATCGTGATATCCGTGACTTTTTTCAATTGCTATTGTATGAGATAAGAAGGCGACGGTCAACAGTGATTTGGCTCAAAGTAAGGGGGGAGTATCTAAGACTCCGTTTCAGGATTGAGTTGCGGAAAGGGTCCATTGGTTCAAATACAATCTAAGCATACCTGCTCAAATCAAGAAGCTCGCCGGAGGCGGCATACCGATTAACCCGCCTACGCAGGAGGTTACTGCTTCGGCGGGTTTCGCCAAAAGCAGGGCTCCACCAGAAGGGTTGTGACCCCCCAAAAATCGTGCAACGCTTGCTCCTGTATGCCCGCTCGGGGTGTCTATCCTCGTTTGCATCTACAAATGGGCTCATCTTCTCCATTTTCTCACTCTCCGTCAAGTTGCACCTTCCCCTATGTTTCTCGAAAATTTGTCACACTTTTAATCGGTTATCTCACTCCAGTGGAATATTGATACCGGGAACGAAACGGAGGCTCAGCGGGAATCTTTTTGATCGGATGATCCACATTGGCGGCTGCATGCTCCAGCGATCTGAATATCATCTCCACCTCTTCCGGTGCGCCGATGGCCGAGGCAATCTCCTCTGATGTAAAAGACTTTCCCTTTTCTTTCTGAAGATAGGCAAGGGCTTTGAACTGCTTCTGCTCTGCCAGTTCGAATAAAGCATCCAATGGAATTTCTGTCACGAAAAGCGTCCGATTTAGCAAAAAATAGTGTTTGACATTTATATCGCGTTTATGCATTATATAGTCAATCCGGTTATCCGGAGGTGGATGGCATAGCCATCGGGCCCGTAAGGGCCTTTTTTATTGCCCTCAAAGAAATTTTTTTCCAAAACATCGAAGTCCTTCCTGATCGTATTTTGTCTGCAGAAGCTTAATAACCTGTGGATTATCATTGAGGAGAGGTGTCTTATAAGCATTGCCAACACCGGGGTTAGAAAAGTTCGCCCTACGCATCCTGGGGAGATGCTACGCGAGGACTTCATGCCGGATTATGGGCTGCCTGTATCGAGTCTTGCGAAGGCCCTCGGGGTGTCGCGTCAGACGGTGAACGAGTTGTTGAGGGAACGACGCGCGGTCAGCCCTGAAATGGCGTTACGACTTTCGCGGTTGTTTGGAAACACCGCGGAGTTTTGGTTGAACGCTCAACGTGCTGTTGATTTATGGGAGGCAGCAAGGACAATAAGGAGAAAGATTGTGAGAATTTCTCCTTTACATGCTGCATAACTACA
>Ga0315291_10007406_pt1 | contig 13564 bp, 16 predicted proteins | sample YL17G12_20_MG_FD_203070 | JGI IMG/M metagenome (GOLD analysis project Ga0315291, IMG submission 203070) | Sediment microbial communities from Yellowstone Lake, YNP, Wyoming, USA - YL17G12_20 | ecosystem: Environmental > Aquatic > Freshwater > Lake > Sediment | place: USA: Wyoming | collected...
TAACACCCAAACCAACTCTAGCATCTTTTAATTCAGGATACATCTCATACACCTCATCGTTAATACCAATCTTTAAGATTTGAATTGGAATCTGAATTGTGTCTGTGTATGGAGGTAATGAATCCAAAGATTTTTTCTTTTCAAAGCCTGCGGTATATTCTTCGGTTTTAACTGAACCTATTTGTGCCTTTAGTGGTTGCGATGTACCACAACTTACAAAAAATAAAGTTAAACCTATTAGTATATTACCAAGGCGCATCTTCAGTTTCGCTTTTCTTTGCTGGTTTAGATTCTGCAGGTGCCGCTTGTTTTTCTACAACAGTTCTTTCTTTGATAACTGTGTTAGTTCCACCACCGCCAGCAGTGTTCTTTGACGAATTGTCAACACTTAAATTGATTACAGGTGCCGCCGCTGGGGCTTGTTCTGTTTTAGGTTTTTCTTCGTCATCACCACCACCGAATAAGGTTGTTGTGAACCATGCTCCACCAGCCGTAACTGCGGTAGCGATTGCTCCGATAATGGTTTTTTTCAAACTAGACCAAGTACCGTCATTTGTTTCTTCTGTTTCTTCACTCATTTTGTTTTGTATTTTATTTTGGTTTATTTTATTTTTCGGCTAGTGGGGGTCAGTGACCCCCGAAATTATTAGTTAGTTTTAACTGCTCTTTTTACTTCTATCTCTTCTTCTTTTTTCAAAACTGCCAAGTACATTCCATCAGATAAGTCTGACATATCAACCGTGTAAGTATATTTTCCTGAAGGAGTCATATCACCCATTACACTTTTAACTTCTTTTCCTGTCACATCAACAATACTTAAAGTTGTATTACCTTGTTGTTTTATGTTGAAAGAAATTGTTAATTTTGATGTGAATGGATTTGGATAAAGTTCCATATCATTACCAACGTAAATGTGTCCACCCATTCTAAATACCTGAACGATACCATCAGTAGGTGTAATGTTTAAATCAATAGCGTCTTTGTTACCAGCAAATTTTCTTGTAACATATAGTGGACTCATTCCCCATTGACTTTGAGGTTTCTTCGCAGAAAATTGAAGTGTGTAGATTAACTCACCATCGTTGAATAAATTAACATTGTTTGTTGGGTCATATCCACCCCATTCAACTTTGTTTTCTGATGTGTTAATATATGATAACCATAAAGAAGATTTCAATTCGTTTTTAACGCTTTTGAATTCCAACAATGAAGTATCGTATTTAATCATCAATTGTAATGCTCCAACGTTAATACCACCTGTCTTTAATCTAACAGGAATGTTAACCAAGTTTCCATCGTCAACTTTCAACATAGGTAAATTAACTTCTATTGTTTCAAGTATGTTGTCGTAAGCTGTAGTAACATCAATGATGCGTTTATTAGCGTTGTTAGGATTAACAATTTCAATTGGAGTCATACGAGCTCTGTTGTAACCAGTTCCGTTAACGTCACCCATACCTAATACATAATAAGTTACAGAGTCAGGTTGACCTGCGATGATTTGGAATGTGAAGTTTGTTACACCAGGAACTGTAGATTGTTTACTTGAACTTGAACCGTTAACTGAACTATATTGACTTTCAGTGAAAAATAAGATGTCAGCTCTACTGTTAGCCCAAGAAGTGAATCTTCCTGAAACTCTTGCGTAAATTCCATAAACGTCTGATACAGTGATTTTATCATCGTTGTTTACGTCAGTAGAGTAAAAATCAAATCCTGATGGTGTTAAAGTTCCTAAGACAAATTTGTTAGCTCTTTGTGCATCTGCCGTTGAAACAATTGCTCCCACACCCATTGTGTCACCTTTAACCGCAATTCTAACATCCCAAGCAGTTGTATCAATTTCCACATTAGTAAAATTGAATCTACCTTGAGTATTAGTAACCGATGTTTGAACATAAGACCAAGTTGAAGATGTTTTTAATTTCTTCTCTAAAGATACACTTAGGTTTTTAGATGCAGTTCCTGTTACGTTAACAAACTTCCCTTTAAACGACATAACTTGTGGTTTAAATTTACCACCAAAGTTTTTAAGTGTTAAAGTGTAGTCAAGACCTGATTGAGTTGTTGCTGTTTCAGGAAAAGACGATGTACCAGTAAACTTCATGTCGGTCACACTCAAATATGTTGTTGAAAGTGCTGTTGTGTGTTTTAATGTAACTTGAAATAATCTACCATCGGGAATAGTAAAAGAACTATTAGTTCCTGTGTAAACCATTGTGATTGTTACATAACCACCAGCCGCATTGTCAACATATTGTAAGTCTTGTGAAAATGACGTGTTCATAGATGTTACGGTGTCAACTTTAGCAAAAGCCGCATTGTCGTAAAACACTCTATATTGAACTGCAGTAATGTTTGTTGATGTGTTGTTGTAAAAACACAATCCTATATTTGTTTTCCCAGACCTATAGGTACCTGTTTGATAGGTTGAGTCCAACATAATGTGAGCACCCGTGGTACTTGGTGTTGGACATGTTTGCGCAAAACCCATCACTGAAGCGCAAATTGTGATTAATGACGTAAGAAGTCTTTTCATATTATAATATCTTGGTATATATAAATATGGTTAAGCGTCTTCTAGTATTACTTTTTATTCTATCATCAACAAATTTGTTTGGACAAATAAAGATTGCCCCCGTTGAGTTTTTATGGGTGAAAAGAGTTGATTCAGCCTTGAATATTATTAAAACCTACGATAAAAGTGTTTACGATACACTAACTAAGTATTGTACCAACATTGGTTTTTGGAATGGGAAATATTCATCCATAGATGGGAATAGTGAAATTTTAATAACAAAAAATGATGTGTTGTTAGGACCCATAAATAATTTAGCCGCAGTTATTGTTCATGAATCAAAACATTTACAATATGTTAATAATAATATAAATGTAAAAATTGCTGAAGAAGAGATTGATTGTTTTTCTTATGAAAAATCTTTTTTATTAAAAATACCAAATGTTGAATTATGGTTGATTAACAATACTGAAAAAGAAATAAAAAGGTTTCAGGGTAACTAAGTATTTATATATATGTTTGATTTATTAACAGAAGTAAAAAAAATGAAAACAATGATGGGTCTTATTAAAGAAGACCAAGATTTGGAATCCATTAACAAACACGCACAAAATATTCTAAACATTCTAAAGTTTAGCGGTTTATATTCAGCCACAATTAAAAAACTTATTGATAAGATTATTAAATTTGGTGAGACCAACATTATTGATTTTGATTTGATTGAAAAAAACCTTAAAAACGTAATGTTAAAAAAAGGTAATCGTAAGAAAAATGTTGAAGATTATTTCTTAAGAATTTTTACATCATTAGAGTTTAGAGAAAAAGGAATTTATGGTATAGAACCTGAAACTGAAGATTTTGGTATTGGAATGGAAGATGTTTCAATAGTACCTAAAAAAATCTTTAACAAAGAATTATATGGATTACAAGTTGAATTAATTAAATTACAAGAGTGGTTAGCCGAAACAGGTAAAACCGTTCTTATTGTATTTGAAGGAAGGGACAGTGCAGGTAAAGGTTCGTCAATTAAAAAATTCACAGAAAATATTAATCCAAAAGGATTTAAAGTTATTCAACTTGGAATTCCAACACCCGATGATAGAGCTGATTGGTGGGGTAGATATAGGAAACAAATTGAACCAGGTAAAATCAATTTATTTGATAGAAGTTGGTACAACAGAGGTTTAGTGGAACCTGTTGCTGGTTATGGTACTCCTGAAGAATATGAAGACTTTATGGAAAACGTTGAGAACTTTGAAAACTCATTGGTGGAAAATGGTAATTTCCTTTTTAAACTTTGGTTCTCAATTGATAAAGAAACCATGGCAAAAAGATTCAAACAAAGATTAAGTTCACCATTGAAGAAATGGAAATATTCGCCTAATGACGAAAAGATGTTAGATTTGTGGGACAGATTTACTGAATTTAAAGAAAAACTATTTGATAAAACATCAACGGTAAACCATCCTTGGGTTATTTTGGATTCGTCAGATAAAAGAGTGTCAGGGTTAAACTCTATCAGGTATATTTTACAAAACATACCATATCAAGGAAAAAATGAAGAATTCCTAAGTAAAGAATATCCTGAAGCATTAACAGTATTGAGACCAGAATGATGAAGGATTTTATTCGTTATATATTAAAAGAAAATTTACCAAAAAAAGGTATTCTAATAAAAGAAGGTGTTGAAATCTCAGAAGGATTAAAATATCACAAAGAATATGATTTGCCTTTAGTTGAAAATGTTTTTCTACCATTTTCAGATGAGTTTTTTTCATTAATAAATGAAACACGTGGTCTTTGGAAAAATGGTTTAGTCCAACTTTGTGAAGATGATGAGTGGTTATTAAAAACTGATATTGGAAAAACAGCAATATTTGAAGGTGATGAAGTTTGGTTAGATATTCCATTTTTAATAGAAGAGGATGATGAATCTATTAATGAGGCTGAATATAAAGGTAAAAAAGTTAATCTAAATTCACCATTTAAAACTTCAGGTAAATTGAAGAAATTTGCTGTATATGTAAAAGAACCAAGTGGTGATATTAAAATGGTTAAATTTGGTGACCCAAATAACAAGCCCGAAACTAAGAAAAATTTTAGAGTACGTCACAAATGTGATACAAAAAATGACAAAACTAAAGCGGCATATTGGGCATGCAACATATCAAAGTATAGAAAAAAGTTGGGGATTAAATCTTAATTTACCAAATTATTTAACAATATAAAGTTTGAAATCACTACTTAGTGGTTTTTCATTCTTAAAAAAGTATTTTGTTGTTTTACCATTAACTGTAATGTATTTGTAAAATCCTGAAGGTACTGTTGCACCTGTTGGTAACTTAATTGATTTTTTATCAAACACCAAAACAATTTTAACTTTTACTGTCGCAGTTTTAGATAATTCTCTTTCATGTACTTCTAATAATCTCCAAGTTCCACGATTTAAATATTGGTCTTGTAAACAACAATTTAAAAATGTGAATGTTGAAAATAACATTTCTTTAGTACAATTAAAGTCGGCTGCCGGAGCCAAATGACCTTTATCGTAAATGTTATTTTCATAATCTTTATTGTCAGATGTTTTAATTGAATCTACAGTAAAGAAATCCATACCAGTTCTTGGTGTACTTCCATTTGGACATTTAACAACATACTCAACCCATAAAGGCTCCTCTAATACTTCAGAATACATTCCCTTGAAGATTGGGTTTTGAAAAAAAACAGAATCTTTTAATTTAGTTTGTGAAAACAAAAAGGTTGGTAGTAAACATAGTACGAATAATAATTTTTTCATATTAATAAATACTACCAACTAATTACTGTTTAACCACCACCATTATTTGGTTCTTCTCCACCATCAACATCCCTTTCAACAAGTCTGGCAAGAGTTGTACGATTATGTCCAATTGCATAATTTTCCAAAGTTGGCAAATCATCTTCTTTCATGTGTAAATCATGAGATTTTGTCCAATACTCACCACCAAGTTCTTTATTGGTTTTTGTTTCTGAAGATGAGTACATTTTTTTAATCAAATTATAAACATCAAAATCAATTTCAGCCGACAAAGAATCTATTCTATCATCAATGGAGTTCCAAAATGAAATATCATAAAATTTTTTATTTTCTTTCCACATATGAAACGCCAACTTATATCCTGTTTCTTTATTTATACAATAGACTAAAACACCATTTTCAGTATATCTAAAATATTGACTGGGGTTATGTTTTGCTGAGGTACACCATTTTGTACTTGAGCCGTATTTTAGAGATGATTCATAGGTTAATGGTCTAATAATCAACCATTTTTCAGTTTCTAAATCAACGTATGTTTGTTTTTCAAATTCTTTACCAATGTTTTTTATACTAATTAAATTTACAATACCTTCAATTTCATCAATAGTTTTTAATTGATTAATATCAACATTATGAATTTGATTTTTTTCATACATCTCCATAAAATTTACAAAGACATCTATTTCATTATTGGGAATTCTTTCTAATAATGACCAAAAACTATAAATTAATGTAGGGTCTGAAATACTAAATTTACCTTTTAAATGTGGAATTGTGTTTTCTATTCTTGTAAGAAATTCAGTAACTTCATATTCACCCCAAGTATCTACTCGTTCTTTAAATGACGAATCAGCAATTTTTACCAATAATGGTAAAAATTTATTTGTATTTGATGGGTCCACCATTTCTAACACATCAATAAGTGATAGGTTCATCCAAGGTGGTACGGTTTCTTTAAACTTTTTTAATTTTGTCATGATTAAATTATTTGATACAAAAATAGTAAATAAAAAAAACCGAGTCAAATAACTCGGTTCTTTTTTTTGCGGAAGATGAGGGACTCGAACCCACGCATCCTTTTACGGATGTACGGTTTAGCAAACCGCTGCATTACCACTCTGCCAATCTTCCAAAAAAAAATCTTGGGTTGGTGTCCCAAGATTTTTGCGGAAAAAGTAGGATTCGAACCCACGGTACCCTTGCAAGTACTTCAGATTTCAAGTCTGACGCAATCGACCAACTCTGCCATTTTTCCGTTGTGATTATAAATACAAAGTTAAATAGTTTTATCTAAAATATCAAGATTACCCTCAATAATTTGATTAATTCTATTTTTTGCTCTGTCACTAATAGGAATTGGGTTTCCCTCATCATCAATTCTAACAAAGGTGATTTGTGTATGTAAGATGACGGTTTGTTTTCCTGTGTAAACACTATGTGACCTTGCCTCTAAATAAAGAGTTATTGACGTGTTTCCAACTTTAACAGGTTTACCATATATTTTGAGTAGTTGACCTTCTTTACCTGGTTTAATAAATCTACATTCATCCAATGCGACTGTAACCAATCTTGGTGAATCACAAAGTTGCATTGATAAACCTGATGCCGCTGAGTCCACCCAAGCTAAAATTTTGCCCCCAAATAAATTTCCGTGAAAACCTAAATCTGATTTTTTGATTGGGTGAGTGTTCAATAATTCCATAATAAAAATATATAAATTTATTTGTGGAAATCAAATTGATTATGTATCTTTGTCTTATGAAACGCCTAATAATTTTAATTTTTGTTTTGATGACAATATCTGCCAAGGCACAGACGAACTACAATAACGGTAGAACGTGTGATTTTATTTTAGTTCAGGGTGACACATCTTTAATTACAGGATTTAATGGGTTGGATAAAAAAGACTTTGGAATTTACTTAGGTGTTAAGTATGGTGGGTTATTCAGTGGTAGTATTTTTTACACACCATTTAACTCAATCAATAGGTTGGGTATTTCCAAAGGATATATGAAAGATGGAATTAGAATAAGTGGTGGTATTAAAATAACACCAAAAGGTGTGAATAATTTTGATTTGCGTCCTGAATTTGGTGTGGCGTTACACCCAATTCGTTTGATTAGTCAAGACCCATATTCTTTTGATATTGTATTATCATTCTACAAATCAAACACAACTCGTTTTGGTTTTGGTATATCATTCCCAATCCAATACAGAAATAACTTTAGGTTATGATATTTATATTCAATGGACAATTCAACCATAGAACAGATTAACAAGATTTTCAAAACCAAAAAACTAACTTGGTGTGGTAATTTTTTGACTGTTGGAGACCCTGACCAAGAATTAGAAAAAGGTGTTTGTTACGATTTTACTTTCCAAATCAACAAAGTAAAACCTATGATATCTATTGGTGAATGGACTGATTTTGCAATTGTTGATGTTACTTTATACATCAAGGAAGATACTATTCTTGGCCGTCTTGTTTCTGGTGAATATTCTGATTTTTTTTCAGGGGACAATAATGAATTAATACGTTTTTATCCACTTAAAAACAATATAGTACAAAAAATTAGAGAGGCTCTTAAATTGGTTTCTAATTTAAATGTTGTTGTTGAATCTATTAAACCGGTTTTGGTTACTAAAAATAAAAATACTGAGCCCATAATGGAACAAAGAACTAATCGAAATAAAGTTCGTGAAATTGTTAGGAATATTTCTTTTGATTTAAAAAATGATTTACACAGTACACGAATGAAACATTTAGGTTTGTATGATGTGGGATTTGACGACCCAATTGATGTTGAATTATACGTTAATTATCCTGTAGTTTTTGATAAACGTAAAAGAAACAAAAAAAACCAAGAATTATTAAAACCCTATAATGTTGAGGGTCATTGGGACGAGGATTTGTATGCAATTAGAATTATTGTAAATATTGATAGTCAAGCGGATTTATCTATGATGTATGATTTAATTGGTGAATTAAATGATGTTGTTACACATGAGTTAGAACATGTAAACCAATCAAAAGGAGGTTATGAATTTCCTGAAAAAGAATATAAACAAGATAAAAGGTATTATCTACAACAACACGAAATTGAAGCTCAAGTTGTTGGTTTCAAAAGAAAGGCCAAATTACAAAAAAGACCAATTGAGGAAGTTATTCGTGAATATTTTGAAAGAAGAAAAACTAGAAAAGATTTAATAAATCTTTTTGTTGAAAGATTAATGGGACATTATAAAGATTTTAATTAATTATTTTTTAATAATTCTATTCACAATTTCTTCAAGAACTGAAGATGTTATGTGAAATACACCAATTGCCGCAAGTCTTTCTACCAATTTTGAAACGTCATCTGGTGACATACTATGTCCTTGAATTGCCATGGTTAAATACCCAACTAATGGTATCATGTAAATATAACCAATAACATCAGCTAAAAACGCTGTTGAATTTCCTAAGGTACCCAAAAATCCTTTAAAGGCCGTTATAAGTTTTCTTGATTTAATAATAGAAGTTCTAAATATGTCTTCTAAACCCTCTTCTTTAATTTTAGGTAAAAGTTCCTTTAAAATGTTTTTACCTTCATTAAACAGGATGCAAGTGGTTGCCACAATCACCATAAGTGTTTGTTGTTCCGTCATTTCAGGATATTTTCCTTGTAAAAATTTTTCTAAAGGTTCTACCAATCCACCAACAGCGGCACCAAAGGTTAATAATATTTTAAAATTAAAACCTAATCTTTTTTTAACTCTTTTATATAAACTAGCTGAAAAATCTATACCATGTTCATGTATAGTTTTTAAAGTATCATTTAAACTTTCGGTCAAAATTAATGTTCTTTGACTTTCTGTAATTAAAACATCCATATTAATAAATACTTTGATATATTTATTCTGTATAATATGTCGCAATTAAATCCAAAATTAGAGCCTGGTGATAGAATAGTTTTACTTCATATGGACGACCCATATAGTGCTGTTCGTATGGGTACAAAAGGTACCGTAGTTAAAATTGTTAGAGTTCCATTTGATATGGGATACCAATATAATGTTAAATGGGATGATGGTTCTGTATTAGATTTATTACCTGATACCGATAGTTGGGTATTGGCTGCAGATGTTAAACCAAAGAAAAATTTAACAACTGAAGAATTTGGTAATGAATTAAAAACGTTATCAAAGCATAAAGACATTATTAAGAATATGGATTATAGACCAGTTCTTGATTATCTAAAACTCGTTCAAAAATCAGGATTAGTTAATATGCTTCAGTCAATGCCATTTTTAATGGCAGACTCACGCGATTTACATAAATTGATTTATAAGTTTGATGGTGAACCCGATGATTATCCTGAATTATTTGAAAATGTTGATGATGTAAGACAAATTTTAGTTTCTGAAACAATTAGAATTATGGAAGAAAACAATATGGAGTTTAACGATATTACAATCAATCGTGTTTTTCAAAAAGTTTGTAGAGCGGTTATGGAGATGTACGTAAGTTTATACTCAACTTATTTTAAGAAATAAGTTCGTACTTATATTCCCCATGTGTTTTAATTGGCATTACGGTGTGTACTAAAAATACTGGTGACAATTCCCCAAAGTAACCATTTTTAATGTTGTAATCAAAATATTCTTCAGCTTCCAACCAAGTCATTCCATCTTTACACAAACTATCAATAATTTGTTCTTTTGAATATAGTATTCTATGACCTTCAAAAGAATCAACAACACCGATTATTGCGTGGTTATACCCATCTAAGAGTACCGAACCCTCACAATATTCATCAAGGTCTAATATTGGACGTGTTTCCATTATGGGAAGAAATAATAAGAAATTCTTTGTTCTTTATCAAAAACAACAACACCCAAACCATTTTCTAATACTTTGACAATAATTTCCATATTCCTTTGAACTTTTGTATTGTAGACTTTCAAATACGCAGCGTCTTCTACTTTTGAATAAGATAATATATCATAATTTACTTCACCGTTAGAAATCATTCCAGTATTTTCATTAGTAACGTTGAAAATCCAAAGACTTTGGTATGTAGTCATATCTTCATTTGGAACAAAATCCCATTTCTGAGTCTGATAGTTGTATATCATCTTAGAAGTGGATAGTGTGTTAGTTACAACTTTTGTGGTTGTGTACTGACCAAATAATGATGTTGAAAACAACAATAATAGAGATAGGAATATATTTTTCATGTAGTTAAGTTCAAATAAAAGGGTTCCACACAGATTCAGGGCTTTCAGAATAAATTACCAAGATACTACGACTACTCTAAATTATCTGTGTGGGAAACCCTTATTGAAAACTTAACTTATTTATTCTACATAGTCAATTAGTTGTAGAATTTTTCAGCCAAGAATTTGAAACGACCACCTTGAACGTATTCTTTAATTTGAGATTTTGGTAACCATAACTCAAACTCACCGATTTCTTCAACACGAAGTGCCAATTCTTCGTGGAAACGAGCCACCTCAACTTTGTCTTTGATGTATTTTAGTCTCAAATTCTTAGCACATACTGGACCCATACCAGTCAAGATTGAGAACTCATCAGTCAACTCAGCTCCACAACAACGACAAACATCACCATTTTCTTTAGTCAATTTGGCACGAACTCTTACTGCCTTGGCACTGATGTGAGTGGTTCCAACCAAGTCAACCAAGATTGGCATGAACTCCAAACCATACTCTTCTTTGATTTTCAAAGCGATACCACGTTTGATACGGATAGATTCGTTTTTCAAATCAACACGAATTTCCATAGTTGGAGTTTTTTCTTTTTTGATAGATTTAACCGCCGCAGAAATTTGACGCTCAGACAAGTCCCTCCATTTAGCGTAACTGTCTTTCATTTTTAAGATGAACTCATTAGAACCTGTGTAGTTCATAATCAACTGCAAATCCTCAGAAAGATTTGTAATTACCAACTCACCATTACGCTCAATACTTTTTAAAGCTCTGTCAGCAATATCACATTGACGTTGAGTCAAAGATGGGTAGCGAGTCAAAGACTCTTTTAGGCTGTTCAAGAAGTTATTTGAACCTTGGTAGTTGCGGACTTTTTGTTCTGTTGTCATGGTGGTGGTTATTTGTTATACAAAGATACAACTTTTTTTCATTCCCACAACTATTTATATAGAAAAAGATATGAATGCATTTTTTGTAGGAGTAACACCTGAGGAAAAAGAAAACATCCTCAGCAAACATAGACACGTTTATAACGGTTATAGAACGTTAAACCCAAGTCCTGTGGCAAATGAACAACCATTATATACCCAAGACTTTGCAAATGACAAAGAAGGTTTGGTTGTAAATAACAAAGGTGAAGTCAAAGCCTATACCAATATGGGTATAAATGAATCCAAAAAAAGAAAATCATACGTTGAAGTTGAAGAAGAAATGTGTGAACAATGCGGTGAGATGGGAGAAGATTTAGATGTTGGAGATGTTGCATCATCAGTTGAACCAGCATACCAATTCCAATCACACGGTCCTGAAGATGTTTACGGAACATTAAAAGACTATGATTCTGAACACCCACACCATGACTATGATTCAATGGAAGATGTTGAAAAATATGACCCAAGTAGTGATTTAAGTGATATGTTTGGAGATTTATCAGATGGTATGGCTTTTGGTGGTGGACCATCAGACACATTCCAACACGATGCTGGTGATGTAAATAGAATGGGTGATGAAGGTTTAGGTCAAGATACCGAAAATGATATGGATTTATCATCAATTAAATCACCTTATAATTTTACATCTGATGGTTTTGAAGACGGTGATGATGATAGTGAGTTTAATGTTGAAGAAGAAGTTGATGAAGATTTACAAGAATCTTTTACTAAAGAAAGAAAACTTACTTTGGAAATGTTCCAAAGAATGAGTAAATTTTTATAATTAATAATAATTTTTTAATTGTTAAATCCTCCAATAATAATGGAGGATTTTTTTTATTTATTAAAGAACTATATCCTTTTACAAAATAATATGATATTTGTTATTAAATAAACTTTTTATCCATAAAAAAATGGAAGTTAGAGAAATTGTAGAAACGGTTATTAAAGAACCTTTATTAGAAGTTAGATTTAGAATGAGCACTGATACTGATGAAGTTATTAGAATTACGGAATTTGACTTACAAGAAATTGAAGATTACGGTTATAATGTTATCACGGAAGATTTTGATTTATTTGATTTTGATGATGATGAATGGGAAGATGGTGAGGTAGAAATGGATGATGATGATTCGTTAGAAATAGATGAAGATGAATTAATATCATTTATGAATGAGTTTTTCTTAATAAATGACCACGTACCACCAGCAGAAATGTTTTAATTGATATTTATATACATGGCAGTCAAGACACTTGATATAGATACATTAACAGACATCTTTAATAAACTAGCTCAAAGTAAAAATGAAATGGGTGAACAAGAAGGTGAATCTACATCATCTAGCGGTGGAGGAGAAGGTTATCCCGCAGTTACCAAATGGGAAACAGGAATTAAAAGAGGTTCTGCCAATCCACTTGGTAATACAAAATGGAAAGATTCTTACACAATAACAAGAGGTAAAGCGAATACTTTACTATAAGAAAGATATTTATACATAAAATAATATGAAACAACAAATTATATCAGAAGGTAAAGAAGCGTTAGAAAGAGCGTTATTACTAATGAAATATGATAGTAAAAAAACTCTAACTGAGAATAAACAAACGATTTTTGAACAAACCATAGGTGATTTATCCAATCCAACAACATTGTCTGCCGGCGCAATCGGGGCTGGACTTGGAGCAGCAACGGCTGCTGGTAGTTTTGCCGCTTTAGGAGCATCAATTGGAACTGCAACATTTCCTGTTGTTGGAACTGCTATAGGAGCCGCTATTGGATTAGGTATTGGAGTACTCACTGATTGGTTCGCCAATCAGGATTATGGAAAATCAGGCTTTGAACAAGTGATGAGTGCTTGTAAATCACCCGCAGCTAAAAAACTAGTTCCACAATTATCAAAATCGGATATTAGAAGTATTGCATACGCAATTGAAGATTCTAAAGGTACTTGGGATGATGATGAAAAGACTATTGCAGAAGAATTACAAAAAATACCAACTATTGCTGATTTATGTGCTGTAAACATGAAAATAACTGGTGGGTTAGTCCAATTTTTAGACAATTTAACTGATAGTCCTGATGAATGGAAAATGTTTACAAGACCT
>Ga0315291_10007407_pt1 | contig 13563 bp, 16 predicted proteins | sample YL17G12_20_MG_FD_203070 | JGI IMG/M metagenome (GOLD analysis project Ga0315291, IMG submission 203070) | Sediment microbial communities from Yellowstone Lake, YNP, Wyoming, USA - YL17G12_20 | ecosystem: Environmental > Aquatic > Freshwater > Lake > Sediment | place: USA: Wyoming | collected...
TCCATGTATTTCCTTCAATCAGTTCTGCGTCATCAGTCGCAAGTAACAACGGTCTCATAAATGGATTTTCAAATTTTTTTCTTACAAAAGTTCTCATGAGATCAATCTTAATAGACTCCCAATCAGGTCTCATTTTGACAGATCGGCCGAGTTTCTTAGCTATGCTAGGCGTTTTTGCTTCTCTAATGAGTTTGTGAGAATCAGGATCCAATGTCTTATGAGCTTGATATGCGTGTTCAACACTAGCATATTTTTTTCCATCGACGTAAATTGGTGCCTCATAAAAATTTGATAGAAATCCAAAATCATTTGTGAAAGTATTAATCACTGTTTTTTGATGTTTCTTGTCGTCGTTCATTTTCATCCTTTGGCATAACTGTTTTAATTGCGTGCCAATATAAATGGCGCATGTTTTTAACGTAAGAATCTTCAACGTTTGGATTGTAATAATTGCAACGTTTAAATGCATGAGCTGCTTCTTCAGGATCACCGATTTTAAATGCCTGCCATGCAGCATAACAATGTCTAGCAACCATCCAATATGCAGTCGCTCCATCTTTAAACGTTGGAAATGAAACATATTTTCCGCCGCCCGATGTTAAAAAGTATTCATATTTGATGTCTTGTTTTCTTGGACCGGTGTTACCAAAATTTTTATTAAACATCAATGTTCCATGACCTGTTTCAAGAGCTGTTTGTGCCCAGGCCATTGCTAAAACATTTTTTGTCGGTTCTTTATGATATAGTTCAACGTATGAACTCTTTAAAACTCGCAACATTTCTGTTTCAGAAATCTGTGTTTTTGTTCGAGGAACTTGACATGTTAGGCTTTGTTGTGCCATCACTGGCTGTGACATTATAATGGGTTGCAAAAAGCAAATACCTGACACAATGCAAATCGCTAGTTTTTTAACTGGTGACATTCACATATCTTACAACAAATAACACAAATGTTTCAAGTAAGTCATTTACGAATTAAAGTGAAGCCGGCGTTCTACCAATTAAACTAGATTAGAAAGACGTTATAATCATTGATCAGATGATTATCAAAGGTTTCGATTCATTGATCAGATGTTTCTTGCCTTTTAATCTTTAAATGGGACTCGAACCCACATTTCCGGCGGCGCCTCTAGAAGGACTCGAACCTTCATCTACGGTTTCGTAGACCGTTGCTCTGATCCATTGAGCTATAGGGGCAGTTGTGACATTTAGTCGTGATGGACGGACTTGCACCGACTACGAGGTGCTTATGAAACACCCGCCTATCTACTTCGGCCTCACCACGTCATTATTTGTGCACATAGAGGGATTCGAACCCCCATGCCTTGCGGCGCCAGATTCTAAGTCTGGTGCGTCTCGCCAGTTTCGCCATATGTGCATATTTAGTACCCTTGAGAGTACACGAGACAATTCTTTTAAAGCTTTTTGGTAACTCACCATTATGCTTTAACTACTTTTCTATCAAGGCATGGTGCCTTGGTGCCGCCGGTAGGACTCGAACCTACAACCTAGGTGGTAGAAACACCTTGCTCTAATCCATTAAGCTACGGAGGCATGAAATCAGTCGATCTTAGATTTGAGAGATTGAGATTTGAAAAATTTCTTAATATCAACTGGAAGGATATCGTGTAATCGAGCTTCTTCCCACTTGTCTAAACTCAGTTCCCAAATGAGCAGTTCATCAAAGGTCAATTTAATCTCGATCTTTACTTTCTCGAGTCTAAGTTGACATAAATTGAAACATTTCGATTTCTCAACGAGAGCATCGTATGTTGCAAGTTCTTCTACAAACTCACGCGGATATTCGTGGAATAGATCAAAGTATCTCTTGTGATCGATCTTCCATGGATGCTTTCGTTGTACGCTTTCTGCGATCACTTCGATGAGTGACTGTTTATTCATTTTATCATTGATTTGACTTTCAAAAAATTGCTGCTGGGTTATTCATCCCCTTGAAAAGGGCACGCAGCTATGCCCAGTGTCATCGACGGGACTCGAACCCGCGTCCATTAAAGGATCAGTCTCTCAAACTGACGTGTATTCCAATTTCACCACGATGACAAACTAGTGACCCCAAGGAGAATCGGACTCCTATTCAGAGATTGAAAAGCTCTTGTCCTAACCACTAGACGATGGGGCCATATGAATGTTTCATTCTGATGCAGAATCCTCACTTATGATATCACCTAAGAACTTATTGTAAATAACATAACTGATAGCAACAACACCAACAGCAATTAGAAACTTGATTTTCTTTGACATGATTATATTATATCCTCTACATCACATATTGTACACTTTGTGCCTAAGGTGGGACTCGAACCCACACGTCTGTGAAGACAGGGGATTTTAAATCCCCCTCGTATTCCATTCCGGCACTTAGGCATAAAAACTTAATCAAAACAGAGCCGAATGTCGGAATCGGACCGACGTGATCGCGTTACAAGGGCGATATAATACCACTATATGAATTCGGCGGAGTGCCTTAGGCGGGATTCGAACCCGCAATCCCTTCCGGGCGTCCGATTTTAAGTCGGAAATGTATACCAGTTCCATCACCAAGGCATAAAAAACTTTTTCACTTTCGTCATCGACTCGAACGTTATCCTCCCATTTTTGGATGGTTGTGCTACCCGTTACACCAACCTCTAGAGTTACTTAAGTTTCGAGCCGATGATGCGAATCGAACGCATGATTTCTCCTTACCAAAGAGATGTGTTACCACTATCACCACACCGGCAATGCAATCTTTTGTTTTCAATTTCTCAGGCGGGACTCGAACCCGCACTCCCTTTCGAGAAGGCCCTTTTATGGGGCTTATGTCTGCCAAATTCCATCACTGATATTTATTATTTACTAACGTTCGTGTTCAACCGAACAAGATGCAGAGACAAAGGTGAGATTCGAACTCACAAATAGTAGATTTGCAATCTACACCGTTTACCATTCCGGCACCTTGTCATTATTTTAAAGTGTGACTACCGGGAATCGAACCCGAGTACACTGATTCACAGTCAGCCACCTTACCACTAGGTTATAGTCACCACAAGTCTAAACATAAAGATTTTTATAATTTTCTTCAGTGAAAAAAGTGTCATTTCTCATGACGCTATGCCAAATAAATTTGCTTGCGATCCAATCAACAATTGATGCAAATAAACTAAGAATGTAGTTCATAATCGATAAGTATCAAGTCGTCATCAAGTGTAGAAGATGGGAATTGAACCCATTTTTTACCCTCTCAACTTGAATAAATTTCTTCATTCAAGCGGATAATCCGGTCCATCCGGCCCTTCCACAAAACACTAATATGTGGTAGTTGACTATGTGTCCTTCAAGTCGGGATCGAACCGACGTCTCTTGCTCTTCAGGCAAGCGCTTTCACCAGGTTAGCTTTTGAAGGATAAATTAGATACGCACTAGGAATTGAACCTAAATTTCTGCCCCGTGAAACAAATTTGAAATTGTTTGCAAGACTCGAACTTGCCAGTGAGCCGTCGCTCTTGTGCCACTACATACGTATCCAATTGTCTGAGTGGTGAGATTCGAACTCACAATTTCTCGGGTCCAGACCGAGTGGGGCTCCACATCCCCTTCACCCAGATGAATTCATTTTGTAGCCCGGCAGGGAATCGAACCCTTAATTTTTCCTTGTAAAAGAAATATGATACCATTTCAACAACGGGCCATAGGAACATAAATTGTCAATGATCATAGGCAATTTCTTACCTTTATCGTCGAGATGGGGTGAATCGAACACCCGAAATCCTGTACCCAAAACAGGCGACCTACCACTGGCCTACACCTCGGTTAGTATCTTCGCTTCTTTTCTGCCGGTTGTCTCTACCGGCTTGCCGCTTATTCAACCCTTTTAGGGGAGCGGCTTACAAAGAGATAATGTTGTAAACACGACGGAAAATAATGGATGTAGTACGCTTTCACGTCTTTCCATGTTTTCTCTATTTCCGCCTAACGTTGCCATATTATTCTCGTTTTATGATTTATCTCGTGACCCCTAGGGGATTCGAACCCCTGTTTCTTGGTTGAGAACCAAAAGTCCTTACCTTTAGACGAAGGGGCCAGTATCAATACTATATCTTAGTCGCAACAAGCTGTACACAAAAAAACGTATTTAGTTCATTATATTGTATCTGTACCAGGTATTACCCTCATCATAATCAAACACATGACTCTTACCAAAATCGCCCCAATCAATTATGATTTTCCATGTACGAGTTTCAAACTGAAATACAACACCTTCAACTCGAGAATCTATTTCAACATGACCGCACACAACAATCCGTTCACCTATTGAAATTGGGGGTTTTGGCATGATATTACACTTCAATACGTTTTAAAAATGCGCCATATGTCCAACCAGTTCCTGTCGGTCCTACAACATAAACACTTCGTCCATCACTAGAGTCAAGCGCAATTACTATTGCTGTCTGTCCATTTTTTAATTTTGCTGTTGCGATTAATTCAGTCCAGTTATTTGGACGAGGTGGTCTGTCAAACAATTCAACAGACTCCAATAACGTAATAACCATGTTGCCAGCACTTAACTTCACATTATATGTAGGCAACACTTATCTCATTCGTGATCGTAGTCGGAAATCTTAAATCCTTCTTTTGTAGCAGTTACAATAACATGATCACCTAAGATCGTTTCAAGAATCTCTGGAATTTGATGACATGACGATTCTAGTTCTTTAAAGTCTTCGAGCATATTTTTTTCTTCTTTGGTTAAATCGCGCAATGTAACGCCATCATAACGCTCTTTATTCCATGAATCTTGGCTAAGTAATTTTTTACGATTCTCGGGCGTGTTTTCAATGCTTTTTAGAGCATAACTAAAACATGATTCACCATGATTATGATCATCTTCATCTTCAGAGGAATAGAATTTCTTGACATCGTCAGATAGTAAGTTAGGATTAACCTTAAGCTCAAACTCATGCACACTAAATCGGCATGTGTCGCCATCATTGAAATATGGCGTGCATTGTGACCAAACAATCTTTGTTGCAATTGGATATGCATTAAAAAAATCAGCAAATGCATCCGTTAATGCAAATTGCCCTTCTTTTTTTATTTTGACTTGAAGTTCTTTAACTTGTTTGACAAGTTCGGTTAGTTTATTATTTTCTTTTTTCATGTTTTATTCTACTTTTAATCAATTTTTTCTTCGTTATAGGCGATGAATTTTTCACCTTGAGTCTTACATCTCGAGCCCAACATCCAATCTTCAATAGGAAGATTTTTTAGCCAACGCTCAACAGATGGGATAAAACCCAAATCTTGAATAACATGGTCCTCACCAATGTCCCTAACACAAACCTTCTTTCCACTTGAATTTGTAATCGTTGTTCCAAATACTCTTTCAAGGAGAAAAATGCCGAATGCCGAATGCAAAATTGCCCTATGTCGCATGTCGGCCATCGTCTGTTTTGATGAATCAAAAAAATCATGAAGGTGTTGATAATCTTCAGCACAACCACCATATTTTTTTGCAGAGATTCTAGCGTGTTGAAATGGTTTCATTTTTTATATGTTTCAACGGCATTCACCATGATGCGTGTTAATGCCCACATGATTGCAACTATCACACATGTTGTAATTCCAAATGGTTTCTTGAGCAATACACCAATAATCCCAAATAATACACAGATTGCCCAAGCTCTTGCTGTATAGTCGTCAAAAGTAAGCTTTTTCATTTTATCGCCAAGCACCAGACATTTGCTTTTCCTTTGTGAGGAAAATCTGAATTTCAGATGACGTCCAATCAAGTTTGCAACCTTGTCCAAGAATCCATCCACGTTTTGCACGAACAGTCTCTGGCTGAGGAGCATATCCATCAGTCATAATCAACATTCCATCCCACCGTCCTCGGTTTTTTGGATCATTGAACAATCGACTAGGTGCATTAAAATCAGTTCCTCCACAACGCGTTCTTTTCGCTTGAAGTGATTGACCCTTCTTCCACTCATAAAGATCGCTTTCATTACAATGACTATCAAATGGTAGAATTGTGATATCAACTTTCTTTGTTAGAGATCCAAGTTCAGCGAAAAATTCCTCAAGCATTGCATCATAAATAGATCCTGATTGATCCATTGCAATCAGAAGTTTTGCCTGCCATCCACGCTTGGAACCTGGGTGAATATAAGGATAACGACGATTGATTCTCTTGATTGACGTCGTCTTTTTTCCTCGCACAAGCGTTCCAACAAATTGCCTCAGGACTGCACGCCAATTGATGATATTCGAGACTGAACGTCTAATATCTTCTCTAATTTCCTGTGGAATGCTACCCCATCCTGTGGATGTGGCATCTGCTTCATGAACGGCCTTTTCAATAATTGACTTTATTTTTCCTTCAATGTATTCACGGTGTTCATCTGGAACGTCGTCCCATGACCCATGGTCATCGATTGAATTAATCCAATCTTCACCACCTTCTCCTTGTCCACCCCCACCTTCTTCATTTTGAGAAAATTCCTGAAGCTTGTTAAAGTACCATTCTGATGCCTGCATTACAGGAAAACTAGCGATTAGTGCAGCCAATTTCGCACCATCCTTTTCCTCTTTTGACATCTCACGGCCGTCAGGTTTCACTGGCCATGAACCTGGAACAAGGGCGAATCTAGGCAAAGGTCGAGAATCGCCACCTTCAGTCGTGGCGTCATGTGAACGTCCGGCATTTTTGATGATGATTGAATTAATTGCAAGATCAGTTGCAACGTTCCACATTTTCGGCGGATTCTTACGTCTAGCTGCAAGATGTCCGAAAACAAGATGATAAAATTCATGTGTGAGAACACCACGAATTTCCCAATTGGAAAGCGATGCAAAAAAATCAGGATTCCAAAACAATGTAATCTGGTCAGATCTTATATCGTAAGAAACGGCTGCAGTAGGCATATCTTTCGTTGGAGATTTATGAAGCTGCCTAGAAATTGATGCAAAAAATGAGCAATCCTGAAGAAATGGAATCAGGTGTCGCTCAAGGTTAAAGTCTGTATCACAACTGTTAAACATATCTTGATATTATCATCATTTGATTGTTACTTACACTACCTTCAAACAACATATTCATTGTCTAGATGTCTGTTCTCAAAATGACAAAAATGCCAAATTGCAGCCCACGATTAAGCCCAGGAGCATCCTTCAAGAAGAATATGATGTGGTACCATTGGTCGAGAAAAACAATCTCGAGGGTCAACCGTGGGTAACAATATAAGTGTAATTATATCTCTAGCAATGTTTCATCAATGATGCGAAGTAACTTCATAACATCATCATGTGTAACGCTCAGATTTGGACGAAGTCTCATACTGTGAGAGCCAGCAGACATTAATAATGTGCTATGTTTATCAAATGCAATATCGATAAAATCATTTCTAATTTTTGAATCGTAGAAAGAAATCCCTTGATACAAGCCCAAACCTCTAACATTATAAATCTTTTTGTTATGTTTCTCTACTAAAATTTTGAGACCCGTTTCAAGTCGTAAAGCGACACGATGTGATTTTTCAATTAATTGTTCATTTTCTATGATTGACCACTCTTTAACGAATCTAACCATATCTGTTAGACTCCCACTCCACGTAGAATCTAACCAATCTTCTTCTTTTACGTGTTTAAGCAAATACACAACACCACATCCAAATTTCTTTGCAGAGGCGACAACATGAGGCTGAAAAGCTAAATTAAATTGATCACATGTAAACACGTCACCAGTTGGACCACCAGCAGTTTGAACCTCATCAAAGCAAACAGGGATTTCATGTCTATTTGCAACTATGCTAAGCTCCCTAAAAAATCCATCAACCGGGACACAATGCCCGCCCGTGCCCTGCATTGGTTCAACGACTATTCCTGCTATTCTAGCACCATTATTTGTAAGCGCTTCATCAAGTTCTTTGATGCAATGTTTCATTAATTCATCGTTCCATTCTTGAGAACGATCGTTATTTCTCGCCGGAAATGGAACCATTATATTCGAAACTGTTAATCCATGATAATCACGTGTTGCCGCATTATTGTGAGGCATATCACTGACATTTAACGTATAAATTGTTCTACCATGAAAACCGTTTTGGAAAAAAACGAAACAAGGAACATCAGAATTTTTTGGAATCTTTCGTTGGACGTCTTTATTTTTATAAATGCTAATGAGATATTTCATCGCATTTTCCATTGCCTCTGCTCCAGAATTCAACGTAAAAACTTGTCCATCAAATTTATCATGATTTCTCATGCATTTGGGAGCGATTCTATGCAATAACCTATAATATTCAATAAGTTCCATTGTGACAAAATCAGGATTTGAAACTTTATTGTTTGCAGCACGAACAAGTTTTTTTATGTATTTTGGTTCGTATAGTGCTGGATGATTATGCGCAATTAATTTTGAAGCATAATAATTGATCCAATCGAAAATCTTTTGACCATCGATTGTTACAAGATACATTCCTTCGCATGACTCAAGATCAACGATAAATTGACGTGGTTCCATTGTACCATAACGACGGAATTCGTCCAAAAGATTCTTACTATTATTACTTAAGTCCATGAGTTGATTATAACACAAACATCAAAATAAAGACTTCCAGACTTGTAACCCATCTGGATTGATATGAAATGTTTTTATATTACAAAAATCACTTTTTCCAAATTGAATCATCAAAATGTTCCATCCGTTCGGCGGCGCAGTTTTTTTTGAATGCCGCCGCCATACTGTTTCTTCAACTGAAACAATCATCCATGGTAATATGGTTGTGATCAAACGATATTGGCCATTTACATCATAATCATAATTTGCAACTTTTTGTGTTATTATACGTCCTGGTACGAGCGACTTCGGTTTCATCCTTTCTTCTTTCGAAGAAGGTATCCCTCACCCACTCTTTTCAAGATCACGCGACCGATCTCATCGCTCCAACGCTCTTTGATGGGTCTCACGACGAAGCCCTCACGTATGTTGTCGGCGAGTTGAATTGTGGCAATGTCACCGACGTTCTCTGTGACTGTCGTCTTTCCCTCGCTCATTGGATTGATCCTTTCTGGATCCCACGGACTTACGCCGAGCACTGGGACCCAATCGAGCCCGACGTCTCTCACGAGAAGAAAAGCGTCTGAATAATCGAGATACTTCATCGCTGCAACATCGTACACGTCAAACACGCGGAAACGTGAACCGCTCTTGATGCCGTATTTCAAATCTTGTACCTGACCATACGTTTCACCGAAGAACACGTGCATCGGTGCTTTCGCAAGCTTCTCCTCGAGATTGTTCGCGTGCGCAACTTGCCACCACAAGTTTTTCTCGTCGTATTTTTTAATCTGTGTATGAGAACCGACCCAGAGCCTGTTCCCGTCATGGCAGAAACGCGAGTTGCACCCGTGGATCTTCTCAGTCACAACGACTATCTCACCTGGGATCAAGACATTTGGATAACGTTTAATTCCCTCGATGTCAGTGTATACGGGAAATACCCATCCTTTTGGTGCTGCTTCACACTCACCATTCATCGAAGAAGGTATAGGCGGTTCGTATTTTGTGATGCCCGTCGCCTCACGTACGTCGTCACCCTCTTTCGTCCATTTCGAGGGATCACCTGCAAGATCGTTTCTCATAAATGGAACCGGCGCGAGCATGCCCTGGCTGAAGATGCCACGAATTTTCTTCGCCTCGATGACTCTGTATTTCTCTGGAACTTGTCCGACTGGGAAACGATGATTTCCGTCAGAATCGAGTGGACACAAAAAGTGCCATTCTTCCGTGTCAGGAACGATGCTGTCTACTGGAACGTAAACAACGAGGTCTCCCTCTTTGAAACCATCTTTCTTCGTGATTACTGGGTAATCGAACACCTTCGTAATGTTGAGCGTGTCTGCGTTTGGGTGTGAGACCATCGGTCCCAACTTAACAATATTCACATGAAATTCGCTCATTCGAATCCTCTTTCTTTGATGCCCCTACGTTTCAATAAACATACAACAAGATTGCATAACTGATTATGACTCATCTCATTGATATTTCCCCTAAGATGCAACCACTTCGCAAGTCTGAGCACATCTGTATGTTTAGACTTGCGAAGTTGACTATTTTTCAGAATTGTCTTGTGTTCATCAAGCACGACGTCACCATATGTGCGTAGAGAGCTGGAAATCAGATTTGAACTGACTCGGTCCCGATTACGAAACGGGCGCTCTGTCCTTACGAGCATTACCAGCAAATAGTGTCTAAGTAAATATTATATTATCTGAATAGATTGTTTCACTTAAATTTACGCATGTTTTAATATCATATATTTCCACCACGTCCACGTAAGCATCAATATTGCCGTATTTTTAATAAAAATATCGAACATTTTTTTCGTAATTTTGTATGACAAAATGTTTATATTTTGAGGCAATATCATCTCAAATGTAGCGTAACTAATATTACGAAGATCGCTTAGTATGAAATTAATAATCCAAATTATTCCTATTGCGTTAACACATGTCAACGTTGGTAACAATGGAAATTTTGAAAGAATAAACCAAAGCCACATTTTCGATAAAATGTAACCTTCAAATACAAGGTTAAACCAGGTTAAACAAACAAAAAGAGGTAACCTAAAAAGCATATTACCTGTGCTTTCTTTATTTTGTTCTACTTTTACAGAAGTATCTTTATCGTCAATCATGTTTAATTCTACTTCTCTGCGTTCATTTTTTTCAAAAAGTTATCTGTTAATCTTACAATAGCGATAACGTGACGTTTTGGTGCTCTATTCATTTCTGCTTTAAGAGTGCGTTCGACTGGATATCCTGGATTTCCAAACACAAGAGTAACGTTGTTATTTTTATCAACACCTGACACAAATAACGAGTGATAATGCATTTCTTTTTCATGATCCCAAGGAGCTCGGCCACGTATAAAAATTATGTCACCATATTGTGCACCTTTAAGATTCAACCATTCTTGTAAGGCTAATGTGTTTCCAGTGTTTGGACCTTCGCCTTCTAGGTTATCAAGAATTATGTTAAATTTGTCTGGATTTGCATGAAAATATGTCATCAAATCAGGCACACGTTCTGGGATTAATTTTGATGCCTTCATTTCACTACGCATGTCAAAATGACCAATATTTCTTTTTGGATATTTTAACGATGCGGCGTACCAAGTACCAGCAGTTCTGTCAATCGTATCAACAATAAAATCAGCACAAACCTGTGGAACGAACGGAGCAGAGTTCTTCGTTACGGTATAATACCAATCGCCATTGAACCCAAAGCGTTGTTTGTGATGAAAATATGCATACTCCCATCTTGGACGAAGTTTTCCATCTAATTGCCAACCATATTCGTGAATTGGTTCATCAAACGGAAGCTTTTCTTCGTTTTCTTTTTTCATCGTTGCGAACAACGATGTTAGCAATTCACGTCTATTATTTTCTAATTCTGTTAAACTCACTATAATGTGAACATCAGGAATAGTAACAACTTCGTGACGTTGTACAATACCTTTATCGTGTTCAGCAACGTTGCATGTTGCACACAATAGAATCAATGTTAAAATTGGCGTTAAATGAAAACGCATTTGTATGTGTCTAAAATTACTTATTAAGGTCCCTAAACGCTTTCATAACTTTTGGATCAACATCACCTGGATCTCTAAATCTACAGAACACAGGAAATCGTGCTTTTCCATCATTTGTTAGGCCATCAGCCGTCATTGGATCTGGTTGTGCTTCAAGTTCAACAATTTTTCCAATATAAGAAATAGGATCGAGCTGGATTTCTGCTTTTAGCACATCACTAAATCCACCACCCAATCGTGTGATTTTGCCATTTGGCAACACAACTTCGAACCCTCCAAACAAACCTTCTCGTTTCGTTCCCCTACGACCTTCATATGAGTCAATGATAACACCTTCATATGTAACACATGGCTTCAACTTTAGAATATTGTCTGAACGTTTGAACTTGTATGGCGTATCAAGCGTCTTCAACATCACACCCTCATATTCCTCATCCATACATTTTGCAAAATACTCCTTGAGTTCTTTTTCATTTTTTGCCATGATATGAGGAACCTGTCTAACCGGAGCGCCTTGTGGGAGGGCAGCAATCACTCTTGCAACAAGCTCACAACGATCGACATATTTTGATGTACATTCTTGAGAAACCCATTGTGTTAGAGTCATTGCATCAAAAACATTAAGAATGATATTACTATCGTCTTTATGAGTCTTATGTGCCATCAACACTGATGCAGACTCATTCCAGTCATTTCCTAGTGCCTCACCATCAAGTACAACGTCATCGTAATCGCCCGCTTCAAGCACAGCCTTAATTGTTGGCAATGTTTCAAGCACGCTTCCGTTACGTGTATAAAATGTAACAACACCAGCCTGCTTGACTGCGATACACCTGAGACCATCCAACTTTGGCTCAACCCTCACAGGATAATTCACCTTGTCAAGAATACGAATTCCCTCACCTTTTATAAAATCACTTTTCAGTGTGTCTGCAAGGGCCACTGTGAAGCTTTTAATTGCATCGGGCCAAATCTTATTAACGGTTGATTCTTGTACACCACAACGCAAGTTCTTCAAGATAATGCGCTGACACCATTTTTGTTCACGAAAAGTCATCTTTGAAAACATATGCACAACAAGATCTTTTGCAGCATTACCCGTGACATTACGAGTTGATAGTTTTTCATTAAGGATATCAAGAAAAACAGTGACAGTTATGTCTTCAGAATCTGAACTCAAAACACCTTTGGGCATCTTGAACTTATTCACATAATACACAATATAAGGATCTTGTGCAGCGACAAAAACACGTTTGAGAAGCTTATTTTCTTTGTGATTATTAAGGATTTCTTTCTTTGCGTTGCTTCCTGCAATCGCTTCAAGCTCCTCAAAAATATCAATAATAGATTTGTTCATTTTCATTTGCTTTCGTTTGTTTCTAAAGCGTCCCTACGTACCCAAGTGTAACATCGGCATAAAATGCGTATTTTGTATCAACTTTAGGATCTGATGACAATATCAGATACCCATTTGATTCATTGTCAAAACGAGGATCTGTCCCATAGGATTCAATCCTTGTTGATGCTCCACTACCATTCCATTCCCAAGTTCCAATGATTGTTCCTACGGAGCGCATTTCATCATTAAAATGATCTGTTCTAAACCAGATAAGTGTACCAAGTGAAAATCTCGCTGCTTTTCGTGGTGACATTACACTACTTTAATTAATGAAAAATCATTGATAATATAACGACAAGAACCAAAAATGAATGTATGTCGTGGGACACTGACAATCCTGCCATTTGATTCACGTTCATCAACTCTAACGACACCAGAGTAAATCATCAATTGTCCAATTTGGACGATTCCTGTTTCTATGTGCCACCAACGTTCAAGTGTTTGAAATTTTCTGTTATTAGTTTTTCCCGGAGCATCACTTCGTATTCCAAGAATTGCCAAAGACACGAACATTGTACCGGGAACAAGACTTTGTATAAGTTCGTCAGTAATTGCTGGCGCATCAACGTAT